>Ga0315540_10000153_pt1 | contig 36972 bp, 32 predicted proteins | sample SalMarSW160110MG_FD_203677 | JGI IMG/M metagenome (GOLD analysis project Ga0315540, IMG submission 203677) | Salt marsh sediment microbial communities from the Plum Island Ecosystem LTER, Massachusetts, United States - Salt Marsh Sediment SW1601-10 ...
CAGCAGTGCGCTCTGGACGTAGGTCTCTGCGACCTTGAGGGCGAAGACCCTGACCGGGTCGACGGGCAGGCTGAGCAAGAATGGCAGGTCCTGTGAGCCGTACAGCGTGGCGATCGCACTCGTCAGCACGCTGAACGCCACCGCCAGCATCAGCACCGTGAAGAGGGCCTCCAGGCTCCGTTGCTCCACGGCGCCGGCGATGCCACCGATGCCCGGATAGTGATCCAGGAAGCGGATGCCGCGACGGGTAACGGACAGCATCCCCAGGAACACGCCCGAGAGCAACGCCACCCCCACCACGAGCCTCACGGGAGCGACCCGGAAGCCGTTGAGGACGCCCCGGAGACGCATGGACAGCAGCGTCACCCGGGGACCTCCTGCCGCGCCGGTCCGCTGGCGGACTCGTCCGTCAGTTGCAGGAAGATCGCCTCCAACGAGGCATCCTGGCTGCCGACGCGCTGGCGGAGCTCGAGCATGCTCCCCTGCGCCCGCAGACGCCCGCGGTCGAGCAGCAAGACCGAGTCCGCTACCGCCTCGGCCACGTCCATCGAGTGGGTGGTGAGGAGCACGGCGGCGCCCCCGTCGGCCGCCGAGCGCATGAGCCGCCTGGCGTCGAGCGCGGCCCGGGGGTCCAGGCCCACCATCGGCTCGTCGATCACCAGCGCCTGCGGCTCGTGCAGCAGCGCCGCCGCGAAGGTCAACTTCTGGCGCATGCCGTGGGAGTAGGTCTCGATCAGCTCGTTGGCGCTCGCCTCGAGGCCGAAGTGCTGAAGCCAGGCCTCCGCCTTGCGCTCCCCATCGGCCACCCGCCGGAGCCTGGCGAGGAAGCGGAGCAGCTCGCGGCCGGTGAGCTTCTGGTAGAGGTAGGGCCTGTCGGGCACGTAGCCCAGCAACGCCTTGGCGCGCAGCGGGTCCTGCTCGAGCTCGAAGCCGCCGACCCGTACCCGCCCGCCGCTGGGCCGCAGCAGGCCGGTGATGGCCTTGATGGTGGTCGACTTGCCGGCCCCGTTCGGTCCCAGCAGAGCGACCACACGCCCCCGCGGGACGGCGAACGTGACGTCGTCGACCGCCAGCACCCGGCCGTACCGCTTGATCAGCCCCTCGACCTCGATCATCGATCCAGGCTACGCGCCGGGGTCAGCCGTCAGTGTGAAGCGTTCGCCGAGCTCCCCGCAGCGGACGCTTGCACCTCCTTGAGCACCGTGTCGTAGGCGACCTTCAGGGCATGGTCGCCGTTCAGGTTCACGATGGCCTGCCCCTGAACGCCGCTCACCTGTGGTCTGGGCCCGAGGGTGACGAACTGGAACGCGCCGTCCGAATCCGCCTTGGTGGTGCCGACCGTCTTGCCGTCCACCACGATGGAGATCGTCTGGCCCGGGTTCGCTCCGCGGCCGTCGACCGAGATGGTGTTGGGGTAGCGCGTGTCCGTCGCCATGATGTCGGGCGTGATCCCCTTCTTCTGGATGTTGGTGCGGTCGGGCGTCAGCCACTCGAAGGACACGTAGCGGAGCTGCCCGCCGTCGGAGAGGGACACCACCGACTGCGCCACACCCTTGCCGAACGTCCTCTCACCCACGACCTTGGCGCGCCCGTTGTCCTGCAGCGCGGCGGACACGATCTCGGAGGCGGAGGCGGAGTTGTGGTTCACCAGAACCACCATCGGCCCGCTGAAGAGCTGCTGCGGATCGGCGGACGCGAGCCGCTGCGTCACGCCGCGCGCCCGCTGGAAGACGATGTCGCCGTGACTCAAGAAATCGTCGGACACGTCGATCGCCTCGGTGAGAAGCCCACCAGGGTTGTCGCGAAGGTCGAGGATCAGGGAGGTGGCGCCCTCCTTCTTGAGCGTGTCGACCTGCTGCGTCAGCTGGTCGTTGATCTTCTGGTTGTTGAACGAGCTCAGCGCCACGTAGCCAACGTGGTCGGGAAGCATCGTCGAGGAGACGTCCACGACCTTGATGGTGTCGCGCTGGACGGCGAACTGCAGCGGCTGGGGGTCACCCGGCCGGCGCATGGTGAGGTGCACGGTTGTGCCTTTGGGTCCGCGCACCAGATCGGCGACGTCGCTCGCAGTCTTGTCGCTGACGTCCACGCCATCGACCTCGAGGAACAGGTCGCCGCGCTTGATGCCGGCCTTGTCGGCGGGGCCGCCCCGATACACCGTGAGGATCTCGACGCCCTTGCCTGTCTGGCGGTTGTGCGGCGTCAGCACCGCCCCGATGCCCTCGTAGTGACCGCTCATCTGCTGCGTGTCGAAGGCCGCGGCCTTCGGCTCGATGTAGCTCGTGAAGGGGTCGTTCAGTGAGCCCACCATGCCGTGGATGGCGCCTCGGATCAGGTCCTGTGTGTTGACGTCGTGCAGGTAGCCGGTCTTCAAGGCGCCGAACGCCTGCACGAGGGCCCTGCCGCTGGGATTGTTCAGGAGCTCTCCCGCGAAGTCCTGGGAGAGCTGCGCGTTCACGACCGCCGTGGTCAAGGCCAGACCCAACAGGCCGAGGATCAGCCATCTACGCTTCATGAAGCCTCCAAATGCCGCTCTGACATGGTTGCCAAAGTATATGCGGAGAGGGCCATTAGAACCGTAAGGACCCGACACTCGCCGCCGGACCCGCCGGGCGCGGCCCGGGCGAGCGCACCCGCCCGGCGGCGATGGCAGCGGGCGGCTGCGCTATCGTGATGCCCATGCGCGTGCTGTTTGCGAGCGCGGAGGTGCAGCCGTTCAGCAAGACCGGTGGCCTCGCCGACGTGGCCGGCGCCCTCCCGCGCGCGCTGGCCGGCCTCGGGCACGAGGTGCTGGTCGTGTCTCCCTGGTACGCGACGTTGGCCGCGTCCCCGCCGCCGCTTTGGATCGGCGATGTCGACGTGCCCTTCGCCGGAGGCACCGCGCCCGTCGGTGTCGGCACGCTGGAACGGCAGGGCGTCCGCTACGCCTTCGTCGGCCACGAGGACTTCCGCCGCGAGCGGCTCTACGGCTTCCACGACGACGTCCGTCGCTTCTGCCGCTTCACCAGGGCGGTGCCGCAGGTAGCCGAACGCTTGCAGTTCACCCCCGATCTCGCCCACGTCAACGACTGGCACACCGCCTACCTGCCGATGGTCCTGGCGCACGGGTGGCACCTGCCTGCCGGCTTCCCCGCTCTGCCCACGGTGCTCACGCTGCACAACGTGCAGTACCAGGGCGAGTCCGGCATCGACGAGACGCTGTGGTGGCTGCGCCTCCCCCCGTCCCTGGCCGCCTCGCCCATCGACCACTTCGGCCGCGCCAACGCCCTTCAGGCAGGCGTCGGCTTCGCGCAGCGGGTCACCACCGTCAGCCCCAGCTACGCCGAGGAGATCCAACGGCCCGAGTACGGCTACACCCTCGACGGCACCTTTCGGCATGTGCGGCAGCGGTTGGTCGGCATCCTCAACGGACTAGACACCGAGGAGTGGGACCCGAGCCACGACCGCTTTCTGCCGGCGCCGTTCGACGCCGGCGACGTCTCCGGCAAGGCGGCAGCCAAGACGGCTCTGGCCGAACGCCTGGGGATCGACGAGGCGCGACCCTTCCTGGGCGTGGTCTCGCGACTGGCGGAGCAGAAGGGCATCGACCTGGTGCTGGCGGCCGGGGAACGCCTGATCGCCCAGGGATGGGCGCTGGCGATGCTCGGCTCCGGCGAGTCGGGACTCGAGCAGGCGCTGCGCGCCCTGGCGAGCCGTCATCCGGGCCGGGCGAGCGTCACCATCGGATTCGACGAGCGGCTGGCGCACCTCATCTACGCCGGAGCCGACGCCCTGGCGGTGCCGAGCCGCTTCGAGCCGTGCGGCCTCAGCCAGCTGATCGCCATGCGCTACGGCACCCTTCCGGTCGCGCGCGACACCGGCGGCCTGCACGACACCATCGAGCACGGGGCGACCGGCTTCCTGTTCGAGCCGCTCAACGCCGAGGGCTTGCTGTGGGCCGCGGGCCTCGCACGCGAGGCGTACGGCAGCAGCGCCTGGCCGCGGATGCGCCGGCGCGCCATGGCCCGTGACTTCAGCTGGGCCCGCTCGGCCAACGCCTACCTGGGGCTGTACCACGACGTGGTAGCGTCGCGCCGATGAATGACCACCCTGACGCCTCGGGCGCGGATCGTCCCGAGGCGTCCGCGTCCCTCGATTGGAAGGCCGAGCTGGCCGCCGGACGTCTCGGCGCCGCCCACCGAGCCTACGTGATGTCGGGAGCGACCGACGCGGCGCTGCGCGAGGCCCTCGGCGGACTCTCCGACGTCGAGACGCTGCTGCGGCAGAAGAGCTGGCGACGCGCGCTGCGTCGCTTCGGGCAGATCGAGGCCCGCCCCGCGGTGGTCCCGTGGGGCAGCCTGGCGGCGGACCTGGAGCGCTTGCGTCGCTCCGGCGAGGCGCTGGACCGGCGCAAACCCGACGAGGCCGTGACCGAGCTGGACAGCCTCGATAGCGACGTGTTCTTCCGGGCGGAGGCCGACACGCAACGAGGGACCGCGCTGATCTACGACGACCGTGTGGACGACGCCGAGGCGTGCTTCCGGAGCGCGCTCGAGATCGACCCACGCCACTTCCGGGCGCTCACCAACCTCGGCAACGTGGCCCTCGAGCAGGGCCGCGTCGACGAGGCCATCGCCGCCTACGAGCGTGCCCTCGTCCTCGACGACGGCTTCGCCAACGCCCACCACAACCTGGCCGTGGCCTACCGGCGCAAGGGCCAGCTGGGCAAGAGCGTACGCTCGCTCCGCCGGGCGCAGCGCCTGATGCAGCGCCGCGATGCCGACGAGGCGCGCGAGCGCCTCGGCTCGCTCTCCGGCGGCCGGACCCTGCGCTCGTTGCGCTGGCTGCTCTACGCCGCGGCGGCGGTGGCGCTGTACCTGTTCCTCAAGAGTCGCGGGATGGTGTGACGGGAAGGCGAGCCTAGGCGTCCCCGGGGAGGAGGTCGTCGCGGATGGCGTCGACGTCGGCGTCCTCCAGCGGGACCAGGCGCAGCCGCGCCACCCTCTCGTCGTGCTCGTCGAGGAGCTTCTCGATGGCCTCCAACAGGGCGGGATCATCGACGCGCGCGATGACGCGGTGCTGGCGTTCGGCCCAGTGATTGGTGCCGTGCATGCTCATCCCTCCGGGCCCCCATCATACGGGGCGACCCGGCACGGTGATGTGCGCCTGTCGGGTCGTGAGCGGGGCGCGTTGCCCGCACCCGCGCTCACCACGCCGACGGCCACTCGAAGAACGAGGCGAAGGTGTAGTCGATCAGGTCCTGCCGGTCCTTGGCCGACAGCGCGGTGTACTTCGAGCCGGCCAGGTGGCGCATCAACCCGTCGACGTCGGCCTCGGTGTGGTTCAGGACCCAGCCGCCGTTCTTCAGGTTCTGCAGCTCGTTCCAGTGGAAGAGGACGAGCCCCACCGCGTCGGAGCGCAAGGCGTCGTTCGCCTCGAGTGCCAGGCCCTCGCCCTTGCGGATGTCCGAGCCGTCATCGGGAAGCGTCCACAGGTACCCGGTCACCTCCCATGCGGGCTCCAGCTCGGAGAGCGCGGCGGGGTGACCCGCCGTCATCCCCAGGCTCACGCGCGTCACCCAGGCGGGCGTCCGTCCCGCCCGCCAGTCGCGGCCCGCGAAGCGCCCGACCTGGTCGTGGCAGCGGGCGCAATGCGCGGCGTAGACGGCCTCCCCCGCCGGGATGCTGGGTTTGCCGGGCACCGGCAGCGGCCCCTGCTGGGGGGCGGGATGGCGGTCGCTTCCGGCCGCCAGGGCGGCCGATGCCGCCACCACCAACACCGTGGCCGTCAGCAGGGCCAGGGCGGAGCGCCGGACACCGCCGGCGACGGCGATGCCCGCTGACCGTCGTGCGTCGGGACGCGCCCGTCGCCTCACTCCACCGTGACGCTCTTGGCGAGGTTGCGCGGCTGGTCCACGTCACGGCCCAGCCGCACCGCCGTCTCGTAGGCCAGAAGCTGGAGCGGCACCACGTTGACGATGGGCGAGAGCAGCTCCAGGACCTTGGGCACGTACAGCACCTCGTCGGCGTGGCGGCCGATCACCGTGTCCCCGTCGCTGGCGATGGCGATGAGGACGCCGTCGCGCGCCCGCACCTCCTGCAGGTTCGAGACGGTCTTGTCGTAGAGCTCGGAGGCGGTCGCGATCGCCACCACCGGCATGTTCTCGTCGATGAGAGCGATCGGCCCGTGCTTCATCTCGCCGGTGGCGTAGGCCTCGGCGTGGATGTAGCTGATCTCCTTGAGCTTGAGGGCGCCCTCGTACGCGGTGGGCACGTTCACGCCCCGGCCGAGGAAGAGGTAGTCGCGGCAGTGCTTGAAGCGCTCGGCCACCTCGGCGACGCGCTCGCGGCGGCTCAGCGCCTCCTCCACCTGTTGCGGGATCTCGCGCAGGCCGCGCTCCAGCTCTTCGGCCCGGGCGTCGGACAGAGTCCCGCGTGCTCGCCCGAGATCGATGGCGAGCAGCGCGAAGGCCGCCAGCATGGCGGTGTAGACCTTGGTGCTCGCCACCCCGATCTCGGGCCCGGCGTGGATGTAGAGAACGTCGTCCACCTCGCGGCTGATGCTCGAGCCCTTGACGTTGATGATGCCGAGCGTACGCGCGCCACGACGCTTCGCCTCGCGCAGCGCCTCCAGGGTGTCGATGGTCTCGCCCGACTGCGACACCGCCACGCACAGGGTGCGCTCGTCGATGACCGGCTCGCGGTAGCGGAACTCGCTCGCCACCTGGACCTCGACAGGCAGGCGCGCGAGGCGCTCGAGCAGTACCTGGCCGACCTGGCCGGCGTAGAAGGCGGTTCCTGCCGCCGTTACGACCACCCTGTCGATCGCCAGCGGATCCAAGCTCAAGCCCAGGCTCACGTCGCGGCCGTTCCCCGCCAGCCGCCCGAAGAGCGTCTGCTGCAAGGCGACCGGTTGCTCGGCGATCTCCTTGAGCATGAAGTGCGGGTAGCCGCCCTTCTCCGCCGCCTCGGCGTCCCAGTCGATGGTGGTGACCTCGCGCTGCTGGCGGCTGCCCTGGAAGTCCGTCACCACCACCGCATCCTGCGAGAGAACGGCCATGTCGCCGTCCTCCAGGAAGACCATCCGGCGGGTATGGGGAAGGAGGGCGGTCACGTCGCTGGCCAGCAGCATCTCCCCCCGGCCCAGCCCGATCACCAGCGGGCTCGTCGCTCGCGCCGCCACGATGATGTCGTGGTCGGCGTGGGTCAGGACCAGCGCGTAGGCGCCCGCCACCTCGGCGAGCGCGTCACGTGCAGCCGTCGCCAGGTGCTCGTCCCCCTCCAGGGTTCCGTCGAGCCTCTGGTAGTGCTCCTCGATGAGGTGGACGAGGACCTCCGTGTCGGTTTCGGACAGGAACTGATGCCCGCTGGCGGCGAGTCGCTCCTTGAGCTCCAGGTAGTTCTCGATGATGCCGTTGTGGATGACGGCCAGGCGACCGTCCTCGGAGAGGTGCGGGTGTGCGTTGACGTCGTTGGGGCGTCCGTGGGTCGCCCAGCGGGTGTGGCCCAGGCCGATGCGGCCGCGGAGCGGGGTCTCGGCGAGGGCCTCGCGCAAGACCGACAGCTTGCCGGCCCGCTTGACGGCTCCGAGCTTCCGGCCGGGCGCGTCGCCCGCCTCGCTCACGACGATGCCCGCGGAGTCGTAGCCCCGATACTCCAAGCGGGCGAGTCCATCCAGGATGACGTCCGCGGCGTTCTTCGCGCCGACGTAGCCGACGATGCCACACATGATGCTTCCCTTCGTCGAACGATCCGAGGGATCGCTGGCCGCGGCGTGCTGCGCGCACGCCGCCACCGCCAAGTGTTGCTCGGCTGTGGTTCGGGGGGAGAGCCCGACGGTGGATCGAACCCGGACGCGATCCGAGTAAGGGGTTCTGCTCAGGAGGGGCCCGCAGACTCGCCGCCAACGGCGGCGGGAGCGCGCCATGGCGCTCCGCTCGCGTTTTCGATGTGCAACCGGTCGGCCCTGGCCTCGGAGCCGGAGCCCGCCGGTCGCTCTCACGTATCTTCCGGCCTCGCACAGGCGACCCGGAAGCCCTCCACCTCGTCACCGGCTCCAGCCGCTCACGCGGCCGCCGCCGGGCTTGCGCTTCCTCGGCGTCCCTGAGTGTCTCGCTACACCCCCTTCCCCGGCTCCGGCGGCACGTCCTTCCAAGGCTCGCCGACGACGAACAGCCGATGCAGACCTTGAAGCACGCGCTCCTGGCCTGCCTTGACGTCCCCCTGCCGTGCCAGCAGCGGGTAGAACAGTATATCGCGACCGAGCAGCACCAGCCTCGAGTCCGTCACGGCCGAGGCGACCGGCGCGGGCAGGTCGCGCGGGGGGTAGAACAGCTCGCTAGGGTTGGCCGGGTTGCGCTGGATGGGCAGCGACGTCACCAGCGAGAGCACCAGCGCCACGCCCAGCGCCAGCCCGCCGAGGCCGCCGAGGCCGCGCATCAGCACCCCTGCTCCGCGGTTGAGCTGGAACAGCCGCCTCCCCAGCATGCTCAGCCCCAGCCCCGCGGCCCAGGCCGCGACCAGGGCCAGGAATGGGTTCGCCTGCGAGACCACCAGCAGCGGGCGGAGCAACAGCGCGCCCCCGAGCCCCACGAAGAACCCGGACAGCCGCCGGTGCATCCCCAGCGACGTCACCGTCGCCACCACCAGGGCCAGGACGAGGTCGAGCCAGCTCATGCGCGGATATCATAGCCTGCGTCACGGACGGCGCTCATGACATTCCGCATATGGTCGTCGACCTCCGCATCGGTCAGCGCGCGCTGCGCGCGGCGGAAGCGCAACCGCAGCGCCACGGAGCGACGTCCCGGCGGCACCTGCTCTCCGCGGTAGACGTCGAACGGCTCCACCGACTCGAGCTCTTCGCCGGCCGCCTGGCGCACCAGCAGCTCGAGCCGGGCGTAGCCCACCGATACGGGAGCGACGATGGCGAGGTCGCGCTCCGCGAACGGCTGCCGCGGGAACTCGCGGTAGCGAACGCGCCCCTCGGGCAGCGGCAGACGCAGCTCGGCCAGGTAGACGCCATCGAGCTCGAACCGGGCCGCCACCTCCGGATGGAGCCGCCCGACCTCACCGACGGCCTCGCCCTGCCAGCGCACGGTGGCTGCCACGCCCGGGTGGAGGTAGGGCGCGTCGCCGGGCTCGCAGCGAAGCTCGGAACCGAAGCGGCCCGCCAGCTGGGCCAGCGCCCCTTTGACCACGTAGAAGTCGAGCGGAACGTCCTGGCGCCAGACGCCACGGGCCAGCGGGCCGCGCCAGAGCATGGCCAGCCGCTCCTCCTCGCCACCGCCGAGAAACACGTGTCCGACCTCGAAGAGCGCCAGGGAAGGCTCGTCGCGGTTGAGGGCGGCCGCAGCCAGCAGCCCCGGGTAGAGGGCGGTCCGGAGCACCGAGCGCTCGGCTCCCTGGGGGTCGCTGAGGGTGACGGCCGCGTCGGGAGCGGCGGCGCGCGCCAGCGCGTCGGGGCCGGTGAAGACGTACGCCAGCGTCTCCTGCATCCCCATGGCGGCGACGGCATCGCGCAACTCCCGGTGGGTGGGGTCCTTGACGGGCGGCACGAAGTGCATTGCCGGGACGGTCCGGCCGATGTGCTCGTAGCCGTGGAGCCGGGCCACCTCCTCGATCAGGTCCTCCTCGATCGCCAGGTCGTAGCGCCAGCTTGGGGGCGTGACCTGCCAGCCGCCGTCGCGGGTGTCCTGCAGGTGGCATCCGAGGCGTTCCAGGATCGCTCGCTGCTCCGCCTGCGGGACCTCCATCGCCATCAGGTAGCCTACGCGCGACGGACGGTAGGCGATGGCCGGCCGGCGGATGTCGGCGCCTGTCGCCGTGAGGCCGGGGTGCGGCCTCCCGCCCGCGATCTCGGCGATGAGCGCGGCCGCCCGGGCCGAGGCCCTGGGCGGCAGGTTGGGGTCCACCCCCCGCTCGAAGCGGTAGTGCGCGTCGGTGCTCAGACGGTGGCGGCGTGCAGCCTTGCGCACCACTACCGGCTCGAAGTGCGCCACCTCCAGCGCCACGTCGCGGGTGTCCGCCTCCACGCTGTCGTGACGTCCGCCCATGACGCCGGCGAGGCCGATGGCCCGGCTGCCGCCGTCGGCGTCCGGGGTGGCGATGACCAGGTCCTCGGTAACCAGGATGTGCTCCTGCTCGTCCAGGAGCGTGACGCGCTCGCCCTGCCGGGCCCAGCGGACCTGCAGGACGCCGCCTTCCAGCACGCGCCTGTCGTAGGCATGCGACGGCTGGCCGAGCTCGAAGGTGACGTAGTTGGTCACGTCGACGACGTTGTTCCGCGGCCGCAACCCGAGGGACGCCAGGCGCCGCTGCAGCCACAGCGGGCTCGGCCCGACCCGCACGCCCTCGATGAGACGGAGGGTGAAGCGCGAGCAGGCCCCCTCGTCCTCGATGTCGAGGCTCAAGCCGTCGTCGAGGCCGGGATCGCCGTGGTCCGATCCCGCCCCCGGCACCACCAGTGGCACCGCCAGCTTGGCCGCCAGGTCGCGAGCGACCCCCAGCAGGCTGAAGGCGTCACCGCGATTGGGTGTCAGGTCGAGCTCGATGACCGATTCGGCGGGCCACAGCTCCTCGAGCTCGGCGCCCAGCGGAGCGTCCGCCCCGAAGCTCACGATGCCGGCGCCGTAGTCGAAGATGCCGAGCTCCTTGGCGCTGGCGAGCACGCCGCGGCTCGCGACCCCCAGCATCTCGCGCTCGCTCACGGTGAAGCCCGCCCCGGGCAGCTCGGCGCCCGGCAACGCCAGGGCGCTGCGAATCCCAGGCCGGGCATTGGGCGCCCCGCATACCACCTGCAGCTCGTGCTCGCCGTCGCTCGCCACGGCTCGAGCCAGATGCTCGGAGCCGGCGATCGGCTCGGCCTCGACGATGTCGGCGATCACCACGCCCGCCGGCGCGGCGGGCAGGGCATGCACCGTCTCGACCGCCAGCCCCAGACCGTCGAGCAGCTCCACGGTGCCGTCGACGCCCGGCAGCGCTCCGCCCAGGAGCTCGTTCAACCAGCCGTACGGCACCCTCACGTCAGCGCCCCCGAGGCCGGGTCGTCGCTCATAGCGCCCCCCGGAACTGCCTGAGAACGCGCAGATCGCCCTGGTAGAAGGCGCGGATGTCGGGCAGGCCGTAGGGCACCAGCGCCAGGCGTTCGATGCCGAAGCCGAAGGCGAACCCCGTCACGCCCCGGTACCCCACGGCGCCGAAGACGTTGGGGTGCACCATGCCGCAGCCGCCCAGCTCGAGCCACTCCTGCCGTCGGCTGCGAGGGTTGGTCCAGTGGATGGCGAACTCCGCGCCCGGCTCCACGAACGGGAAGAAGGAGGGTTGGAGCCGGGTGCGGGTCCCGGCGCCGAAGAGCGCTCCGGCCATCTCCTCGATGGCGCCCCGCAGATCGGCCATGGTGATGCGTTCGCCCACCACCAGCGCCTCCAGCTGGTGGAACTGGGCTTCGTGCGTGGTGTCGACCGCCTCGTTGCGGAACACCTTCCCCGGCACGACGACCTTGAAGGGGGGCTTGTGCATCTCCATGTAGCGCACCTGCATGGGACTGGTGTGGGTACGCAGGAGCCGTCCGTCCGTCGTCCAGAAGGTGTCCTGCTCGTCGCGCGCGGGATGCTCCTCGGGGAAGTTCAGCGCCTCGAAGTTGTAGTGGTCGGTTTCCAGCTCCGGACCCACCGCGACCTCGTACCCGAGCGCCGTAAACACGTCCAGCAGCCGGTTGGTGACGCGCGTCAGGAGGTGGAGCCCCCCCGCGTTGAAGCGAGTCCCCGGCAAGGTCACGTCGACGCGCTCGCTCTCCAGCTGCGCCTCCAGGACGTCCCGTTCGAGCGCCTGGCGCCGCTCCTGGATGGCGCGCTCCACCGCCTGCTTGTCTTCGTTGATGCGCCTTCCGGCCTCTCGGCGCTCCTCCGGCGGCAGCGAGCCCAGCCGCTTGAGGCCACGTGTCAACTCGCCCTTCTTGCCAAGGTATCGCACCCTGACGGTCTGAAGCTCCTGCAGGTCGGAGGCGGCTTCCACGGCCGCCAGCGCTTCCTCCAGCATGCCTGCTCCTCCTCGCTCGGCAAACAAAAAACCACCGCCCGCCCGGGGCAGTGGCGTATGCGCGCAGGACGAGGTCCCACGCTCAGCGGGTAAAGGCGGGAACCGCCCTGGTTCTCATGCATGGGAGTCTAGCCCCCGCCTCGCGGGGTGTCAACGCGCCCGCCGTTCGTCGGTCGCTCAGGCCTCGTCCGCCCGGAAGACGTCGCAGAACCAGGTGCCGTTCATGGTGAAGGGGTCGCAGGTGTGAGGTTCCGACACGCTCCCGACCGCGAAGCCCTCGGCGGCGGCGCGATCGTCGAAGGGCCCCACGACCGCGCTGCCGGCGCGGTAGTCCGCGGCTGAGACCGGCAGGGCCAGCTCGCGCCGCCGGCCCCGCACGTCGCTCACCTCGCGGTAGAAGGCGTGGCGGCGACGCCACTCCGGCCGCTCCACCAGGCTCGCCAACAGCGCGTCGAGACGGCGCAGCTCATCGGCCAGCAACGGCGGGAACACCAGCAGACGATCGCCGCCGACGAGCGGCTGGCGGAACACCTCGCGATCCGGGAAGGCGGCCAGCAGCAGGGATCCAGCGATCTGCGCCATCTCCGGTGCGGCCCGCAGCGCCTCGCCGGCGCTGAGCATCATGTACTCCCGCGGCCGGTCGCGCTTGAGCGTGTCGAGGTCGATGCCTTCGCTCTCGGCACGGCGCTTGGCGGCTGCGCCCGGGACGTGCTTGCGGAGGCGCTCGTCCATGGGCTTCAGGCTAGCCCGGCGCTCGGCACCGGGAACGTCGTCCGCCCGCCGCTGCGAACGCCCGGCGCTCAGGCCGCAGCGGGCTGGCGCGCCTCCAGGAAGCTGTCGAGCAGCCGGCCGCCCGCCAGAACCCGGTCGAGGGCTTCGAAGAAACGGACGTAGTGCTCCTCGCGCGCGTTCTCCCCCATCAGGCCCAGCCGCCAGACCTCACCCGCGGTCGGGCCCAGCCCGCCCGCCACCGTGACGCCGTGCTCGCGGCGCAGGGCACTGCGAGCCGCCGCTTCGTCGACGGCGGCCGGCGGGCGAACCGCCAGCACCGTAGGCAAGCGCCGCGAGGCGGGGACGTACGGCTCGAAGCCGGCCGTCCGCAGCGACGCCAGCGCCGCGTCGGCCAGGCTCCGCGCCCGCTCCGCGCGTGCCTCCATCCCCTCCTCCAACGCCGCCGAGAGCGCCTCCCCCAGCGCCCAGTGGAGCTGCACCGGCACGGTGTGGTGGTAGGTGCGCGCACCCTCTCCCTGCTCCCAGTAGCGGCGCATCCCGAGCGCATCCCCGTACCAGGTCGCCACCGGCAAGCGCCGCCGCGCGATGCGTTCCATCGCCCGACCCGAGAACACCACGGGCGCCACCCCCGGCGGAGCCGACAGACACTTCTGCGAGCCGGTGTAGGCGTAGTCGATGCCCCAGGCCTCCATGGCGAACGGCATCATCCCCACCGTCGTGACGGCGTCCACGCTGTACAGCGCGCCGACCTCACGCGCCACCTCGCCGAGCTCCGCCACCGGGTTCAGCACGCCGGTGCTCGTCTCGCCATGCACGACCGCGATCAGGGCCGGCCGGAGGGCGCGGGCAGCGCGAGCCGCCGCCGAAGGATCGACTGCCGTGCCAGGCTCGAAGCGCAAGGCGTGAACGTCGCACCCGAGCCGCGTGGCCATCTCGACCATGCGCTCCCCGAAGGCGCCGTTCGCCAGCACCAGCACGCGCTCGCCAGGCTCGAGCAGGTTGGCCAGCCCGGCCTCCATGGCCAGGGAGCCGGTCCCCGACAGCAGGCTGGCGAAGGCACCCGGACCGCTGCCGTAGAGGCGCTTCAGATCGGCCACGATGCGATCGTTGTAGGCGAACACCTCCGGATCCATGTGCCCCCGCATCGGCCAGCTCATGGCGGCCTGGGCCCGCGGGTGGATGGGGGTCGGTCCCGGAGTGAGCAGCAGTACGTCGTCGGTCGGCATCATGGCAGTCCTCCTACCCCAAGCCGGGCTCCCTCCCGGCGCGGGGGCGGCCCCGGCGAGCCCTCAACAAAGCGACGAGACCTCGCTGAACAAGCGGGTCTCGTCATCCGCGACGCTCGGCCGACCCCTGGGGTCACCGTCGTCGCCAGTCAGGAAGCTCGCGCGGGTACAGTCCGCATCGACCGCGAGTGTACAGGAGCCATTCCGAGCTGTAAAGTCGAGCCCTTCACAGCGGCGGGCCGCGTCCGACCGGCTGGACCCACGCCCCATCTGCTTGAAGTCGCCGCCTGGCAAGGAGTATACTTCCGCCCGAACAACGTCCCGGCGTTTGCTCGGGTGGGTTCGCTGGGCCCACCCTCTTTTGTTGCCACCAGGGCGCCGGGGCGACACGCGGGAGGACGCATGGAATTGGCGCAGGCCGCATCGGAGGTGCTCGCGCCTCTCGGCTTCGAAGTCCTGGAGTGCTCTACCAGCGGAAGGGGCCGGCAACGGCGGGTGCTCCTGAGGATCGACCGCCTCGACGAACAGGTCGTCACGGTCGATGACGTCGCCAAGGCGGCAGAGGTGTTCGGGCTGGAGCTCGATCGCCTCGACCCCTTCGAGGACCCCTACCGGCTCGAGGTCGAGTCCCCGGGGCCGAAGCGGCCGCTCACGCGGGCGCGCCACTTCCAGCGCTTCCACGACCTGCTCGCCAAGGTGCGTGTCGAGGGCGAGAGCTTCACCGGGCGGATCCGGGAGGTCTCGAACGACACCATCGCCTTCGACGTCAACGGCGAGCGCCGGGTCGTGGGCCTCGACGCCATTCGTGGTGCGCGGCTCGCCGAGTGGCCGGACGAGCCGCGTTAGCCAGGCCCGTACACGTCTCTGAGGGCGGGGCCGCGAGCACCCGCCCCCGGGGAGATGCGAGCCCACAACCGAATAGGGAGAGTAGACGATGAACAAGGAATTCGTGGACGCTCTGAACATGCTGGCGGCGGAGCGGAACCTGGACAAGGACCAGCTGCTGGGCAGCCTCGAGGAGGCGCTCGAGCAGGCGTTCGAGCGAAACGTGATGCCGGGCAAGCAGATCGAGGTCACGCTCGACCCCGACTCGGGCGAGATGGAGGTGCTGGTCATCCGCCGCGTCGTCGAGGAGGTCGAGGACGAGGACAAGGAGATCTCGCTGACCGAGGCCCTGGACCTCGACGACAGCGTCGAGGTGGGGATGGAGATGGAGTTCCCCACCGACCCCGAGAAGTTCACCCGCATCGCCGTGCAGACCACCAAGCAGGTGATCACCCAGAAGATTCGCGAGGCCGAGCGCGCCATCGTCTTCGAGGAGTACAAGGATCGCGCCGGGGACATCATCACCGGCGTGGTCTCCCGGACCGACAACAAGCGCAACGTGTTCGTGGATCTGGGGCGGGGCGAGGCGATCATGCCGCCTCGGGAGCAGATCCACGGCGAGCGCTACATGGTGGGGATGCGCGTGAAGGTCTACGTGGAGAAGGTGGAGCTCTCCACGCGCGGGCCGAGCATCCTGGTGTCGCGCGCGGCGCCGCAGCTTCTGGAGTACCTGATGCGCCAGGAGATTCCCGAGGTGGCCGACGGCACGGTGGAGATCAAGGCGGTCGCCCGCGAAGCCGGGCAGCGCTCGAAGGTGGCGGTGGCGAGCACCAACCCCAACGTCGACCCGATCGGCGCCTGCATCGGCCACCGCGGCAGCCGTATCCAGGCGGTGACCGCGGAGCTTCAGCGGGAGCGCGTCGACATCATCATGTGGGACCCCAACCCGCGCGAGTTCATCCGCAACGCGCTCTCCCCCGCCAAGGTGGGCACCATCGAGCTCGATACCGAGGAGGGGCAGGCGCGGGTGACCGTCGGCAGCGACCAGCTATCGCTCGCCATCGGCAAGGGCGGGCAGAACGTGCGCCTCGCCGCCAAGCTCACCGGCTTCAAGATCGACCTCATCTCCTCGGAGGCGATCAGCGACCTCGACGCGGCCATGCAGGCCGCCGCCTCCCGCCTCGAGGACGCGGGCGCCAGCGAGGGCGGTCGGGCTGCCTTCGACGCGCTCTTCAGCGCCTCGCCCGAGCCCGAGGCGCCAGCAGCCGAGCCGGCCGAGGGAGCCGGCGGCGACGCCGCGGCGGCGGACGGCGAGACGGCCGCTGCCGAGGACCAGCCACCGGCGGCCGCCGACGAGAGCGGCGAGCCGACCGAGGAAGAGCGGATCTCCTGACGATGTCGAGCTCGACGCCCCGACACGTGCCCTTGCGGCGCTGCGTCCTCTGCCGCGCCTCGCTCCCCAAGGCGGAGCTCATCCGCCTGATACGCGATGGCGAGGGCCAGTTCGAGCTCGATCCTGCCGGGCGCGCAGGCGGCCGCGGCACCTGGGTGTGCCGCGCCTGCGCGCAAGACCCCACGGAGAAGCGACTGCGGCAGGCCTTCCGGGGCCAGGCGGAGCGCGTGCGGAGCCTGCTGGCACGTGCCCGCCCGTCACGCCCGCCCGCGGGCGACGACGGCGGTCCACCCAGAAGGCATCGAGACGGAGGCACCCATGCCCGATAAGGTACGGATCTATCAACTCGCGAAGGACCTCGGCATCGAGACCAAGCAGATGCTGAGCATCCTCGACGACATGGGGGTGGCGTACAAGTCCCACTCGAGCACCCTCGACGAGGACGTGGCGGACACGGTGCGCCAGCTGGTCGAGTCCGAGCGCGGCGGTGCGGCAGCCGGGAAGCGAGCGGCTCCCGAGCCGGCGCCCAAAGCGGCCGCCAGGCCGGCATCCGAAGCCGCCGGCAGCGCCACGGCGACCGCTACCAGGGCTTCGTCGCCAGCCCCGGCGGCCACGGCGGCTCCCGCGACCCGCAAGGCGGACGCGGTGGCGACCGCCGAGGTGCCGCTGCGCGCCCCCGTCGTGACGGTCATGGGTCACGTGGACCATGGCAAGACCACCCTGCTCGACTACGTGCGCCACACCAAGGTGGCCGAGGGCGAGGCCGGCGGCATCACCCAGCACATCGGCGCCTACCAGGCCGAGACCGAGGGCGGCATCGTCACCTTCCTCGACACCCCCGGGCACGAGGCGTTCACCAGCATCCGCCAGCGCGGGACCAACGCCACCGATATCGCCGTGATCGTGGTGGCCGCGGACGACAGCATCATGCCGCAGACCCGCGAGGCGATCGCCCATGCCAAGGCGGCAGGAGTGCCGATCATCGTGGCGATCAACAAGTGCGACCTCGCCCAGGCCAACCCGGAGAAGGTCAAGCGGGACCTGATGCAGGTCGAGCTGGTCGCCGAGGACTTCGGGGGCGACACCATCGTGGTCGAGATCAGCGCCAAGACCGGCCAGGGGGTGGACGACCTGCTGGAGATGATCTCCCTCGTGGCCGAGGTCGAGGAGCTGCGCGCCTCTCCCGACGGTCCCGCCAAGGCCGTCGTCATCGAGTCCGTGCTCGACAAGCGCGCCGGCGTCCTCGCCACGGTGCTCGTCCAGGAGGGAACACTGCACGTGGCCGACTACATCGTGTCGGGCGAAGCCTGGGCCAAGGTGCGCCGGCTCACCGACTACACGGGCGCCTCGATCGACGCCGCCGGGCCCTCCGTCCCGGCACAGGTGCTCGGGTTCTCGTCGCAGCCCACCGCGGGCGATCCGGTCACCGCGGTAGCCGACGAGCAGACGGCCAAGCGCATCGCCAGCCAGCGCCGCGCCGCCAGAGAGGAACGCGAGCGCGAGGCCATCGGCCGCAAGGGCCTCACCCTGGCCGACCTCTACGGCAAGCCCACGACCAAGACCATCAACCTGATCCTGCGGGCCGACGCGCAAGGCTCGCTCGAGGCCATCAAGGGCGTCCTGGCGCGCGAGGCCGAGGCCACCGACGAGGTCGAGCTGGAGATCATGCTGGCGGAGGTCGGCGCGCCGACCGAGTCCGATCTGCTGCTGGCCGGAACCGCCGACGCCACCGTCATCGCCTTCGGGGTGAACCCGCCGGGCAGCGTCAAGAAGGCGGCCGAGCGGCAGGGCGTGTCGATCAAGAGCTACCGCATCATCTACGACCTTATCGAGGACGTGCAGCGCATGATCCGCGGCCAGATCGAGCCGGAGTACGAGGAGCGCGTCATCGGCCATGCCGAGGTGCGCGCGGTGATCCACGTTCCTCGCAGCGGCAACATCGCAGGCTCCTACGTCACCGACGGGGTCATCCGGCGCGGCTCGAAGGCCCGCGTGACACGCGGCGGCAGGGAGGTCTACAAGGGGTCGGTGGCGCAGCTTAGACGCTTCAAGGACGACGTGCGCGAGGTCGCCTCCGGGTTCGAGTGCGGCATCAACCTGCAGAACTACGACAACGTCCAGGAAGGCGACGTCATCGAGGCGTACGAGATGGTCGAGGTGGTGTCGGCCTGACCCGCGCCCAGGCGCGCTGAGATCGAGCCCGGCGCGCCTCTGGCGCCGCCGAGCAGCGGGGAGAGCGGCTCGCCGTTCACGCCGGGCCGGTGGCGCGAGACGCACGCACGAGAGGGGTAAGATGGCGGCCGTGGAAGCTCACGGACCTCATCGGCGCGGGCGGCCCGCCGGCTGGCGGACGCTGGCGTTGGCGCTGCTGCTGGCCGCCGTGCCGCTTCCGCGGCTCGCGGCCGCCGCCCACGACCCGGTGGGGGCCGGCGCCGGCATGGGCACCCGCGTGCCGTTGATGCTGGAGACGGGCGTGCGGGTCGCCACCCCCGGCACCGCGGCCGGGACGGTGCGCCAGGCCGCCCTGCCGTCGCGCCCGCCGCACCTGGGCTCGGCCTGTCCAGCGGCCAGCGCCCGCGCGGCCGAGATCGCGACCCGGCACTTCGCGGGCGTTCGCCTGGTGAGCGTCGGTCGGCTCCAGCTCGAAGGTGGCTGAGGAGCAGACGTGCCGCGTCAGCGCTGGCGCCGGTCGCTGCTGTGCCAGCCGCACCTCCGAGCCCCTCGTCACTAGGAGACCGCCTTGAACCGAAGGACCTTCACCGGCGCCATCGTGCTGGCCGCCATCATCGCCTCCGTCCTCTACCTGTGGCAGCCGTGGAGCGCCGCGCCTCCCCTGAAGCTGGGCCTCGACTTGCAGGGCGGGCTGCGCGTGGTGTTGCAGTCGAACACCCCCAACCCCTCGAGCCAGGACCTCGCCACGGCTCGCAATGTCATCGAGAACCGCGTCAACCAGTTCGGCGTGTCCGAGCCCCTCATCACCACGTCGGGCAAGAACCGCATCGTGGTGGAGCTTCCCGGCCTCACCGCCAAGGACCAGAAGCGGGCGCTCGATCTGATCGGCCAGCAGGCCAAGCTCTACTTCCAGCTGGTCAAGCCCGAGGCGAACAACAAGACCGTCAGTCAGATGACGCTGAACGACCTCGAGAAGCCGGCCTTCACCGGCGAGATCATCAGCAACGCCAAGGCCGGCTTCCAGCAGCTCGGCGGCGGCGCTACGGGCGGCCCCGCGGTGTTCTTCAACATCAAGGGATCCGATGCCGGCAAGTTCGGCGACTTCACCGGCGGCAACATCCAGCGGCGCATGGCGATCGTGCTTGACGGCAAGATCATCACGGCACCGACGCTGCAGTCTCGTATCAGCGACTCCGGCCAGATCACCGGCATCCAGTCGGTCGACGAGGCGAGCAACATCGCGCTGGTGCTCCGCTCGGGCAGCCTCCCCATCAGCCTGCACGTGGAGGAGATCCGCTCCATCGGGCCGACACTCGGCCAGGACAGCATCAACGCCGGCAAGGTCGCCGGCTTCATCGGCGGCGCGGCCGTGGTCATCGCCGTGATCTCCTACTACGGGCTGGTGTTCGGCGGGATCCTCACCTTCGGCCTCGGCCTGGCGATGCTGTTCATCTTCGGAGCCCTTGCCGGGCTGCACGCGGCGCTCACGCTCCCGGGCCTGGCGGGGCTGGTGCTCACGATCGGCGCGGCCGTCGACGGCAACGTCATCAGCTTCGAGCGCATCCGTGAGGAGCTGCGCGCCGGCAAGTCGCTAAGGCTGTCGATGAAGACCGGCTTCGGCAACTCCCTCTCGGCCATCATCGATGCCAACGTCACCACCCTGCTGGCCGCCGCGGCGCTCTACCAGTACACCTCGGGGCCGGTGCGCGGCTTCGCCATCACGCTGGCCATCGGCATCATCGCGTCCGTGTTCGTCAACGTGGTGGTGGTACCGTTCATCCTCGACCTGGTCACCGCCGGCAGCAAGCGCACCTTCCTGTGGAAGGGGTTCTTCGTCGAGAACGTGCGCTTCGTCAGCAAGGCGCCCGTCATCATGAGCATCTCGGGACTGCTTGCGATCGCCTCCATCGTGGTCGTGAGCACGATGGGCTTGAAGCTGTCGACCGACTTCACCGGGGGCACCAACGTTCTCGTCGATACCCCCGCCGGCACCACCGTGGCCGACGTGCGCTCCGCCATCACCGAGCTCGGCTACTCGGGCATCACCGGCAACAACGCCACCGTGGTCAAGGTGATCGACAACACCCTCCAGGGAAACCCCATGTCCGTACGGGTGGGCTTGCAGCAGTCCAGCCAGGGCAGCGCCGACCAGTTCGCCAACGACCTTGCCGCAAAGCTGCACGGCAGCCTGCTGCAGGCCAACTACGTGGGTCCGGCCGTCGGCGCCGACCTTCGCCAGGCCGCCCTGATGGCGGTGCTGGTGGCGCTGGGGCTGATCCTGCTGTATGTGGCGTGGCGCTTCTGGCCCAACTGGATCGTGGCCGTAGCCGCCATCATCGCCACCATCCACGACGCCGGCATCGTGCTCGGCGCGCTCGACCTGTTCAACGTGACCTTCAGCATCCCGGTGCTGGCGGGCGTGCTGTTCGTCGTCGGCTACTCCCTCAACGACTCCATCATCATCGCCGACCGCATCCGTGAGGACCTGCGAAAGGTCCGCGACCGGAGCTACGCCGAGGTGGTCGATCTGGCGGTGAACCAGACGCTGTCGCGAACCGTGGCCACCTCCGGCACCACGCTGCTGCCCGTCATCGCCCTGCTGCTGTTCGGCGGCAGCGTCCTGCGCGGCTTCAGCATCGCCTTGCTGGTCGGCATCGGCTTCGGCACCTACTCGAGCATCTTCATCCTCTCGCCGATGGTGGTGTGGTTCAAGACGCAGCAGCAGAAGCGCGCCAGCCGCACCCGGCGGCGCACGGCCTGACGCGTTTGCCGGGGCGAGCGGCGGGCTCGCCCCGGCTAACGCCCCCAGCCCGGCCGTCCGGCGCCGCTGGGCGCCGGCGAGCCGCCTCGGCCCGGCGCGGTCCCGGCCTACGGCGAGCCGCTTGGTGTTGGCCCGGCGCCGACCTCCAAGCGGAACTGCCGCAATACCTGGCCGCGAAGTGACGTGACCGCGCGCCACTCGCCCGCCGACAGCGCCACCCGCGGCGGAAGCGTCAGCGTACGCCCCTGCCCCACGTCGGCCGGCGCGACCCAGACGCTGTCGTCGGCGGCCTGGCTGCCGTTCGGCGCGAACCACTGCACGTCCAACCAGCCCGCCCGGGGGATCTCCGCCAGCACCACATGAAGGACCAGGCGACCACCGTCCAGCCGCAGGGCGCTGGCGTCGCCCAGACGCGCCACAGCCGGCGTGGGCTCTCTCGCCGGCACCGGCGGCAGGTAGAGCGGCCGGCACCCCGCCAGGGCGACCGCCGTCAGGCCCGCGACCAGCGCCGCCGCGAGCGGGCGGCGACGTCGCCGGGCGACCGCCATGCATCGTGATACAGACTGGTCTAGCCAGCCCATGCCGATGCCCGCTTCACGCCGACGCCTGCCGAGCGGGGCACGCCACCTCGAGGAACGACCACTCCCCCTCGCGCCGGACCTTGCAGGGCGAGGTCGCGGGTAGAGCCTCACGCACGCTCGGCTCGAGACGCGTCAGGATGCCGCTCAGCAGCAGCTTGCCGCCGGCTCCGAGCTTGACCAGGTACGCCTCCATCAGGGCAACGTGCAGCTCGGCGTAGAGATTCGCCACGATCACGTCGACGCGCCGAGGCAGCTCGGGATGGTCGACGCTGCCGGCCAGGAAGCGCGCCCGCGAGCGGTTGAGGCGGGCGTTGGCCCGCGCCACCGGCACGGTGGCCGGGTCTCTGTCCACGCCGATCGCGCTGCCGGCACCCAGCCGGTCCGCGGCGATCGCCAGGATGCCCGAGCCGGCGCCGACGTCGAGCACGCTCAGGCCCACCAGGTCCAGCTGCCACAGCGCGGCCAGCGCCAGTCGGGTGCTCTCGTGGTGGCCGGTCCCGAAAACGCTTCCCGGGTCGAGCCACACGACCTGCTCGCCCACGCTCAGCTCCACCGTCCGGTGGCTCGGCGTGACCATCAGGCCGCCCGCACGCACCGGCAGCAGTCGCCTGCGGTAGTCGGCGAGGTAGTCGACGTCGGCCACGTCCTCCCAGCGTCCGTCGAGCTGGAGGTCGATCGCCTCGGGGAAGTAGGCGAGCAGCTGCGGTCCGTCGGCTCCGGCCACCTCCGCGACGCCCACGCAACCGAGCTCGAACAGGCGGGCGAGCCGAGGGCTCTCGGTCTCGAGTGCGCCGCCGAGCCTGAACGCCTTCACCGGCGCAGCCTCACGTGGTCGCCTCCACCTCGGCAACGCTGTCGTCGCGCGTGACGATCTCGAACCCCAGCCGCGCCCCTTCCGTCAGGTAGAACTCGATGTCCGCGCTGCGCGTGGCGCCACCCAGGCTGCGCCGGTCGAAGGCGTGCGAAGCGGTCATGATCATGGTCTCCGCCAGGCATGCAGGGACGAAGCCTTCGCCGAAGCGCATGTCGATCTCCGAGCGCATCGCGCCCGGCGGCCGCACCACGCCTCCGGGCACCAGCTGGACCCCCGGCACCTGGCGGACGCTGGGGTGGACGTCGGCGGGCCGCCCGAGGTCGAAGACCCAGGCCCCGGGTCGGATGTGCTGGGGGTAGAGCACGGGCGCCGGGTCGGAGGTGGCGGTGAACACCAGATCGGCACCCGCCACGGCCGCCAGGTCGGTGGTTGCGACCACCCTGGTGGCCGGGAACTTGCGCTGAAGGGTGCGCGCGCTGCGCCCCAGCCGTTCGGCGTCGCGCCCCACCAGCACGACCTCGCCGACCTCGGGGGCGAGCATGCGCGCGACACCGAACGCCACCACGCCGTTGGCGCCTACCACGGCCGCGCTCGCCTGGCGCAGCGAGCCGCCCTCGCGAGCGAAGCGAGCCAGCAGGCCGGGCACGGCCGCGCGCACGCTGGCTGCCGTGTAGGCGCCCCCGTTCGTCACGGCGATCTCCGGAACGGCACGCTGCACCTCGGCCCCCTTGTCGCCCACCGTCGACCAGAACGCACCCAGTCCGACCGCCTCCGCCCCCAGCTCGTATGCCAGCCGAGCGCCCTGGGTGGCCATGCGCAACGCCACCTCCGGATGCTCCGCGAACTGGTCGGGGAGCATGGGGCCGCCGATCAGCAGCACGCGCAGGCGCCGGCCGTCCGGCAGTCGGATGCCCTCGATGACGCCCTGACTCTGCGGCCGCATGTGCAGCATCACCCGGCGCAGCCACGCCTCGGACAGCAGACCGCGGGCGGCCAGGTGCCGCAGCCAGCGCTGGCTCGGCGGCTGCCACAGGTCGTCGATGGTCATGGGGTGGAGCAGGAAGGCACAGAGCAGCGCCTCGCGGTCCAGGCCGCGAACGGCAGGCGGTGCCCCCAGTCGCGGCTCGGTACCGTCCTGCACGCGCGCCAGGGCGGCCTTGTGGCGCCATGCCGCCGCGGCCGACAGGGCCAGCACGACGGCGACCGTCACCAGCCCCACCGGCCCCCACAGCCACGCCACCGCGGCCGCGGCCGCCAGCGCCGCCAGGGCCGACACGGACGCCAGCGCCACGTAGCGGCGGGCGCCGAGGATGGCGGCGTAGACCCACACCGGCACCGCCAGAACGGCCCACGGCAGGGCGCCCGCCGCCACCAGGCCCCCCATCGCGCCCAGGATCACCCCGTTGCCGCGCCCGCGTGGCGGGCGCCAGCGCCCCGGCCACGGCACCGGGTAGAGGTGACCGAGCACCACCCCAACGGCGGCGAGCGGTGCGAACGGCAGCGCGGCGACCGCCGCCGCGCCCTTGACGATGTCCAACAGGAAGGCCGCCATGGCGACGGCTGGGCCCACCATGCGGTAGACGTTCTCGACCCCGATGAGGTGCGGGTTCACCTCACCCGGGTCGGCGCCGGACGCCCAGCGCACCAGCCACGACCCCAGGGGCAGCGAGCCGATGAGCCACGCCGCCACCAGCGAGGCAACCAGGGTGGCCAAGCCGCTCATGCGCTGCCCATTCTAGGCCGATGCCGGACGCCGCGCTCGTCGCTGGCGTCGCGCGCGAGCACGGACGGAAGGGGCCGGCCGGCAACGCGCCCGACCCGGGCCCGGCTGCCACGCGCCGCACCGTACAATGGCGGGCGTGGAGAGCCGGACCCCACCCCACAGCATCGAAGCCGAGCAGAGCGTCCTGGGAAGCATCCTGCTGGACAACGAGACCTACGCCTCGCTCGAGGGGATGCTCGTCGCCGACCACTTCTACAAGGAGGCGCATCGCAAGATCTTCCGGGCGATCGAGCGCCTGTTCAAGCGCGGCGATCCCATGGACCTCGTGACCCTCACCGAGGACCTGCGCCAGTCGGGCGAGCTCGAAAGCGTCGGCAGCGTCCCCTACCTCATCGGTCTGGCAGACAGCGTGCCCACCGCGGCCTACGCCGACAGCTACGCCCGCATCGTTCTGGAGAAGGCCACCCTCCGGGACCTGATCGGAGCCAGCGGGCGCATCATGCAGCTCGCCTACGACCAGGCCGGGCCGCTCGACGAGGTGCTCGACACGGCCGAGCAGCAGATCTTCGACCTGGCGACGAAGAAGCGGCGCACGCACTTCGAGGGGATGACCTCGCTCGTCACCGAGACGTTCGCGCATATCAACGAGCTCTTCGCCAACCCCGACCCGGTGTCGGGGCTCCGCACCGGCTTCAAAGAGCTCGACGTGATGTCCGCTGGCCTGCAGCCCTCGACGCTCAACGTCCTGGCCGCCAGGCCCTCCATGGGCAAGACGGCGCTGGCGCTCAGCATCGGCCTCAACGCGGCCCTGCGAGAGGAGGTAGCCGTCGGCATCTTCTCGCTGGAGATGTCGGCGGTCCAGCTGGTCACGCGGATGCTCTGCTCGGAAGCGCGCGTGGACATGAGCCGCGTGCGCAACGGACAGCTGTCCGACCGCGACTTCCAGCGCCTCGCCGACACCGCCGGGCGCATGTCCGAGGCCGGCATCTTCATCGATGACAATCCCGACCTGACCGTCATGGAGCTGCGCTCGCGGGCGCGGCGCCTCACGGCCGAGCACGACCTGGGCCTGCTGATCGTGGACTACCTGCAGCTCATGTCCGCCGGCGCCCGCAGCGCCAGCGAGAACCGGCAGCAGGAGATCTCCGCCATCTCTCGCGGACTCAAGGCCCTGGCGCGCGAGCTGGACATCCCGATCCTGGTGTTGTCGCAGCTGTCGCGTGCCGTCGAGGGGCGGCCGAACAAGCGGCCGATGCTGTCCGACCTGAGGGAGTCGGGCGCGATCGAGCAGGACGCGGATCTCGTCGTGTTCATCTACCGCGACGAGTACTACGATCCACAGTCGGAGAAGCACGGCATCGCCGAGGTGATCATCGGCAAGCAGCGCAACGGCCCCACCGGCACCCTCGAGCTGCAGTTCCACAACGCTCACGTGCGCTTCAACGACCTGGCCCGCAGCACCGGCTGACAGCGCGTGCGCCGCCGCGGCGCCGGGCGCGCTGCGGACCCCGGTGCTCGCGACGTGTCGATGAAGGCGCGGCGGCGTAATCCCCTACGTGTCCCTCATGCCGCCGGAGGTAGACTCAGGCATGGGGCGATTCCCACTCCGGGGCTTCCTGGTTGCCGTCGGGGTGATCGCGTTGGTGGTGTTCATCGCCACGCAGTCCGCCAACCGTGGTCACACCGAGGTCAAGAGCTACTCTGCCTTCCAACAGCAGCTCGACGGCGGTCAGATCCGGAGCATCCGCATCCACAACACCGAGCTCCAGGTGACGCCCAAGAGCGGCGCCAGCTACGTCACCTACCTATCGTCTCCGCCTTCCGACCTCAGCCGCTTCAGCAGCCACGGCGTCGATGTGGAGGCGGTCCCGCCCGGCACCAACTGGGGCAACGTGCTGTTCTACGCGCTGCCGGTCCTGCTGATGGTCGGACTGCTGCTCTACCTCATGCGCGGCGCTCGCGGGGGCGGGGACGGCGCCATGTCCTTCGGCAAGAGCCGTGCCAGGCTGGTCAGCGAGGAGAACACCAACGTCCTGTTCCGTGATGTGGCCGGCGTCGAGGAGGCAAAGAACGACCTCACCGAGGTGGTCGAGTTCTTGCGAAATCCGGCGAAGTTCCATGCCCTGGGAGCGCGTATCCCGCACGGTGTGCTGATGGTTGGCCCGCCGGGCTCGGGCAAGACGCACCTCGCCAAGGCGGTGGCCGGCGAGGCGAAGGTGCCGTTCTTCTCGATCAGCGGCTCGGACTTCGTGGAGATGTTCGTCGGGGTGGGTGCCGCCCGCGTCCGCGACCTCTTCGAGACCGCCAAGAAGAACGCGCCCTGCATCGTCTTCATCGACGAGATCGACGCCGTCGGGAGGCGGCGCGGGCTGTCGGTGAACGGCGGCAACGACGAGCGCGAGCAGACCCTGAACGCGCTGCTGGTGGAGATGGATGGCTTCGAGACACAGCACGACATCATCATGATGGCGGCCACCAATCGCCCCGACGTGCTCGATCCGGCCTTGCTGCGGCCGGGGCGCTTCGACCGGCAAGTGGTCGTCGACGCGCCCGACGTTCGCGGCCGCGAGGCCATCCTGGGCATCCACGCACGCGGCAAGCCGTTGGCGCGGGAGGTCGATCTGCACCGGGTAGCGGTCCGCACGCCCGGCTTCGTGGGCGCGGACCTGGAGAATCTCCTCAACGAGGCGGCGCTCGTCGCCGCCCGCAACGACCGGCGTGAGATCGGCATGAGCGATATCGACGAGGCCGCGGATCGGGTTGTCATGGGCCCCGAGCGACGCAGCCGCGTCATCAACGAGCGAGAGAAGCGCGTCACCGCCTTCCACGAGGCGGGACACGCGCTGGCGGCGTACCTGCTGGAGCATGCCGACCCGGTCCACAAGATCACCATCGTGCCGCGCGGCAGGGCCATGGGCTACGTCATGCAGTTCCCCGAGGAGGACCGCATGTCCGCCAGCCGCAACATGCTCCTCGACCGGGTGGCGGTGGCGCTCGCGGGTCGGGCCACGGAGCAACTGGTCTTCGAGGACGTGACCACGGGCGCGCAGAACGACTTCGAGCAGGCCACCCAGATCGCTCGCCGCATGGTCACCCGCTGGGGCATGAGCAGCCTCGTGGGGCACGTGTCGCTCTCCAGCACGGCGGAGTCCTACCTGGGCGACAACGAGGGTGCGCGCAGCTACAGCGAGGACACCGCACGCGTCATCGACGGCGAGGTGAAGGGCATCCTCGACGAGCAGTACCGGCGCGTCAGCGAGATGATCAACGCCCACCGAACCGAGCTCGAGCGCGTGGTCGGCGTCCTGCTGGAGCGTGAGACGCTCCACGCCGACGAGTTCGCCATGCTCTTGCGCGGCGAGGCGTTGCCGCAGGTGCCGGCGCCCGTGCCGGCCGAGCCGGCACGCGCCCACGAGCCCCAGTCGCAGGGCAAGGGCTCCGAGGGCGGCTCGCAGGAGCCCAGGCTGCCTCCGGGCATGTTGCCCAAGCCCGGCTGAACGCCGTCCCACAGCGGGCAAGGAACCCGCTCTCGTTGCGAAAATTTCACTCGGGGCCGAGAGGGTACCTGATACACTCCGCTTGATTTACGAGGAGGAGACGTCTATGCCCTCAATGCGCGAGCGCCTGGCGCGCATGCTCAGCCCCAGGATCGAGGCGGTCGGTCTTGAGGTTGGCACCAGCGCGCTGAAGGTGGTGGAGTTGCGACCAGGCAATCCGCCAAATCTGGTCGCGATGGCCGTCCGCCCCATGCCGCCCGGCCTGATCCAGGAAGACCAGGTGGTCGATGCGCATGGCTTGGCCGAGGAGCTCAAGGCCTTGCTTGACGAGGCCGGGATCCGCAAGCGCTTCACGGTGGTGGCCGTGAGCAACCGGCAGGCCATCACCCGCAACATCCACGTCCCCAAGATGACGATGCAGGAGCTGGACGAGGCCATCAAGTGGGAGGCGGAGCGCTACATCCCCTTCCCCATCGACGAGGTGGTGCTCGACTACTACGTGCTGGACAACCCCGAGGACATCGAGGAGGGCGGCCAGCTCGAGGTGGTGATCGCAGCGGCCCGCCTCGACCAGGTGACGCAGCAGGTGGAGTATCTGAAGCAGGCGGGCCTCGAACCCCTGGTGGTGGACGTCAAGCCGTTCACCCTGCTGCGCTCCCTCAAGGGCTCGCTCCTCGGCGAACACCTCACCAAGACCACCCTCTCCGGCACCAGCTACACAGAGGCGAACGAGATCGGGGTGGTGCTGGAGATCGCCGCCTCCAACACCACCATCACGCTGGTCCGCGGCGAGCGCGTGCTCATGAACCGCAACATCGGGGTGAGCGGCGACGACTTCACCGCCGCCATCCAGCGCTCCTTCGGCCTCGACTTCGACAGCGCCGAGGATGTCAAGCTCGATTACGGCACGGCCACCATCCCCACCGAGGACGAGGAGGAGCTGCTGAACTTCGATGCCAAGCGTGAGCAGTTCAGCCCCAGCCGCGTCTACGAGTCGCTGCGGCCGGTCCTCGTGGATCTCACGACCGAGATCCGGCGGAGCCTGGAGTTCTTCCGGGTGCAGACCGGCGACGCCAACATCAGCCGCATGGTGGTCACCGGCGGCGGCGCCAAGCTCCGCGGGCTCCCCGAGGCCATCGGCGATGCCCTCGGCTTCAGGGTGGAGCTCGGCGATCCCTGGCTCACGATCCACTTCGACGAGAGCCGCTTCGATGCGCAGTTCCTCCAGAAGGTCGGTCCCGAGTTCGCGGTGCCACTGGGTCTCGCGCTGAGGGGGGTGGCGGGCATTGATTAACATCAACCTGCTTCCCAAGAATCTCAGGCGCGTCCGTGAGCCGGGCTACTGGCGGCTGCTCGCGATCGTCTTCCCGCTGCTGGTGCTCGGCCTCGCGGTCGTCCTCCAGATGTTCGCCTACCAGAGCGCCCAGAACCTGCAGGCTGAGAAGCAGCAGCGGCAGGACGAGCTGGCGTTGCTGCAGCCGTACCTCAAGGAGCAGCAGGCGCTGCTCCAGCGCCAGCGCGACCTCAACCAGCTCATCGCGGTGGAGCACGCCGTCCACCAGAACCGCATCCTGTGGACCGGCGAGATCTCCGGGCTGCTGGAAACCCTCCCTCCCCGGGGCACCGCCGTCCAGCCGAGCGTCGACTTCAAGACGCTCACCATGAGCGCCGTCAACCCGCCGCGCACCAACCCCAACAAGTACGAGGGCAAGAGCGTGATCGCCGAGATGAACGTGAGCGGTGAGGTCGCCTCGCCACAGGTGCTGGCGCAGTTCATCCGCGCGCTCGAGAACTCCAGCTCCTACGGGGTCTCCTTCCAGAGCGCCAGCCGTCAGGCGAACAACGACCTCTACAGCTACTCGCTGACCGTCGGCGCGCTGGCGCCGGCCTCCGGGGGTTCGCAATGAACCTCGGTAACTTCAGCCTCCGCAACCTGAAGCAACGCGATGTGGCGATCCTGGCCATCGTGCTCACGCTGGTGGTGGTGCTGCTCTGGTACCTGTACATGTACCGGCCGACGCAGAACCGCATCAGTTCGCTGCAGGACGACATCAGCCAGTTGCAGACGCAGATCCAGCGAGGCGAGCGGGCCAAGGCCAACCTGCCCGACCTGCGCGCGGCGGTCGCCCAGCTCGAGCAGGATCGCCGGGACTTCCTGGCGCAACTCCCCAAGCAGAGCGACATCTCCGACCTGATCGATCAGCTGCGCACCTCCGCTTCCGATAGCGGCGTGTCGGTCATGAGCTTCTCGCAGGGAGCGGGTCAGGGATCGGTGCAGGACGTGCGGCCGATCGGCTTCAACATCGCGACGACCGGCGATTTCGTCCACACCATGGCCTTCCTCGGCAAGCTCGAGGCCCTCAAGCGCTTCACCAAGATCCATCAGGTGCGGCTCAGCGCGCAGGACAACGCATCCAGCAATCCCGACCTGGGTGCCAACTTCGCCTTCACCATCTACGTCTATACGGGCAAGGACCCGGGACCGGTGGCGAGCCGATGACGCTCTCCCGCACGGCCCGCATCCTCATCGGCATCCTGTTGCTGGCCGCGGCGGCCTTCTTCTGGGTCAACTTCTTCTCGCGCGAGCAGACGGCGCCGGTGCCGGCCGTCACCGCAACCGCGCCCGCGACGAAGGCGCCCGCTGCCACCAAGGCACCCGCTACGTCCAAGACGACCGGGACGTCCGGCAAGCAGGCCACGACGCCATCCGTGGCCAGCGGCGGCGCGCCCGCCAAGCAGGCGCCCGCGCCCTCCACCACCGCCTCCAAGGGGACGCAGCCGGCGCTTGTGGCACCGGGTAAGCCGGCCGTCGCCACCCACGATCTGCAGGTCGCTGAGCTGCCGTTCCTGGTGACGCAGCCGCCACAGCCGAACGCCCAGAGCAGCACCACCGCGACCAGCGGCAGCAGCGGCACGTCCGCCGGCGGCTCCACCCAGACGGCTGCCTCCGCCCGGCGGATGACCGTCAACCCGTTCTCTCCCATCGTGGTGCAGGCTCCGCCGCCGGCCGCCGCGCCGGTGGCGAAGGCCCCGACGCCGCCGCCGACCCAGAAGGTCACGAGCCAGCCCGCGCCGAAGCAGCCGGTCCTGGCCGAGGCCCCGACGCCGCAGCCGGTGGCGCCGCCGCCTCCACAGGCCAACGGGCTGCCGGGCGCGTTGCCGAGCGGCATGCTGCCCGCCACCCCGAGCGTGCTCACGTCCACCCGGGCGCAAGCCACCTCGTCGGCGCCGAAGGACCTCGGCAGCGTTGCCGCCCTGCGTGAGCCCAGCCCCGGCAGCGCCGGCGACCTCGGCAGCGTCACCGCCCCTGGCGTGCTGGGCGCCGCACCCAGCGTGCCGGGCCTGCTCGGCCCGACCCAGCCCAAGCCCGAGCCCAAGCAACCGCCGGCCACGACCGCGGTCGCCAACGCCAGCACCACGCCTCCGATACAGGCCGGCACCACCACGCTGAGCCGATACCTCCGCGACCACAACGTCCGCTTCACCGGCACGGTGCTGGGACCCATCAGCGTGGGCGTGTTCAGGTCCGACCAGTACACGCAACCGGTCGTGGTGTCGCTCGGGCAGGACCTTCCCCAGACCAAGATCACGTTGACGGACCTTCGCGGTCATGAGGCTGTCTTCAGCTACCAGGACTCCACGCAGAGCCTCTCCTTGGATCTCAGGCGGTGATCATGAAACGGACCCTGATCCTCCTCACGTTCCTTGCCCTGGCGGGGCTCTCGCTGGCCCAGAGCCAGATCGCTCCCCTCCCGAGCGGTTCACGCTTCGACCAGACGGTCCAGCTCACCACCGGCGTGGGAGGCGAGTCGCTCAGGGCCATCGTGTCGGCGCTGGCGAAGTCCGTCAACCTGACGGCGATCGTCAACGACGTCCCTGACAAGACCATCTCCTACGACATCGGATCGCCGAAGCCCTTCCGCCTGGTCTGGAAGATCGTCCTCACCGACAACGACCTCGACTACGCCCTGCTTCCCAATGACGTGGTGGTCGTCGGTCCGGCCTCGACGATCGCCAAGTTCGTGCAGCCCAAGCCGGCGTCCACCACGCCTACGCCGGCACCGCCCCCCGCGCCCAACACGGTGCAGCGCTTCTACAAGGTCAACAACGACCCCGCCACCGTGGTGCAGATCCTCCAGCGATCGATTCCCAACCTCGACGTGCAATCGCTGCCCGGCGTCAAGAGCATCGTGGTCGTCGCCACCCAAGCCACGCAGGACAAGGTGCAGAACCTGCTGCAGCAGTTCGATACCGTCTCCCAGACCGAGCCCCTGGAGCAGCGCACCTACCAGCTCTCCAACGCCAACGCGGTGGACCTTGCCAAGACGCTGCAGGAGAGCGGCGTCGTGACCCAGCCCAGCGGCCAGGGCGGGCAGTCGGGTCAGGGCGCCCAGCAGGCCGGGACCAGCACGCAGGCCTTCAAGGTGGTGGCCGACAAGCGCACCAACAGCCTCATCGTCACCGCCACGGCGCCGGTCCAGGCCCGCCTGGCCGAGCTCATTCCGAAGCTCGACGTGCCCCAGAAGCAGGTGAACATACAGGTCCGCATCCAGGAGGTCACCAACTCCACGGAGTACGACCTGGGGCTCAACCTCAACAGCGCTACCTTCGGCAATCTCGCGGCGTCGATCATCGACACCGGGCTCAAGTTCGTGTTCGACATGGGGACGGTCTCCCCTCTCAACATCAGCGCCGAGCTGGACGCGTTGGAGAAGCAAGGGCTGTCGCGGCTGGTGGATGACAGCAACGTCACCGTGCTCGACAATGAGACCGGCAGCATCCAATCCGGCGGGACGATCTACATCAGCATCCCCGGTTCCAATCAGAACATCGAGCGCACCATTCCCTACGGCGTGCAGGTCGACGTGACCCCCCGCATCGCCAACGACGGCCGCGTCACCCTGGTCATCTCCGCCAAGGTGCAGGACGTGCTCTCCAAGACCAACGACCCCAGCTTCCTGAACCTCTCGACGCGCTCGGTCACCTCCACGGTGACGCTGGCGCCCGGCCAGACGGCCCTTCTCGGCGGGCTCCTGCAGAACAGCCTCACGGTCAACAAGAACAAGCTGCCGATCATCGGGGCCATCCCGGTTCTGGGCGATCTGCTGGGCAACAGCACGACCAAGAGCCAGGGCGCCGACCTGATGCTGGTGGTGAACGCACAGACCATCGACTGAGAGCCAAGCTCCGCGTGAGATCCCGTCGCCGCCCGGCCCTGCAGGCCGGGCGGCGATGTCGTGGCGGCCGGCGCGGACGCCGCCTCTGACGTCCACGAGCGGCACGGCGGGCGCGTGATACATTACCGGAATGTTGAGGTACCTGTCGGCCGGCGAGTCGCACGGTCCCTGTCTGAGCGTCATCCTCGAGGGTCTGCCCGCGGGCCTCGCCCTGACCGCCGAGGCCGACATCGACCCCTGGCTGCGACGCCGCCAGGGTGGCTACGGGCGCGGCCGGCGCCAGCTCATCGAGAGCGACCATGCCGACCTCCTCGGCGGCGTGCGGGCCGGGCTCACCACCGGGGCCCCGCTGGCGCTGCGCATCGCCAACCGCGACTGGGAGAACTGGCGCGAGGTGATGGACCCCGCGCCTGGCGGTGAGCCGCGCAAGCGGGCGGTCACCGAGCCGCGGCCCGGCCACGCCGACCTGGCAGGCGGGATCAAGTACGGTCACAAGGACTTACGTGACGTGCTCGAGCGGGCCTCGGCGCGGGAGACGGCCAGTCGCGTGGGGGCCGGCTCCGTGGCCCTCAAGCTGCTCGCAGAGCTGGGGATCGACGCCAGCGCCCGGGTGGTGAGCCTGGCCGGGATCGCCTGCGACGGCGGCATGGACTGGAGCCGTCTGGCGGCACTCGACGAGAGCCCGTTGCGCTGCTTCGACCGCAAGGCGGAAGAGCGCATCATCGACCGCATCGACCAGGCGAAGGAGACCGGAGACACTCTCGGCGGCGTCGTCGAGACCCGCTTCCGCAACGTTCCCCCGGGCCTGGGTAGCCACGTCCAGTGGGACCGCAAGCTCGACGGCCGGCTGGCCCAGACGGTCATGAGCGTCCCCGCCATCAAGGCCGTCGAGATCGGCGACGGCTGGCAGGCGTCCGCGCTTCCGGGAAGCCAGGTCCACGACGCCATCTTCCGCGACGACCAGCGGCCGTACTACCGCGACAGCAACCGCTCGGGCGGGCTCGAAGGCGGTATCACCACCGGCGAGGAGCTCGTGGTACGAGCCGCCATGAAGCCCATCGCCACGCTGATGCGGCCTCTCCCCACCGTCGACGTGGTGAGCCACCAGACGGCGGATGCGTCCCGCGAGCGATCGGACCACACGGCGGTTCCCGCGGCGTCGATCGTGGTGCTCGCCATGAGCGCCCTCACGCTCGCAGACGCCCTGCTGGAGAAGCTCGGCGGCGACACCATGCGCGAGCTGCGCGAGCGGCTCGAGGCGCATCGCGCGTACGCGGCCGGCTTCTGACGGCGAGCCATGCCCGCGCGCTATCACCCTCCCGAGCGGCCGGTCACCTGGGTGGCCCTGGCGGGGTTCATGGGAACGGGCAAGAGCCGCATCGGCTGGGAGCTATCGCGTCGCCTCAGCCTCACGTTCATCGATACCGACAGGGTGATCGAGCGTGTGAGCAACATGCGCATCACGGATATCTTCGAGCTCTACGGCGAGGCCGTGTTCCGCGACTACGAGACCGAGGTCGTGCGGCGCTGCGTGCGCCTGGACGAGGTGGTGGTGTCGACCGGCGGCGGCACCGTGGCGCGGGCCGAGAACCGGGAGCTGTTGCAGGCACGCGGGCCGGTGGTGGTGCTCACGGCCAGCGCCGAGACCATCTACCGCCGCACGCGCCGCAACCGGCGCCCACTCCTCGAGCTGGGCGATCCGGAACAGCGCATCCGCGAGCTGATGGCGGCGCGTGAGGAGTGGTACCGAGCGGTCGCCACGATCACAGTGTCCAGCAACGACCGTCAGTCACACGAGGTGGTGGACGAGATCGTCGAGAGGCTGACCACATGGTCGAGCAGCCAACCCCGCACCTGATCCGGGTACGCGTCATGCCGGAGTACACCGTCACGGTCGGCGCCGGCGTGCTCGCCAGCGTGCCGCAGAGCGTTGGCGAGCGGCACCTGGCGCTGGTCAGCGACCAGACGGTGGCCGACCTCTACGAAGCGCAGGTCGCCGGTGCCCTTCGCGGGGCCGGCGCCGAGGTCGCCAGCTTCCATGTGCCGCCCGGAGAGGACAGCAAGTCGCACGAGCGCTGGCTCGGGCTGCTGCGCGGCTTCGTCCGGGCCGGGCTCGACCGCGACGCCGCGGTGGTCGCGTTGGGCGGCGGCGTCGTCGGTGACCTGGCGGGGTTCGCGGCCGCCAGCTACCTGCGAGGGCTGGCATGGTACCTGCTCCCCACCTCCCTGCTGGCCATGGTCGATGCCAGCGTCGGCGGCAAGACGGCCATCGACCTCCCGGAGGGGAAGAATCTCGTCGGCGCGTTCTGGCAGCCGCGAGCGGTGATCTCCGACGTGCGCACGCTCCGCAGCCTGCCCTCGCGGGCGTTCCGCCAGGGCGGCGTCGAGCTCTTCAAGACCGGGATGCTGGCAGACCCGGCGTTGCTCGACCGATTCGACGCCGGCTTCGGGCCGGACGCGCCGGAGGAGGAGCTGGCAGAGATGATCGCGCGCTCGGTCGCCGTCAAGGCGCGGGTGGTCAGCGCCGATGAGCGGGAGGCCGGCGTGCGCGCGCACCTCAACCTGGGCCACTCGCTGGCGCACGCCCTCGAGGCCGTCACCGCGCACACCCTGCCCCATGGCGAGGCGGTGGCATACGGGCTGCACTACGCCGCCATCATCGGCAGGCGGCGAGGGCTGGCCGACGTGAGCGACCGGACGGCAGCGCTGCTCGCCTGGGCACGGCCGGCACCGCTCCCGCGCGTGACGTTCGACGACCTCGCGCCCTATCTGGCCCGCGACAAGAAGAACCGGGGCGGTCGCCAGCGCTTCGTTCTGCTCGAGGCGCTGGCACGACCCGTGATCGTTGACGACGTCGACAGGCGCGAGCAGGAACGCGCCTGGGAGCTGCTCGAGGAGGAGGTCGGGAGATGATCCTGGTGCTGAACGGTCCCAACCTGAACCTGCTGGGCCGGCGCGAGCCCGAGGTGTACGGGCAGACCACGCTGGCGGAGCTGGACGACCTGTGCCGGCATGCCGGCCGTGACGCGGGCGTGGAGGTCACCTGCCGCCAGAGCAACCACGAGGGCGTGCTCATCGACTGGCTCCAAGGCGCCGTCGAGGACGGCGCCAGCGGCGTGGTGTTCAACCCCGGGGGGCTTGCTCACACCTCGGTGGCCTTGCGGGACGCCATCGCCTCGATCCCGGTGCCGGTGGTGGAGGTCCATCTGTCGAACGTGCACGCCCGCGAGCGCTTCCGGCACCACAGCCTCACGGCGGCCGCTTGCGCGGGCGTGGTGGCCGGCTTCGGACCTGCGGGCTACCGCCTGGCTATCGGTTATCTCGCCACGGCCACCTGAGCGGGTTGGGCGGCAGGTAGCATCACCGCCGGGCGGCCAGCCGGCCGAGCCGAGCCCGGCGCTCCGGTACGCGGCTCAGCCGCGAAGGAAGCTGTCCGGCCGCCCGTCGAGCGGCGGCAGGTCCTGAAGGGACCGCAGCCCGAACTCGAGCAGGAAGCGCTCGGTGGTGGCATAGAGCAGGGGTCGGCCGACCACCTCCTTGTGCCCCACCGTCTTGATCAGCTCGCGCTCCTGCAGCGTCTCCAGCGTCGAGGTGCAGGAGGCGCCGCGCGCGGTCTCCAGCTCGCCGCGCGTCACAGGCTGGTGGTAGGCCACGAGCGCCAGCGTCTCCAGCGCCGCGTTGCTGAGGCTGGGCAGCGGCTGGGGCGCAAGCAACTCGGCCAGCCACGGGACCAGCTCGGGCGCCACCACCAGCCGGTAGCCGCCGGCTACCTCCTCGACTACCAGGCCCAGACCGGCCTCCAGCAGGATCTGACGGAGATCGTCAGCGATGCGGGCCACGCCGTCCGGCGACACCCCCAGAAGGCGCTCGAGGTCCGCCGACGCGACCGGTCGATCCGCCGCCAGGAGGGCTGCGCAGAGCAGCGCACGGGTCTCCATCAAGACGCATCCTTGCAGGCGCCCGGCAGCGCGTCAAGCCGCCGCTGGCGTGCCCGCGAGCGCGGACGTTGGGCTCACTCGCGTGCCTGCACGCGGAGCCCTCCCCCGTCGAGCCGGAG
>Ga0315540_10000154_pt1 | contig 36802 bp, 30 predicted proteins | sample SalMarSW160110MG_FD_203677 | JGI IMG/M metagenome (GOLD analysis project Ga0315540, IMG submission 203677) | Salt marsh sediment microbial communities from the Plum Island Ecosystem LTER, Massachusetts, United States - Salt Marsh Sediment SW1601-10 ...
AGGATTTTATATGACTAACAGTAAATTAGTATTTTTCACTTTTGCCTTTTCACTTTTCACATTCACTCTCTTTGGACAGACAGTTTACGAGCCAATCTCTCACGATGATATCTATAAGTATCTTGATAGAATGGCGCAAAAGGGAATTATAGTATTCAATGATAATATTAGACCGGTGAGCAGAAAGTATATAGCGATGCAGCTTGGAAGGCTGCAAGCGTATAGCGAGCGGACAGTGGACAATCAGTTGACAAGTTTAGAACGGGAAGAGCTAGCCTTTTATTTGAAAGACTATGGATTCGAATTAACCAACGATTCGCTAAACACTAAAAGCTATACACTAACAAACCACACACTGTTGGGGAAAGATCAATTCCAAAGATGGAGATTGTTTTCTTATTCAAGCGGTTTATTCAAAATAAACGCAAGCCCTGTTCTTGGAATTGAAGTTGGTAAAAATGATGGCTCAAAGCAGACTCATACGTGGAACGGAGTTTCTATTTACGGGTATTTGACAGACAGAATTGGATTTAGCTTTTATTGGAGAGATAACGATGAATCCGGGGATAATATTGACAGGACCAAAGCGTTTACCCCTGAGACAGGTGTAATAGTGGCGAAAAAAAATAGTAACAGCATTCAATACAGTGAGGTTCACGCGAACATTTCCACTGATTGGTCTTGGGGGAATTTTACCATAGGAAAAGATTTTCTTAATTGGGGATATGGAGAAAGTGGGTTATTAGTACTTTCTGATAAGGCCCCTTCTTTTCCTTTTATAAGACTTGATCTTCATCCAACAAATTGGCTTCGTTTTAATTACATTCACGCTTGGTTAAACTCTGATATTATTGATTCAGCAGCTAGTTATTCTACGTATATTACGGGAAGACAAAGGGATATTTACAGAAATAAATATTTAGCCTCTCATACTTTAACTCTAACACCATTGAATGGTTTGGATATCTCGATAGGTGAATCAATTGTTTACAGCGACAAGCTTGAAATATCTTATCTTATACCAATTATGTTTTTTCGCTTGGCTGATCATTATTTAAGTAATGGTGATAATAAAGTAGGGGGAAATTCACAGTTTTTTCTCGGGGTAAGTTCCAGGAATAATTTGAAGAATACACATCTTTACGGGACCTGGTTTATAGATGAATTTACACTTTCCGGCGCATTTAATAAGCAAAAACAAAGAAATCAATTTGGGTTTACACTTGGTGCATCTATAACCGACTTACCTTTGGATAATTTAACAGTTACAACAGAGTATACCCGCATTTATCCATTTGTATATTCCCATTTTGTTCCAACACTGACTTACGAAAGTTCATCTTATTTAATGGGACACTGGATAGGGTACAATGCTGATCTGGTATATGGTTCAGTTAATTACAGATTTATAAGAGGTTTGCAGGCGACTCTCTGGGCTGAGTATATCAGAAAAGGTAGTTCAGGAGTAGTTGCTCAGCAATATGAACAACCGCAACCGCCATTCCTGTTTGGATTAAGGAACAATTACACCTGGTGGGGTTTTGATGTTAAGTATGAAATCATACACGAATTGTTTATCAGAGGAAAGTTTCAGTCTTCACTTGTTTCGTCAGAGCAAACTAATGGAAATTTTGTGGATAAAAGAACTAATGAATTTCTTATGTCCCTATACTATGGACTATAGGTTAGAACCACTAGCTACAATAATTTTCTTGATTGTCCTACTTATCTTATTTAATTTTAAAATTATTTCATTTTAACAGGTTACAGCTATGAAAAAATTTAGTACGAATGTAAAATTCCTATTAGTAATTTTATTTGCATTTCTGACGGGATTAATCTACTCACAGCAAGAGACACAAAAAGAGAGATTTAAAGACCTTAAGGATGCATTAATTGTGGGGAAAAAACTTTCCGGCAAGAGTGGTCCTAAAAGTGTTAACTGGATCGATAATGGAGCTCGGTATTCGTATATCTCATCTAACAAGGGGGGCAATACTTCCGAGATAAGAGCATATGATCCCGGCAAAGATGAAGATGTACTAATATTCAACGGTGAAAATATAACTTTTCCTAATTCTGATGAAAAATTTACTTACGATTCTTTTCAATGGGCAAATGATTCGAAACATATTTTATTCCAGACTAATTTCAGAAAAATATTTAGAAGATCAGGGATCTCTGATTATTATGTTTATTCATTGGACAATAAAGAGTTAAAGGAAGCTGCAAAAGATGCAAGAACTGCTGAACTTTCTCCTGATGGTTCTAAGATAGGTTATGAACGTGATGGAAACATGTATGTATATGATTTTAATATTAAAGAAGAAAAACAGTTAACTACAGATGGGGGGAATGGTAATATTTTCAACGGTCGTTATGACTGGGTATACGAAGAAGAATTCGGACAAGGCCAGGCCTGGAGATGGTCAAATGATAACAAATATATAGCTTACTGGGCTTTTGATGAAAGCCCTGTTCCGATATATCAGTTAACTAATTTTGCTGGCATTCACGTGGAATATGAAAAAATAGCTTATCCACAGGTTGGTGACCCTAATCCAAAAGTAAAAATTGGTGTTGTTGATGTAAAGTCAGGAAAGAACATATGGATTGATACAGGTGACAGAGGAGATTTTTATATCCCCAGGGTCTATTGGACAAGTGAGCCGAACGTGCTCGCTGTTGTTGTACTCAATAGGGCTCAAAATCATTTAAAGTTATATTTTTATGATGTTGCCACCTCTAAAAACAAGCTGATATTTGAAGAAAAATCAGATACGTGGATTGATGTGTTTGATTTTTATAGCCACGTAAAAGACATGTTTGCCTTTCCGGAAAATCTTAAAGAATTTTTCTTTATATCAGACAGAGATGGGCATCAGCATGTGTACAGGTATGACTATGGCGGGAAACTGATAAACCAGGTTACAAAAGGAAACTGGACAGTTAAGAAAGTTGAAGGAATAGATACAAAAGATAAAAAAGTATACTTTCTTTCTACTGAAATTTCTCCAACCCAGCCTCAGTTATACGCAATTAATTTTGACGGTACAGACAAAAAGAGGCTTACTGAAGAAGAAGGAACTCATAATATTGATATGTCCCCTAATTGCAATTATTATATTGATACTTATTCCAATGTACATTTACCAACACAGGTGGAAGTTTCAAGTGTAGAAAAAGGTATGTTAAAAAAACTGGTCGATAATAAATCGGTCAGTGAATTTTTGGCTAAACATTCTTACTCACCAAGGGAATTGTTCAGTTTTACTACGTCTGATTCGGTAAAGCTGGATTGTTATATGATAAAACCATTTGACTTTGATCCGGGTAAAAAATATCCGGTTATATTAGCTATTTACGGAGGCCCGGGTTCACAGTATGTATACGATGCTTTCGATACTAATGCTTTTCATCAGTACCTTGCCCAGCAGGGATATTTAATTATTGATGTTAATAACAGGGGCAATGCTAATTACAGCAGCCACTTTATGAAGCAGGTATATAAACATCTGGGTAAACTGGAAAGCGATGATTTTGTTGAAACAGCAAAATATCTCTCTACGCTACCGTATGTTGATAAAGATAATATGGCAATTATGGGTACCAGTTATGGTGGCTATATTACTTGTTATACAATGTTTAATCATCCGGGAGTTTTTAAAGTTGGAATTGCCAATTCTCCTGTAACCGATTGGCGTTTGTATGATGATATTTATACAGAAAGATATATGGGACTCTTAAGTGAAAATGAAAAAGGCTATATTGAAAGTGCACCAACAACACATGCTGCTAATTTAACAGGACATCTACTTCTGATTCATTCTGATTTTGATGATAATGTACACGTTCAGAATACTATGCAACTGTTAACAGCGTTGACAAATGCGGGCAAAGATTTTGATCTTAGGATATTTCCTCCCGGTGCACACGGAGCTATTTATAATATGCAAAGCTACTTTTTATTAATGAAAGTTTATTATAATTATCTTGATAGATATTTGAAAGGGGGTAATGATCAGATTGATATTAATAAGTAGTATTTAGCTTTTGTCATAATTCTTTAAAATAAAAATAGCGTATAGTTTTAGACTATACGCTATTAAACTAATTATACTAACTTATTAGCCCAGATAGGCCTTTAGGTTTTTACTCTTAGCATTATGTTTCAATCTTCGCAAAGCTTTTTCTTTAATCTGCCTTACACGTTCACGGGTCAAATCAAATTTTTCTCCAATCTCTTCTAAAGTAGCGGATCTTTCAGCATCAATTCCAAAATATAATCTTAAAACTTTAGCCTCTTTTTCGCTAAGAGTTGACAATGCGTTTTCAACCTCTTTCTTGAGAGATTCTCTCATAAGTATCGTATCGGGAGAAGGTTGATCATCATTTGGAAGAACATCCATTAAGCTGTTTTTATCATCGTCTCCTGAAAAAGGTGCGTCCATAGAAACGTGACGTCCGGAAATCTGCATTGCATAAGCTACATCATCCTGACTCATATCAAGAATTGATGCAAGCTCCTTAGTAGTGGGTTTTCTTTCATATTCCTGTTCAAGATCTCTGTAAGCCTTGCTTATTTTACTCAATGAGCCTACACGGTTCAGCGGAAGACGAACAATTCTTGACTGATCTGCAATAGCTTGCATAATTGATTGTCTAACCCACCATACTGCATAAGAAATAAATTTAAATCCACGTGTCTCGTCAAATCTCTGAGCTGCTTTTATCAATCCAAGATTCCCCTCATTTATAAGATCTCCCAATGACAAGCCCTGATTTTGGAATTGTTTTGCAACGCTAACTACGAATCTAAGGTTTGCTTTTGTTAATGCATCAAGTGCAAGCTTATCGCCTTTGCGAATTCGTATAGCGAGCTCTATTTCCTGCTCAGGTGTAAGAAGATCTACTTTACCTATCTCCTGTAAATACTGATCTAAAGATTTACTCTCACGATTGGTAAATTGCTTGGTTATTTTCAATTTTATCTACTCCTGATTTATAAAGTTTCTATAATAATATAGTTAACAAATTAGACTATTTTAAGTTCCAAAAGTTTGCTAAAATGTTCAAATAAAGACATCAAATATACAAAAATTATTCCTAATTTTATAAATTTAGTGTAAATACAGGTTAATGAATTTATACTTGTAACTCATTTATAATTGACCACTTACAGTCATTATTCGTAATAATGATATTCCTCAAAATATGTCTTTTTTTGCAGATAATGTTTAGATGTACGAAATAACTAAAAGGTTCACGTAAAATTTGCACAAACGCTACCAAAAATTTAGCGAATTCAGAAACCCCTGGATTTTGTACTTTATAAAAATAATGGTTTACAAAGCTTAATGTGCACCTCCCCTCAATATTCTCGCGGGGAGAGTAATCAGGCTGTTTAAAAATTTGAAAATTCCTGAGACTGTAATTCCGATTAATCTAAAAGGAAGTAGTAACAGCCATACGAAAGGATACACAATTATTGCTAAAATCGCCAAAGGCCAGCAGAAAAATAAAAGCAAAAGCCACAATAAAAAAGTAGTCATAGTTTTTCTCTTAATCTGACTTTTAAAGAGATAATTTACTCTTTTTACTAAGAATTCAAACAGAAAAATGACTGGAGGTCTAATTTTTCGGATGAATGGTTTTATAAACTAAAAAGATGACATCATTGTAAAAATAGATGTCATCTTTTACTCTAGAACTATTATGTAATTAAGCAGTTTTGGGCTTAATTAAATATTTATTATAAAGAAACATCAATGCGGTTGCTAATAATCCAATTCCAATAAGTGAAAACCAAACGAGACTCATATTATTATTATCTTTTGCAGTTTCATAAAGCCATCCGCCAATTGGATCACCGACAAATCTTGCAATAGCTATGGGTAGGAAAGCATAACCTTGATAAAGCCCTTGTTGGCCGGCAGGAGCTATTTCTGAAATATATTCATAATAACGAGGAGCCTGTGTCATTTCACCAATTGAAAATGCAACAACACCTGCAGCAATTGTAGGAATACTAGGATGAATTGCAATTATTATCCAGATCAAGCTTGAAATAAAAAATCCTGTCAGAATTGCATTTTCAGTTGTAAAGTTCTTGGTAAGCCTGTTAACCGGTATCTGAAAAAGTATTATTGCACCTGCACCTCCCCAAGATTGAATTATTTCATAGGGAGCATTTTTTCCTATAAAATCTGTTACATAATATGGTATTACAATAAATTCCTGCCAGAATATAATCCAATATAAAGAATAGATTAGAAGGAATATCATAAATTTGTAATTTGCCAGAACAACAAATAGATTCTTTATTTTTTTGCCGAGGGATTCTACAGGTTCTGCTACTTCGCTCTTAATGTTTTTGTATAATGTTAAATTTACTATGAGCATTGCAAAGCAGGATATTGCAGAAATCATATAAACATATTCATATCCGATACTATCTCTTACTAAATATGCAATAGTTGGTCCTATCATTGCGCCGACATTGACAAGCCAATAGTAAATTGCAAAGCCCAGTGATTTAGTTTCCGGTTTTGAACCGAGAGCTACTGTGCCAAGTACAGATGGTTTAATAAAGCAACCACCAAGTGCAGTAAAAATCAGGAATAACATTATAAGCCAATAATGATCCAGATTTCCATATATTCCTGAGAAAGCAGGCATTCCAACTGAACCGATTAGAAAGTAGCCGATTGCAAGAACCGTGAAACAAACATTAAAAGCTTTTCGAAATCCCCATTTGTCGGCAAGTGTTCCTCCTAAAATTGGAAGGAGGTAGATCAATCCTCCAAAAATGCCTGATAAAGAACCTGCTTCAGTTTCTGAAAATCCCAGCTTATTACGCATATAAACCATAAAAACGATCTGCTGTCCGTAATAAGCCAGACGTTCGAAAAGCTCCATGATATTAGCTACCCAAAAGGAGCGGTGAAAGCCTTCTTTTACTTCTTTCAATTTTGCTGCTATTTCCACAATTACTCCTCTAAGTTAATGGAATTTGCCACTATTGAAGATGATAATTTATGTAAATTATACTAATAAAAAACAGGAAACAAATTTTTTTGAGCTCTAAAGAAAATTTAGACTCATTTAAATGTCTTTACCTTTCGTATCTTTTAATAAGAAGAAATGAAAAGGTAATCAGGTATATAAGATCTGAGAGAATGTCTGTTGAATTTTAACACATTTAATGCAATTTTAATCAGTATATTATATTAAATATTTTTTCTGAATTTCCAAATATGACAAATATCCCAGCTTTGAAAAATTTTGTAAATAAGTATTTGCTAATCTTGATAGCATGTTTTTATTTGACACTCTCCGGCTGCTCATCAATGGTTTATAAATCAGCTTTTCCTACCTTAAATGACGGGAAATATGATAGTGAATTTCCTTATAAAGGCAGTTCTGAAGAATTAGAGCGCATCGGTAAAAGTATTGAGAGAATTAATTGTGTAGCGTTTTATAAGACCTATGTTTTTAACAGTGGTACTCGTGCTAAAGTCTCGGATATCAATGAAGATTTCCTTGAAAAAAATATAAACTATACTGGCTATTTCAATAAGACAAGTTCGGGAACGGGCACTATTATATATTCTATAAATAACAAAATAGCTTTATTGACGTGTGCACATGTTGTAAGTTTTCCAGATACAATTTATGGTTACTTCACAGATGATAAAGGAAAACTTACTGATTATCTTGAAAGTGTTTCTATAAGAGAAAGCCAAATGAATTTTGTGGCGGGCTTGCCCGATGCAGGTAATGTCGAAGTTCTTGTAGCAGACAAAATGCATGATCTTGCAATTCTTGGTCATACATATTCATCCTTTCAAAATGTAAATTTCCCTGTTTTCCCCTACCCCAAAGGAGAGGCTAAACAATTAGAATGGGGCACATTTGTTTATGTTTTCGGCTATCCTATAAATTACAAAATGGTTTCTAAGGCAATAGTCAGCAGTCCTGATATGGATGGTCACGGTTCATTTCTTATTGATGCTGTTGTAAATAGGGGATTCAGCGGAGGAATTGTTCTTGGGATTAGGGACGGGATTCCAAATTTTGAGCTTGTCGGTATTATTAGAGCAATACCTGAAGAAACCGAGTATATACTTCGGCCAGAGAAATTAAAAAATAATGTTCAATATAGTCCACTTGTTCCTTATAAAGGCGATGCTTATGCAATTGAGAAAGAAGATCTAAAATACGGAATTGCAAAAGTAATACCCATTGAAATAATAGCAGAATTCATAAATGAGAGTAAAGAAAAGTTATCTGATTTAGGCTATAATAGTAAATATTTTTTCTGATTTATGAATTGAATATTTCAGTCCACATTTTGTAGAATATTAATATTTCTTATTTCTCCTGCTACAATTAGAACATCATCCTTTCTGATAATATAATCTGCACTTGGGATTGCTTTAATTTTTTCAGATTTGTTTTTTACTATTTTAATTGATAACACTTCAACTCCATATCTGGCTCTGATATCTAATTTTCTTATTGATTTATTTATAAAAGATTTTGGAGCAGAAATTTCAGAAATTGAATAACCTTCCATAAAATGAACCTGTGGCATATCGTCTTTCATAACAATACTGCTTGCCAGGCTTGAAGTTATTTCTCTTGCTTCGATCGCCTTCTGGTATGCATCCTGTATATCTTTTCTCCAAATCATTCCAATAACTTTATTCTGATTTTTATCGTCAAAAACCGGAAGCCCTTCGAGATCATAATTGCTCATTATATCCATTGCTGATTTACAATCAGTTTCAATGTTTATCATATCGAAATTTAAATTAGCGAGATCACCGGCTATCAATAAATTTTGCAGCGATTCGCGTTCATATAAATGTTCCTTTAAATCATTTAAAGAGATCATTCCCTTGATATTATAATTTTCATCTACAACCGGGAAATCGGGCCCTTTTCCTTTTATTATTTTATTAATTACCTGGTTAAAGTTATCGTTAACAAGTATCGAACTGAATTCAGGTGAATAAACATCTTGTACGAAGATCGACTCCATAACGTTTGCTTCTGTACCTTCTTTTATGCTTATGTTTCTCAAAAGAAGTTTTAAAGTATAGATTGATTCGCGGGATAATCTTGACGAAAGAATTGTGCTGATAATGCAAGTTATCATTAAGGGAAGAATAATACGGTAGTCGTTTGTGAGTTCGAATACAATTATAATTGCAGTAATTGGTGCTCTTGTTGTACCAGCTACTAATCCTCCCATAGCAACTAATGCGTAGGCGTTGGGAGTTGCGGTTATTAGTGGGAACAACTGATGTACGAATGCGCCGAAAAAATATCCGAGCATAGCACCCATAAATAATGACGGAGCAAAAATTCCTCCAGATCCCCCGGAACCAAGAGTAACAGAAGTTGCAAATATTTTTGCAAAGACCAATATAAAAGCAATATACCAGAGCATATCGCCCTTTAAAGCCAGATTTATTGTTTCATAACCTACTCCCATTATTTCGGGGTAAAGCAATGCAACTAATCCAAGAATTAATCCCCCCAGCGCTGGCTTGATATATTCTGGCATTTTCAGTCTGTTATCGAAGACTTCCTCTGAAAAATAAAGAAGCTTTATAAAAGCGTATGAAACCAGCCCTGCAATTGCTCCAAGAACAAAGTAAAAAATAATTTCATATGGAGAGGCGAGTTGATACTTGGGGACAAGAAATGCTATAAAATTTCCCTCGAAAGTATGCGAAATAACTGTTGCCATTACGGAAGAAATGACTATAGGTGAGAATTGTGCAACAGCAAAATCCATAAGAATAATTTCAACTGCAAAAAGTGCACCCGCAATCGGTGCGTTAAAAGCTGCAGCAATTCCAGCCGCCGCACCGCAGCCTACAAGAGTTTTTAGTCTTTTTGTTGGAACTCTGAAAAATTGCCCAACGGTTGAACCTAAACTGGAACCTATCTGAACAATCGGGCCTTCACGCCCTACTGAGCCACCTGTTCCTATTGATATTGCAGATGCTATTGCCTTTATAAATGCAACGCGTGGACGGATATTTCCACCTTTTAACAGAATTGCCTGCATAACTTCGGGGACACCGTGGCCCTTTGCTTCCGGAGCTAAAAAATAAATTATAGGACCTACGATAATTCCTCCAATGATAGGAATGATTATTATCCAGTACCAGTGTGTTGTTAATATGTTTTGTAAAATATTACCGGGGCCAGGGAAAGAAATATCGGAAATTGTTTTTATCATCCACCTGATACCGATTCCGCCAAATCCACCAAGAATACCTATAATGATTGCTAGTATAATCATAAAGGTGTGTTCGGTCATTCTGGCCCGTTCAAACAGCTCCGATGACTTCCTAGAAAGGAAAGAGTAGGACTTATTGAATAATGTGTTTTTCAATGGGAATATAAAGGAATATTTACTCTCGACAATTTATAAATTGAAGAATATAAATATATAATAAGAAATTTATAGATTTAATCAAACTAGTAATCTGTTGTAATATGTAGCTGAAAAATAACGCCTTACTTTTGCTCTACTTTTTGTTGGCCTCTTTTTTTTCTTGAATACAAAATTGAAATAATCAGCATTACAAAACCCAACACCAGGAATGAAATTATTTTATATGTGAAATCTTCGTTTGTTATTCCAATTATAAAAACGTAGCCAACTGTTAAACCTAATGTTGCAAGTGCCATCCAGCGATATTTTTTGCTTTTAAGCAGAACACTCAGGAAATAATAAATTATTGCAACAAATATCCAGGAAACGCTTGCCCATCCTGCCGGCATTGCGTGGTAAAGAGCATAGGGAATAATGAAAAGTGCAGTCATAAGGTATGCATTTCTCATTTGCTCAGTGGTTAATTCCAAACGATCCTTTTTCCAGTTTAATATTCTTGCACTTAATAAAGCAACTATTCCGAAGCTTAAACTGGTGCTGCTGATTTTACCTTCTGAAATCAGATAAGTAAGAAATATCAGTATATAAATAACGAAGTTTGCCAGGACTATATATTTTGACCTGAACCAAATTGCAGTAGATAATACAATTAAACTTTGCCAGCACAACAAAATGTAAAATCCAGGAGATTTTACCTCATAAATTATTGCAACAGTCAGTGCAAAATAACCCAGCATTGCATATATAAAAGTTGAAAATTTGCTTTGTTCTTTTTGCCAGAAGACTATTGCAATAGAGAGAAATGTAATTGAGGCTAATAAATGATAAAGTGACGCTGAGCTATCATTAAATACATAAGAAATCAGAAAAAATAAACTGTAGCATCCGCCCGCATTTAAGATTGTACTGAAAACTACGGGTATATCTTCCGGGTATGGATCTTTTCTTAATTTTGTTCCAGCTGCAAAAATTATCGAGTAAACCAAAAGAAACAACAGATTTATACTTGGTCCAGTAACTGCCTGTAAAGTGTGGCCCAAAACAGGATTATTCATAAACCATAATAGATGAGTAAAATATGTTAGAAGAATCCCGATAAATAAAAAAGATTGCCAATTGTATTTTAGCTTGAAATAAACAGAAAGCAAAGTTAAAAGTGTAAGAAAACCAAAAATTGAATATGGGTTGTCGCTAACTAACGCTGTAGTATAACCAAGAACCAAGCCCAGCAGGATCAGGTAATTGGATTTTCTTTTAATAGAGATGTATAATATAATTGCGACAGTGATCGAAAGGAGAATTACTTCAACAGGAGTTTCTGAAATCAAAATGCCATTTCCAAAAAAGTACATTCTGAGTGTTGTGAAATAAAACAGGAATAAACCACCACCCAGCAGGTAATCCGATAGATGGCTGTACGTTTCTCTCCAGTGTTTGGAAATATAGTAGACTATAACAGAGAATGCATAACCAAATATAATGTCAACGATTACAGGAATATGCTTAAAAGGGAAGGACATTAAAAATGCAACACCAATAAAGAAAATTAAAATTCCAAGCTTTGCAAGCCAGAATTGTCCTATCTGAAATTCAAGTCTTTCTTCCTTTTCTTCGCTGCTTAGTTCAATTATTGTTTCATCAACTTTTACATCGAGTAATTCTTTAGCTTCGTAATTAACTGAAATTTGAAGCTTCTGTTCAATTTTAGATATACGTTCATCCAGGCTTTTTAAATAACTGAATATTTCTTCATTGCTATGATCCTTTGAGTCTGAGTTCATAATCCACACTCCTTAAGGAAAAGATTTTATTGCCTTATAATTTGATTATTAATGAGTTTTACTCATTCTTTTTCTGATTTTTTTCATAATCTTTTATATATAAGTATAATCCCACTGCCAGAAGAATCGTAATAATTAAAGCAATACCAAGACCTTTTCTTCTGAAGTAATAGTCATCAATGGAAGCTTGGGCATCTTTAATTACTTCAGTAGTTACTTTGAGCCCTTTACCAACTACTACATCATCAAATTTTTTCTCATTAAAAGAATGTACTGCAGTTTTCGCTTCAAGTACTGCTTGGTGTGCATCTCTTAATTTGAATTTTTCATCATCAACTTCCATTCCTTTTTGCTCTGCATTATCTATCAGAGAGAGCGCATATTTCTGTGCTTTTTCAAGGCTATCGATCTTAGATTTCATATCTTTTGCTACTTTGTAACCCTCAGTATTTTTTTCAGGGGTATGACATTTTGCACAAACAGCACCCTTTGAAACGCCGAGCAATTTATCAGTAGCGGTTATTATTAAATGATTACTATGACACGTTTCGCATTCAGGATAATTGTTTTCATCAAAAGCTTTTTTATGCGGACTTGATGCAAACAACTCCGCATTTAATGCATGACAAGTGCCACATACTTTTGAGATAGAAGAAATACCCGGAGGTGTTGCAGCGTGGTTGCCATGGCAACTGTTACAGGCAGGTGCGCCAGTGTCTTTTTTCTTAAGCAGAGCAATGCCGTGAACGCTTTGCGAGTATTTTTCATATTGGTCTGTAGGAATTTTATACTTAGCCATATATTTTTTATTGCTGTGGCACTTTGAACAGGTAGCAGGGATATTTACCGGGTATACACTTGAATTAACGTCGTCAGTTGCTTTTATTCCGTGAGAACCATGACAACTGACACACTGCGCTGGTTTCGGGTCACCTTTAGAATTTAAAATGCCGTGTACACTCGTTCTGTACTTTTCATACTGGTCTATAGGTAGGCTTGGGTCATAAGCACGCATAAAAACAGAGTTACTATGACACTTTGCACAGGTCTTTGGTATGTTCAACGGATAAACAGGGGAACGAGGATTTGTTACTTTTACTATCCCATGTGCACCGTGACAATTTATACACTGTACAATTCTATCTTTACCGTTTGTTGAAAGAGCACCATGAACGCTGTTCTTTAAATCATCAAATTGATTTGTTGGAATATGTACTCCGAATGAAGCCATTTTTTCTTTTGAAGCATGACATTTTGCACAAACTTCAGAAACTGCATTTCCTTTAGGCACTCCGATATAACCTGCTGCTTTGCTCATTGCTGCATCCATATCATCGGTTTTACTGTTTCCGCCATGGCAGTCTGCACAGGAAAGACCCATCTTATAATGTATATCATTTTTAAATAATTCCGAAGGCGCACCACCTACAACTTCAGAGTGGCAGTTTAAACATTGATCTTTCCCTTGAGCATAATTGTTATTTGTTATAAAGCAAAGTGAGATAAATAATATTATTATTGTTATAAGTTTTTTCATGATAACCACCCCAATATTGTTAGGACTATGATGAACATAACCACAAATATTCCCAGATAAGTCATAAATACATTTCGTTCACCCTTTGAGCTTTTACGATCCCAAAAGGGAACAAGCAACCATAAAAGTCCTGCTATTCCGAACAAACATATTCCTATAACTTCTCCATCAGTAAACCATATGTGACTTGGGAAATATTTCAGGCTTTGGAACATAAAAAGGAAATACCATTCTGGTTTAATTCCTGCAGGTGCAGACGAAAATGCATTTGCTTTATGTCCTAGTTCAGCAGGGAAGTAGACTGCTAAAATTGCCAGCAGGTTTAGTACAATTAACCATAGTAGCAAATCTCTCAGCATGAAATTTGGAAAGAATGGCATTTTCTTTTTCTCATCTTCTTTCTCATTTTCCAGATGCATTGGTTCGCTTATTCCCTGTCTTTGAACAAGAATAAGATGGATTGCCAAAATTATTGTGAAAATGCCGGGGAACAGAGCAACGTGAAAGCCAAATAATCTTGATAGTGTTGCCCCGGTAACATCGTTACCTCCACGGATAAAAATTTTCAATGAATTGCCTACTATCGGAATCTGTCCGGCGATATCAGAACCTACCTTAGTTGCAAAGAAGGCTAATTCATTCCAGGGAAGGAGGTAGCCGCTGAAACCGAACCCGAGTGCTAGAAAAAGCATTAACACTCCGGTCAACCATGTCACCTCTCTTGGTTTTCTGTATGATTTTTCAAAATAAACGCTGAACATGTGAATGAATGCAGAAAGAATAAAAAGATTAGCAGACCATGCGTGGATTGATCTGACCAACCATCCGAACTGAACTTTTGACATTATGAATTTTATACTTTCAAATGCCAGGTCAGAACTGCCTTTGTAATAAAATAAAAGTAATATACCTGTTATCACCTGGATGATGAAAAAGAATAATGAAACTCCCCCGAAATAATACCATACTGAATTTCGATGGACAGGTACATACTTTTTCCCCATATATTTTACAAGCCCCTCTATTTCGACCCGTTCATCAATCCATTTATATAATTTGTATATAAAATTTTTCATAATTTTTTATGCATTTTTTGATATGTAAATTTCTTTGCCTTTTTGAATAACATTGTATTCTGTAAGTGGACGTGGTGGTGGTCCAGAAATATTTCGGCCATTCAGATCATATTTACCATTATGACAAGCACACCAGATCACACCAAGATCACTTCTGAATTGTACTGTACACGCAAGGTGAGTGCACGTTGCTGTAAATGCCCTGAATGATTTATCTTTTAACCTGATCAGTAAGACAGGCTTACTGCCAAATTTAATTATTTTTCCCGTATCAGGTTCAAAGTCGGAAATCTTTCCAGCAAGTACACTGGAAACTTCAACCTCGTTTTGTTTAGGAGGTTTTAGATATGAAAACAGCGGATAGAAAATAGATGCAGCAAAACCAATTAATCCGCTTGTAAGTAAGAATTTGAGAAATCCTCTTCTGTTGGTTTGTCCTTGAACATTAGTTTTATCTTCCATAACAAATGACCCTGGTTTGTTGGAAAGTTATTTAGTAATAAAAATTAAGCTTATATTTTATTTCAAAAAGAAAGAATATTAAGAAATACTCTAGTTAATTTTATTTATTAAAGATTGTCATTCTTTTTAGCAGAATGACAGTCAATACAGTTTTCTTCTGTTAGTGATTGACCCAGATCAACAGGATGCACGAAGTTTAGTCCTTTAAGAGAAACCAGGTTTTTTCCATCGGAGGTATTTTCTTCTATAATGGTATGGCAAATGTTGCAGTCGTTGGAAATTTTTTTGCCATCATCGGAGTAGTGTTGCCCATCGTGACAGCGGAAACAACCAGGTGAATAAGTATGCCCGATATTGTTTGGAAACTTTTTCCAGCTAACATTCATGGATGGGAAATAATTATTACTGTAAATTTTCTGAACGTTTTTTATGCTATTTTCTATGTTTTTAGATTCCTTTTTTGCTAGTTGAGGGTAGTTTGAATTGTAGAAACTTTCAATTGAATATTTAATACTGTCTATTGCAATGGGTTTTGAAGAATACGGTTTGTCAAGTACATTAACTGCAACACTTTTTATATAGGGTAATTTGGAATCAATTCTGCCCAATGACATATATGCATTAACCATTTTATCCGGCGGATTATAGATATGTGAAGGTCTGTTGTGACAATCAATGCAATCCATTTTTCTTATTTCTTCTTTATTCATTTTCTTTTCATCAAAGTTTCTGGTTTTATATACAACAGTTTTTCCCGACTCTTTAGAAGTAATGCTCACCCAGGGAATAGTTTGTCTTGATTTGTCCGATGGATAATACATAACAGTATTATCTATGTTCATATGCCAGTGGATACCGGTAGTAGTTCCCATTTCACTATTGCCTCCTCCTATTTTTAGTAACATAGTCATATCAGAAGGAGTATTTTTTTCGTCTGATAAATAGTAATGAAAGGAAACTTTTTTTTCACTGAAAAAATTCTTAGGCCAATGGCATTGCTCACATGTTCCCTGAGCAGGGCGCAAATTTTCTACAGGAGTCGGAATAGGTTTTGAGTATTTATGAAATAACACAGAGTAAACCTGATATGCTCCAGATATTTTTGACTTCACATACCAGGTAGTTCCGGCACCAATATGACATTGTACGCAAGCGACCCTGGAGTGTGGAGAATTTTTATATGCTGTGTATTCAGGATTCATTACATTGTGACAAATAGTCCCACAAAATTCTACGGTTTCTGTATACTCATAGGCTTTGTAACTTCCAAAAGCAGTAAACACTAGGAACAATATTGTTCCAACAGAAAAAACTGTAAATGAAATTCTATGTTTAGGATTATTTAAATCGAGAACAGGAAAATGTTTCCCTTTGAAGGTACCTTTGACTTTCTGTCTATGGGCTCTGTAGATGCCTAATGCAATTAGTATTAATCCAAATATTAAAGTAACGGGAAATATTATAAATGTAATAATTCCTAGATAGGGATTTGTTTCTGCAGCTGTTATGTCAAGAACTGATAGAAATAATATCAATCCGAAACTTACTGAAGCTATTATAGCGCCTGCAAAAGTTATGGGATTATAAAACGAATCTGGAAATTTTTTCTTCATTTTCTGGAATTTTATTCTTAATAAAATTTTTTTATCTATAAGCAAAAATCATTGCGTAGATTACCCACACAATTATGCTAAAACCTAAACTTAAAGCAACCCAACCAAAGATCTTTATAGCTTTTATAACAATAGGTTGATATGGTTCAACCAGATGTGTTTCTAATTCTCCGGATTCTAGTAATTGTCTGTATTCATCCGGCCTATCAATTCTAAATTCTTCAAGTGGAACTCTTCCGGAAAAGATAACTATATCCATCGGAAATTTTTCGGGTCTAAGGTGCGTATTAAAAAAATGCACAGTAAAAATGAATCCGGTTGCTAATAAAGCTTCATCACTGTGAATTATTGTTGCTACATTAATTATCCAGCCAGGAAGAATTCTAGTTAAAGTTTCCGGAATCCATAAAGTTAGACCTGTTGAGCCAATAACAAAAATACCCCAAAAAACTGCAAAATAATCAAATTTCTCCCAATAAGTCCATCTTCCATATTGAGGCCTTTCACCCATACCGAGAAACCACTTCATAGAGCCAATAAAATCCTGCAAATCCTTTTTGTTAAACAACATTGAATCAGGACCGAGCAACATTTGAAACCAGGTCTTTTTCTCCTTTCTTTTCATTTTTACTATACTAATCAAATGAATAGTAAATACTGAAATCATTATGACAGCAGAGAAACGGTGGATATAACGAGCGCTTTCAAAACCACCAAAAAGATGTGACAAAATAACTGCCCATCCTGTATAGGCAAACTTTAAAGTTAATCCTGTAAAAGCTAAACTCAAAAAGCTTAATATCATGAAAAAATGTAGTCCACGATTTAGTCTTGTAAATCTTTCAAATTGTTTTGTCTCGCTTTCTTTATAATTTGAGCCGAATCTTTTTGAATTTACGTTTTTGACAGCTTTTGGTTTATTATTGTGCATCATTATTTGAATTATTAAATAAAAATTAATTTCCGTTAGGTTTTTTCATCTTCCATTTCGTCATTATCGTCATCCTCTTTCTCTGTCTTGTCAGCATTTGAATTATGTCGCGCTTTCAGTTCCTTGCGCCATTGCAAAGACCTCGGCAACCAGAGCAGAGTGTGTATGCCTGCAAACAAAAATGTAACTACAAGTAAGCCGGTCATACCTCTGAAAGTCCAGTATAATATTGGATATTTAACCGGGTCGTGGTGTGTAGCGTGGGTGAAATAGCCAGCAAATTTTCTTGTTGCGCCCTGATGACATTTCTGACAAGTTTTCAATATGTTTTCATGGCTAACGTGTGATTGCGGGTTATCAACAGGCAATATATCATGTGAACCATGACAATCAAAACACTTTGCTGTTTTGGCATATCCCAGTTTAGAAACCTGTCCATGAAAAGTATCAAAATATGTTTCTGCAATTTTCTCGTGACATCTTCCACAAGTGTTCATAATACTTAATTTGAATCCAGTAGCATCTGTTCTAGATATTTTATGAGCTGAATGACAATCATTACAAACAGGTAGTGCCTTGGTGTTATTTTTATCAAAGGTTACAGAATGAACACTTTTTGCAAATTGTTCCTCTATCCCATAATGACAGGCCCCGCAGGTAGCAGCAATATTATTTCTGTTTATGCTTGAATTAGGATCGCTGTGGGGGAGCTCGTGGTGAGCGGTGTGACAATCAGTACAAGTAGCAGTTACGGTTAAGCCGCTTTTCAATAACCCTTTTCCATGTATACTTTCAGTGTAATTTTCGATTATATCGTGTTCTTTCCCGACATACCTGACTGCGGCCGGCTCGCCTTTGCGGTGGCATTTTCCACAGAGATTAGGAATGTTAGTATGAAAAGTAGGAGATAAAGGATTTTTTATTCTTAATACATGGTGAGAGCCATGGCACTCCACACAGGTCGGTGCATTTGAATCATTCTTGGCAAATAGTTGGCCGTGCGTACTTTCTCTATATTGATCTCCTTCAGTTGCATGACAGATTGAACAATCAACTTTAGAAGTTATTCCTTCACAAGGACGAACATGTGCAGGATTCACTGTATTGTGGCACTGGCTGCAGGCAATCTGTGAGTGAGCGGAACTTTCAAGATTTAATACATCCACAAACATAGAACGGCCATCTTTTGATTTTAGATTAGGCCTGCCGTGGCAGTTTAGGCAATCCTGGTTCGCTACATTACGTTCGTAAACTGGTTGCTGAATTTTATGTGGTGGATGACAGTCAATACAAACCGGGAGAGCATGTGGCTTTAGTTCCCATAATTTGCCTTTTATAATTTTTCTGTGAACCTGTTCAATTTCCACGTGACATTTTGTACAGGTCGCAGGGATATTCTTTCTTGAGGTAGTTGAACGGGTATCTGTATGCGGCAAAATTCTATGCGGAGAGTGACAGGAAACGCAAGTCGCTGCTACCCCCAAGCCCTTCTTTAAGAGACCATCACCGTGCATACTTTCTGAGTAATTTTCAAGGATATGGTCTTCGGGAATTTTCCTTTGTACTTGAACCGGGGCTCCTTCCTTGTGACAGCTTCCACATAAAAAGGGAATCTTTATTGGCGCTACAGAGGATTTTGGATCGCTAACTTTAATAATGCCATGAGAACCATGACAGGTTTGGCAAGTCGGAGCTAATTTGTCACCCCTACTTAATGATTCCCCATGTATGCCCTCACTAAATAATTCCTCGGCTTCATCATGGCAGGGTGTACATTGAGCTTTTTCGACATCTTCTTTGTGAGGAAAATCTGTACCTTCCAGATCAGCGTGGCAGGAAATGCAATCAACATCTTTATGAACTGAACCCTGTAGTATTTTTTGATCTACAAAAACGTGGATAGTCCTACCATTTTTTTGCCCGGTAAGGGTTTTATCAGAATGGCACATAAGACAATCATCATTTGATTGTCCAAATGAAAGCTGCAGCGAATACAACGCTACAAATAATATCAAAATAGCAAGATTACGGAAAAACAAATCTTAGACCCCTTTATAATATCATTTCGGTTTTTTCTTTGAACTGAAATGACATTCTTTTTGCTATGATCGGAATTAATTATATAATTATAATTTTTTATTGTTCTTTATTGTTTTGGTCCTGATTCTCTTTTTTAATTTTTTCCAGTTCAGCCGGATGTTCTTCTGCCATTTCCTCTTCAGTAATTGTGCCCTTTATCCAGGCTAGGCTCATAGGATAAACATCAGGATTAAAGATTACGAAATAAAAATGCCAAACTACTATTGCAAGAAATGCAAGCCACGCTTCATAGTAATGAATAGTATTGGCAATATCATATCCAAGCTTGGTTAACATTCCTATGAATGTATTATCGAACCACATAATAATACCGGTAATCGTCATTATTATTGTTCCCCAAATCAAAGCCCAATATTCTGCTTTTTCTACATAACTAAACCTTCCAAGTTTTGGCTTTGTTTTGCTGATGCCCAGGTTATACTTTGCGATTCCCAGTGCGTCTATTATATCAGAGTATTTTGGAAGCAAATCTTTTATTAATTGTTTGCCTCTTTTTGTAAACGAGATATAATAAATGTGGTACAAAGAAACAGCCACCATAGCTACTGCTGCCACTCTGTGGATAATTCCGCGAATCTGGAAACCATACTCACTAAGATCCCTTAAATGTCTTACCCACCAGGTGTCAGGAAAACGCAACATAAATCCGGTTATAACCAATGCAAAGAAGCTTAACATAAGCGTGACGTGCTGAATTCTTTCGCTAAGCGTCATCCTTAAGTACAAAGAGTGAGAATGAACTTCTTCTTTGATCAGCCCACGCTGTTTCATTTTTTTAATTTTTGCTTTCTTAATAAAGTCTAGAAAATTGTGAAGGAACATAAAACCAATTACTATAATAATTAAACTCACATAAAGACTGGATATCCAATAGAGAATCGGTGCTTTCTTTTCAGTTTTTATAACATGAACGTTTCCTTTTGTAAAGTTTGCATTTGCGCCGGGGTGACATTTACCACACGTCTTTACAAGATTACCTTTATAGACTGAAGATGTAGGGTCACTTGGCGGCTTAATATTATGTGCTGTGTGGCAACTTGCACAATTTGCAACTGTAGTATATCCGCCTTCAAGAGCAAGTCCGTGGAACGAATCTTTGAATGTTATAGGTTGATTTGGAGAGAACCCGTATTTTTCAGAAAGCCTGACTGAACTATGGCAGGGGGTACATACTTTGGAAGAAACATTCTGTGCTGATACCAGTGAGTTTGGATTATTAGGTGCCAATATATTGTGCTCGCCATGACAGGTTATACATACCGGTGCATCGGGATTTCCATTAGCAAGAGCTTTCCCGTGAATACTTTGTAAATACACTTTTTCTATAGATCCATGGCACTTTCCACAAGTATTAGGGACATTTGTCTTAAAAACAGTTGAAGTTGGATTAGTAGATTTCTGCATTTCATGTGCAGTATGACAATCAACGCAGTTTGCAGCTTTAACATTTCCGTTGTTTAACGCCTGACCGTGAACGCTGTTTTCATATGATTTTATAAACGCAGTAGTTGGTGCAATTCTTTTTCTTACATCAGGATTATCCAGATGGCAGGAAAGGCATAATTTTTCCTGTGAAATCTTTACTTGTAACGGATCCCTTTTAACAGTTATATCTGTAATTGGAGTATCGTGGCATATTAAACAATTAGGAGCTCCCTTTAATTTATTTTTATAAGCGACGTAGTGTGCCGATTTTATAAAATTATCTTTTTCTTTTTTGTGGCATCTACCACAGCCGTTAACAATATTTGCTACATTAAACGGAGATTCTTTCTTTTCGGGAGAAATAATATTATGAGTACCGTGACAATCTTTGCAGTTTTCACCCGGCTTTAATCCCTTACCTTGCGTTTTTAGTATTTGAGGATGGAATTGGTGTTTAACAGGTGCATCCTTATGACAATTAACGCATTGAACAGGTTCAATGTTTTCTTTATGTGGCATTTCTTCCGGATCAAATCCAACATGACAAGATACACAGTTTAATTTTGCGTGCGGTGATTTCTGAAGAATGGCTACATTTACATATAAGGAAATAGTTTTTCCATTCTTTTCCGTTGTAAGAGTATTATCACTATGGCACATCAGGCAATCATCATTAGATTGAGCCTTAACGAAGTTTGCAAAGAAAAGAATACTTAAAAAAATTATAAGGTATGCGAATTGACTGGATTTTTTAATATACATTTTGAAACAACTAAATAATTTCCGTAATCTCTATTTATAGATTTATAAAGAAGTAAAATGTTTTACTTCTAACTTTCATTAAACGAAAGAAAATGCAAAACCAAATAATGCAACAATAACAAAAATGAATACCAAGTAAGAAATTATATACTTCATTTTTTTCCTATTAGTTTGATATCTAAATCATAACTTAATTTCCAATTAAAGGCAAACATTATACCATCACAATTTAGGACAAAAGGTCGTAATATTCGTTGTTTTGAGCACTTTTTCTCATTGCCAAGAAACTTTAAATTTAGCAATTCTCAACTATGAAAAGAGATGTTTTTCAGCTCAATTATTAGCATGACTATGATTCGTGCGCTTTATCAATTCTTCAGCAAGCTCTAAAAATGCTATAGAACCTTTTGCGGTAGAATCATAAAGAATTGCAGGTGTTTTATTAAATGTTGCCTCTGTTAAGGTTGTATTTTTTGGTATAACAGTTTTGAATACCAATGATTGATGTTCCTTGTTCAATTGTTCAATTATTAAAGTAGAAATTTTTGATCTGGGTTCAATCATATTAAGCAAGATTCCTTCTATTTCAAGTAGGCTGTTTCCATGTTTTTTAACCCATTCAATATGTTCAAGCATTCTATTAACGGCAATTAATGAGAATGATTCAGCCATCATTGGCAATATAGAGGAATCAGCGGCTAGCAAAGCACAAGTTGTTAGTCCTCTCAAATAAGGTGGACAATCAATCATAATAAAATCGTAATTAAAAATTAAACCTCTTAATACGTACCGAAGCATCATTTTGTTGTCGGCAAGTCTGTTTAACCTTTCTTCATTAATAAACTCATCAATCCTTGAGGGAATAAAATCCAGGTTTTTAATTTGTGTTTTATGAATAACTTCATTTACGGATTTAGTAAAGTTGAATATTTCAAATACACCGCCTCTCATATCAGCAGGCTCCAGTCCCAGTGCAAGTCCACAGGTTCCCATGGGGTCAAGATCAACAACCAAAACCTTTTTTTTTGCTTGAGCCAGACTAGCTGCGAGATTTACTGCAGTAGTACTCTTTCCTACGCCGCCTTTTGGAACTGCAATAGCAATTATCTTACCCATTAGTTCGCATAATTATTTAAACTTAAAAGTAAATGAAATTAATACTCATTGACAATGCAGTTAAAATTACAAAATCTTTGTTAATATTTCACAATTCCGAGGGTAATTGCTTACCCGAGTGTGTTAAAAAATCAATTGTTTAAATGGCCGAAACAGAAATTAGAAATTTGTCTATAACTAAGTCTTTATTTTTTAGTAAGATAGCTATGCCTAAAATATCTTATGGCTTTTATAGAGATAAGTTTAATGAAATTAGGTATTACAATTATTATTTACTGACTTACTATAAATTGACAGGTATTTAATTCAGGTATAATTTATTTAGAAATTTACCTGGTCATTAGATTGTTTATGAATTATTCATAGCTCTCCTCGTGCTATGAATCAAACAATTAATGAACTCATTTTTACAGCAATTTCATTTAGGTCATAAGGTTTATAGAAAACAGAATTTACCATCTTTCTGATTTTTTTGTCAGATTCAGCAAATTGTTTTTTATAAACGTACGTAAGGATTATTGGTAGATTGGAATTTTTATTTTTTATGTCTTTACATAAAACTTCAATTAAGGGCGATGGTTCAGTATCCATTAAAACCAGGTCCACATCAGAGTTTTTTGAAATACATTTCACTACTTCCAGATCAGTAGTTGTAGTAATATTGTATTTATCCTGTAGGAACATCAGCAAACTCAAGCAAAGATTAAAATCAGGACTATAGAAGAGTATTTTTTTAAAATTGTTCAAATACTACCTTGTTTTAATATACAATTGATTGTCAAAAAATATCTCTATTTATGTGCCAAGATCAGGGAGCATTTGTAATGGGAAAAGATGATAAAAACGCTAAAAAAAGATGGAAATCAAGTATTATATTTATTATTGGTGGTATAAAAGCGGGGTTAATTCTCATTTATGAAAAGAGAAAGTTTTCCCTTTTAGAATGCGAGAATCGTTCATAGGATATGCTTTATTTGTTTGCAAACTTATTTAATGGGAAATATCGAGTTCTTTTAATTTTCTGTAAAGGGTCGATAGCCCAACGTGTAGCAATTCAGATGTTTTTTCTTTATCGTTTTTGTTTGATTCGAGCGCTTTCAAAATATATTCTTTCTCAAACCTTTTTATTGCTTCCTCGAGTGAACCCAGTTTAGAAAAATCAACAGTTGAACTTGTACTGGAGAATGCTTCCGGCAAATCTTTCAAAGTAATGAATTCATTTTTGCAAAATATTACTGCGCGTTCTATTACGTTTTCAAGTTCTCTTACTTCACCTTTCCATTCATAGGAAACAAGAGCACGGATTGCTTCGCCGTCGATTCCTTTAATATTTTTGTTCATCTCGGTTCTGTATTTATCCAGGAAATGATCTGCGAGCAGAGGAATATCTTCTTCTCTTTCCTTTAAAGATGGAAGCGGTATTTCTATTACATTTAATCGATAATAAAGATCTTCTCTGAACTTTCCAGTTTTTATTTCATCTTTAAGTTCTCTGTTTGTTGAAGCTATTATTCTCACATTAACAGATGACGAAACTGTGGAGCCTACCGGGGTTATCTCTTTTTCCTGCAATGCTCTTAAAAACTTTACCTGTAAAGGAAGAGGTAGTTCGCTTATTTCATCAAGAAACAGTGTGCCACCGTCTGCTGCTTTTATTAATCCTTCTTTATCAGATATTGCACCGGTAAATGCTCCTTTTTTATGACCAAACAATTCACTTTCAATCAGGTTTTCTGCAATTGCACCGCAGTTTACTGCAATAAAAGGTTTGTTTTGTCTTTTACTTTTAGAATGGAGTGACCTGGCTACAAGTTCTTTGCCTGTGCCGCTTTTACCTGTAATCAATACAGAACTGTCTGTTTCGGCAACTGTCTGAATCATATCGTAAACTCTTCTGATGGATGGACTTTTCCCGACAATGTCACTGAAATCATAATTTCTTTGGATTTCTTTTTTCAGGATTCTGTTTTCAAGCAGTAGGTTTTTTACCTCGAAAAGTCTTTTTACTTTTATCAATAATTCATCGAATTCAACCGGTTTAAGTATGTAGTCTGTTGCACCGTTTCTTAAAGCATTAATTGCCGTATCCAGTGAGCCGAAAGCAGTAACTATTATAACAGAAGTTTGAATATTAAGCTTTTGGATTTCTTCAATTAACTGTGTCCCTTTCATTTGGGGCATTTCAAGATCTGTAATGACGAGATCAAAAGATTCTTCGAGAATTTTATCATAAGCTACTTTTCCGTTTTCAGCTTCTTCGACCGTATATCCCTCTTTTTTTAACACAAAGGAAAGAGATTCTCTTATGATATCTTCATCATCAACGACTAAAATTCTTTCTGACATGATTTTACCTTTTTATTAAACTTGAATTGGTAATGAAATAATGAATGTTGTTCCTTTACCTACGGTGCTTTTTATTTTAATATCGCCCTGAAAACTTTTAATTATACCGTAGCTTACCCAAAGTCCCAGTCCCGTTCCTTTCCCTTCTTTTTTTGTTGTAAAAAATGGTTCGAAAACTTTACCGACATTTTCCTCAGCAATTCCCGTACCAGTATCAGAAAAAGTTACAATTACACTTTCATCTGACTTATAAGATGCCGAGATAATTTCATTATATTCATTCGGATTATTCGGCTCACAAATTGCATCAACAGCGTTTAATAAAATATTTACAAATACTTGTTGTATCTGATCTGATACAAGCGGAAGGTTTGGAATTTTTTCTTCAAGTGTTGTTTCAAATTTTATCTGTTTAGCCTTTTTCCCAACCTGGACGATTTCAACCGCTTCTGAAATTATTTCATTTATATCTGTTAATTGAAGCTCGTAGTTAGATGGTCTTGAAAAATCAACAAGATCACGAATAATTTTCGATATTCTTGTGATCTGGCTTTTTACAAGTCCTAATTTTTCTTTTACAAATTCGTCTTCGGTAGATCTGAGAACTACCTGGACTACAGCAGAAATTGATGCCAGAGGATTTCCTACTTCGTGAGCCACGCCTGCTGCAAGGGTTCCGATACTTTCCATTTTTTGAGTGTGTATTAATTGCTTTTCAAGCAATTTCTTTTCTGTTATGTCTCTGTGAATTCCGAAAAAAGATATTACTTTCCCTTCCGAATTAAGAATTGGGGAAATCAATAGTTGAGTGTAGAAAGGTTTTCCGTTTTTCCTTTTGTTCTCGACTTCTCCAACCCAGACTTTTCCCGAATTGATAGTTCTCCACATTTTCTCCCAAAATTTCTTTTGGTGTTTTCCGCTTCCAAAAATATTAGGATTCTTTCCAAGCAGTTCCTCTTTTGAATATCCGCTTGCTTCAAGAAAGGCCCGGTTTACATAAACCATTTTACCTTCGAGGTTTGTGATCTGTAACGGATTTACTGTGTTTTCTGCAACAGTAAAAAACTTTACGAGGTCTTCCTCTGCCTTCTTTTCGGCTGTTATATCTCTGGCTAGAGCGAAACAATACCAGCTTGATGAATCTTCCTGATTAGGAAAAGGGGTGAATACCAGATTAAAAGTTAGAGAGGAATTTTGAACATTTATTTGTGTGGGAACACTTACGCTTTTTTTATCTTCCATGCATTGATTAAAAACATCAGTAATCTTTATTCTTTGCGATTCTTCAAAAATTTCCTGGAAATTTGAACCGGCAAGTTCATCATAGCTTTTTTTTAGGTTTTCTGAGGCTGATTTATTTGAGTCAAGGATAGTTCCCTTATCGGATAGGATAAAACACATTCCCTGGAAGTTTTCAAATATGTCAAATCCGAAAGTAAAGTTTTTGATTTTCTCTTTGTTCATGCAAAACGGGAAAATATTTGTTTCAGTTGAAAAATATTTATTAAATCGCGCTTGAATAAATATTTGATCAAGCAATTATAGAAAATAGTGCCAAAAGCATAATTTTGTTTAACAAAAAAACCTTATTCTGTAACTAATTTCAAATTTATTTGACAAATTTAAATGAATAAGCAGACTTAATCTAAATAAAATTCCCATAACTAAGAATTCATATATTACGAATTTCATAGCAGAGAATCATCTCCTTAAAAATGTCTACAGATAATGCGAAAATTTATCGGGGAAAAGGAAAACTCGTTAACTAAATTTTGGAATAGAGATTGCAGCAAAAAAGGAGAAGATAAAGTAAATTTTCTCCGGAGCTGCAATGGGGGAGCCGATAAGGCTGAAGATGTAGTTCCAGCTGACAAATTCTCAACCTAAATTGCTAACCCTCATATTCCAGGTTGGGAACTTTCCATAGAACCTACCGAGACACGGTGCGAACTTAGGCTACCACACCGTGTCTTTTTATTTTAAAACGGAAAATTAGCGCAAATAGAAGATTGTGAATTATCGATTATGACAGTAACAAATTATTTTGGGGAAAAGTTCTATATCCTATTTCTTTTGCTTATTAAAGATGTTATACGCATTTTATTTAGTAAGAAAATAATTTTTTAATTTTCTTAAATACAAATACAAGAAGTTATTTTTAAGCAAATGTACTGAATGTAGGTAGGTTAGAGAAAAATGTTTTTTCTGACTTTCATTTACAATGAGTTCCTTAGTTCTTTTGTATGGTAACATTATAACCAAAGCCAGCCCTCCCCACATTTCTCTATATAGATCGTTAGGATTAAAAACACCACTTATATAATCAAGTTCAACATAGTGAACGTATTCACAACTTTGAAAGCTTGCAGCTTTGATTCCTCTTCTGCAAACTGGATTAAAACTATCGTGGAAGACAATATATAAGGGTTTTTTAGGGATGAAATTTAGAAAATGGCTTATGTCCTTTTTAACACCAGTGAAACTGTGATCTCCATCAATTAGGACAAATTCCAGGTCCGATTGTACTTTTTTATTTGCTAAAAGTAATGGAATTAATTGTTCTGAATTTCCAGTCAAGAACTCAACATTATTAAAATAATTACTAAGTCTTTTTACTTCTGGTTCAATATCAATTGAATAAACTTTTTTTGAAAAACGACTTAATACTTGTAAGCTACCACCTTTATATGTTCCAATTTCTATTGCTAGATTTGGTTTGATTTTTTCAAGTAAAGAAATAAAACAATATTTTTCATTTCTAGACATATGCCACTCAAGAGGATAATCATCTTCTAATAAGAATGGGTAATTTATATTAGACTCTGCTAAAAAAAATTTCTTTTGCATACATGACTTACGATTTTATTTAAATAACTATTAATTATGACGAATCTGCCTGCTGGCAACTGGTCATTTAGCCCAAATTTTACTGTTATTAGAGAATTTTATTTTCATCATTTGCTTAGCTTTTATGCATCAAAATATTCGTAAGTCCCCACAAAGAATTGTAAAGAAAAATCTAAAATATAACTGACTTACTATGAAATTTTACTTAACTTCCGTAAAATTTCTGGCAAAATCAACTATTTTATGTATCCATCCTCAACCATCATTTCGGCACAGAGAATTGCTCCTCCAGCAGCGCCCCTGACAGTATTGTGCGAAAGAATAACAAACTTGTAATCGAAAAGTGAATCTTCTCTTAAACGGCCAATGGAAACAGCCATTCCTTTATCTATGTTGCGGTGAATTTTTGGCTGCGGATATTTTTGGTCATCAAAATAATGGATCGGTTTTGACGGGGCTGTAGGGAAATTTCTTTTTTGCGGTATACCCTTGAAGTTTTCCCACGCATTTATTATTTCTTCAATTGTCGCTTTCTTTTTTAAATTTACCTGCACACATTCTGTGTGTCCGTCCATTACAGCAACGCGATTGCATTGAGCGCTTATCCTTATTTTCGTGTCCTGAATTTTACCTGATTTATATTCCCCGAGAATTTTTAAAGGTTCTGTTTCAACTTTTCCTTCTTCCCCGTATATGAACGGTATAACATTGTCTATAATATCCAGACTTGAAATACCGGGATAGCCTGCGCCGGATAAAGCCTGCAGCGTTACAACATTTACCGATTCTAATCCGAATTTATCGTGTAAAGGTTTCAGTGCCAGAGAGAGTCCGATAGTAGAACAATTTGGATTTGTAACAATACATCCTTTACCAAACTTTTGTGTTTTAATAATTTCAAGATGTTCGTGGTTAATTTCCGGAACTAACAAAGGAACATCTTTATCCATTCTGTGATTTTTAGAATTTGATACAACAGTGTAACCGGCTTTCGCGAATGATAATTCAATTTCACCTGCAACGCTTGAATCGAGACCGGAAAAAGCAATCTGGCAATTTAAATTGGGAGTGCAATCCTTTACAGTCATATTTGCAACTTTCTTCGGGAGGAGAGAAGTTAAAATCCAGTTTACTGCGTTTTTATATTTTTTACCTGACGATCTTTCGGATGCAGCAACTTCAGTTATTTCAAACCAGGGATGATCTGAAAGTAATGCGATAAATTTTTGTCCTACGCTGCCGGTAGCGCCTAATACTCCGACTGATATTTTTTTCTGTTGTGACATTTTAGAATGTTTTTATTAATCGTTAACACTACTCTTATATTTCTTTTATCGATTCTTTTTCCACTTGAAAGAGTAGTCTAAAAATAAGTAAATCATTTGAACAAAAAAATTCTTAATTTTAAAATGATAAAAGAAATATGTGAGGTAAATATGCTTTTAGGTTTGGTTCAATATGATCCCGAGTGGGAAGATAAGGAAAGGAATAAGCAAAAATTAAGCTGGCTGCTTGAAAATAATTTTAAAGAGACTGATCTTTTAATTTTTCCTGAAATGACTCTTACAGGCTTTACCATGAATTCCTCAGAATTTGCGGAGTCTGTTAATGGAGAAAGTTTTGAATATTTTTCGTCTCTGGCAACAACGTACAAAAGTGGAATTATCGCCGGTATAATTGAAAAGGACAGGGAAAATTATTTTAATGTTCTTTTGTATATAAATAAAAAAGGAAAGCTGGTAAAAAAATACAGGAAAGTACATCCGTTTTCATATTCGACAGAAGATAAGCATTACAAAAGAGGGAGGAAGCCTGTTACAGCAAATATCGACGGTTGGAATGTTGGTTTATCAATCTGTTATGACCTTCGTTTTCCTGAATTATATAGATTTTACGGTAAGGAGGGCAATGAATTACTTATAAATATTGCAAACTGGCCTATTACCCGAATTGAGCATTGGAAAACATTATTGCGTGCCAGGGCTATTGAGAATCAATGTTATTTTGTGGGTGTAAACCGGGTTGGGAAAGATCCCAAACTGGATTATAATGGCTTTTGCAGTGTGATTGACCCTATGGGCAATGAAGTCGTTACCGCCTACGATGAAGAAAAAATATTAATGGCAGAAATTAATAAAGATACAGTGGGCGAAGTCAGGAAAAATCTTCCTTTTCTTAACGACATATTTCTTATTTAAAATTGTATTATTTTTGAATAGCTTATTAAACACAGGTGATGGAGTTCACCTGCGTCCCTTCAGAAGGGAAATAACTGCCTTTCGGCTGATGACTCCTATCTGGAAAAATTTATAATTTAAAATAAATAGATAGGAGAATTTTAAGTGATTAATTATATCCTTGTAGCAGCAGGCGCGGCAATTGGGGGAACGCTTAGATACTGGCTGACTGATGTCGCCCATAAAATTATAGAAACTACCTTTCCTATCGGTACCTTAGCTGTGAATGTTATCGGAAGTTTCATACTTGGAATTTTGGTCTATTATTTAGATTCTAATGAATTGCTTTCTTCCTATATGAAAGTTCTGTTGATGATAGGCTTCTGTGGTGGTTTCACAACATTTTCAAGCTTTTCTTTTGAGACAATGGAGTTGTTCAGAAATTCAGAATATTTACTTGGTATTGGTAATATTTTACTGAATGTATTTTTAACTCTTGCCGCCCTTGTTCTGGCAATTATTATAGCAAAAGCATTAACAAGAGGTTAACATGCAAATAAAAGGTGAAGCAAAATTAGTTAGAATTTTTGTTGGTGAAAGTGACCTGATAAGTAAAACTCCGGTTTATGAAAGGATTGTGCTCGAGGCCAGGAAAGCTGGTCTCGCAGGTGCTACAGTATTTAAAGGAATAATGGGATTCGGCGGCAGAAGCAGAATACATACAACGAAAATATTAAGACTTTCAGAAGATCTTCCGCTCGTAATTGAAATAGTTGATGAAGTCGAAAAGATCGAGGAATTTATTCCTATTGTTGATGATATTTTTGAAAAAGCAGATTGCGGCGGGTTGATAACAATGGAGAAAGTGGAGATAATAAAATATAAAGCTAACAGGACGGCGTGATCAAAAAATAATCACGCCATAATCTGTAAAATTATTTTACTTCATTAGAATTTAGGTATTTGTAAATTATGGCTGCTAATGCACCTCCAGCAAAACATCCTATGAAATAAATATAAAATTTACTTAAAGCCGTTCCACCTTCCAAAGTGTCCATCAATTGAGGTCCCAGAGCAACTGCAGGATTAAAAATACCTCCGGTGATATTTCCAATCGTAAAAGCTCCTGTTAAAACAGTTAGACCGATGGCCAGTCCATAAATGTAATTCCCTTTTAGTTTATCAGTTGTAGTTACTGCCAGAAATACTGAACAGAGTGCGAAGGTGAAGAGTAGTTCAAGTAATATCGATTTCCATATTTCTACTCCGGCAGCCGGCACAGGAGCAAAAGTTCTCTCCTGAACAAAGTAAAAAATCAGTGCTGCTGCAAATGCACCAAGTACCTGAAAAATCATATATCCGGCTACATCTTTCGCTTTAATTTTACCGCGTATCCAGACAGCCAATGTAACTGCCGGGTTATAATGTGCTCCTGAAATATGTTCTCCCATGTAAACCATCACCATTAACATTACTCCAATAGCTATGGGGTTTCCGCTGAATCCTACTGCGAGACCCCAAAACATTGTTCCGATGAATTCCATCAGATATTGTCTCATCCTACCTCCTGACAAAATATAAAAAAGGAAAGTTTTTTGAACTATTTAGTATATTAATTAAGTTTTGGCATTAACTAACTCGTTTGTTTTCTGTAACATAAAAAGATAGTTTTTATCTATCAATAAAAAAATGATGGTAAACAATTAAAAAATATGAGGCCCGAATGTTCTCGATTCAAAAGAAAATAAATTTTTATGATTGTGACCCGGCCGGTATTCTATTTTTTGCCCGGGTTTATGAATTATGTCACGCCTGTTATGAAGCGTTGATTGAAAGTTTTAACCTTGAAGAGGATTACTGGTCAAATGATAGTTATATAGTTCCGATAATTCACAGTGAGGCAAAATACAGGAATCCCTTTACCTACGGGCAAACCGCCAATATTGAATTGAAAGTTGCCAACCTGAAAACTTCATCCTTTGAATTGCAATATGAATGTAAAAATGAAAAAGGGGAGATCTGTACTGAGGTGAAAACGGTTCACGTTTTAATTGATAAAAATAGCTGGAAGAAAAAGCCAATGAATGAAGGAATTAAAAAAGGATTAATGAAATATATATCAGCTTAGTTATTAAATAAAGCAATTACTTTGTCTTTTTTAATTTTTCCGAGTGATGTTTTGGGAATGTGGGCGACGAAATGGACTCTTTTGGGAATCTTAAATCCGGCCATTTTATCTTTTAGAAAATTCTGAATATCACTTTCTACAATAGAATTATCTTTGGTAACAATAGCTGCCACAACAATTTGTCCCCAGGTTTTATCTTCTATTCCAACCACACAGCATTCTTTAATGTTTTTGCGTTGAAGAATTTGTTTCTCAACTTCTAGGGGATTAACATTTTCGCCACCTGTCACAATCAAATCTGTTCGGCGTGCTTCGACAAATAAAAATCCATCCTCATCGATGTATCCAATATCGCCTGTATGATAAGTATTATCGACTAATTTATTTTTAGTTTCAGTGTCGTTGTTTAAGTAACCTTTGAACACTGCTTCACTCTTAACAGCTATTTCACCAACAGAGTTTGGAGGAAGTATTTTTTTCTGTTCATCTACAATAAGAATTTCATTAGGCGGAATAACTCTTCCAGAGGATTTTGTTTTGTCTCTAAACCCTTTTAGTGAAAAAGCAGCAACAAAAGACGAGGTTTCGCTCGAACCGTAAACCTTTGAAATATTCCACCCTTTATCTACAGCAGTGCTTATGAATTCATCGTCAACAAATCCACCGCCGATGAGAATATTTTTAAAATTATTTGTCAACGTAAACTTTTCGTCAAGCAGTTTTTTTAATTGAGTCCCTACAAATGAAGCCAGAGTTGGCTTGAATTTGTTTATACTTTTCTTAAAATCGTTAATATCTGAAGAATCGGGAATAATCATTGAAGCACCAGCTAATAATGTCCTTGTAATTATAGAAAATCCTCCGATATGGTAAAAGGGAAGACTTGCGAGCCATCTGTCATTTGAAGATTGTTGTAAAATCTCGTTACCTGTCTCAACGCTGCTGATGAGATTGTTGAATGATAACATTACTCCCTTAGGGATACCTGTAGAGCCCGAAGTAAAAATTACAACGGCTGTTTTATTAGTATCATTAGATAAATTTATTGAGATAATATCTTTACGAGATTTGTGAAAAGGGAAAATAATCTGTTCATTAAAATTTAACTTATTCTCAAAATCTTTATGTAATAATATTTTTTTTGAACGGGAGATCGATATTAATTGCTCAATTTCTTTTGGGCTTAATCTTGTATTAATCGGAATAGGTATTGCATCTATTAACCATAACGCCAAAACGGTTATGACAAAATCTTTATTATTGCTGGAAACAATTGATGTATAATCGCCTTTTGTAATTCCACACTCAAACAATAAACCAGCCGTTTCTATTACTTCTTTCTGAAGCTCGGAATAAGTTATCGTTTGTTTGCTTGTAATAATTGCGGGACTTTGAAGACTGTTAAAATCTTTAATTTTTGAATTTAATTCAAGAAAATTCATTTTTTAACCGAGTGATATGATTCCTTTTTTGACCGGATACGGATCTTCAACAATATCCTTCTCAAAATATTCCGCAGTTCCTAACCCATGTGCTGTTTCGTTTTTCAAAAATGAAGCTGCTAAAATAGCAAATGATCTTCCTACTACAGATTCAAATGAAGATGTTATTACTACTTTAATTTTTTTCCTCTTTGCCAGGTCAACAATTTTCATTGTATTAATTATTCCGCCCAACATCATAGGTTTTAAAATTAAAACTGATGCTGCTTTTTTTGTAATAAAATCTTCAGCGTCTTGCATCGAACGAATTGATTCATCGGCTGCTAATGGTATAGTTGTTTGTTCTCTTAACCTAATGAAATTAATTGATTTTGCAACAGGTTGTTCACAATATTCAATATCAAATTTTTCAAGCTTTTTAAGATTGCTTTTTGCAGAATTAAAGTTCCATTTGCCGTTTGCATCGATTCTTATTTTTATGTCATTTCCAGCATGGCTTCTCACTTCTTTTATTACACTCAAGTCATTATCGAAATTTTCTCTTCCAACTTTTAGCTTCAGAGTTTTGTAACCTTTTTTGATTAGCTCTGTAACAATTTTCCCAATTTCATTTAGAGGAGAAAGCCCTATTACTGCATTTACATTTACAAACTTTGAAGATTCACGATTAAGCAGTTCATTTAATGAAACGCTGGTTTTTGAACAAACATAATTCAGGAAAGCCTGTTCAAAACCATGTCTCAAAGCTGGAAATTTATCAAGTGGAGAAAGGTTTACCTGTAAGCTTTCGAGAAAGTTGGTCAGATCAATTTTTAAGTTCAGTTTAAAGTCAGTTAGGAATTTTGCAGCTTCATCGAAAGTTTCAGAACCAAAGTTTGGTAGGGGAGCAGCATCACCTACTCCTTTAAATTTTTCAGAATCCTTTATTGTAATGATAAATCCCTTTCTTTCGTTGATTTTAGATTTAGAAGTTTCGAAAGGTATTTTGAGTTTCAATGAATAGGGCAGATATGTTAAGCCCAGTTGATTCATATCATTAATCCAATAGAAAATAGAAATCCGAATAGTGCAGAGAATTTTGCAGTCAGCTCTAGTGTTTTATTCAACTCCTGTCCGTCTAATTTGAATAACATACTAATAAGATTTATTGCAATTGGAACTGATAAGTAGGGAAGAAATATCCAGTAATGAAAATTAAAGTAAAAGTACAGTGCAACTGGAACAAGGAAAGAAATTATTAATAAAAAAATATATTCAAACCTTGTAAAAACTTTTCCAAAAATAACTGCAAGTGTTTTTTTCTTTGCTGAACGATCTTCCTCTATATCTCGATAATTATTTACTACTAAAATATTTGTTATGAGCGCACCGACCGGAAGTGAGGCAATGAAACTTAGTTCAGAAAATTTATGGGCCTGAACGTAATAAGTTCCCATTGTTCCAATCAATCCGAAGAAAAGAAAAACGAAAATATCTCCAAGCCCATTGTATGCAAGAGGGAAAGGGCCAGCTGTGTATGCTATTCCTGCAATAATTGAGAGTACTCCAATAATTAAAACTACTTTTCCGCCAACATAAACCAGATACAAGCCTAATAGAAATGAAGTAAGAAAAACCAACACACTCCCGATTTTCATTTCTCTAACAGATATCCAGCCGGAAGCAAGTACCCGTTCAGGGCCCTTGCGTTTTTCGTTGTCTGCTCCTTTTAGATAATCATAAAGATCGTTAACAAAGTTAGTTCCGACCTGAATTAATACTGAGCAAGCGAGTGCAATGAGAGAATAAAGTATAACAAATTTGTTTTCGGAAATGGCTAATGCTGAACCTACAACAACCGGTACTACAGAAGCTAACAACGTTTTGGGTCTGCTTGCAAGTAACCAGCCTTTGAATTTTGATGGAGTGTTTTTTTCAAGCATATGTTATTAAAAAGTTTAAGGTAATTTGGGAAATTTTTTAAAGTCAGGTTTTCTCTTTTCAAGATATGCTTTTTTACCTTCCTGTGCTTCTTCACTCATATAGTATAGCAGAGTTGCGTTACCGGCTAACTCTTGTATGCCTGCCTGTCCATCAAGTTCTGCATTAAATCCGGATTTTAATAATCTTATGGCCATTGAACTATGTTGAAGAATTCTTTTAGCCCATTCCACGCCTTCGGTTTCAAGCCGATCAACCGGAACAACTTTATTTACAAGTCCCATAGCTTCTGCTTCCTTTGCATTATACTGATTGCAGAGGTACCAAATCTCTCTTGCTTTTTTTTGTCCAACAATTCTTGCGAGGTAACTTGAGCCAAAACCTCCGTCGAAGCTTCCAACTTTCGGCCCGGTCTGACCGAAAATAGCATTGTCCGCTGCTATTGTAAGGTCGCACACAACGTGTAAAACATGACCACCGCCAATTGCATAGCCTGCAACTAAAGCTATGACAGGTTTTGGAATACTTCTTATGAGTTTTTGAAGGTCAAGTACGTTTAATCTCGGCACGCCGTCTTTTCCGACATATCCTTGGCCTCCTCTTATCCTTTGATCACCACCCGAGCAAAAAGCATATTTGCCATCCTTTGCCGGTCCCTTGCCCGTTAGTAAAACCACACCAATTGCCTGATCTTCACGTGCATCTGAAAATGCATCATACAT
>Ga0315540_10000156_pt1 | contig 36563 bp, 47 predicted proteins | sample SalMarSW160110MG_FD_203677 | JGI IMG/M metagenome (GOLD analysis project Ga0315540, IMG submission 203677) | Salt marsh sediment microbial communities from the Plum Island Ecosystem LTER, Massachusetts, United States - Salt Marsh Sediment SW1601-10 ...
AACTGGCTTCGGACAAAAGCCGTAAAATTGTTAAATTCTACACCGATGTTTTCCCAAGCTTCCTTGTAGGTGCAAAGCTTTGTGTCATAGGTTAATGTTACCCATAGGGCTCGGGTCGCTTGCGCTTCCCTCGCCTTAGGGTTAAAAAACGCCAACATCTCAGCCTTATGGCTCAAACCTATAAATTTACGCTCGACCCTGCTACGATAAACATCGTTCCCACGCTTAGAACACTTAACCGCAAAGACATTGTTCTTCCTATCTTCTCTGTTCCACTTAGATAGTATCATGTAAGTGGCTTCAGAAACCCATACTTTATATTTTTCAACGATTTCCTCGACAGAATAGTTTAAGCGAAGGTAATCTTTAAGAAAACCTCGAAGAGATACCAATTTTTAGGCATAATAGAAGCCCTAATCTATCATAAAAAAAGAGAAAGAGGTGCGGGAGACATCCCCAGCTAAGGCAGTGTTCCTCCAAACTGAGTAATTAAATCTAACATGTTACGAGCTTCTTGGTCAACTCGGTATCCTCCCGTTCGTTCCAGCGCAACTATTCGTGTTATAAGGTTTTGGGGTTCATTCAAGACAACTACTCTGCCTTGAACAGCCCCAACCTTTGGGTCATCAAATACTTGTATCAGCTTCTCCACGATGTCATTTTGAGGGTAGTAATCGGCATCAAAACAAAGAACTATATCATTCTTTACTGACTTAAAACCATGGTTCATCGCAGATGCTTTTCCTTTTCTGCCTACATTTGCACTTCTGTGAACAACTTCTACGAAAGGGTACATGTTTTTGTAATCATCAGCGATTTCGCCTGTTCGATCATTTGAAGCATCATCTATTACTATTACTTGCAATTTTTCTTTGGGATAAGTAAAATTTGTTATTCGCTGCAACAAACGTCCGATAACCTTTTCCTCGTTAGAAGCCGGAATCAAAATTGATACATTTGGGAGAAATGACGAAGCTTGTCTTTCAATATGCGATTTTTTTAAGGCTCTAAGCACAGATATTGTAAAAATGTAGTGCCTGAACAGGTAAGCTATCATAACTGCAGTTAGAACGAGGAAAAAAAATTCGAGAACTTCTAAAATCAAACCGGATACTCCTCGTAAAAGTTGCTGCGCCGGAGTACGGTTATGCTTAAAGACCAAAAGGAAACTATCCAGAGTGAACTCAAAAAAGGAAAGAAAATTAAACTAAGGTGGTTGAAGGTTGATCCAAAAAATGTAGCTCCAGCTACGCTGAGACCATGAAAAATAAAAGTCCAACATAAACCTATAAAATTTCCAAATACAATAAGGAGCAGTTTCAAGTTTAGTTTTCCATCAAGTTGAAAAAATAGAGCCAAAAAGATAATGTTAAAAACTAAAAGGGTTGCCAAAGACTGGATAGCTGCAGATAAAGGATTAATTAGGCGAAAAGAAGCAATAACACAAAGAACAATCGCTTCAACAAGCAAAACCGTTGCAATGTGGTTTAAAGTTTTCACTTATTTCTCCTTCCGCATCAATGATATAGATTGCCAGGAAAAGCTAATTTGTAGTAATTTGTTTATAAAATGTCTGTAAGATAATTGCAGAAGAAGTATGCATTATCAAGAAGTTAGCTGCTCATCTGTGAAAACCAAATTATCGATGACTTTGCACAGAACCAAAAAGACTTCTTGAGCGCTTAAATTATCGGTGTCTAAGATTAAATCGAAAGGTTTAAAATCGTTGCCCAGCTCAAAACCATATAATTCCTTGTAAATGGCTTTGGTACGAACTTCTTTTTCTTTTAGAACTTCAAAAGCTTGTTTAGTAGTCATTTTGTCTCTAACAGCAACTCTTGCCGCCCTTTTTTCGATAGAAGCCTGCAACCAAATTTTGAAACCACCTTCAATTAGCCAGGGCATTGTCCAGCTATCTAAAAGAGCGTTACCTTGATTCGCAAATCCTATTAGTTTATCATCAACTTGCTTATCGAATTTTGAGTCGTTAGATCTTTCTTTTAGAAATTTTAAGCCAGTTGGGCTTTCCCACCATCCCTCAATGGATACTTCGTAGCCTTCATCTTTTGCTAAGGCTTTAAGTGCATCCCCACCCGAGTAATATTTAAGGCTGTATTTTTCAGCAAGTTTTTTTGATAACGTGCTTTTTCCTGTTCCTGCCATACCAGAGATACAAAGAACAGTTGTCTTATTAGCAAAGCATTTTTTTTCCTTTTGCATCTTTGTAACCTTCAATTCGGGTTTTATTTACTGCTCTATGGGCATTATTCCTATTATGCGTGATGATATTAATCCAAGAAACAAAGAGAATATTGGATACAAATAAAACACCGAAATAGGACCAAAGCCAGGGATGAATGCCATGCTAGTTCCCCCGAAAGTGGGCGTAAGAACTAAGAACCAAACAATAATATAGAGAAAAGATATTCCAAACTGTACCATCTGAGGCTTCATCATTTTCCCTTGCATTGCGTTGATTTGCGATTGTTTTTTCTTAAGTTTTTCCATTTGTTTTTTATCGTTGGCACGGGCCGCTGCCATAGTTTCTGAACGGTACTCAGCCATTTCCTTTTGCATTACCCGATATTGTCGCCATCCGATAAAGTAATTTATCAATACTCTGTTAAGTCCTGAGTTAAGAATTGCAATTGCTCCAGCTATCCCCATGATTGCGAGGGCGGGCAAAATTGTAGTTATGTCAACTAGAGAAGTGGCGGTTATGGTTGTTTGGGGAGCATTTAGCGCTGCCACACCAGTTTCGTTGCTTCCTGCAATGTTCCATTGATAAGTTCCGGCCAATTGTGGATTTTTTGCGTCAAAAATAAAGGTTAGAGTCTGCCCTGTGCTCAGCCCTTGGGAATCTGAAAGAAGAATAAATCCATTATCGTGAGTGATATTCCATGTTTGTGAAGGGGGTTGTTGGGTTATCGCGAGGTTTTGGATATTCATATATCCGCCTGGTGAATATGCGGGGACTGTAATGTTAATAGCAGCTAAATTGTCCGTACCTGTGTTGCTAAGGATGAATGTGTATGAAGCAACTTCTGATACGCCTTTCTTGTTAGCTGAAATACTAACTTGATAGTCAATGTCTGAGGATGCTTTTGCTGAGTTCAAAATACCCAAGGCTGAAATTGACAGCAAAGCAATAAGCGTGATAAATGTTATTTTTTTCAGTATTTTCATGTGTTCTAACCTGCTTAAGACCCCAAATTGTTTCTAACCTTAGTCGTCTATGCGTACATGTTTCTTGTTTATAACTATTTTCACCAAGTATAATGAAACAAATTAAGAAAAAGGAAGTTCACTCTCAAAAAAACAAAAATTGTTCATGCAACAATTAATGGAAAAGGGAAAAAAAAGATTTCAGAATCGATGTTTTCATTTTTGTTTAGCTAATTTTGCTGTTTGACGAGTCCAAGAAGTTATGGTAGACCAATTTCGAGTATCGTGTACTTTCCGTGTGTCCAAGCCGTTCTTACGCAGACTCTTTCGGTTAACTCTAATCATAATGTCCACAATCAAACCGTGGCTCTGGGAAAAATCCATAAATCCGCCAAAAAAACCGTATGAAATAGGTTGTAATCCATATCGCAGAGCGGTTTCTTCAAGATATTGATTTTTTGCCTTGCCATAAACTTCTTTTTCTGGGCGATCTGCCATTTGGCAACTCACAAACAAAGCGGTCTTTTTGTCTTTCAATTGTTTCGCGTTTTTTTCTAGAAAAGTCAGAGTTTCGTTAGTCCATTTATCAGCCCTTATACCGCTACCCACAATAACAAGGTCATATACTGCAAGATCTGGTAATTTCTCCTTGGCATTAACTATATCAACATTATAATGTTCCTCTGCAAGAACGCTACCTATTTTTTGTGCCACAGCAACAGTTCCTCCCCATCTTGATCCATAAATTACTAAAGCTTTCATTGTTTTCAACTGATTTAGTCTGGTAATGAAATCACATTCAAACCCTTCAGGACGTTAATTAATAATACGTTCGAACAAAGAAAAATATGATATAAAGAATAAAAAAGCAAATTTTGCCTATTTATTCAGAGCTTATTCTCCTAATATTCTTCTGAAGGCCGGGAACATTTCTGCAGCACGTTCCCGCATAAGCAGCTCGTAATACTGGTATATAATGCCTACTGAAAGCAAGATACCTGTGCCGGTGCCGAATGCTCCAAAGAAGTCCGAAAGACCAGCCAATAACCCAACGAATATACCACCAAGAACTGTAACGACTGGGATATAGCGTTTGAGGATTGCTTCAATGGGGCGTCCGCTCCGTCGGTATCCAGGGATTTGCATTCCACTATCCATGAGTTGCTTAGCAACTTTGGCAGGTCCTAAGCCGCCTACTTCAAGCCATATTAATGAGAAGACAGCACAAAAGACCACTATTACGCCTAGGTAAACTGCAGCTTGAAGTGGAGCAGCAATAACTCCTTGTATGCTATGTGGTGCTGTAACAAAGTAGGCTAATCCCCCGACAGGCGTTATGCTAGTTGCACCAGTGCTTGAGACGGTTTGGTTGTAATCACCGATAATTTGGAAGAACAGGTTAGTACCTGGCGCTGGTCGTCCGAAATTGGCCCAGAGTAGTTGACTAAAGAAGTACACGTTGGCGAATAGCGCGGAAGCAAAGATAACTGGCAGATTGCTGACGTAGAGGAGTTTGATTGGGTATCTGCTACGGAACCCTTTGTAGCCTGCATAACTCATGGGGAGTTCAACTCTTACGCCTTGCAGGTAGATAACTATCAGGAACACCACTATGGTTGCGATTAAGCCCAGCACAGATGGATAAATTCCTCCTGCCGAACCGAATAGATATGTTAATGTCGGGTTTCCGACATCGAAGGGGGAAACGCGGCTTAAGAACGCTGAAAGACCTCCGACAAATAAACCTGTTTGGGGCGAGAATGTTGACCACATAATGTTTTGGGCAACTCCAGCCATGATGAAGAGGCTGATGCCGCTGCCTAATCCCCATCCTTTTTGGACAAGTTCGTCCATAAGCATGACAATTATACCAGCGCCTAGTAGCTGAAGGAAAATGATAAGCACTACGCCTCCAGGAAGATCGGTAGTGAATGGGGCTCCGTACATACCGCTTAGAAGATAAGCACCTGCTTGAATACCAGTAAGTAAGATACTGAAAACTTTACTTGCGGAGGTAAAGAGTCCTCTGTCTTCAGGGTTTGACATATCACATTTTATTATGCTTGAGCCAGCAAGTAATTGTAAGATTAATCCAGCGGTGACGATGGGTCCAATACCAAGTTCCATTAGCGTCCCTCGGTTGGATGCGAAAATAACGCGAAGAGCACCGAATTGATCTTGGGCGCTTTGGGCAACGCCGAAGAGTGGAATCTCGGTCATTACAAGGAAAACAACAAGAACTAGGGCTGTCCAGAAGATTTTTTCGTTAAAAGAAACTTTGCGTTCGGGTTTTTTGATTTCTGGTAAGACTCTTCCTATGGGTTTGAAGAGGCTGAGAAATCTTCCGGGCATTTAACTGATTTACTCCTCAGTTGTTTCGAATTCTTCTTCGGCTATTGACAAAATTAGTTTTCCGCCGGCATTTTGAACTTTTTGCTGGGCGGATTTTGAGGCTTCTTTAACTTGGATAGTTAATGCTCGGGTAATTTTCCCTGAGCCGAGAAGTTTCGTGTATCCCAATTCTGTTAAATTAAGTTCTGAACTAACGGCCATTTGGTCGATCTTTTGCAGGTTTATAGTCCTCTCGATCTTGTGTATAGCTTGAGGTGAGTGGAATCCGTGTTTCCCGAAATAGTTTGGTTCAGAGGTTACGATTTTGCTCCAGAGGTGTTTGTGGCGTCCGACTTTGCGGTTGCCTTTGCTGCCACTGTCTCGGTGTTGACCGATTCTTCCGTAACCTTGTGTTCTGGTGCCTCTAAATTTTCTGATTTTTCTTAGTTTATGGGGCATGTTGGTCAGCTTCTGTTTCTGCTTTTTTTAATTTGATTTCTAGCACGCCATTCTTGTATTTGGTGTGCATTGCGTTTGGTATGACTACCTTCGGTAAATTTAAACTTTTATAGTATCTTCGCTCTTTTGATTTTGCCGAAAGCGTAATTTTCTGGTCTTTCACATTAATTTTAAAGGTTTCCTTATTAAAGCCTGCGATTTCAGCAACTATCGTTATATTATTGGCATCCTGAAAAATGTCAATTAAAGGTTTGGGCTCAACAAGTTTTTTCTTCGCAAAGCTTTTAGATGACCTAAAACTTGAATGGATGGAAATAGTTTTTGAATTTTTAGTTTGGGATTTTTGGGTTTTTGGTGAGTTAAAATCCAGCCATTTCTTGCTCTTGTAGGTTCTTCTCCATCTTGCACTCGTTTCAATTCCCCCTCCAATTACCTAACGAAGTGCACGTTGGATATTATAAAACGTATCGCACACAAAAGGTAAGAAAAGAGCCGAAGAACAAAATGCAAAATAGCTATGAAAATACTGAGTACAGACCGTTAGCGATGTAGACTTTAGCTTGAGTACTGCATCGTTTATTTTTATAGTAAAAAGTCCCTCAACTCATTTTCTCGCTTTAACCAACCTTTCAGAGTAAATCAAATAGAAATGAGAAAAACGCAAATCAACATTGAAATGATATTTCTAATTATCGCTGCAACTCAAGACTGAAAATCTAAGTTTCGAAAAAAATAAGTAAAAACAAAAATTAGATGCGATGGTTGTTAGATCATTCGTTTTACAAGATCGTTTATGGCTTCTCCGCGATAACCAGCTTCGCCGCCTGCTTTAAAACCTTTCTTAATTTGACCCTTAAAGCCTTTGCTTGGAGGATGCAATTTGAAGCGTGGTTCTATATTAGGCAGGTTTTTGTATTCTGTTTGGAGTGTTGTTATAGCTTCTGCAAGTTCGTCAACGTTTTTATATCCTGTTTTCTGGAGGTATTCGTCAGTAATTTTTTTGTCACCCGCAAGTCGTCCACGTTTAGCTATCATGGCTGCGACGAGATCTTTGCTAGGTTCTCCATACGTGACGTAGCTGTTTATACGTTGAAGCATGCCTTTGTAGGCTGGTCGGCTGTCAATTAAAATAGCGTGGTTAGTATGACCTAAACGCAAGAGGTCAAGGGTTTCTCGGGTCTCTCGTTGCGCTCTAACTGTCCCACGAATCTTTACGACCAGTAAGGTTTTGGCTTGTTCAGTTTTTGGCGTCATGCTTATTTCACCCAGTCCACTGTAGTAATCAAATTGTAGGTTTTCCGTAAGCCATCAAAGATTGCGCACGCATATGAGGGGACAGTTCTTGTAGAACCGTAGCTTCGCATCCAAAGATCCTTTACTCCTGCTAGCCCTAAGATGACCTTGGCCACTTCGCTCGAAACAAGCCCTAAGCCTCTAGGACCTGGAACAATTATTACACGAACACCACCACATCTTCCCTCCACTTGGAAAGGAATCGAATGCTGTTTTCCACAGCCGCACTCCCAACTTCCACATCCACGCTTAACGGGAATTATGTTTAGGCGGGCATTTGCTGCGGCCTTCTCGATGGCGTTACGCACTTGATTAGCTTTTCCACTTCCCAAGCCGATGTAACCATCCCGGTTACCCACTGCAACAATTGCTTTGAATCGGGATTTTTCGCCTGCATCGGTTTGTTTCTGAACGAGGTTAACGTTTATAACTTCTTCTTGCAAATCAGGAATCAAGGAATCAACGATTTGAGGTTCGCTAATTTTTATGCCGCTTAGAAACACATCCTCGATTGTTGTAATTTTTCCTTCCTGAATCATCCTGCCAAGACGAGTTTTGGGAACCCAAGCTTCTAGGCTTGCTTGGCGTCTATCGCTATCTCTACTTCTATCTCTTTGACTCATACTTTCTTTCCACCTTTCTTAGCTGGCTTTTCTTTAGGTGCCTCTACTTTTTTCGCAGTTTCAACTTTTGGCACTACTTTTCTTGGCAAAGTTTCTTCTTTGGAGGCTGATTTTGTTTTCGGTGCCTCTTTGATTACTTTTGCCTTGACCCCCGCTTTCTCTTTAGGAGCAGGTTTTTCCTTTGCTTTAGGAGGCTTTGCTATAGCTACTTTTTCTTCTGCACTTTTGGTTTCTGGTTTAACTTCAGTTTTGGAGGCAGATTCTGCTTCAACCTTTGGAACTTGCTTGACTCCAACCTTTGGTTGGGCTTTTTGCTCAACTTTAGCTTTAAGATCCGCTTTTGATGTAGAAGTAGCTTTGGCTATTTGTTTAGGAACTTTGATTTTAGGCTCAGGAGCGCTTTGTGGTTCAGGAGCAACCTTTGCCCCCTTAAAGGAACTTACAATTTCAGCTCGGATCTTGCTGAAGTGTTCTGCAACCTTTTCAGGTGCAACACCACCAGCTCTATATTTGCTGAATTTTGCGTTGTATTCTTCTGAGTCTGGACCTAAATTCTTAGCATACCATGCAATATGATCGCCTTTTAAGCGGTTTTTGTCGAGTTTTTCTTCACTGTGAGGAACTTCGACACCGGCATCTACTACGCCACTTAGGACAGCGAAGATTCGGGCGCCTTTCGTCGGAGTGATTAGCCCAATATCTAGTATTGATCCATCGATACCTGCAGCTTTGGCTTTCAAGCCAACAAGCAAGCCCGTTAGGTAAGCTGCCGGAATGTTACCTGTGGGAGCTTTCCAACCGTATTTTTTGATTAGCTCACGACTGTTGGCTGCTGCCAAAACCTGGTCGCCTTTTTGTTTTGCAACTATTATTTGTGCATTTACGTTACGGATTGAAGTGCGTGTTACAAGTCGTGGGCGTCTAGATATCACTAGGGCCTTACGTGCTTGATAGTCGGTTTTTCCTTCACGCCTACGTCTTAGTTGCACTCGGTAATTACTGCTATTTGCCATCTAACGTTTCCTCCATAGATCATGCTCTTTCAGGTTACGCTCCAGTTCTGCAATGGAGTTGAACCTTCCGCTACCGGCCATTCTGTAGTATTGAGTGTAGGTTGTTTCTGTTATGACTCTGCTTGCTTTTAACTCTCGAAGTTTGCGGCGCAGGGAACGGATTCTTATCATCCAGGCTTCTTTCTTGGTTACTTTTGCTTGGCCAGCACCTGTAACGGAGCCTGGTCCGCTACGTCTGCCTAGGGCTTTTTTAGCTCGAATGCTTTTAGCTCTTGAGCGGCTGACGCCTTTCTGAGGTAATGAGATTATGATTTTCTCGTGAATAAGCTTACGTACTTCTTCTCTTGTTATGGCGCCGTCTACATCGCTCATACGTTCAGGGTTAATCCAAACACGGTTTTGTCCAATCTTGAGGATTTGAGCAGCGAGGCGTCTTTGCCCTTTTAAGTCAGTCATTGTTTCTTTTTCTCCTTCTTTGCTTTAGCTTTTGCTTTTGGGGCTTTCTTTTCCTCTTTTTTCGTTTTCTTTGGTTTCTTCTCTTCTTTCTTGACCTTTTCTTCAGCAACTTCAGCGTCTGCTTCTTCCTCAGCTTCCTTTTCTTCTGTCTCAGCGGTGATTTTAATATTCAAAATCTTAACATTAAGTTCTTTGGCTTTTGCGATTATGTCTGCGCGTTTGCGTTTGCCTACAGTATGGGATATTCGCGCTGCGTGTGTGCTTGGGTCAATTGGTAATAGGTCTGCTACATTGTTAACCATTACTTCGCGATACCCTGATGGATGCAGGTATCGTGCGATTTTTGGTCCCTTATAACCCATGCTTGGTCCTGGTGGCCAACCTAAGATTTTTCTGCGGATTTTATTGTCAAGACCACGGGGTTTTCTCCAGCTTAAACTAAAGCGTGCATATCTCCAGCTTTCGGCACGCACAAACTTTGGTTTTTTTGCTTTGGCGCGTGCTCTTACTTTGAGCGCTTTTTGTGATGGTGAGATTTTCTTTTCAGTCATTATGTCATGCCTTCGTTTCTTTCATAAACATATACACCGTCAAGGAAGACACGAGGGTCTTTTCCTCGGACGCGAGTTGATTGTTCAATGTTAGCTGCGGTTTGGCTTACTTCTTCAAGGTTTATGCCGGAGATGATTATGTCTTCAGGGTCAATCTTTACCTTGACGTCGCCAACGATTTTTATTTGGCGTGCCCTTCGTTCTCCTGTAAAATTTTCAATTACGACAGACTTATCCTGGATTTTTGCAGATATGGGGAAGTGTGAAAATACGATTTTCAGCCTGTAGTTGTAACCTTTGGTTACGCCTGTTATCATGTTTTGGATGTGTGAATAGATTGTTCCTACAAGGGCAGCTTCCTTTTTGCGGGGCCATTTAGCTGAGATACGGACATTTTTGCCTTCACTTTCGATGGCTACTGTTGCATAGGAGAAGTCACGTGTTAAGGAGCCTTTTTCGCCTTTGACACTTACTTTTTTGCCTTTTAAACTTAAGCTTACGTCTTCGGGAACTTCGACTGTTTTGGATATTTCTGGAAGCCGCATTACGTTACCACTCCTAATATATGAAGGCTAATAGCCTTCCTCCAAGGTTTTTTTCTTCGGCATTCTTGTGGGCAATTACACCTTTGGATGTTGAAACAACCATCAAACCGACGTCACGTGACGGCAGAAATTTCTTTTCCCAATTTTCAAATTCATTAGCTTTCACTGCGAAACGTGGTTTAACTGGACCACATTTATTGATTCTGCCTAGAAGTTGAACTTTGAATTTTCCTTGGCGACCGTCATCAATGAATTCGAATTCGCCAATGTAACCGTTGAGTTGCATGATTCGTAGCACTCGCCCCAAGAGTTTGGAGGCAGGGCTGATTATGCATTCACGCTTGTTGCGTGTTTCGTTGTTTATGATGGTGATGAGACCGTTTGTTAAAGTATCCATTGTTTTCCTTTAGCTCCTACTCATATTTTTTGAACCCTAATTTTGGGGCAGCTTCTCTAAAGCAATGCCGACATAAATATAAATCATAACGTCTGATGACTGGACCATAAGAACCGCATCTTACACATGGCCGTGAACCTTTACCGTATTTTCTTTCTTTCTTTACTTGCTGTTTTCCCATAATTTCACACTCAGGTTAGGTTATTTCTACTCCCAATAATTGTTTAACAAAGACTATTGATTCTTCAGGCGTGAGTACATGTTTAGGACCTATCGACTTGTCCTGTTTTCTGCGAATTTTTACTCTTTGACCTGGTCGGTTAATGGTAACACATACATCCATACCGAAGATTCCAACATCAGGATCATATTTGACGCCTGGAATCTCGATATGTTCTTTAAGTCCGAAAGAAAAGTTTCCACGCACATCAAAGGATCTGGCTGAAATTTTATTGTCAACAATTGGCAGGATTTTTTTAAGGAAGTCTATTGCTTTTTGTTTACGCAAAGTAACTACTACTGCGATTGATTCGCCTTCTCGTATACCAAAGTCGCGAATAGTCTTCTTTGCTTTCCTCTTAACCGGGGTTTGACCTGTGATTTCTTCGAGGACTTTGTTTGCTTTTTCTAGTGGTTCCCCTGATTTGCCGACGTTTAGGTTAACAACAACTTTTTCAATGCGGGGTAAACGCATTGGATGTTCTTCCCAAGTCTTAGTGAATGCTTCTTCTTCAGACAATTTGAGATGCCTCCGTTGTGGTTACGAGTTGTTCTGTTTCACCGATAGAGAAGACAAAGTCAAGGATTGTCTGGTACCGTGTACCTTTTGAGTCTTCAATTAGCACGAGGGCTTGGTGACGTTTTTTTGCTTCTGTTTTTTCGATTTCAACAATTTTGCCTTGTTTGCCGATGTTTTTTCCGCCTGTAATTACGGCAATGTTGCCTTCTTTTGTTTTCAGAGTTTGGACAACTTGCTTTTCTGGATAGGCCACTTTTATGACGTCAAATGTTTCATATGTGGCTTCGTGAGGATTTTTGGAGTCAGCTACTTTTACTAGAATGTTGGAACCGTCGTGTAGTGCAATTTGTATACCGTTATGGACTGTGGTTTTGTTTTCTACTCGGAATAGCTTCATTTTTGATTCTTCTTTGCTTATTGGATTTAATACAAGACCTTTGTGAGAGGGCATGACGCGGTAGTATTTGTCCATTTCAGGTATTGAGATTACATCCATCAAGCCTACGGGAATGTCATCTTGTTTGCAGATTTTGCCATCCAATAGGACTTTGCCTTGGTCAAGTATGAGTTTGGCTTCTTTTCTTGTTTGAGCTACGCCCAGAATATCGCGCAACACCATTGTCAGGGGCAAGCATTTTTTGAGAGAGTGTGAGCCTGGTGAAGGCTTAACTATCCATGGCAATTCTTTTCTGTGAATGGGCCAGAATGCCGGTGCTGGCTTGCGTTTTAGCCGTGCAGTTTTTCCTTTTTTACCCAAGTTTTATTCCTCCTTTTTCTCAGAGGTTTTCTTAGCTCGTTCTTTTGGAGCGGCTTCTGTTTCCTCTGTTTCTTTAACTGTTTTCTTTCTTTTTGCTTTTGGTTTAACTGAAAGATTCTTGGTTGGTTTGGCTTCGACAGCAATATTGTCTTTTTCAGGTGCTGCTTCTTCTATCTTGGCTGTAGTTTCAGCTTTCTTTGGTTTGGCTTTTGCCTTTTCTTCTTTGGCTGAGACCTTCTTTCTGCCAAGGATGTTTTTTCGCCATTTATCGTCCAAGTTTAGGGTGCGTATTTGAACCTTTGATGGATGAATTGGAAGGAAAATGTTCGTTCCATCGGTTTTTTCTCGAGTTAAACCTTCGAGGTATATGCGGTATTCTCTGAGGTCAACACGGGAAACTTTTCCTTCAAAGCCTTTGTGGTCTCCACGTTGAATGCGAACAGTGTCGCCTTTGCGTACTGGAAGAGTTTTTGGTCCTTTTGAAGCGGCAAGTTCATTTGACAATGGAGCTGCCATGAGTTTGTGACGTTTGTGAGCAGGGGCATTGTATAGCATTTTTCTTTGTTTTCTCGGATTCTTTACTCGGTTTGTCTGCATTTTTTTTCACCTATACGATTATGCTTGAGGCACTTGCGATTCTGGGCCATCTTTCGGCTGCCTCTCTTGCTACTGGACCTCGAATTTCTGAACCTTTCATTTCTCCGTCTGGAGTTATGATTACTGCTGCGTTATCTTCAAATTGTACCCAAACTCCGTCAATTCGTCTATAAGTTTTTCTTTGACGTACGATAACTGCTTGGAAAATCTTTTTACGCATGTCTGGCGAACCTTGGCGTACTGAAACGGTGACTTTGTCACCAACTGTTGCTGAAGGATAGCGTCTTAGGCGACCTTTGTAGCCCATTGCTTGAATCAAGCGCAATACACGTGCACCTGTGTTATCGGTACATTTCATTTCGGATCCTGCTAATAGTCCACGACTGATTTTTTGTCCATGGGACAACATACCTTTTGCTACAAGGGCTCTCTGTTTCGCTTTCGCAGCCATTTTACTTTTCCTCTCCTAATTTTTCTACGACAACAAAGGAAACAGTTTTGCTTATCGGTCTACATTCAGCGATTTTTACTCGGTCGCCTTCTTTGACGTCTATACATGGTGGATTATGTGATGGGATGTGTCCGTGTCTACGTTCGTAGCGCACGAATTTTGATGAGAACTGGAGAAATTCCCTGTCAACAATAACGGTTTTATCCATCTTTGCTGTGTGAACGATGCCTTCCATAACACGTCCTCTTACGGAAAGTGTTCCGTGGAATGGGCAGTTTCGGTCTTCACAGGTCTTTTTTGGTTTCTTGAAAGTCATCGACATGTTACCATAGCCTCTTCATGGTTTTTTTTAACCTGTCCTCAGGTCTTCCGACTAATAGTTTGCCATCAATTTGGACGATGGTGCCATCGTCAAATTTGAAGTTGAAAATTGCTGATTCTTTGATTATATTTTTGGTTTTTCCTTCATGTTGGAAGGTGAAGGTGTTTCTTGATTCTGATATGACGGTCCCGTTGAGCCCGACGTAGTCTGTGTGTGGGCTTTGCGCTACCTTGCAGTGGGAGCCGATGAATTCATATCGAATGATATCGGGAGTTACTTTCATTTAGGAGTTTTCTCCTTGGGTTGTTTTTTTGCTTTGTTTGCTTTTGGTTTTTCAGCCTTCTTTGCTGCTTTAGGTTCAGATGTTTTTCGAATGCCGAGTTTTTCTTCGTTTTGAACTGTTAGAATTTGTGCTATGGCTTTGCGTAGTTCTCTAACTTTTGTTGGGTTTTCAACGGCGCCGCCTGCGTTTATCATGGTTCTTATGCGGGCAAGTTCTGCGCGTAAATCGTAGAGTTTGTTTGTTTTGTCTTCGGCGGACATTGAAACGATGTCCTTGACTCGCAGTATTGGCATTATTCTTTTGCCTCCTCAGGTTTTTGTTCGTCTTTGATTTCTGTTGTTTGCACTTCTGGTTGTGACTCTGCTGGAGCGTCTGGTTGTGACTCTGCTGGAGCGTCTGGTTGTGGGGGTTGATCAGTAGCTGGTTCTTGAACTGGAGTTGTTGGCGAGGGGGTTTGGGGGGTAACTGCGTTCTCTTCCACTGGCGGTTCAGCCTGAGCAATTGTGACTTTGTCTGGGAAATATGCATCTGGTGGCATTAGTTTTACGCGGACGCCAATAATGCCGGGTTTTAGTTGTACGTGTGCTTCTGCAGTTTTCAAAGCTTTGAGTGCAGGTTCACCGCATCTAGGGAAGTTGCCTGCGCGGAACTTTTCGAACCTGGCTCTTTCGGTGGTTAGTTTGCCGCTGATAACTATTTCTGCGCCTAATGCACCTGCTTCCATAACTTGATTAAGTGCCCAGAAACCTGCGCGCCTGAAGTGAACACCTCGTTCAAGAGCTGAGGTTACGCGGTTGGCGACAACGTGTGCGTTGAATTCTGGGACTTCTATTTCTGAGACAGAAATTTGGGGGTTAGTTACTTTGAAATTGTTTTCCAGGGCGGAAGCGAGTTCTTTGATGGTTTCTCCTCCTCTGCCGATAACTATGCCGGGGCGCATGGCGTATATGACTACGTGTGTTCCGAGTGGAGTTTTTGATAGGTTAACTCCACCGTATCCGGCTCTTTCTAGTTTTTTCTGTAAGAATTCATCTATTTCGGTTCGTTTAATAGATTCTGTAATAAAACGCTTAACTATGCTCATTTACTGTTCTCCTTGGGATGCTTTCTCTTCGAGCACGATTTCAACATGTGTTGTCGTGTTATATTTTGGACTGGCTCTACCGTGTGCTCTTGGTGTATAACGCTTTAGTTTGATACCTTGATACGCTGCAGCGTGAAATATACGGAGGCGGTCAACGTCTAATCCTTTGTTTTCAGCATTGGCTTCAGCTGCTTCGATTACGTGAAGAATATGTTCTGAAGCTTTTATTGGATATCTGCCTACGAATCGACCGGGCATTCCGCCTTTGTGCCCGAGTTTCTTTGTGTAACGTGTGTATGGGACTGGTTTTTTCTTCGCCATAACTTCACGTAAGAATTCTTTGGATTGTGAGAGGGACATGCCTTTAACAGCTTTGCAGACTTCACGTGCTGCTTTATGGGATACTTTGAGTTCTCTTCCGCTGGCTTTCGCTGTTTTTTCTGGATTAAGCATTTCCTCGATTATCGAGTATCCCCATTTTGGCATTTATGATTTCTCCGATGCGCAATCAAACACGTAAAAGCAATTTATATGGCTTTCCGTATCAGAACTAAGATTTTACTCAAAGTTGAATATGTAGGTTCCTGCGAGGGAACAATTCGAACGCGTGAGGTGTGTACAGTTTTTGGATTACATTTAGGCTTTTATAGTTTGCCCAAAAAAGCCTTCAGAAAAGGACAAACACGAAAAAAGTTTGAACTATTTACTGTATTTGCGATTGAAAAATGACATATTCTTGATGTAACCAAATTTCTTTGATAGATTCACCGTTTTATCTAGTTTTATCTAAGTAGATAATGACATTTTTGCCAATCGATTTATTCAGAAGATGTTGCGTGGAAGTTTTTGTGAATTTAATTGTTTGAAGTGATTGAACGTTACTTTGTACTTCTTATTGGGTATGCTGAAAATTAGTCAATAAACTAACGGTGTAATTCTACAGATTCTTGCGATGTGTTTATTTTTCAGAATTAGGTAGTCTATTAAAGCAAAAAGGACAGGAGACTTCAAATTTTATGGACAAAACAGCTAAAATAACCATGTTGCACGGCGCTGGGGGCACAGTCATGCATGAATTAGTTAAAAACTACGTTGTTAAATATTTAGGCAGTATAGGAAATTTAGCCGAAGTGCCCCTTGAAGCCATGGATGACGCCGCAGTCATCGGCGATATCGTCCTAAAAAGTGATTCCCATGCTGTCAAGCCAATCTTTTTTCCTGGTGGCGACATAGGACGCATTGCCATATCTGGAACGGTGAACGACATATCTTGTCTAGGGGCGATGCCTTATGCCTTGGCTTGTGGTTTAATCTTAGAGGAAGGGCTAGCTCTGTCAGATCTAGAACGGATTTTAGACAGCATGAAGCAAACCTGCATAGAAGCAGGCGTGGGCATCGTTACTGGGGACACCAAAGTTGTGGAAAAGGGTGCGTTGGGCGGTTGTGTCATGAACGTCTCCGGCATCGGCAAACGCACCTCAGCTCTTGAAAGTAACCTTGCAGTTGTCAGGAGATATCGAGAACTTAATGCCCGATGGACTCTTGACTCTAACCTTGCTGAAGGTGACGCAGTCATTCTAACAGGCACTATTGGGGACCACGGGTTGGCGGTTCTCTCAGCACAACAAGGTTTAACGTTTGGAAGCCAAATTCTCTCTGACGTGAAGCCCTTAAACCGTTTGGTTCAAAACTTCCTTGGCGTAGTGGGGGGCGTTGTTGCCATGAAAGATCCCACTAGAGGTGGCTTGGCTGATGCAACTAATGAATGGGCGGAAAAATCAAGAATTGGCATCCTAATTGATGAAGATAAAGTTCCAATCCGCGAGGACGTAAGAACTGCGTGTGAAATGCTCGGCTTAGACCCCTTAGAAATAGGAAATGAAGGCAAACTTATAATTGGCGTGATATCAGAAAAAGCCGAAGAATTACTAAAGTTTCTTAAACAGACCCCTGAAGGCAAAGACGCGCAAATAATCGGTCAAGCGACAACCCAATTTAGAGGCGTTGCAATGCAAACCGCAGTGGGCGGTAAAAGAATAATTGCAAGACCAGTCGGCGATCCTGTGCCAAGAATTTGCTAAGTTTGGACTGCGACATTTTTTGCCCAGACACGGCAGGTTCCCTCGCTGCTAACCATGCAAGCACCGATGGGTTTGGCTGGGGTGCAACCTTTCAGGAACATAGGGCATTCGCTGGGTTTGATCTTTCCGATGACAACTAGGTGGCATTCGCATCCCAACAAGATGTCTTTGCCTTGCTCTACGCGTACATCGAATTTTTCTCGGGCATCAAACTGGACCAGTGTGGGTCTAAGCTGTAGCGCTGAGTCAGGAAGCCTTCCGATTCCGCGCCAGTTGCCTGCAGTCACCTTGAATGCTTGTGTCATTAATTCTTGGGCTTTAATGTTGCCTTCGGGCTTAACTACTCGTGAATACTCATTCTCCAGGCGTGCTGTATTTTCATGCACCTGTTTTAGAATCATGTAGATGCCCATCATGACATCGACTGGTTCAAAGCCGGCCACTACTGTGGGCATCCGGTAAACCCTGGCGAATAGCTCATAGGGTTTAAGCCCGATTATGGCGCTTACGTGTCCAGGCGCGATGAATCCGGAAATTTCCAGGTCGCCTAGGCCCAGAAGCAGTTCCATGGCGGGTGGAATTAGACGGTGTGATACTAAAAAGCTGAAGTTTTTAGGCAAATCACCGAGTGCTTCAACTGCTGTAATGGGCGCTGTAGTTTCAAAGCCGACCGCATGGAAAACGAATTCTTTGTTGGGTTCTTGTTTTGCCATTTCAACTGCGTCTGAAACTGAGTAGACAACTCGGACGTCTGCGCCCTCTGCTTTTGCCTCTAAAAGTGAGAATTCACTGCCTGGTACACGCAAGACATCTCCAAAACAGGTAACAACTATGTCTTTCTTTGATAGTTGCACGGCTTCATCTATTTCTGCGGCGGGTACAATGCAGACAGGGCATCCTGGTCCAGCGATAACTTCTACGTTTTCGGGTAGAAGGCTGCGCAGACCAAAGTGGGTTATAGTCCATTCATGGGTTCCGCAGACATGGCACATCTTGACTTTGCTTTTTTTAGGTGCGACTTCTTTGATTTTTTCGGCTATGTTTTTGACGAGTTCAGGGTTTCGGAACCGCGTGGTCTGTGTCAATTTCGCTTATTCTCCAGCGGCTAATACGTCTTTCCAAATGCTGAGAGTTTCTAAAGCTTCTTCTTCTTCCAGAACTTGGATTGCGTAGCCTGCGTGAACCAATACGTATTGTCCAACTTTGACGTTTACTAGAGATATGTTCACGTCTCGTAGAACGCCTTGACCAAAATCGACGTGAGCTTTGGTGCCGTCCAGACCAATAACTTTAGCGGGAATTGCTAAGCACATAACAATCAGTAAAAAAATAACGCGTTAAACGGCGATAAAAACAGATTGGTCTAAAAGTCTGAAAATGCAGCAACAACTGCCTGACCTAACGATACTCCGCCATCTCCTGCTGGTACAGATTCGTGGACAAAAAACTGTAAACCTGCTGCCTCGACTGTTTCGCGTATTAGTTGGGTGAGGATTTGGTTGCATGCCGCGCCACCTGAAAAGCCTACATTTTTGATTTTTTTTCTATTTGCGCCTTCAATTGCCAGTGCTGCTAGACCTCTTGCTAAGTAGGAGTGGGCACTGTAAGCTAAATTTGAGGTAGAAACCCCGCTGCCCAAACTGCTGTAAATTACTTCAAGCATATTGGATGTATCTAAAACGCTTCCGTGAATTCGGCTTTTTAGCTGTAATACGTCGGTGCCAGATAGTGCTGTGGACTCTAGTTTTATTGCAGGTTCTCCCTCGTAGGTTCGTTTGTGGCAAACCCCTAAGATTGCAGCAACTGCATCTAAAACTCTACCGCAACTGGTTGTTTCAATGCTGCTTTTTCCGCTTTTGAGTTGTTCAAGAATTAGGTTGGCTTCGGCTTCGCCATAGGGTAATTGTTTGCTGTTTTGCAGGAGCCATTTTTCGATGTTTAATCCTGATTTTTGAAGCATTCCAGCTGCTATCCTTAGTGGGTAACGACTTGCTAAGTCGCCTCCCAACAGGGGTTGTGGCTCCAAATGTCCAATCCGCGTAAAGTCTGCTGATTCTAACGTGCAGTGAAGAATTTCACCTCCCCATGCCCCGCCATCTAAGCCATATCCGTATCCGTCACAAGTAACCGCTACAATCTCATCTAAACCATGTTCAGCCATCAGTGCCGCTGCATGTGCATGATGATGTTGCACTCTAATTAAACCCAAAGCATCAGCCCCTGCCATTTCTTGAGCTAGAAGGGTTGTGTTGAATTTGGGGTGCAAATCGCAAGCTACCAATTCAGGGTGACAATTGGTTAAGCGTTGAAGGTGTGTTGTGGCTTCTTGGAGGAAGCTTCGGGTTTCGATGTTTTCAACGTCGCCTATGTGTTGACTTATGAAGGCTTTGTCGTCTATCAGTAGACAAGAGGTGTTGTTTAATTCGCCGCCCAATCCCACTACGCAGCGGGTTGATTTTCGTTTCAACCTAATGGGAACGGGAGCGTAACCTCTGCTTCGCCGGAGAAACACAGGGCGAACACTATGTAGCCGCATAACTGAGTCATCGCATCGGTAGGCGATTTTGCGGTTGTGAAATAAGAAATAATCCACAGTTTCGCCCAGAATTTCAAGCGCTGCTTTGTTGTCTTTTACTATGGGCTGGTTTGCTGGATTGGCGCTGGTCATTACAAACGATAAGTCAGGAACTTGGTCAAATAGCATGTAGTGTAGACCTGTGTAGGGGAGCATAACGCCGATGTTGTGCAGGGAAGGTGCAACTAGGTGGGAGAGGTTGTAGCTTGGGCTTTTGTTTAGTAAGACGATTGGTCGTGCAGATGATGTCAGCAATTTCTGTTCTTTTATGCTCACTTTGGCAAAGGTTTTTGCGACGCGGAGGTTTTTTGCCATGATGGCAAAGGGTTTCTCGGTTCGGTGTTTTGTTTTTCTAAGCCTAAGCAGGGGCTCTTCAAGAATTGTGGATGCGGCAAGGTGGAAGCCTCCATATCCTTTCACAGCGATGATTTTGCCCTCTGAAAGTAGTTTTCCAGCTAAACGTATGGGGTCTTTTGATTCTATGGGTTCGCCTTTGTTTGTTGTTAAATATGCTTTGGGACCGCAAGTTGGGCAAGCCACTGTTTGCGCGTGGAATCGTCGATTTGTAGGGTCGACGTATTCTTTTTGGCAGAAACCGCATAGTGGGAATTCTCGCATGGTGGTGTTTTCGCGGTCATAGGGTAGGTGTTCGATGATTGTGAAGCGTGGTCCGCAGTCTGTGCATGTGATGAAAAAGTATTCGTAGCGTGGGTTTTTGGGGTCACGAAGTTCCTTGAGGCATTGGTTGCAGATGGCGATGTCAGGAGGGATGATAGAGCCTGAAAGCTCAGTTTCTTGTGAACTATGGTGAATGGTAAAGTTTTTGTATTCATTTTTGTCTGAAAGCTTGGTTTGGTTTAGGTTTTCTATTTGTGCTAGGGGTGGTTTTTTTGAGGTTAAGTCTTGCGTGAACTTTTTGATGTTTTGTGCTGTTCCTTCGAGTAGTACTTCAACGCCTGCATCGCCTCTATTTCGTACAAAACCCGTCAAGTTATTGCGCACTGCTATGCGGTAGATGAATGGGCGAAATCCTACCCCTTGAACAATTCCTGTAACGCTAAGTTTTAGCCGCAAGCAGTGAGCCTTCCCTTATTTGAGATTGGTGTTTTCTCTTATACGTTTCGAATCAAACCTTAAGAATACTTAAACCTTTCAATTTTGTATGTGAAGTTATGAGATGGGTCACTTTCGTCGTTGCATTCATCATAACGGCTGTCTTGGTTATTGCGGGAATACTAATCTATCCTGAAATTTTGGGGCAAGCAGCAACCGTTAACAACGATTACGTCTTTGCATTCTTTCTTGGACCTTTTTTTGTTGTGTTGTTTTTTAGCTGGCTTGGCGAAAAAATAGTGTTGAGAATAATCAACAAGATTAAACCTTGTTTTTAATTAAAATAAGGATTTTAGTTCAGAACAACTCTTTTCTTATATGTTGGCTTTGAGTTGTAGTTTTAAGACTTTACCTGCTCCGCTTAGGGGCAGTTCTTGTCTGAATTCGATTTCGCGGATGGCTTTGTAGGGGGCGACTTTGTCGTTTGCGAATGTCATGATTTCTTTTTCTGATGATAACGCTCCGTCTTTGAGGACAATGTAGGCTTTGGGAATTTCGCCTGCAAATGCGTCTGGCTTTCCGATGACTGCGCAGAGTTTTACGGCAGGATGTTCGTAGAGAACGTCTTCGATTTCTCGGGGGTAAACGCTGTAGTCTTTGTATTTTATGAGGTCTTTTTTGCGGTCAGTGATGTAGAAGTAACCATTGGAATCCATGCGTGCAATGTCGCCTGTTAGCAGCCACTCTTCATGCATTACTAAAGAGGTTTCTGTGGGTTTGTTCCAGTAACCCTTCATTACTTGTGGTCCTTTAACAGCGAGTTCCCCTACTTTGTCAACGTTTAATGGTTTGCCCGTTTCTAAATCGACAATTTGAGCTTCTGTGTCGGGTAGGGGCAATCCTATGGAACCAACCTTCACTGTGCGCATAGACTTGTCAACAGGGGTGCAATGCGTAACAGGTGAGGCTTCTGTTAATCCGTAACCTTCAGCTAGAAAACCACCTGTGACCTCCATAAATCGCTTTTGCACTTGAGGCGGCAAGGGGGAAGCGCCTGAAATGCACACTCGAATGGAGGTTAGGTTGTATTTGTTAAGCTCTGGGTTGGCGATTAGTGTTGAGTACATTGTTGGGACACCGCAGAAAACTGTGACCTTTTGGTTCTGGATGGTTTGCATGATTTTTTGGGGGTCGAATTTTGGGATTAAGATCATTTTTGCTGCTAAGCTGATGGGGACGGTCATGCTTGTTGTCATGCCGTATATGTGGAATAGTGGCAAGGCTGTTAGGAATGTTTCTTGTGTGGGGGTGCCTTTTATCCAAGCTGCGAAGGCTATGGCGTTTGAAACGAGGTTTGTGTGGGTGAGCATGGCGCCTTTGGATATTCCTGTTGTTCCGCCTGTGTATTGCAGAGCTGCTAAGTCTTCAGCGGGATTTAGCTGTACTTTTAGGGTTTTTTCTGAGGATTCGTCGATTAGGGCTTTGAAAGATAGGGTGTTAAGTGTTGGCGTAGAGGTTTCTGGTTGGGAGCTGTAATCTTGCAGACTTGTGGTGATTATGTTTTTAAGTTGGGTTTTTTGCTTGACGTTTTGGATAATTGGCAGTGTTGAATCTAACGTGACGATTGTGTCTGCGCTTGAATCTGCTAGTTGGTACTCGACTTCGCGTTCTCGATGCAGCGGACTGATGGCTGTAACCACTGCGCCTGCCTTGAGGGCGCCAAAATATGAAATAATAAACGGGGGGATGTTGGGTAAGAAAAGAGCTACTCTATCCCCTTTATTCACTCCTAGTTTGATTAATGAGTTAGCAAACTTGTTTGAGAGCGTTTCCAGTTGGGAGTAACTGATTTCTCGTTCATTACAGGTTATGGCGGTTCGTTTTGGGTAGTTTTCAGCGGTTTTTGTTAGGATTTTTTGTAGAGGAGTGTTTGGGTAATTGATGTGTTTTGGTACTCCGGTAGGCCAGTGGCTAAACCAGGAAGGTTCGTTTTTCATGTTGTTTGCTCTTAGAGTTATTTGGTGATAAAGGTAAAAACTGTTGCCATCAAATGATTATGCTAATTTACTTTCTCTGATAGAACAACAACGGGGTTTTTTGTTGCAGTAATAAGCTTTTTTTAGGTTGCTTCTTTGGTTTAGGGTTTGTTGCGTTTGCAGAGTGCGTCTGCATTCGTCACTGAACGTCATAGAACGTCACAGAGAGTCAATTTACGTTGTACGAGGTATGATGTGTGCCGTTAGCTGAGAAAGTCAGGTTTCAAGCGAGATTGCAGATAGGTAAGCGTGTGCAGGTTCCAAAGATGGTGCGGTGGCGATTCAAGCTTGAGAGTTATCAGATTTTAGAAGTTACAGTAAGTCTTCTGGGGGTTTGGTGTGCTGATTCTCGGAGTTTTTTGACAAGAATGGGCAGAGATGGTAGAATAGTAATCCCTAAGCAAACATTGGATTTGCTAAGACGGGCAGGTCCAACCTTGAGGGCTGCATGTTGGAAGTGACTTTGGCACCGTCTTAGAAACTTTGATCGTTTTTCTTCTTAGGATAATCGGCCTTTTTCTGGATTGATCAAACATATAATTTATAATCGTAAAACAATTATTCAATAGTTTAATTTGTCGAAGGGACCATGGTAAGCAAAATAGATTATTACACGGAGAAACTAAGGTCACTTGATGACTGGGATAGTTACCTACAGAAAGAATCGGGGCTTCCTGGACCTCGGGCGTCGCCGTTGCGGCTAATCCTGAGGAAAGCAAGAAGTTGTTTGAGAAGTAGGTCAGAACAAAAGACAAAGACGTTGTCGGGGTTATGAAGCAGAATCTTAAAAAGAATAGATTATTGAAAATGGACAGCGTCTGGGTTTCGAGCCAACTAGACCTTATTTTATGAAGGGTGCGTTTTAAAAAAATGGTGCCGGGGGCGGGATTCGAGCCCGCGACTTCTGGGTTAAGGCGCTTGGCCCTGTGACTCTCCAGATTATGAGTCTGGCGCCCTAGCCAGGCTAGGCTACCCCGGCATATTGCCGCTCGGTTTTTGAGCCGTTGCCATTTTAGTTTATTTTCCTTCATTTAAACTTTTAAAACATATTTCTTGAGTTTTAGGTTGCCTGCGTAGATTTGTGGTGGTTGAATGGATTTCTCTTTTTTTGACAGGCAGTTGGTGCTGATTTTTTGTTAACATGCAATTAGTCTTAGTTGCAACAATAAATTTATTGGATTGAAAAATCCATGATTATGGTTGGTGATTTGTGTGTCTTCAAATAATGACGATTTCCCCGAATGGTTCAGAAAACGGCGCACGTCAAAAGATCCATTCTTTGGCAATATAGATGAAATGTTTCATGATATGGAGAAAATGATGGATGAAGAACTGAAGAACTTTACACAAAAAGTTCCTAAGGAGTATGTCAAGGAGCGTAAACTTCCAGACGGCAGCACAGTTAAAGAGCTTGGGCCGTTTGTTTATGGTTATAGTATGAAAATTGGGTCCGATGGGAAACCTGAAATTCAAGAGTTCGGAAACATCAAGAAAGGACTAAAGGGCACCCCTCAGGTTAGAGAAGAGCGTGAACCGCTTGTTGACATTGTTGAAACAAACGACGATGTTCATGTTGTTGTTGAGCTTCCAGGAGTGGAAAAAATCGACATCAACCTTCACGGAACAGAAAGTTCACTGGAGATTGCCGTTGATACACCTCAATACAAATACTACAAAGAAGTTAAGTTGCCTGTAAAAGTTAAAGTTAAAGAAGCGAGCTCGAGCTATAAAAACGGCGTCCTAGAAGTTGTGCTTCCGAAAGCAGAAGCTTCAAAACCTAAAGGCGAACCTATCAACATAGGTTAAAAACTCTTTTACTTTCCTTAGTTCATAGTAGCTAGTGTAAAAATGAGCGGAAAGTCAGAAATAGAAACCTTAAACTCTGTATGTAGGGAAGCAAAGACAGCGGGGAAACTGTCAGGTGAAAACCTCACTGAGCTCTATGAACTCTTTGGACAACGCTTCACCAAAGCGTTAGAAGCCCTAAAAGAAGGCAGAGTAAAAAAATACGTTTTCAAACCCAGCGGTAGAACAGTTTGGATTGTTGTGGGGCGGGAGCGTGATTATTTGATTATGCCTGAAGCTGAATTTTGCACATGTGATGACTTCTATTTTCGTGTTTTGGATAAGAGAGTTCACATGTGCTATCATTTATTGACTCAGAAGATGGCGCAGAACCTTGGTTGGTTTGAGGCTTTTGAGGAAAGTGATGAATGCTTTGGTATGCTAATGGATGAGTGGAAAAAAGCTACTCCTTAAATATGAAGAGTTACAAGTGTAGAGTAAAATGCAAGGGGAATCTCTATGGATTTAGGCGCATACTTCGTAACATTGCAATATATCTTGATGGGTTCAATTTTTATTGCTCTAATCCTAATATTCATGTATGCTTATTTTGGCAGAGATGAAGATCAAGACAACGAATAAGTAAGGACTAATCGTTTTTTTTCTTAATGCGTTTATTAAAAACCCAAAATAAAACGACGCTAATTATTGTAATCACTATTCCAACGGTGATAAGTAACCCAGATTCGGGACCAGCTCCAAAAACAATGGGGATGGGCCCGATCAGAATAACTCCTCCAACGCTTCCTGACCCTCCGAAAACCACTGAGGCAGCAAATACAACGAATATTCCCACAAAAACTAAAGTTATACCCAAAAACAAAAGCCACAGAGTCTTATTTGAAATGTCTAAACCTGCATCCTCGTATTCTTTAGTAAGCATTCTTGCTACCTCATCAACCAATATATTACTGTAATAATTAACATGATTATCACAAGTGCCAAAGCCAACGCTATCACCATCTTTACAGATTTCTTGTCTGTGCCAAAAATTATGGGAATTGGACCAATCATGATTACACCTGCACCTTTCATTTTTCCTTTCTTTAGGTTGCCGGAGGATGCAAGTATAATGGCTGTAATTATGACTATTACTCCAACAATGAAAAGGGTAATTCCGAGTGCGTAAAATATTGACGCGTCCAAGCTCGTTTCTCCTGGTTGCTCATCTATCTGTATTCAATATTTAATGTTAAAAGTTGTAATTAAGCTAAAAGTTAAAAACCCTTATCGTTCTATTCGTGTCGACGCAAATGACAACCCAAGACCTCATCAAAGAAATCCAAAGTCAAGATCCTCAAATAAGTCTTGAACAAATTCAAGAAAGACTTAAAGCAGAAAGAAGCCGGACGGGCGGTCTATTGAGTGATGAAACACTTTTGCGTTTGATTGCTGCTAAATTCGGCCTTCAAGTCCAGCAAAATCACGTTGACAATAAAGGAATCTTGCAAACCAATCAATTGTTGGCAGGTTTGAACAATGTTACGGTTGAAGGACAATTAGTTGCAATTTACCCAGTCAAGTCCTTTCAAGGTGCTGAAAAATCTGGAAAGTTAGTTACCGTTATGTTGATGGATAGCAATGGGATTTTGCGGGTAGTCTTGTGGGATTCAAAAGTTGAGTTGGTTGAGCAGGGCGAACTTAAAGCGGGACAAATAATTAAGCTAATGCACGGTTACACCAAGCAGGATTGCAACGGCGCAGTTGAACTGCATATGGGCAGTAAAAGCCAAATTGAAATCAAAGGTCCAGCTCAAAACCTTAATTATTCTTCGATCGAAAAGTTTGCCTCAAAAATCCAGTCTTTGAGCAACACCTCAGGAAAAGTACACCTCTCAGGAGCAGTAAAAGCGGTTTTAGGCAAGAAAGCATTTTCACGAAGCGACGATAGCGATGGAGTAGTTATGCGTTTGGCTTTCAGGGATGACTCAGGTGAAGTTATGATAGTTGCTTGGAATGAAAAGGTTGCTGAGATAGAAGTCTTGCTTAGAGATAGCCCACGATTGCTGTTAGTTAACGCAAGAGTAAAGGAAAACCAAAATGGCAAGATAGAAGTTCACGTAGACTCAAACACCTTTGTCGATGTATTAAAATAAAAAAAGAAAGTTGTTAAATTTTTTGTTCGATAGCATCTGTTATTTCGGTACCTTTAGCTGACCCGCCTAAGTCGTGTGTTCTAACTTTGCCTTCGGTGAGCACAGCTATTACTGCATCCTCTATTTTCTTTGAGGCTACTTTTTCACCGAGATAATCTAACATCATTGCACCAGCCATTATGGTTGCGATGGGGTTCACCCTGTTCATGCCCGTGTATTTTGGTGCGGAGCCGTGAACAGGTTCAAACATCCCGTAGGATGGTCCGATGTTTGCACCTGCTGCCAATCCTAAGCTGCCAGTTACTTGAGCTGCTTCATCACTGATGATGTCGCCGAAGAGGTTTGTGGTTACCATAACATCGTATTTTTCGGGTTGTTTGATAAGCTGCATCGTGGCTGCATCAATATGTAAATCATCGACGTCTACATCAGGATAATTCTTCTGGGCTTCTTTGACTGCATCCTTGAAGATCCCATCAGTTACACGCAGAATGTTCCCCTTGTGAACGTATGTGAGGTGTTTTCTGCGTTGCATTGCAAGTTTGAAGGCGAAGTCAGCAACTTTTAGCGAAGCCTCGTGGGTAATTATTCGTAGGGCAACGCCGACGCCAGGAGACAAAACCGATTCCATACCCGAATACATGCCCTCTGTGTTTTCGCGAACAACAACTAGGTCAACGTTGGGTTTGAGGGATTCAACGTTTGGGAAAGTGCGGCATGGACGAACGTTAGCATATAAGTTAAACATTCGTCGTAGGGTAACTGCTACACTGACTGGAGCGCCTGGTTCCTCGGGGGTGGTCATGGGTCCTTTGAGGCAGGCGTTTGTCTGTTTTATAAGATCCACTGTTTCTTTGGGTAAATTCGTTCCAAACTGGGGTATGCAGTGGGCTCCTGCTTCTCCATAGAGAATGTTAAGTTTGATGTTGGATTTTTTTTCAACTGCTTCAAGCACTTTAATGGTGGCTTCGGTTACTTCAGGTCCAATGCCGTCGCCTTTGAGTGCAGCTATATTGTAAGTTTTACTCACTAGTCTGACTTCCTATGTTTTTGTTTAAATAATGTTTTTACTTATCAGCGTTCCTATCGGGTTTTCTTTTTCTAAATCAAACAATGCCCTAAATTTTACTTTGGTCCGAGTAGAGTTTCTTCAGGTTTTGATATTTCTTGACGTTGTCTTCTTTGTAGCTTCGTCGTAATGTTGCTGCGTTTGTTTTTACTCGTTCAAAACGTTTTTGGCTGTTGAGTTTTTCTGCCATTTTTATCACATCTCGGGGTTTGCTGAAATATTCGGTTTTTCCGTCTTCGCGTTTTCGTTCGACTTTTATACAGTCATCTACCATGCAGTTGAGCACGCAAGCTCCGCAATAGACACATAAATCTTCGATTATGCCTACTTGCCCCGTGCTCCAATAAAGTGCGTTTGTTGGGCAAGCTTTGATGCATAGTTTACATTGACCACCTACGCAGGTAAATTTGTTTATGTCAATTTTGCCTTCTTTGAAGAGCTCTTTTACTCCTGTGGGTTCAAGGAGTTCCCTTCGGCGCTGACGCCGTTCTTCTTCTTCGCTGACCTTGCTTTCGCTTTCTTCGTTCATCAATTCGAAGATAGAGGGCGGTTTGGAAGGCATGTGAAAACCACTTACTTCTGGTTGGACTTATAAAAATAGGTTCTATGAATTATAATTACTTATCTTCTTGCTTTAAGTAATCACTATGGTAGGAAAAAAGATTTTTTCATTATGGGTTTGTTTATATTAAAGAAGAACTTGTCTTGTTTTTTATTAGAAGGGACTTGATGAGTCAAGGTCAACTGCAGAACAAACCTGTTGCTAATTTTTCTAAACCGCATAGTCGAATAATATTGACAATTATTGTGCTTGGCACCATGATGGGTGCGCTTGACAGCACCATCGTTTTGTTGGCATTTCCGGTCATTAATGACAGTCTCCATTCTGACCTTGCTACAACTATTTGGATAATTCTAGCTTATTTGCTTGTAATTGCGGTAGCCACTACACAGATGGGTAGAATCGGCGATATATACGGCAGAAGTAAAATCTTCAACCTTGGCTTTGTGATCTTTACTGTGGGTTCGGCGCTATGTGGTTTTTCTTCGCACATCTACATGCTGATCGCTTTTAGAGTAATTCAAGCAACTGGAGGCGCTATAATGCAGGCAACCAGTGGAGCCATTATAGCCGACGTTTTTCCGTCCAAAGTCCGAGGTAGAGCATATGGATATAATGCTTTAGGCTTCACAAGCGGAGCCATGCTTGGCATAGTGCTAGGCGGAGTAATAGCCACATTTGTAAATTGGCAGTTTATATTCTTCATAAACATCCCCATCGGATTAGTTGCCACAGCAGTCGGCATCAAATACATAAAAGATAATCAAAAATCAGACGCTAAACTAAACCTATTAAGCATGGGGCTGCTTGCAACAGCGTTAGTTCTACTGGCTTTGGGTTTGGTCAATTTTGCGGCGCAAGGATTTAACGTTTTCAATTTCGCTATCGCGTTAGCTGGTGCGTTGCTTATTCCAGTGTTTTTATGGTATGATCGTCGTTCAAAGAATTCTCTGATTGATTTTGAAGCCTTTAAAATCAAAGTTCTACGGAACGCAATTTTTTCGGCGTTTTTCCTAAGCGTCGGCTATTTCAGCGTAGTTTTCTTGGTGATTATGTATTTGCAGGGCATAAGAGGACTGTCACCTTTGGATGCATCTTTGCTTCTGGTGCCAGGTTATGTTGCAGGCAGCTTTTTAGGACCTGTCATGGGGAGACTCAGCGACAAATATGGCTCAAGAGATATCGCTACCTCGGGCGTTTTCTTCTTAGGAGCTGCTATACTTATCTACTTAACAATGACAACTACCTCCCCGCTTTGGATAGTGCTGTTAGCATCAACGGTTTCAGGTATAGGAACCTCCATGTTCTTCCCCGCAAATAACAGCGCCGTCATGGCAAACGCAAGATTTGGCTCATTTGGCAGCATCTCCGGCCTACTTAGAACATTGCAAAACATCGGGCTAGTCGGAAGCTACGTTTTAGCTATTTCAGTTGCAGCTGCTTCTGTTCCACGACAAGTTGCTTTAGAAGTTTTCATAGGAACCTCTAACCTAACAGGCAGTATCAGTGACGCTTTCCTAGGAGGAATACACAACGCCTTCTACGCGTCAATTATAATACTAACAATTGCAGGAATTCTGTCATTTGTCAGAGGTAAAGAAGTCCGGAGCGAAAAGTAACCTAAAGCCTAATACCCCAAACCTACCTATTGTCTAAACACAATGGAGGCGTGGCGTGCGCAAAATTAAATTCGGCGTCTTTTTGCCTTTCTACGCTTTTCAAACTCAAAACCCAACAGCACACTACCAACAACTCTTAGACTTAGTTTTAGAATGCGAAAGTTTGGATTATGATTCTGTTTGGCTAGATGACCATTTAATGTATAATCATTGGTCTATATTGGAGTCTTGGACAACCCTCTCTGCGCTTGCCACTAAGACAAGTAGAATCAGGTTAGGAACAATGGTTTCCTGTATTAGCCATAGAAACCCCGTGTTAGTAGCAAAATCAGCCGCCACTCTTGATGCCATCTCGGGTGGCAGATTAGAGTTTGGAGTTGGGGCAGGGATACAAAAAGCTGAGCATGCGGCGTTTGGTTTTGGTTTTCCGAAATATAGTGAGAGGGTAGAAATCTTAGGTCAAGCCCTCGAAGTGATAACACAATTATGGAGAGAGGACAAAACAAGCTACCAAAGTAATCATTACTCGCTTAAAGATGCGGTTTGCGAACCAAAACCTCTTCAGAAGCCCAATCCACCTATCATTATTGGCGGAAATGGAGAAAAACTTCTGAAAGTAACTGCAAGATACGCTGACAGGTTTGACTGGGGCAATTTATCTATTGAATCGTTTCAAAATAAACTTGGGATTTTAGAAAAAAACTGCAATGAGATTGGCAGAGTTTTTAGTAAGATTGAAAAATCCTGTTGGCCTGCAGGGCAAGTGCTTATTGCCGAAAATCAGAAAGAACTAAGTGCTAAAATTAAAGAAGCAAAACCTAACACAATGACTTTGACTGACTTCAAAAAGGCTACCTTAGTTGGGACACCTGAGGAATGCATAGAACAGCTGCAGGCTTACCTAGATCTTGGGGTAACTTACTTTATGCTGTACTTTGCTGATCTGCCAAAGGTCAACAGTCTGAAGATATTTGCTGAAAAAATCCTCAAAAATGTGTAAACTATAGATCTCCTCGGGCAATATGCGACAATTCATGAAGCAAGATTTCTTCTAAGCTATGATAGGGGTTTTCTCTGATTAAGATAACAAAGTCCTCGGTCTCATTTTCGTCAGCGTTAAAGACGCAGGCATCGGTGCACTTGGTAGAAAGTATTCTTCCCCATTCCTCGATTTCTCGAAAATCGTCTTCGATGCAATGCATGCGTTGAAGGACAAAATTAAAATCGTCATCATTTAGCTTCAAAGCTTTTACGTTTGGAAAAGGCTGTTCGCTTAAGGTTTTCCAAACCGCCGCAAGTTTACTTTTTGGAATAAGCTCAACTTTTAGTTTTATTCCGTCAATTAACATTAAAATCAACTTTTTTTGTTTTAAACCTTATAAATTAACGATCAATTTGTAGACCTGCACTCATTAAAATCAAGATCTAGTTTCTAAAAGGTTTTTGCAGTAGTCCACCTACAACCACAAATATTCAATCAACAGATTTGAACTTATTATAACAGAAGCAACCTTGGTATGGTCAATAGCCCAAAAGAGGATGTGTTTGGGCTTGATTTTTGGTTAAGCCAGTATTGACGAGGTCCACTTGGTTTTGCTTTTTTATTCTATTGCTGTTGGTTGATATCTTGAGAGGATGCCCTTGCTGATTTTAGGTGGTCTAGGTTTCCAGGCGGCTAGGCGTGCTTTGAGTTCGTTATCAGTCAATTCGACTTTTAGCACTCGATTTGGGATGTCGATGGTTATGGTGTCGCCATTTTGGATGACAGCTATTGGTCCACCGTCGAAGGCTTCTGGAGCTACATGTCCTATGCTTCCGCCACGTGTTGCGCCGGAGAAGCGTCCATCAGTGATTAATGCAACACTTTCAGCTAAACCCATACCAGCGATTGTTGCAGTTGGAAACAACATTTCAGGCATACCTGGTCCGCCTCTTGGGCCTTCATAACGAATTATGACTACATCACCTGGCTTGATTTCTTTGCCCCGTATGGCGGTTAGGGCGTCTTTTTCTGAATCATAGACTTTTGCTGGACCTGTGTGTCTTTGCATATTGGGTGAAACGCCTGCGGTTTTGATAACGCTACCTTTGGGTGCGAGGTTACCTGTGAGAATGGCTATGCCGCCTTCCTTGTGAACGGGGTTAGAAAGACTGTGGATAACTTCCCGGTCGAGCACTTGGGCGTCTTTGATGTTTTCGCTAACTGTCTTTCCAGAAACAGTTGGTAACTCTGTGTGAAGCAGATTGCTGAGTTCATGCATAACGGCCGGGACGCCGCCTGCTGCATCCAAGTCCTCCAGCGCGTAGATTCCGCTGGGGATCATGCTGCATAGGTGTGGTACCTTTCTGCCGATTTCATCAAAGGTTGACAGAGGCAGGTTTATGCCGGCTTCTTTGGCGATGGCGGGCAAGTGCAAAGTGGTGTTGGTGGAGCCGCCGAGTGCCATGTCAAGTGCGATAGCGTTTTGGAAGGCTTCTTTGGTTAGAATTTGTGATGGTTTGAGGTCATCTTGGACAAGTTTAATGATTTGTTTGCCAGTGGCTCTGGCTAATCGGGCTTTGAATGCGCTGTTTGCAAGTGATGTTGCACAATAAGGCAAGGATAACCCTAACGCTTCGGTCATGCATGCCATGGTGTTTGCGGTGAACATTCCACTGCAGGATCCGCATCCTGGACAGGCGTTTGATTCCATCTCCAGTAATTCGCCTTCAGCCATTTTTCCAGCGGCTACTTGTCCGAGCGCTTCAGGCATTGCAGAATAACTTATTTTTTTGCCGTGGTGGCGTCCTGCTGCCATTGGTCCACCTGTCACCATTATGGCCGGGATGTTAACTCGCGCAGCTGCCATAAGCATCCCAGGGGTTATTTTGTCGCAGTTGGAAATCATAACAAGCCCATCTAAGCTGTGGGCTTGAAGCATAATTTCCACTGAGTCAGCAATTATTTCTCTTGAGGGTAAAGAGTAGCGCATACCTTCATGTCCCATCGCTATGCCGTCACAAACAGCGATAGTGTTGAATTCGAAGGGTGTTCCGCCTGCGGATAGGATGCCTTCTTTTACGGCTTCGCCAATTGTGCGCAGATGTATATGCCCGGGGACGATATTTGTGTAGCTGTTAGCTATACCGATTAATGGCTTCGCTATGTCATCGTCTTCTAAACCTAAAGATTTGAAGAGCGCACGGTGAGGCGCTTTCTCTATTCCCTTCTTAACTGCGTCACTTTTCAACTCAGATACCTCAATGAAATACTTCAGGAACTATTTGCCCAGCGTCGTTGTTAAATTTTGTGCGACTAAATTGAAAGCAGAGCTATAATTTTTTAAAATGCTTAAAAGCAATTAGTTAAATACAGATGCCTTAAGATGAAAAATAGATAAAAAAACCAATCTTTTGCCTTCAGTGATACAGTTGATTGAAACTGAAAATTTAACCAAAAAATTCGGTGATTTAACAGCCGTAGAGAACGTTACGCTACGAGTTAATGACGGAGAAGTTTTTGGCTTCCTTGGACCTAACGGTGCAGGAAAAACCACCACCATTAGGATGCTTTGTTGCCTAATATCAAAGACAAGTGGAAGCGCCACAATAGGCGGGTATGAAATAGGCAATAAAGAAGGTTCTCTAAAGATACGTAAAATGATTGGGTTGGTTCCTGATAATGTCGGACTATCTGAAAATCTAACTGCTTATGATAACCTAGACTTTTATGCAAAAATATATGATCGCTCGGAAACTCAAAGGAAAGAAAGCATTAAGCGTTTCCTTGAGATGCTAGGGCTTTGGGAAAAGCGGAATGATTTGGCGGGAACCTTTTCTAAAGGTATGAAGCAAAAGTTAGCCATTGCACGTGCTCTTATTCATGATCCGCAAGTATTGTTTTTGGATGAGCCGACAGCGAACCTGGATCCTGAATCTGCGAAGACAGTCAGGGAGTTTATTCTTGAACTGAAAAAGCAGAAGAAAACCATTTTCCTAAATACTCATAACCTTGATGAGGCACAGAGGATATGTGATACAATAGGGATTTTGAACACGAAGCTCCGTGTGACTGGTACCCCTCAAGACCTTGAACAGGAAGTTAAGGGTAAGAAAACCATTGTCTCATTGGAACAAGTTAACGAAAAAATTCTTAGCGCTTTGAAAAAACTATCACTTAAGAATTTGACCAGCGAGGGCAATAAGGTAACGTTCGATGTGTCAGATCCAGATAAGGAGAATTGGGGTGCTGTGGAAGCTATGGTTTTAGCGGGCGGTCATGTTAATACAGTTAATGTTGTTGGGTCCTCTTTGGAGGATGTGTATTTGAAGCTTGTGAGGGAGTCAACATGAGAATATCCAAAGCATGGCTTATAGCCTCAAGGGACTTTAAGATATTTAGACGACAGAAAAATATTTTGATTTCAATCATCGTTTTTCCAGTAATAATTTCTGTTCTCTTTCCAGCCATACTAGAGTTCACTCAACTACGAAACAGCGGCGGGCTTGCAGCTCCGGGCGTCCTTCCAAATCTATTGAATTCATTTTCGTTCTTTTTTGTTATTGGAGCAGCGTACATTCCATTAGGAATTGCCTCTTACAGTATAGTCGGCGAAAAAGTCGAAAAGAGTTTGGAACCGCTACTCGCCACTCCGTTGACAGATGGGGAGATTTTGCTTGGGAAAGCAATCTCTGCTGTGTTGCCAACTTTAGTGGCAATGTATGTAGCCTCCATAGTCTTTACGATTGGCATCGATGCCACAACGATCGGTAGACTTGGATATAATTATTTTCCAAATTGGAATTTTGGCGTTTTGCTACTAATTGTAGTCCCCGTCGCTGTTGTAATGAGTGTTCTATATAGCGTGATTGTTTCGTCGAGAGCTAACGATGTGCGCAGTGCAAGCAGTTATGGGATATTTATTTTGTTTCCACTTTTAGCGATTTATATACTTAGCGAAGTGAGTATAATAAGTCTGGACATAAACGGTTTTCTCATAATTGCAGGTATTCTTTCCGCAGTTGATGTCGCTCTTTATTTCGTAAGTAGATCAGCTTTTCAACGAGAGGAAATACTGACAAAGTGGAAGTAACAAAGTTTGAAGCGAAGGGGCGGGGAGGTGGAACAGTGGACTGGAGGATAAAGGGATGACTCCTTGCAATGGGAATTATACTAATTGTTTTGGGTATTGTCCTTTATTTTGTGAGAGGAATTGAAGCTACGCTCATCTTGCCCGTTGTTGGAGTAGTATTGCTGATTGCCAGTGTTATTTATAAGCCGCAGCAGAAAAAGACTGAAAAGGTCGAATAACACATTTATAGGGTATGATTCTCGTCTGTGTGGATTCTCTATATTCAGTCCATCTTTTTTCCATTCTTAGGATTAGCGCATTGGCTTTCCCAAATTTATAGGTTTATTTTGGAGTTTAAGCAAGGGCAAGTTTGAAATGTCGCAAGTACATTCTATTGTGTTTATAAGTGGCGGAAGAAATAACAAAATCCAATTTTGAAACTGAAAAACATAACATTATCGTTATTGTGAACCTCTTCTAAAATACACCGCCATAGAAGTCAATGGCAAAAAAGTTCCAGGTTGAAGTAATAAAAAACCGAAAAAAATTTCGCTCGCGCTAAGTGGAAGCATTTAGACTTAGACACTAAAAATAGAGGTGAGAGTAACGACTGAAGTAACAGCTGTGATAATTATCGTTGTAACCATTGCTATTATGGTAATAGGTTATTTTCTTATAGGACCACCTGGTAACCGCAGATGGAATAAGAAGAAAAATTAATACTGGACCGTTCTCGTCTGCCAGAGTCGCTGCAGATGGCAAAGAGGCTCAAAAAACCTGAAACTGCATCGACAGCGCGAAATATTAGCAAACTAAACATCTCCTCCATACAATATCGGGACAAGGTAAGCGTGTGCTCATCTTACCCACAGTTGGAAGAGTATTGTTCATTCCCGGAGTTATTTGCGAGCCACGCAAGAATACAGAAAACCAAACAAGCAGTACGCCGTAGGCAGATTTATCAACCGTCTGAGAGGGCTTATTTCTTTCCTTGTTTGGATTTGGCAGACGCTGTGACAGCAATTTTTTAACAACAAAATTGCACAGAGAACATAATTCTTAATTAGCAGAAGTTGGTGTAGTCAAATCTTTTTTATTATTGAATGCTGCATAGGATTTTATTGATTTTTTATTTAAATGACTCCACTTAACTCAAGGAAAGCCGACTCAAAGGTCTTCTACTGTGCGATCTGGACTGTTAAGAACGAAAAAGTATTTGAGAAACAGCTTTCGACTTGTTTATAATTGCGCTTTTAAACTGAAGTGGGACGATGGTATATGAGCGAAATGAAAGGGAAAATTTGCATTGTAACGGGCAGCAACTCTGGAATTGGGAAAGAAACGGTCTTAAGCTTAGCTAAGATGGATGCCCACGTTGTTATGGTCGTTCGCAACCAAGACCGAGGCGAAAAAGCACAATTTGAAATAGTGAGGCAAACCGGAAACAAATCCATCGATTTGATGATTTGCGACTTGTCTTCTATGGATTCAATCAGGCACTTTTCACAGG
>Ga0315540_10000157_pt1 | contig 36450 bp, 33 predicted proteins | sample SalMarSW160110MG_FD_203677 | JGI IMG/M metagenome (GOLD analysis project Ga0315540, IMG submission 203677) | Salt marsh sediment microbial communities from the Plum Island Ecosystem LTER, Massachusetts, United States - Salt Marsh Sediment SW1601-10 ...
CTTTGTATTGAAAAGCGATCGTCGGCGCAGACTTGGCCCCCACTGCATACAACCTGCGAATTCGGCAGCGGCCGTGCCAAACCCTCTTTGAGCAGTACTCTGCTTGCATGGCGGCCGCCTTCGAAGCGGTGCTTCATCGGGTCGGCGAGTCCGCATGGTGCGTCGATGATCGATATGAATCGCTTCGACCTTTCGGGCCAACTCGATCAGCACCCACAACTTGCGGCGATGGTTTGACCGGCAGCGACATGGGCCGGGGTTGCGCATTCAACTCGGTTCTCCCGTATCGCCTTGATGCAAGCTTTCGATTCTGAACCTCTCGCCGGCGCCAAGCAGGACGCCGTGGCGGCCGGCGATACCAAGTTCGAGGCTTTCGGCGATGCGCCGGGCGCATTGGAGGAAATGCGCAGCCGCAGCGGGTGGACAGACCGCGCGGGTGGTCTGGGCGAACAGATCGAGCCAGCGATCGAAATGGACGGAGTCAATGGGAAGCGGCAGATGCTTGGCCATGGGACTGCCGTGGTAGCGTCCCGACATCAACGCAACCGAAGACCAGAACGCACACATGCGTTGCAGGTGCAACTCCCAATCCAGAATCCGCGCCTCGAATACCGGTCCCAACAGCGCGTCGTCGCGCACTTTCATATAAAAGCACCGCACCAGGCGCTCGATCATTGCCTCGTCGATGCCGGTCTGCGCAACGATTTCTGCGGTGATCCGCGCGCGCCGCTCGGCTGCTGTTTCGAGCATTCAGTTTACTCCACTGAAAAAGAGTATTTTCAATTCGTATTTATGACGATATAAGAAGCATTGTAAATACCTTTTTTGAGGGAGCGACAATGCGTCTGACCGCATTCACCGATTACGGCTTGCGCGCCCTGATGCGCCTTGCCGGTGCGCCCGACCGGCTGTTCACCACCGACGAGATGGCAAGCGAGTTCGAGATATCGCGCAATCATCTGGCCAAGGTCGTGCAGGACCTTGCGCGGGCCGGATACATAACCACCCAGCGCGGTATCGGTGGCGGCTTCCGGCTGGCAACGGAGCCCGCATCCATCACCCTCGGCGACGTCGTGCGCCTGCTGGAAGGCCGCCATGCCCTTGTCGAGTGCTTTCGCAGCGACGGCGGGACCTGCACGTTGACCCCGCAGTGCCGCCTGAAATCGCGTCTCGCATCGGCACGCGAAGCCTTCCTGAGGGAACTCGATGCGACGACGCTGGCCGAATGCGCTTATCCCGCCATGCCAGACCACGCGCCCGCCCCGAGCGCTGCATGAAGAACGCGACATCGAATACACAAGCTGGTGATGAGAGGGTGTCACGTTGAATACATCGGCGGAACAGATACGCAGCTATTCCGGCCCCGCGATCTTGAGCTATGGCTTTCGACCGCTGTTTCTGTCTGCAGGCATCTGGGCTGCAATTGTCATGGCGCTGTGGCTCGCCTTGCTGTCAGGCTCGATCGCGCTGCCGACCAGTCTTGGGCCGATCGACTGGCATGTGCATGAGTTGTTGTTCGGCTATCTGCCGGCAGTTGTTGCAGGGTTTTTGCTGACGGCGGTTCCAAACTGGACCGGGCGGTTGCCCATGACAGGTCGGCCGCTATTGCTTTTGGCCCTGATCTGGTGGGCCGGGCGGTTCGCTGTCCTTTTTTCCGCGCGGCTTGGGCCAACAATTGCGGCAACCGTCGACCTTGCGTTCCTGGCAACACTTGGGTTCCTGGTCGCTCGCGAGCTCGTTACCGGGCGGAACTGGCGGAACCTGAAGGTACTGATTCCGGTAAGCTTGCTACTTTGCGGAAACGCCCTCTTCCATGTCGAAGCTACAAACGGACACGCATACACTGGCAACGGCACGCGTTTGGGCATCGCCAGCGCGGTGATTCTCATCATGCTGATAGGCGGGCGCATTATTCCCAGCTTCACCCGCAACTGGCTGGCCCGGCGTGAAGCGGGCAGATTGCCGGTCCCGTTCAATCGCTATGATATCTTCGCACTTGGGGTTGGCGGTTTGGCGCTTGCGGCATGGGTTGTCTCCCCGGAAGGTGGCACGACCGCTCTGTTTTGCCTTCTCGCTGGCGCTCTGCATATTTGGCGTCCGGTCCGCTGGGCGCCGGAGCGAACTCTCGCCGAACCCCTCGTCTGGATTCTGCATGCCGGTTATGCCTTCGTGCCGGCGGGCTTCATTCTCTTAGGGGTTTCCACATTGTCGGCAGACGTCATCGTGCCGAGCGCCGCATTGCATGCCTGGACTGCAGGGGCTGTCGGCGTCATGACACTGGCAGTCATGACGCGTGCGAGTCTCGGCCATACTGGTTACCCATTGCAGGCGACGCCAGGCGTGACGGCGATCTACGTATTCGCCCTGGCGTCAGCGGTAGTCCGCATTGTTGCCGGGACCGGCATGACGACACTGGTTCTGCTTGATTTGGCCGGTGCGCTATGGATTGCCGCCTTTGTCAGCTTTGTCACTGTGTTCGGACCATTGCTGTGTAGACGAGATCCTTGAGGTCGCTTGTCTGGCTGTCCATTACCGCAAACGCCAGTGTTGCATCATTCGTTTTCGGATTGACGCATGCAGCATGGCGCCGCCGCGTAGCTGGTGCGCTCTTCGTCATCGCCGATGTGGGTCGCCGATCCGGCGATCGCTGCGCCGCGCCGGCTTTGCGTGACGATGATGTCCATGGGGATGTCGTGGGGCTGGGGATGGATGGTATCGAGCAATGAAGCGTCGAGCCCCACCCCGATGGTCAGCGGCCTCGGCCGCGCTGCCGCCAGGGTCCGGTCATAATAGCCGCCGCCATAGCCGAGCCGATATCCGGCTTCATCGAAGCCCACCAGCGGAACGATGAGTGCGTCCGGCAACACCGGCTCCCGCTGGGCCGGAACGGGAATGTTCCAGATACCACGGCCCATCTTCGTGCCAGGGCGCCAGGCCCAAAACTCAACCGGCTGGTTCTTCTCGGTCACCACCGGCAATGCGACATCGATGCCTTGGCGAACGAGGTCAAGCATCAGGGTGCGCAAATCGAGCTCACCCTTGAACGGCCAATAGATCCCGACGTTGCGTGCTTGTGACAGGAGCCCGCCTTGCCGGATGTGGCTGGTGACCTGGCTGGCAATTTCGGCCCTTGCCGAAGCGGGCATGGCGAGGCGTTGATCGAGCAGTTCCTTGCGCTTGGCCTTGCGCCAACTACGAACCTCTTCCCAGTTCATGTTCGGTGTTCCTCGCCAACATTGGGATTGAGCCGCGCCAGCGCGGCAACGGCGCCATTCACGATCCGCGCAATCCGCTCGCTTGCAGTGGGAACATCCTCGATGGCGCCGCAGACCTGACCGGCAAACAGCGCCATGCGTTCCAGTTCGCCGGTTGTCGAGCGCAACGGTGAATCGGTGCTGTAGAGATAAATTGGCCGCCCTTCCTCGGACGCAATGGGCGTGCGCGCGAAGTCTTCGGGGCCATATCCGAGCAGGCGTCCGTCCAGGTCATCCACGGCGCTGTTGGCGATGACGCGGACCGGCGATTGCCGAGGCCAGTTGATGGCGAAGGCATCGGTATACACGGTATCTCGGGAAGACGCCTCGACGACACGCTGCTTGTGGTAGTCGTGGGCAAAGGATTCCTGCGTTGCCAGGAATGCAGTGCCGCAATGGATCGCCTGACACCCCATGGCCAGCGCTGCAACGAGCCCCTCACCTGAGGCAAAGCCGCCCGAGGCAATGACGGGGATGGATAGGGCGCCGACAACCTGCGGGATGAGGACCAGTGAGGAAATCGTGCCTCTCACATGACCGCCCGCCTCTAGGCCTTGTGCGATGACGGCATCGGCGCCGGCCCGTTCGGCCGCAACAGCATCGGCAACCGAGCCAACCTGGTAGAAGACCAGCTTACCGGCGTTCTTGACACGCCCGACCGCTGCTGCATCCACATCCCAGAAGAAACAGAGCGAGTGAACGCCCTCTTCCAGACAGACCGACAATTCCTCTTCAAAGAGGTCGGCCGCAGTCCCGGCAGGGATGAGATTGACGCCGAAGGGGCGATCGGTCGCGCCGCGCGCGGCGTGGATTTCGCGGCGGATCAGCTCCGGGCTCTCGCGCACCATGCCAAGAAACCCGTAGCCACCCGCTTCAGCTACCGCTGCCACCAGTTCGGAGCGCGCGACCCCGCCCATGCCCGCCTGCAGGATCGGATAGTCGCAACCCAGCACTCGGCACAGGTCTGTCCTGAGGGATTTTGGCGGCGGCGACATTCAGGTCTTCCCATCGGTTTCATGTTCGATCAGCCATTGGCGGATCACAACGGCCTGGTTGTGCGTCTCGTCCCTGGCGGCGAACAGCAATGTTATGGTGCCCTCACGGCAAAGCCTCTGCAGTTCTGGCACCTCGGTTTCATTCGCATCCAGTTCCTTGCGGTAGCTGTCGCGGAACGCCTCCCAGCGCGTCACGTCATGGGCGAACCATTTGCGCAAGTCATCGCTGGGTGCGACGTCCTTCATCCAGTGATCGATATGGGCCGCCTCCTTGCTGAGCCCGCGCGGCCACAACCGGTCGACCAGAATCCGCACACCGTCGCTGCGGCGCGGGCGACGATAGATGCGCTTGAGCCTGATGGCGTCCTCATCGAAAGACTTCATGACCTGTCGAGGTCCAATGCCCGCAACTGGTGCCTGTCGCAGCACCATAGGCGTTCCGTTTAGGTGACAGCCAATAAGTTATATTGCTCGTTATCAGCAAGATTTTTGCATTCAAAAGGAACACCCGATGGATGTCGACAGGGCAAGAACCGTTCTGGAAATCGCCAGATGCGGCAGTTTCGGCCGGGCGGCCGAGGGGTATTTGTCGACGGCCTGGGCAAAATTCGGTTCAACCTCACCAGACGGCTGAGCACCCCTACGGCATGGGAATTTCGGCGCTGGCGTCGGGAACCTTGTAGCCCCGGCGCACTGCCCGGCGGGCGGCGATTTCCTGATACCAGCGCTTCACGTTGGGAAATTTGTGCATGTCGATGTCCTGCCACTCGAAGCGGGCGATCCACGGCCAGGTGGCCATGTCGGCGATGGAATACGCCCCCGCCATGAAGCGATGGTCGGCAAGCTGGCGGTCGAGCACGCCGTACAGGCGCTGGGCCTCCTTGCCGTAGCGCTCCTCGGCATAAGGCGCCTTGCCGGGGTTGAACTTGAGGAAGTGATGGGCCTGGCCGAGCATCGGGCCGATGCCACCCATCTGCCACATCAGCCACTCGATCACCCGCCAGTGGGCCTCACCGGTGCGCGGGTGGAATTTTCCGCTCTTGTGGGCGAGATAGAGCAGGATGGCACCGGATTCGAACAGCGTCAAGCCGTCGGAGCGGTCGACGATTGCGGGGATGCGGTTGTTGGGAGATATCTTGAGGAAGTCCGGGGCAAACTGTTCGCTCTTGCCGATATTGATGGCATGGGTCTCGTAGTCCACACCCATTTCCTCAAGCGCAATGGAGACCTTGCGTCCGTTCGGCGTGCTCCAGGTATAGAGATCAATCATCGGTTGAACTCTGCGGTCGGGGGTGACGACGCACCACTCAAGCGAGGCTGGTATAACCCGCGGCGTCGGCGGCCGCTTCAAGGTCCGGGATGCGTTGGTAAGCCGCGAGGGGGCGGAACTCAAGCCCGGCAATGAACAATGCGTCCCGCACTGCGGCAAGCCCCGGATCGACAAATGCCTCGGCCAGCGCCCGGGCAAGACGGGTGCGCTCCGGGCCCGACCGGCCGCGCGCGGTGATCAGCGGCAGGCCGGGCACCTTGGGCGTTTCGGCGATGACCTTGAGCTTCTTTGCGAGGCCGGGGAGATGGCGTTCGGCGAGCGCATGGCTCACGCAATCGATCGCTGCCACATCGGCCCGGCCATCGGCCACCGCCTGCATGGATGCCAGGTGGGCGCCGGAGCGGATCACCCTCGAAAAGAAACGTCCTTGCCGCGCCAACGGCGCCACGACGGCCTTCAGGGCGAGCATGCCCGACATGGAATCCTCGGTATTGAAGGCGGCGATCGATCCGCGCAGGTCGGCAAGCCCGGTACGCCCCGAGGTCGCCGCGATGACGATGAGGCTGCAATAATCGCTCCCTTCAGCGCCGCGCACCCGGTAGCAGGGGGTGGCCACCAGATCGACCGCGCCGGCCAACCCATGGGTGAGCGGATAGCCGCAGGTCTGCGACAGCAACAACTCGGCCGAGCGCCATTGGGCATGCGGATCGCCGCTGCGGTCGAGGCTTTCCGGCACGCCGCGAAAACCGTTGGCGGCGAGATGGCGGGCGATCACCTGCCACAGCGCGTCGGTTGCCGGGCGCACCTCGGGCCAGTCGTACATGGGAAGCGAAGCGATCATGTGCATTCGCCGGCCAGGCGGCGCGCCAGGGCAGCGACGTCGGGGGGCTGGACGCGGGCGGCACGGATGAGGTTGTCGAAATGGCTGGTGAGTTCGCGAATATGCTCGGTGGAGGTGAAGACGAAATACATGTCACCCAGATAGATGGCGGCGCGCTGGCGCCCGAACACGGTGTAGGGCACCGAAAAGCGCTCGCGCCCGTCGAACAGGAACCAGCGATAGGCCGGATAGAGGTCATTCGCCAGCCGGGCGATGCGGCGCAACTGGTCGTGGCGGACGGCGGCATCGAGGCCGTGCCAGATGCCGCCGCCGCGAGCGAACTGCTCCAGCGCCTGGCGTGACGAGCACACCTCGATCTCGCTGTCGGCGCGGCTGGCATGGGCGATGCGGGCGCGCGCCACATCGGACCAGGCCCGCGCGGCGGGGGCGGCCAGCTTGCCGGTCTCCCAGGCGATGACCGCTTCGGTCTTGACCTGGTCGGGCAAGGTCGCCGGCACATAGCGCACCTTCAGGCCCCGCGCCTCGGTATGCCAGCGTGCCAGACGCTCATCGGCCGGGGAGCCGGCATCGGGCTCGATGACCGGCTGGGCGACAATGTCGACCGCCACCTGGTCTCTTTCCGAAAGACCCAGGAGCCAGTCGGCCGAAACGCCATGGCGGGCGGCGATGCGGGCGATGGTTTCAGCCCGCGGCAGGCGCACGGCTTCGGCGGCGAGCAACTGGGTGAGGGTCGAGCGGTCGAGCCCGGCCTCGGCGGCAAAGCGGGCCCGCGACATGCCGGTGCGGGCGATCAGTTGGTTCAGGCGATCGCGGAACCGCACAACCGTGGAGCGCTTGTCGGCGGCCATGCGGCCCGGCGCGGGAGGAGCCGCTGGAGGGGGTATGGTCATCTTCAGCCCTGTTTACAATTATCAACAAATGGCTCGTTTGCAGACTACGATAAACGCATTATGCGCATAAATGCAATTGTTCGCCGCACGCCGTGGGCGGACTGTTCGTTGAGGTTTTTTGTGCAAGTGGCGACAGGAGCGAACAGGTGGTCGATATCAGTCTTGCCCCGGCAGGACAGCGATCGGGGATAGAATGGCGCACGGCCGGCCTGGTGGCGGGCTTGTGGCTGACGTTCGGCCTTCTCACCTGGTATTGGCAATCAATTGGCTGGTGGCTGCTCACCCCCATCGGCGCCTATCTGGTGGCCTTGCACGGCTCGCTGCAGCATGAGGCGGTGCATGGCCATCCGACCCGTTCGGCGCTCCTCAACGAGGCGCTGGTGGGGCCGCCCATCTCGTTGTGGTTCCCTTATCGCCGCTACCGGACATTGCATCTCACCCATCACCGCGATGACGACCTGACGGATCCGGCGCGCGATCCCGAAAGCCGCTATTTCGACCCGCAAGGCTGGGCGAAGACGCCGCGCTGGCTCAAACCGCTGTTCGTTGCCAACAACACCATGCTCGGGCGCTTCGTCCTCGGGCCGGCGCTGGCGAGCGTCATCCTGGTCCGCGACGAGGCGCGCCTGGCACTCAAGGGCGACCGCGCGGTAATCGAGGGCTGGGCGCTGCATGCGATCGGCATCGCTGTGGTGTGGTTGTGGGTCAGTCGCATCTGCGGCATGCCTTTCTGGCAATACGCGCTCGGCATCGCCTACTGGGGCGATGCCCTGACCATGATGCGCTCGTTTGCCGAGCACCGGGCGCATGAGAGCGTCGGATGCCGCAGCATCATCGTCGAAACCAACCCGGTCGTTGGGCTCATGTACCTCAACAACAACCTGCACATGGCCCATCACGAACGCCCGGGGTTGGCCTGGTACGACCTGCCGGCCTATTATCGCCGCCATCGCGACCGGCTGCTCGATGACAACTGCGGCTACCTGATCCGCGGCTATGGCGAGCTTGCCCGGCGCTGGGGCCTCAAGCCCAAGGAGCCGCTGCCGCATCCCTTGCCGCACACCACATCGCGCTACCGCGACGCCAACCCCAACCCTACGGAGAGCCTTCGTTCATGACCACCTATCAGCTTCCAACCCATGCGGCCTATGTGGTCGTCGGCGCCGGCATGCATGGCATGTCGACGGCCTGGCATCTGGCCATGGCGCTGGAGAAGTCCGGCAAGGGCCGTGGTTCCGATGTCGTGCTAATCGACAAGTCCGGTCCCGGCGCCGGGGCGACCGGGGTTGCCTGCGGCTGCGTGCGCAACCTCTACATGACCTCGCCGCTGCACAATATCCTCAGGGCATCGGTGGATGTGTGGCAGTCGGACCCGGTCAATTTCGGCTTCCAGCAGGTGGGCTATATCTCGGTCGGCGAGGCCAACCAGCAATCCGACTACGAGAAGATGCATGCCAGCCAGAACGCCGCCGGCTACCCTTCGGATGTCTATGTCGGCCAGGACGCCAAGAAGTTCCTCAGGTCCATCTGGCCCGACTTCAACACCTCCAAGGCCGACGTGGTGCTGCACGAAAAGCCGTCCGGCTATGCCGGTACCCACACCGCGGTCAACGGCCTGAAGGAAAAGTGCGACCAGTGGGGCGTACGCTCGTTCTTCGGCGTCGCGGTCGAAGGCTATGACATGACAGGCAAGCGCATTACCGCGGTCAGGACTTCGGAAGGCGACATCAAGGCCGACTGCGTCGTCATCTGCGCCGGCGCGTGGATCACCAAGCACTGGGAATGGCTCGGCCTCTCCAACACCCTCGACATGCGCTATCCCGACGGCGGCGTGGTCAAGGACGCCGACATGTGGACCTACTGGCGGCTTCTGGAGGGCGAGGTGCTGATGCCCGAAGGCATCAGCTACCGCACCGCCGACGACAAGGACCCGCCGGTCCTGCACGTGGAACTGATGAACACGCCCGTCGTCACCGAAAATGGCTACGAGTTCCCCAACCAGCATTTCTATTCCTATGTGCGCTATGCCGCCGAACGCATCGGGGCGCCGGGCGTGCAGGGCGGCACCATTCCCGTCAAGATGGGTCCCAAGGCGGTGCTTGACCCTTATGGCCATGCCAACGACCTCTATCAGGCCGAACCGTGGTTCGCCGATTACTACTGCGCCACGCTGTCGTTCCTGATGGATCGCTTCAAGGGTTGCCGCGCCAACTTCAAGCACCGCCGCAACGGCGGCATTGGCGCCTTCACGCCCGATGCCGTGCCGATCTTCGACTGGGTCGCCGACAACGCCTACATGATCGCCGATTCAAACCACGGCTACAAGATGATCGGCGTCGGCAAGCTGTTGGCGCAGCACCTCACCACCGGCGAGCCGGTAGCGGAGCTTACGCCCTTTGCCCTTTCGCGCTACGCCCAGGGCAGGACGTTCGGCGACCGCAACTCCAACTGCCCGTGGGTCTAGGGCACAGCGATCCAGGCGCAAACTCTTGTCATTGCCGGATGCAGACCGGTTATCCATGGCCACCGCAGCCTGCGCGCGGATGCCGTCACCCCGCGCATTGCATCGTGCAAGCGCGCGATCCGAGCGCGGGGGCTTGCCACCGCCCATGATTTGACCGAAAGTCGAAGCCATGCCGCTGACGGGCCGGTTGGTGTCGCTTTGAAACCCTTGGTTGCCGCGTCCCGCTGGTTAAGCTGGCACAACAAGCAGAAGCAGCGTCAAGCTGCCGTTTGAGAGATGACGCCAGAAAAGGCGATAACGCCGGCGTCGAAAGGGGAGCGTAACGGGGCATGCTTCGACTTGCGGGCAAACGACTGGCGTCCATGATCCTCATCATGCTGACGATCTCGTTCATTCTGTTCTCCATATTCGAGGGCGACAAGCTCAACGTGGCGACCAAGGTGCTGGGTCAGTACACGACCATGGACCAGCGTCTCCTGTGGCTGGAACAGAACGGCTACAACGAACCCTTCCTGACGCGTTATGTGCATTGGCTCTATCATTTCATCCAGGGCGATTTCGGCACGTCGATCCAGTTCCAGGCACCGGTAGCGCAGCTGATCGGCGAAGCGCTCTACAACACCGGCATCCTGGCCTTCTGGGTATTCACCATCACCATCGCCATCTCCATGGTGCTGGGGGTGCTGTCGGGCATCGCCGAGGGCTCCAAACGCGACCGCACGATCACCGTCCTGTCGGTGCTCACCACCTCAGTGCCGGAATTCGCCTCGGCAACCATATTCGTGGCCATCTTCGTGTTCTGGCTGAATATCCTGCCTGGCACCTCGCCCTTCACTAGCGGTTTTCGTTGGAACGAGATCGTGCTGCCGGTGCTGGTCCTCGTTACCTACAATTTCGGCTACTACACCCGCATGATGCGTGCCTCGATGGCCGAGGTGATGACCTCGCAATATGTGCGCACCGCCATTCTGAAAGGATTGCCCTACAAGCGGGTGGTCATGCGCCACGCACTGCGCAATGCGCTGATCGCGCCGTTCACGGTGATGGTGCTGCAGCTCAATTATCTGTTGTCGGGCGTTATCGTCACCGAGGTCTTCTTTGCCTACAAGGGTTTTGGGCTGTTCTTGTACCAGTCGGCGATGTTCGGCGACATCTACGCGGTGGAGGCCTGCACCATGGTGGCGGTGTTCGTGGCCGTCCTGTCGCAGTTCATTTCCGATGTCGGTTACACCGTGCTCAATCCGCGCATCAGATTCAGTTGAGGTAAAGGGCAATGACCGAAACAATCATCGAAACAGCCAGCCCGCCCAGGCCCGATAGCACGCTGAAGAAGCTTGGCAAGTCGATCTTGCTGCTCAAGGAATCGCGTATCGGCATGTTCGGAGGCTTCCTGGTGCTGTTCTGGGTGGTGATCGCCATCATCGTGCCGCTGTTGCCATTGCAGGACCCCCTCGCCATTACCCGCAATGCCGTGCTCAAGGGGCTGTTCTATACCGATCCGAGGCAGGTCTTCCACTATCTGGGCACCGATAACCTCGGCCGTGACATCCTCTCGCGGCTGTTGTGGGGCTCAAGACTGGTGCTGTTCTGGTCATGTGCTGCGACCATCGTCGCTTATGCGGTCGGCATGCTGCTCGGCGTCATCGCCGGCTACAAGGGCGGCTGGTGGGACGAGATCATTTCGTTCATCGGCAATGTGCTGCTGTCGTTTCCGCTGCTGGTGCTGTATCTGGTGATCCTGACCAACTTCGGGGCCAACTCGCAGGCTGGCCTGTGGCTCAAGCACATGCTTGGTGTCGGGCCGGCGGTCATCTCCGGCGTCATGATCATCGTGGCGGTGATGTTCGGCACAGCACCTCAGGTGGCGCGCATCGTGCGTGGGCTGGTGCTCGATCTTAAGACCCGCGATTATATCGCGGCTGCCGAGGTGCGCGGCGAGTCACCGCTCTACATCATGCTGGTGGAGCTTCTGCCCAACGCCCGCGGTCCGCTCATCGTCGATGCCTGCCTCAGGCTCGGCTACGTCGCCATCACCATCGCGCTGCTTGGCTTCCTGGGCCTCGGGCTGCCGCCGCCAGACCCCGACTGGGGCAAGATGATCAACGAGGCGCGGTCATGGGGCTCCATGGGCATGAACGCCATGCTGTGGCCGGCGTTTGCCATTTCCTCGCTGGTGCTCGGCCTCAATCTCCTGGCCGACGGCATTCGCGAAATTTCACTCAGGGACTGAAGCGGGAAACCACAATGATGGCGAAACAGCAGCAGGTTCCGGTTCTCGAGTGCAAGAACGTCTCGATTTCCTACTACACCCGTTCCGGCGAAATCCCGGCGGTAATCGACTTCAACCTCAAGGTGATGCCGGGCGAAGCGGTAGGGATCGTCGGTGAGTCCGGTTGCGGCAAGTCGACGGTGGCGCTGGCCATCATGCAGTACATGGGCAAGAACGGCGCCATTGTCGGCGGCGAGATCAACTTTCTGGGGCGCGACATGCGCACCATGTCGGCGGCCGAGTTGCAGGATATCCGCGGCTCGCGCATCTCCATGGTCTACCAGGAGCCCATGGCCTCGCTCAATCCGGCGATGCTGGTGAAGGACCAGCTCATCGAAGTGCCGATGTTCCACGAGGGCATTTCGGCGTCGGAGGCCTACAAGCGCGCCGTTGAACTGCTCGATGCAGTGCGCCTGCCGGACCCGGACCGCATCATGGACTCCTATCCGCATCAGCTTTCCGGCGGCCAGCAGCAGCGCGTGGTGATCGCCATGGCGCTGTTGTCCAATCCGCAGCTGTTGTTGCTGGACGAGCCGACAACGGCGCTCGATGTGACCGTCGAAGCCGGCGTGGTGGAACTGATCAAGGACATCTCGAGCCGCTTCGGCACCTCGATGATCTACATCTCCCACAATCTCGGCCTCATCCTGGAGACCTGCGACAAGATCGTGGTGATGTATTCAGGCCAGGCGGTGGAGTTCGGCAGCGTCAAGCAGGTGTTCGACGAGATGCGCCATCCCTATACGCGCGGCCTGTTCAACTCCATTCCGCTGCCCGGCGCCGATCGCCATAGCCGTCCGCTGGTGCCCATCCGCGGCCAGCTTCCACTGCCGCACGAGCGCCCCAAGGGCTGCTACTTCGGGCCGCGCTGCGACTATTTCCGCGAAGACCTCTGCCACGGCCACATGGTCCCCATGCAGGACATCCCTTCCGATGCCGGCCACCGGGTGCGCTGCGCGCGCTATGAGGCGATCGACTGGGAAGCCGCCAAGCCCAAGGGCGTCAAGGAAGAGCCCATCGAATTCGGCCCGCCGGTGCTCGAAGTCAAGAACATGCAGAAGTACTACGAGATCCGCGACAACTCCATCGCCGCGATGATCTCGGGCGACAGGGTGCGCTATGTGAAGGCCAACGAAAAGCTCGATTTCGTGGCCCGCGAAGCCGAGACGCTGGCGATCGTGGGCGAGTCGGGCTGTGGCAAGTCGACCTTCGCCAAGGTTCTCATGGGGCTGGAGGAATCGACCGGCGGCGAAGTGCTGCTGCACGGCAAGGAGATCGGCAACCTGCCGGTCCGCAAGCGCAAGGCGCAGCTCATCTCGTCACTCCAGATCGTCTTCCAGAACCCCTTCGAGACCCTCAACCCCAGCCATTCGGTGGGCTCGCAGATCGCCCGCGTGGTGAAGAAATACGGTATCGCCAAGGACAAGGCGCAGATCCAGAAGCGGGTGTTCGAACTGCTCGACATGGTGAAGCTGCCGCGCGACTTCGCCCACCGGCGGCCGCGCCAGTTGTCGGGTGGCCAGAAGCAGCGCGTCGGCATCGCCCGCGCCTTCGGCGGCGAGGCTTCGGTGGTGGTGGCGGATGAACCGGTCTCGGCGCTGGATGTGTCGGTACAGGCCGCCGTCACTGGCATCCTCACCGACATCCAGCGCGAGAAGCGCACCACCATGATCTTCATCTCGCACGATCTCTCGGTGGTGCGCTACCTAGCCGACCGGGTGGTGGTGATGTATCTGGGCCAGGTGATGGAACAGGGCACCACCGACCAGATCTTCTCGCCGCCCTATCATCCCTATACCGAGGCGCTACTATCGGCGGTGCCGATCGCCGATACCTCGGTGGTGAAGAAGCACATCGTGCTCAAGGGCGAATTGCCTTCGCCCATGAACCCGCCGTCGGGCTGCCCGTTCCAGACGCGCTGCCCGCGCAAGATCGGGTCGATCTGCGAGACCGAAATGCCGCCCGTCAAGGAACTGGCGCCCGGCCACCGCATCCTGTGCCATCTCGACGAGGCGACGCTGAAGGCCATGGACCCGGTGATCGCCTATGGCGAAAGGGGCGGTGGCGGCGCCAAGTTTGCCGCCGGCAAGGCGGCTGCCCTCAAGGCCAGCGACAAAGCGCGCCGGAAGACCACAACCGCCAAGCCAACGGCCAGCCCGGCGGCGCGGCGCAAGCCGGCTGCCAAATCCAGGCGCGGCAAGTCCAAGACCTGACAACAGTGCCTCAACGCTCGGAGAGCCTGGGTTGCGGCGCGATCTCGCGCAGCAGCTTGCGGCGCATAGCACGTGCAAAGCCGGTATAATCGGCGACCGCCATGACGAAGCTGTTGTCGCCGACCTGCACATGGTCGCGGTACCACTCGGCGAGTTGCGGCTCTTCGTTCTGGATGGCCAGGCCGTTGACGGTAGCGCCCAGGGCCATTGCCATGGAGCGTGCCTCGTCAATGGTCACTACATAGTCCCTGGGAGTTGTCTCAGGGCCGTCGCCCGAGACATCGACCACGTGCCGCGTGGCGGCGATGCCGTTGCCGGAAAAGCTCCTGAGTGCAGAAGCGATGCCTTCGCCGATGCCGGTGCCGCCATTCTGGCGACGCGGAAATCCGGCGATGATGCGGGCCGCACGGGCCGCGTCGGCGGGGCCTGAGACGATCATCCAACCACTCTGGTCCTTGGGCTCCTTCGCCTCGGCCCATACCAACAGGTTGATAGCGATACGCTTCATGGGCCCCGCCGCGATGGCCGTCAGAACGGTCTTGTCGGTAAGGGCTGAGGCGATGCCGTCAAGTTGCAGACGGAATTCCGTATCATCGACGCTGCCCGAGGCATCGACCGCAAACACCAGTTCCAGATCGGCCGCCTTGTCGGCGGCCGCCGCCAGGGCCGATGTGAAGCCCAGCAGCATCGCTGCGAGAACCATGCATCGCATGCCGCAGCATAGAGCGGTGAGGTGCTATCTGGCGAGGCGCAACTGCGCCAGGTCCTTGCCGATGCTGGTAAACGATGCCGCCATCTGATTGGAGTCCTGGGCGTCGAAGTATTTGCTGGAATCGCTGGCACAGTTCTCCAGCACGCTCTTGGGGACAGCGGCCGTCACCTCGAAAGCCACGGTATAGACGGTGATGCCGGCGTTCTTCATGTTGGTGCACACGGTATCGGTGAGGCTGTCGGACAAGCTGGTATCGCGTCCGTCATGGGTGGGGTAAGTAGGTGACAGGGTGTTCTCGCCGTCGGTCATCAGCACCACGACCTTGCGGACCGGCCTGCCGTTGTACTTTTCGCCCGCCGGCGTACCATCGGCGAAGGGAAGCTGGTCGGAAATCATGCGCCAACCCCAGGTCAGCCCGGCGGGAATATAGGTCATGCCGCTGGGTTGCATGGACTCGATGGTGGAGACCAGTGGACCCTGCTGACTGGTCAGGCGCACCACGTCGTTGGTGCAGGTGACATCGGCTATGGCCGGGATCTGGGTGCTGCCGTAGGCATCGGTCATGTCGAGGGGATAGTTGCGCGAACCCACGCAGCCGTTCCACTTGGACGTGCCGGTGATGGCAGAGGCATCGAGCCAACTGGCGCCCTTGTAGGTGGTACCGACATTGACATAATTGGCATAAGGCACGACGGCAATTCGGACGTTATCGCCACCCTGCTTGATGAGCGACTTGATGAGGTCGGTCGCCGCCTTCTTCAAGTCGACCATCTTGTTGTTCTGCTTCATGGAACCGGTGGTGTCGAGTACCAGCGCCAGTTCCAGGGCATCGCTGCCATGCATGACCTGCGAGGTGACATCGAAGTTCATGGTCGGTTTGCCGGCCAGCGCCATCAGCGTGGTCTTCAAGGTGCCAGAGGCGGTGCCGGTGATCGACCCATCGGCGCCCACAGTGAAGTTGTAGTCCAGCTTCACATCGGGATGCTTGGCCAGCCAGTTCACTTCCAGATAGCTGTCGATGATGGTGTTGAGATTGTTCGTGCTGGTATCGCTGGAGGTCGCCGCGGCCAGCAGTGCCGCGTCGAGCGAGTCCTGCAGGCTGGTCCGTGTCTGATTGAGCCGCTCGAAGTCGAGGGCCACGCCACCGATTAGCAACAAGCAGACGGCGGACAGCCCGAAGATGATGGCAACGCCTCCTTCGACATTGCGCCTGAAGCGTGCCAGCAAATTTGAGAGTTTTCTTGGCTTTGTCATCACACCACCTATGCGGATCGATTGGGTTTGTTGTGTTCTTCCCGTGCTATGCACTCGCACCCACTAAATTCAGCATAAGCAAAACGATAAAAATTTGAATGAATTGCTATACATCCGTTAAATACGTTGCACAGCGTGGCACCGCTCCGGCCCCGCGGCACGTTGTCGATTCCCGTCGATTGAGGTCGCCTGAGGCATGGACAACTGGCGCAAAGCATGATCCGTTCGCCTGCTTCATACAGATCAGCCTGCAATTGGGTGGTGACAGCCAATTGCAGAAAAGCTGATCGAATCTAGGAGGTTGAGCATGATGTTATGCGAAAGGTGGTTTCCACTTTTCGCACAGCGTGCTTTAGCGTTCAGGCAAGCGGAGTTTTCCCAATGAAATCGCAATATCGCGTGGTGGTGATCGGCGGCGGCGTGGTCGGATGCTCGGTGCTCTACCACCTCACCAAGCGCGGTTGGATCGATGTCTGCCTGATCGAGCGCGACGAACTGACCTCTGGATCCACATGGCACGCGGCGGGCGGCTTCCATACCCTCAACGGCGACCCCAACGTCGCCAAGTTGCAGGAATACACCATCAACCTGTACCGCGAGATCGAGGAAGCCTCCGGCCAGGCGACCGGCGTGCACCTGACCGGCGGCGTCATGCTGGTTTCCAACAAGGAGCGCTGGGACTGGCTGAAGATGGCCCATGCCCGCAACCGGTACCTTGGCGTGGCAACCGAATTGATCTCGGTGGCGGAGGCCAAGAAGCGCTTTCCCATCATGGACGAAAGCCGTTTCATCGGGGCCATGTGGCATCCCCTCGAAGGACATCTCGATCCTTCCGGCACCACCCATGCCTATGCCCGGGCGGCGCGCAATAACGGTGCCGAGGTGGTGCGCAAGAACCGTGTCGTAGAGACCCACCTGCGCGGCGACGGGACATGGGATGTCATCACCGAACAGGGCACGGTCCACGCCGAACACGTGGTCAACTGCGGCGGCCTATGGGGGCGCGAAGTGGGGCGCCTGGCTGGCCTCGAACTGCCGGTCCTGTCGATGGCGCACCAGTATCTGATCACTGAGGAGATGCCGGAGGTCGTCGCGTTCAACAAGCAGAACGGCCATGAGATCGTCCACTGCATCGACTTCGACGGCGAACTCTACATGCGCCAGGAGCGCACCGGCATGCTGGTCGGCACCTATGAGCCCAACGGCGAGCCATGGTCGCCGAAGGTGGCGCCGTGGGACTTCTCCACCGAGTTGTTGCCGCCCGACCTCGACAAGATCGCCGACAACCTGGCGCGCGCCTTCGAGCACCACCCACCGCTTGCCAATGCCGGCATCAAGAACGTGATCCACGGGCCGTTCGCCTTCGGACCGGACGGCAATCCGCTGATCGGCCCCATCCGCGGCCTTCAGAACTACTGGGTGGCGGTGGGTGTCATGGCCGGCTTCAGCCAGGGCGGCGGCGTGGGGCTGGCGCTGGCCAACTGGATGGTCGACGGCGATCCGGGCTTCGATGTGTGGGCGATGGATGTCGCCCGTTACGGCGCCTTTGCCAACATGGCCTACACCAACGCCAAGGTCATCGAGAACTACGGCCGCCGCTTCCGCATCACCTTCCCCAACGAGGAACTGCCCGCCGCGCGGCCGTTGCGCACCACTCCGCTCTATGACCGCTTCAAGGCGATGAATGCCTGCTTCGGGGCTTCCTTCGGCCTCGAACAGGCCCTGTGGTTTGCACCCAAGGGCAAGAAGCCGGTGGAAAAGGTAACCTTCCGGCGCTCCAACGCCTTTCCCATTGTCGGGGCTGAATGCCGCGCGGTGAGGGAGAGCGCCGGCCTGATGGAGATCTCCGGCTACGCCAAATACGAGATCACTGGAACCGATGCCGAGACCTGGCTGTCGCGCATGCTGGCCAACCGCATGCCCCCGAAGGGCAAGCTGGCGCTCACGCCCATGCTCAATGCGGCCGGCAAGCTGATCGGCGATTTCACCGTCGCCAAGGCGGCCGATGATCGCTTCTACATCTTCGGCTCCGGCGTTGCCGAGCAGTACCACATGCGCTGGTTCGAGGCCCACCTGCCCGCCGATGGCCGCGTTTCGGTGCGCGCGCTGTCGAGCGGGCTGTGCGGCCTGACAGTCGCCGGCCCCATGGCGCGCAACCTCATGGCCAAGGCGACGGGTGAGGATTTCTCCACCGCTGCCATGCCGTTCCTGTCGTTTCGCGAGATGGATATCGGGCTTGTCCCGGCCAAGGTCGGGCGCATCAGCTTTACCGGCGATCTCGGCTACGAGATTTGGGTCGGAAACGATTATCTCCTCACCCTGCACGATGTCCTGACCCGCGCCGGGGCCGAATTCGGCCTTGCCCATTTCGGCGGCCGGGCATTGATGTCGCTCAGGCTGGAGAAGAACTGGGGTACCTGGGCGCGGGAATACCGGCCCATCTACGGCCCCTACGAAGCCGGCCTAGGGCGCTTCGTATCGCTGAAGAAGAACGACTTCAACGGCCGCGATGGCGCGCTCAGGGAAAAGGAGCAAGGCGGCAAGCAGGCGCTCGTCACTTTCTGCGTCGACACAAAGAATGTCGATGTCATCGGCGATGAGCCCATCTGGCACGACGGCAAGGTCATCGGCTGGGTCACCTCGGGCGGCTATGCCCATTGGGCGCAGAAGTCGGTGGCCATGGGCTATGTGCCGAAAGATATCGCGGGCGCCGAGAGCGGCTTCGAGATCGAGATCATCGGCAAGCGCCATGCCGCCCATCCACAGCGCCAGCCACTGTTCGATCCCGACGGCGCGCGGATGCGCGGATGACGGCTTCGGCCCCTGCCCTGTCACCGAGCCGGCTTTCGAGCCGGGAATTCGTGGCAATGCTGGCGCTGTTGATCTCGCTGGTGGCGCTGTCCATAGATGCCATGCTGCCGGCGCTGGGCGATATCGCCCGCGATCTTTCGGTGGTCAACGACAACGACCGGCAACTGGTGGTTTCCGCCCTGTTCCTGGGGCTGGCGGTGGGCCAGATGATCTATGGCCCGCTGTCGGACTCGACCGGCCGCAAGCCGGCCATCTACATGGGGCTGGTGCTGTTCATCGCCGGCTCGCTGATGGCGGCGACGGCAACGTCGTTCGAGACGATGCTGGCCGGGCGCGTGCTGGAAGGTTTCGGGGCCGCGGGGCCGCGCATCGTTTCGGTGGCGCTGGTGCGTGATCTCTACGAGGGCCGGGCGATGGCGCGCATCATGTCGCTGGCCATGTCGATCTTCATCCTGGTGCCGGTCCTCGCCCCTTCCCTCGGCCAGGCGATCATGCTGGTGGCGCCGTGGCGGATGATCTTTGCCCTGCTCGTGGTGCTTGCCATTTGCGGCGTCACCTGGCTTGGCCTGCGCCAGCCGGAAACGCTGCGGCCCGATGACCGCCACCGCCTGTCGCTGGGGCGCACCATGCGTGACATCGTCGTGGTCGTCACTAACCGCCGCACCCTCGGCTACGTGCTCGCCACCGGCTTCGTGTTCGTGGCTTTCGTTGCCTACCTGCAGACCTCGCAGCAGATATTTGGCGACCTCTACGGGCTCGGCAAGGAATTTCCCCTGTATTTCGGCGGGCTGGCCGCGGCCCTCGGCGTTGCCACGCTGGTGAATGCCCGGCTGGTGATGGCGTTGGGCATGCGCCGCCTGTCGTGGACCGCGCTGATCGTCGCGGTGGCGGTCTCGATGCTGTTTCTCGCCTACACCCTGGCGCAACACGGCAAGCCGCCTCTGGCGATGCTTCTCGCAAGCTTCGCGGTGCTGTTCTTTGCCATCGGCATGCTGTTCGGCAATTTCAATGCCCTTGCCATGGAGCCTATGGGGCACATCGCAGGAACCGCCTCGGCCGTCGTTGGCTCACTCGCCACCTTCATGTCGATGCTGGGCGGCGGGCTCATCGGACATTTCTACAACGGCTCGGTGACACCGCTGGTGGCGGGTTTTGCCGTCTGCACGCTGGCTGCGCTGGCTGCCATGGCGTGGGCCGAGGCGGGCCGCAAGATTGACGAAAACTGATCGCGCTATGCCGCTCTGGCTCATTGGACCTTGCGAGTTTCCGTGACAACATCCGCGACGCTCACCGGTAACGGGGCTGGCGACCAGCGGAGACGACGGGCATGCTCGACAAGATATTCAAGGACGAACGCAAGGCGGCCTATCTCAACGCCGAAGGCGCCGACAAGCCGCTGAAGAGCCCCATCCCGCACGCAACGCTGGTCAAGGCGCGCGGCTACCGCAAACAGCGCATGGTCGATGAGGTCGCCCGTCACGGCTGCGCCGCCATCCTGCTCTACGATCCGATCAACATTCGCTACATCTTCGATGTGTCGAACATGCAGTTGTGGGCCACCCACAACATGTTCCACTACGCCTTGCTGTTCGCCGACGGCTACGGCATCGACTTCGAATACAAGGGCGCCGAGCACCTCACCGACGGGATCGAGACCATCGACGAGGTGCGCACCGCCAGTACCTGGTTCTACATGTCGTCGGGCCAGAATCTGCCTGAGCGGGTCGAGAAATGGGCTGACGAGATCGTTGCCGACCTTAAAGCCCGCGGCGGCGGCAACATGCGCCTGGCCATCGACCGCTGCGAGCCGCAAGGCGTCATCGCCCTGCAGAAGCGCGGGGTCGAAATCATCGAGGGCCAGCAGATCACCGAGATCGCCCGCTCCATCAAGAGCGCCGATGAACTCGAACTGATGAAGTGGACGGTGAGGGTGTGCGAGGCCGGCATGGCGCGCATCTATGAGCATTCACTGCCCGGCAAGACCGAGCAGGAGATCTGGGCGGAACTTCACTACGAGAACATCCGCTCCGGCGGCGAATGGCTGGAGACCCGGTTGCTGGCCATCGGCCAGCACTCCAACCCGTGGTTCAAGGAGGCATCCGATTTCGTCGGGCAGACGGGTGACATCATCGCCTTCGACACCGACATGATCGGGCCTTACGGCTATTGCGCCGACTTGTCGCGCACCTGGACCATCGGCCATACGCGCATGACCAACAAGCAGCGCGAGCTTTATTCCGCCGCCCTCGAACAGGTGAACCACAACCTCTCACTGCTCAAGGCCGGACTGAGTTTTCGCGAATTCAACGAGAAATCCTGGCGCATTCCCGACAAGTATGTCGCCAACCGCTATTCGGTGGCTCTGCACGGCGTCGGCATGGCGGACGAATGGCCGTCGATCCCGCTACACCCCGACTTCGCCAAGGCCTATGACGGCCATTTCCACGTCAACGAAGTGATCTGCGTGGAAAGCCTCATCGGCGAGGAAGGCGGCGAGGCGTGCATCAAACTGGAGACCCAGGTGGTCATCAAGGAAACGTGCGCCGAACGCCTCGACAGCTTCCCCTGGGAAGAGGTCTAGGGGCAGCGTCCTCTGGTCCCTTCCCCATTGTGGGGAGGAGAGCTTCGTGGTTCGCTCGGATCGAATCCCTTGCCGGATCAGAACGCCACAGCGCGGGTAATTTGCCGTTTGCCGCATCGACGTTTGCCGTCTGTTAACCGCGAATCGGCGATCACTTCATTCCATGAATGTGATCGATCTGACGAAGGCGCGCCGCAAGCGCGACGTGGAGCGCCGCTGGCGGACGGAGCCGGCGGCGGCGGTGGTGCTTTTGACCGAGGCCGGCAAGATCGCCGCCTTCGCCGGACGGCCCGAGCGGCTGCCCGCCGATACGCTCTTCGGGGAGGAAGACGAAGCCTACTGGCAGCCCTGGTCGCTGGCCTGTGACCTGGCCGAACGCTTGCGTACCCATCCCGCTGTCAGGGACATGATGCGCCACGGCTTCCGGGTCGAGGCAATCCGCGCCGGGTGAGGATCTGACCGTCAATCCGCAGTATCAAAGCCCGGTGGGCAGCCCTTGGCCCCTTACCCGCCGGGCCCCCAAGGCACCCTGTCGCCGTCCCGAAGGCCTGAGGTGCTTTTGAGTAACTGTCATCGCCGTCGCGTCGGCGCATGCAATGGGTCATACCCCTTCGTCGCCAGGACCTGTTGTTTGTCTAGGCCCGACCCCCCGGGCGCGGCCATGATCCAGATCAACCCGGCGGCCCTATTCAGGCGTCTTGGCGCGCCTTGAGACGGGCATGCGCCTTGGTGTCGCGGGTCCAGGCGTAAACCGCCAACAGCGGGTTGGAACCGGTCCTGGTGGCGTGGCTGACCCAGGGCTCGTGCCAGATGGTCTCGCCGCCGCGGCGCGGCACGAAGCCCGAGCTGTCGCGACGCCATTCCGACCCTTCGGTCAGCACCCAGTAAAGCTCCGGCGCGGCGTGGTGGTGGTCGAGGTAGTGGATGCCGGGGCCGAGCACGAACAGGCCGAGGAGGAAATCATCGCCGGCAAACGGCCCCGACGGACCGATCAGTTCGGCATAGGCGTAGTTCCGCATGTAACCAGGCTGGCCCATGGCTTCATCGGAGTAGTTGGGGTTCTGGCGCCAGTCGAGGCTGTCCTCGATGGCGGCGATAGCGGCGGCGGCATGGCTTGAATGCACCATCGCCTCGCCGATAACATCGGGCAGGAAGCGACAGGCGGGAAGCCGCGCCGGCCTGACTGGCTGGCAGGTGGTGGCTGCAAATTCCTGCTCGCCGAGGCGGGCCATCACTTCGCCCACACCCGGTTCGCCGCCGTGACAGCCGTGAAGTGCCGATGCGATGGTGGAAATCGCCCAGGCCAGTTCGTCGGGAGAAGCGTTCACAGGGCCGCCTCCACCTCGGGCCAATCGGCGGCGGGCACGACGGATGCCGGCAGCGTTACATCCTTCGTCCACACATAGAACATCAGCAAGGGTCTTGCGTAGACCCGGGTTGCGTGGACGACATTGGGGTCGTTCCACACCGGCTCGCCAGCCTGCCGGTCGCTCCATTCACCCTGCTCGAAGCGCCAGCCGGACGGGCCGTTGAGCGGATAATAGAGTTCGGACGCCGGGTGGCGATGGTCGCGGTAGAGGGTGCGCGGCGCGATGACGAAGATGCCGGCCGAAACATCGTCGCCGGCAAAGCGGCCCTCGCCGATCCCCGCCACGCCGGCAAAAGCATGGCCGGAGGCAAAGCGCTCACCGATGCCGGCAACGGGATAGCGGTCGTAGGTGACCCACTGCAGGAACGGATCGGCGCGGGTGATGGCATCGGCGATGGCTGCGAAACCCTGGCGGCGGGCATCCTCGAGCGCGGCTGGCAGGTGGGCGCAGCCGGCGACCCGGCGCGGCACCAGGTGGTGTAGATCGGGTTCGCCTGACTTGACCCGTTCAGCCAATGCCTGGCGCGCGATGGCAACACCGTTCAGCCCTGATCGGTCGGCCGCCAGAACATCGACAATGGCCTGGTAGAGCGCCAGTAATTCGCTTGTGCCTTGCATCTCAGGCAATCCTCATTGCAGCAGATTCGATCACACCCCGGCCGATCCCTGGGCGGCTCTTCTCGGTCCCGTTCCAGCTGAACTTCATGGGTGCACCGTCTCCCCGAGGCCCTGGCGCCTTTTTAAGGGCCTTGCCAGGCGATTAGCGCTGTAGGAGCGTCCAACCGACGGGTCAAGCCGGAAATTTCGACAAGATGAACGTGATGAGCAAAAGCCCATCGAGGCGAGCGTGGCGACGTGAAAGCCCCCTGCGACAAATCCGTCCTCAACATGAAGGCTTTGTAACTTTCCTGCCATAAGGCGGCTCAGGCACCATATCCTGACTATTGACGGCAATGACAAGTTGACGCCACACGTCAGGCGAATGCCGATTTTCGTCTGTCTGAACCCGCGATGACAGGAGACCGCAGCATGTCCGACATCACACTCCCCAAGCCCGCCGCGTCACCGGAACCGAACAGGCGCGATGTCATCTATATCGCTACCGGCGTGGTCGGCGGCGTCGGTGCGGTGCTGGCGGCATGGCCGTTCGTCGACCAGATGAATCCCGATGCGCAGACGCTGGCCGCCGGTCGACCGATCGATGTCGACATCTCCCAGCTGGCGCCCGGCCAGCAGATCACTGTCGTGTGGCGGGATCGCCCGATCCTCGTGACGCGCCGCACGCCACAATTGCTCAAAACCTTCCAGGCGCCCGCAGATGTGCAGCGGTTGTCCGACCCCAATTCGGACGTCAATCAGCAACCGCCCTATGCCAAGAACTGGCATCGCTCCATCAAGGAGGACATCGGCGTCCTGGTGGGGATCTGCACCCATCTGGGCTGCATCCCCGATTTCCTGCCCAAGCCCAATCCTTCGCAGCCGGTCGCGAATTGGCCGGGGGGGTATTTCTGCCCCTGCCACGGCTCCAAGTACGATGGCACAGGCCGCGTCTATTCCGGCGTCCCCGCCCCCTACAACCTGCCGGTGCCGCCCCATCACTTCGTCAATGACACCACACTGCGCATCGGCGAAAATCCCCCCAACGTCGCCTGGGAGTTCGCCAGCGTTGTTCAGGTGTGAGCCGCCTCTACAGAGGCAACGCCGCCTTGCGACCCTCGTAGATGGCCATGTGGGCCTTGCGCGGGGCATTGCAGTCGCCGATGACGGTGAAGGCCGGCGCCCCGGCAAGCCCCGCCAGCGCATCGGCAAGGCGCGTATCGGGTGAAGCGACGGTGGCAAGCACCAGCGTATCGAAGCGCTCTGTGAAGGTCTCGTCGGTCAACAGGTTGACCATGAAGGCCTCGGAGCCGTCATTGCCGGGCTCGCCCCAGGCCTTGAGCGCGGTATCGGCCATGGCCCGCCCGCCTGCCCTTGCAAAGCGCGCCCGCCCCAGGGCGTCGGCGCCGGTGCCGGTGAGTTCGGAGCCGAGCAGCGGCTTTGCGGTCATCACCGACACCTTGTGGCCGGCCTCGGCCAGATAGAGGCCAGTGCCGAGCCCGCGCCAGCTGTGGAGATCGTCCACGACCAGTACCCGTTCGCCAATGAGGCGCCCGCCTTCCAGCACGGCATGATAGCTCATGACATTGGGGTGACCGGCGCCGGGCAGTTCGTCGTTCATGGGCAGGGCGCGCTGGAAGCCCGATGTCACCGGCAGGATGCCGGTAGCGACGATAACATGGTCGGGACGGTCGGCCACGATGGTGTCGGCCGTAGCCTCCTCGCCGAGACGCAGTATCACGCCGAGACGCGCCAGTTCGCCGGCATACCACTTCAAGTGATCGGCGATGCGCTGGCGGGTCGGCTGGCGGGCGGCAAGCCGCCACTGGCCGCCAATCTCGCCCAGCTTGTCGATGAGCGTCACGCGGGCGCCGCGTTCAGCCGCCACGCGCGCCGCCTCGAGGCCACCGGGGCCCGCACCCACCACGACCACATGGCGGCCGCGCCCGGAGAGCTTGATGCGATCGCCGCCCCATTCCCATTCGCGCCCCACCGAGGGGTTGACCATGCAGGAGATCCAGTAGTCGCGGTAGCGCCGGGCGATGCACTGCTGGTTGCAGGCGATGCACGGGCGGATGCGCTCCGGCTGCATGGCCTTGGTCTTGGCCACAAGGTGCGGATCAGCGATCTGGGCGCGCACCATCGAGCACATATCCGCCTGGCCGGCAGCGATGATCGCCTCGGCTTTGTCGGGATGGTCGATGCGAGCTTCGGCCTGCACCACCGCATGCCGCACGGCCGCTTTCAGCCGGGCGGCCGAGGTGGCACCTTCGAGGCCTTCGTGCATATGGGTGGGGATGATCGGCTCGCTGCGGAAATAGCTGCCGGTGCCGCAGGTGATGTAGTCCATCAGCCCGCGTTCGTCGTGCCAACGGGCGATCTCGGCGAGATCGTCGATCCTCAACGCCGCCGGCGCCTTGGCGTCGTGGGAGACGGCCAGCCCGACGATGAAGTCGTTGCCGCAGCGCTTGCGGATGCGCTCCAGGATCTCGGCGGAAAATCGCATGCGGTTGTCAAAGCTGCCGCCCCACTTGTCGCTGCGCCGATTGGACCACGGCGTCCAGAACTGGTCGATGAGGGCATGATAGGCGGCGAAAATCTCCACCCCGTCGAAGTCGCATTCGCGCGCCCTCACCGCGGCGGCGACGAAGGCGGCGATCAGCTCCTCGATTTCCACCTCCGACACCCGGTGGCCACCGTCGGAATCATGCAACGAGGGCATCCCCGAAGCCGACCAGTTGGGCAGATAGGAATTGGCGCCATCGCCGTGCTGGCCCACGTGGTAGAGTTGCTGGATCATCACCACGTCGTGGGCATGGCAGCGCAGGGTGATCTTGCGGAAATGTGGGATGACGCGATCCGAGCCTTCAAGGAAATTGCCGCGCGTCAATACGCCGGTCGGATGCACCGGCACCGGTTCCACGACGATCATCGCCGCGCCGCCGATGGCGCGCTCGAGGTAATAGGCGAGATGGCGGGCACCCGGCAGGCCGCGATCGGACATGTTGGCGGTATGGGCGCCGAACACGATGCGGTTCTTCAACATCATGTGGTTGAGTTTGAGTGGTCGGAATATGGACGGGTATGGAAACGTCATAAGCCCCGGTTCGCCTCGTCACGAGGCTCCTGTTCTCTGCCCTAAAACGGCACAAATCAAGGGATCGACCAGGGTGGGGGCCGGAAGCTTCCCGCCAGGTGGTCGATGAAGGTGCGCACCCTGACCGAAAGCTGGCGCGAATGGGGATAGACGGCATGCACGCCGAGCCGCGCCAGTTCATAACCCTCAAGGATGCGCTCAAGGCGGCCGTCGAGCAGCGCATCGCGCACCAGGAAGTCGGGCTGGGGAACGATGCCGCAGCCGGCGATGGCCGCCGCCGTCAGGGCATCGCCGTTGTTGGACCACAAGGACGGCTTGACCTTCACCTCGACATCGCCTTCAGGGCCGGTGAAGCGCCACAGGTTGCGGTTGGCGGCATAGGCATAGCCGAGGCAGTCATGGCGGGCGAGGTCAGCAGGCGAACGCGGGGTGCCATGGGCCTCGAGATACCCGGGCGCCGCGCACAGGCTGGTGCCGATCTCGCCGAGTTGGCGGGCGATGAGGCTCGAATCCGCCAGCCGGCCGATGCGGATGGCGAGGTCGAAGCCCTCCTCCACCAGGTCCACATAGCGGTCGTTCAGGGTAAGTTCGACCTCGACCTCGGGAAAGCGGTCCCTGTAGGCCTTGAGGCCGGGGGCCACATGGCGGGTGCCGAAGGCGACCGGCGCATTGACCGCCAGCCGGCCCCTGGGGGTGAGCGACTGCAGCGAGGCCTCGCGGTCGGCGGCGGCCAGTTCGGCGAGGATCTGGCGGGCGCGCTCATAATAGGCCGCCCCGAGGCTGGTCAGGCTGACCGAGCGGGTGGTGCGGTTGATGAGCCGGGCGCTCAGATGATCCTCCAGTGCCATGACGTGGCGCGAGGCCATGTTGCGCGACAGGCCCAACTGCGCGGCGGCGCCGGAAAAGCTCCCCTTTTCCACCACCGCCACGAACACCGCGAGCGCCTGGAACCGATCCAATTATTGTCTCCTTCTGAGAGACAGTATAGCTCAAATTCAAACTATTATCATTTCAAGCTCAGCAATTAAATTGAACGCCATGGGATGCCCGAGCGCATCAGACAGACAGGCAACATCAGGAGACCAGACCCATGAACGACCAGACCCTCGCCTCCACCGGCATTTTCGGCCTTCGCGTCAGTCTCGGCGTGATGACCCTCGCCCACGGCCTGATGAAGGTGTTCATCTTCACGATCCCCGGCACCGTCGGCTATTTCGAATCCCTCGGGCTGCCCGGCTTTCTCGCCTATCTCACCATCACCGCGGAAATCTTCGGCGGCCTTGCTCTCATCGGCGGCGTCTTCACCCGGCTTGCGGCGCTTGGCGTGCTGCCGGTGCTGCTGGGCGCCATCTGGGTGCACTCCGGCAACGGCTGGGTGTTCTCCAACCACGGCGGCGGCTGGGAATTCCCGCTGTTCTATGCTGCCATGCTGGTCATTCAAGCGGCGCTTGGCTCAGGCGCCTATGCGCTCGACAATGTCAAGGCCCTGCGCAAGTGGAGCGTGGCCAGCGCCTGACACGGTGCTTATATTGATCGCCAAAGGAGACCCGTCATGAACGCCCCTACACCCAAGCCCGAAGCCGCCGTGCCTGTACGCACCATCGACCCCAAGGTGAGGATCGGCCACGTGCACCTGAAGGTGGCCGACCTTGATCGGGCACTTGCCTTCTACACCGGCGTCCTCGGCTTCGAGATTACGCAGCGCTACGGGCGTCAGGCGGCGTTCATTTCGGCCGGCGGCTATCACCACCACATCGGCCTCAACACCTGGGCAAGCGAGGGTGGGTCACCGCCGCCTGCCGGCTCCACCGGCCTCTACCACGTGGCGATCCTCTATCCCAACCGCGCCAGCCTGGCCGATGCCCTGAAGCGACTCATCGCCGCCGGCATCCGGCTGGAGGGTGCCTCCGACCACGGGGTCAGCGAGGCGTTCTATCTCTCCGATCCCGACGGCAACGGCATCGAACTCTATCGCGACCGCCCCGAGGCCGAGTGGCCGCGCGATGCCAATGGCGATCTGAAAATGGTCACCGCCCGGCTCGATCTCAACGCGCTACTGGCCGAGGCGACGGGCTAGAGCATCCGCCAACCTTAAACGCCGTCACCCCGGGGCTTGACCCCGGGGTCCATTCCGCTGCCGTCACCGCTTGCCGCAGCCTTGGCGGCATGGATGCCGGAATCAAGTCCCGGCATGACGCCGAGAAATGTGCGGAGCCACCCACTCCCTACAGCGTCAGCCCCAGCTTCCTCGCCTCGTAGATTGCCATTGAGGCGGTGCGGGCCTGCACCGTGTCGCCGATGGCGTGCACCTGCATGCCCGAACCCTCAAGCTCGCGCGACAGGCGGTCATCGCGCTCGTTGGTGGTAGCCAGCACCAGGGTATCGAATTCGCGCTCCTCGATGTCGCCGGTATAAAGGTTCATGATGCGCGCGGTTGAGCCCTCGAAGCTGTCGAGGGAAGATGCCAGGACCACCTCGATCCCCATCCTGGCGAAGCGCTCGCGGGTGGTATCGCCGGTCATCGAATGATCGAGCTGGCCGGCGGCCTTTTCCGCCGCGGTGACGATGGTCACGCGGTGGCGCTGCTGGGCGAGATGCAGCGCCGTGCCCGAGGCCGGCCACCAGCCGTTGAGATCATCGAGCAGCAGCACATTTGTGCCCGGCACTACCTTGCCCTCCAGCACGTCGTGGATGGTGCAGACATTTTCCTGATCCGCTCCCGGCAGCCCGTCGCGGTGCGGGTAGGCACGCTGGAAGCCTGAGCGCGACGGCACAGAGCCGGTGCACAGCACCACGGCGTCGGCGCCGGATGCGCGGATCTCCTCGGCCGTCATGTCCTTGCGCAATTCGACCTTCACCTGCAGCTTTTCGAGCTGGCCTTCCGCCCAGGTGAGAAAAGCGCCGATCTCGCCGCGTTCGGGCTGGCCGGCGGCAAGACGGAACTGGCCGCCCAGTTCGCCGCTTCTTTCAACCAGGCGCACCTTGTGGCCGCGTTCGGCCGCCACGCGGGCGGCTTCCAGCCCGGCCGGTCCGCCGCCGACGATGAGAATATCGCGCGGGGCAACGGCTGGCGGTGTGGCATCGCCGCCCCATTCGTGCTCGCGCCCGGCCGACGGATTGACGAGGCAGGAAAGCCAGTAATCGCGCATGCGCCGGCCAATGCACAACTGGTTGCAGGAGATGCACGGGCGGATGTCGGCGCTATGGCCTCCCTTGGCCTTGTTGGCCAGATTCGGGTCGGCGATCTGACCGCGCACGATGGAGACCAGGTCGGCTTTTCCCTCGCTGAGCACCTTTTCGGCATTGGCCGGCGTCTTGACGCGGGCTTCGGCCGTCACCCTGGCGTGCTTTACCACCTGCTTGAAGTGGGCGGCATCATCGCTTCCCAGGAACATGCCGAAATGAAAGCTCGGCACGATCTTCGAGAACTGGTTGAGATAGCTGCCGGTGCCGGAGGAGAAATAATCGACAAGGCCGCGCTGGTCGAGCCAGGAAATGATCTCCTGCTTGTCGGCGATCGAAAGCCCGCCCGGATAGGGTTCCGCACCCGACACCGTCATGCCGATGATGAAGCCGGAACCCGCCATCTTGCGAATGCCTTCGCAAATTTCGGCGCTGAAGCGCAGGCGGTTCTCCAGACTGCCGCCCCATTTGTCGGTGCGTTTGTTGGTGAGTGGCGACCAGAACTGGTCGATGACGCAGTTGTAGCCGGCGAACAGGTCGATTCCGTCGAAGCCGGCGTCGCGATCGCGCCGGGCGCATTCGATGAAAGCGGCGACAAGTTCGTCGATCTCAGGCCCGGTCATGGCGTGGCTGCCCCACGGATCGTGCATCGAGGGAATCCCTGAGGGCGACCAGTAGGGCTCCCACGAGTTCTCCTGATCGCCGTGCCCACCTACATGGTAGATTTGGTGGCACATGACGGTGCCGTGCGAATGGCATTCGTCGGTGATCTTGCGGAAATGCGGGATCAACTCGTCGGTCTCGGCGAGGAAGTTGCCGCGCGTCAAAACCCCGGTGCGGTGGGCCGGCATGGGCTCCACCACGATCATTGCCGCGCCGCCGCGGGCGCGTTCGCGGTAATAGCCAAAGTGGCGTTTGCCGGGGATGCCTTCATGGCTGAGATTGGGCGTGTGGGCGCCGAACACGATGCGGTTCTTCAGCGTCGCGCCACCCAGCTTTAGGGGCGAAAACAGATTGGGGAACGGCTCAGACATAAAATCTCCCTCAGACTGGCGGATCGGCCAGGGTGCGCCAAATGTAGAGCGCCGTCATGAGGTCGAGATGTCCGCCGCCGCCGTTCTTGAAGAGAGTTACGTCATCTGGGCGCCGCCTCACCGCGTAGTCCGGCCGGCACAAATCGAAAAGATCGGCCTCGATATCATCGCGTGAAATAACGCCGCGGGCCAGCGGCGAGGCGAGGTCGCCGGGCTTGTCGACGGCATATTCAAAAGAATCAACGAACAGCCGGGCGCGCTTTACCGCTTGATCGTCACATTCGCGCATGTCGGGCGTAAAGGCCCCCACCAGATCGAGATGGCTGCCGGCCTTCAGCCATGCGCCCTTGACCAGCGGTTCGGTGGAGGCGGTGCAGCAGGTGACGATGTCGGCGCGGCGCACCGCGACCTCGAGATCGCCGGCTAATTCGGCATCAACGCCATCGGCCCGCAAGCCCGCCGCCACCGCCTCGGCGTGGGGTCTTGAACGGTTCCACACCAGCACTTTCCTGATCGACTGACGCACCGCCAGGTGGGCGCGGGCCAGGTAGGGTGCAAGGCCCCCTGCCCCGACCAGCGCCAGCGTCTCGGGATCGTCGCGGGACAGCAGCATGGCACCGAGGGCTGAATCGGCCGCCGTCTTGCGGTAGGTGAGCGCTGTACCGTCGATAAGGCCGAGCAGGGAGCCGTCATTGCCGTCGAACAGCACATAGGCGGCCTGGATGGCAGGCACATCGCGGAAGCGGTCCGGGTTGTCGGGTATCACCGTCACCAGCTTGGTGCCCACGGCGATGCCCGGCAGCCAGGCCGGCAGGTTGAGGTAGGACTGGCGCTCACCCCGCATCTCAATTTCGAGCCCGGCGCGCCCGGTCAGCGGGCGGGGGCCACGGTGACCCTCGGCCAGTGCCGCCACCAGCTTTCGCCAATCGCAAAGCCGATGCACATCTTCGCCGCAGACAGTCCTCATGGGCGGGCCTCAGGACACGCCGGGCGAGGTGATTTCCCGCAGGAGCTTGCGATAGATGGCTTCGCTGTAGGCGGCATAGTCGTTGGCGATGATGGTGAAGTGGAAAGGCCCGCCCACCACTTGCTGGTCGAAATAGTAGTTGAGCGTCGGCCACTCGCTCAAGATGGCGAGTGCATTGATGGTGATTCCCTTGCCGACCACGTCGTCGCGGGCAAGGCTCACCCGGATGCCGCGATTGTTGCGGCCGTCGGAGGACAGATCGATCACCCGACGACGTGTCTCGACCGGGGCGGTAAGCAGGGCGGCTTCAGAAAATTTCAGCGCCGCGCCGATGGCGGTGCCGCCCTCGGCCAGCTTGCGCGGGGTCGTTGCGACAATGTCGGCAAACGCCAGGGCGGCCTCGCGGCTGTCGATCAACTGCCAGGTGATGGGCATCACCTGGTTCTGTTCGTCGGACCATTCCACCAGCGCCACAGCGATGCGGCCGAGGGTGCCGCGAGCGATGGCATCGTGGATCGCCTTCTGGCGAAAGGCATTGGCGATGCCCTGCATCTGCAGACGAAACCTGGTGGCATTGACGCTGTAGGAACAATCGACCGCCAGGACCAGGGCCATATCAACCTGGGTCGCGGCAGTGGCGGCGGCGCGCGCCGGTGTGCCCAGTTCGCTGGCCGTCGATCCGGCAAGCCCGATGGCCACCATGAGCATAGCAAGCACCCAGCGGATTCTTGCCCGGACCGGCCGGATTTCAACTTCATCATGCATCGTCGATCCGCCCGGCAGTGGCCTTTTCACTCAAGCCGGCGAGAGACCCCTGAGCCGTTCAGAGCGCCGTCTCAGCAACTCCACCATGGTCAAAAGCATGATCGAGATGACGATCAGGATGGTGGCCACCGCCAGGATGGTCGGCGAGATCTGCTCGCGGATGCCGGCCCACATCTGGCGCGGGATGGTGCGCTGGTCGTAGTTGGCGAGGAAGATCACCGCCACCACTTCATCGAACGACGTGATGAAGGCGAACAGCGCCCCGGAAATCACCCCCGGCAGGATGAGCGGCATGATGATCTTCAGGAACACCGTATGGGCCGGCGCACCCAGCATCTGGCCAGCGCGGATGAGACTGCGATCGAATCCGATGAGGGTCGCCGTCACGGTGATCACCACGAACGGCGTACCGAGCACCGTATGGGCGAGGATGATGCCGAGATAGGTGCCCGACAGGCCGACGTTGGAAAAGAAGAAGAACATGCCCGCCGCGGTGATGACCAGCGGCACGATCATCGGCGAAATCAGCAGCGACATGAAGAAATTGCGCGCCGGCATCTGGGATTGTGACAGGCCGAGAGCGGCCAGTGTGCCCAGCGATGCCGACAGGATGGTGGCGCAAATGGCGATGAACCACGAGTTCTTGGTGGCGTGGATCCACTGGGCATTCTGCCAGGAATCCGCCAGCCAGGCCCAGGAGAATTTCGGCAGGCCGGGATTGACCATGCCGTTCTGGAAGATGTCGAGATACCAGCGGAACGAATAGGCCGATGGCTTGAATGCAAGCATGCCCTTGGTGAAGGTGAAATAGGGATCGGCGTTGAACGACAGCGGGATGATGATGAGGATCGGCGCGATCAGGAACAGGAACACCAGCGCGCAGAAGAAGCGGAAGCCGTAATACCAGATGCGTTCCCAGGTCGCGGCATAAGGCGGAAGTCCCATGATCTTTGCCTCCTCAACCCAGCTTCATGTTGTCGACGCCGACAATGCGATTATAGAGCCAATAGAGCAGCATGACGCCGGCCAGCAGGATGGTTCCCAGCGCCGCTGCCAGACTCCAGTTCAACGACTTCTGCATGTGATAGGCGATCATGTTGGAGATCAGGATGCCGGTCTCGCCGCCCACCAGGGCGGGGGTGATGTAGTAGCCGATGGCCAGGATGAAGACGAGCAGCGATCCGGCGCCCACCCCGGGTATCGTCTGCGGCATGTAGACCCGCGTAAAGGCGGTGAACTGGTTGGCGCCGAGTGAGCGCGCCGCACGCATGTAGGACGGCGGTACCGTCTTCATCACCGAATAGAGCGGCAGAATCATGAACGGCAACAGGATATGGGTCATGGCAATGGTCGTGCCGGTGGAATTGAAGATGAGCTGCATCCTCTCCTTTTCGGAGATGATATGCGCCCACACCAGCAGCGAATTGATGACCCCTTCGCGCTGTAGCATGGCGATCCAGGCGGTGGTCCTGACCAGCAACGAGGTCCAGAACGGCAACAGCACCATGATCATCAAGAGATTGGACGTCCTCAGCGGCAGGACCGAAAGCAGGTAGGCGACGGGATAGCCGAGGAACAGGCAGCACAGCATCACCGTGCCGCTCATCACGAAGGTGCGCCAGAACAGCGGCAGGTAGATGCGCCGGTTCTCGGGCTGTTGCACGATGTCGCCGTTCTTGTCGTAGGTCCGGTCGATGGCATTGACATAAAACCGCATGGTGAAAGCCGGCGCCAGGCGCTTCATCAGCCCCCACAGTTCGGGACTGTTCCAGCCATCATCGACGGCAATAAGCTGGTCCTTGTAGGGTGGTGCGGTGATGTTCTTGGCGTGGCGGGCGGACTTGGTGAACAGGCTGCGGGCGGCCGGCATCTCGAAGTTGACGACGGTCGCGGCCTTGCCGATGGTCTGGTCCTCGCGAGCCTGTACGAGGTCTTCGACCAGCGCCTTCCAGGCCGGCCCTTCGGGCGGCACGCCCGTGCCGTCCCAGTTTTCCAGGAACGCCGAGGTGCGATGCATGACACGGCCGAATTCGGGACTGTCGAAGGAGCGCAGCAGCATCACCGTGATCGGCCAGACGAAACTGAGCACAATGAACAGGGCGAGGGGGGTGACCAGCAAAAGGGCGCGGATCTTCTGGCGGCGGGTGGCGCGAGCCAGCTTGACCTTCAACGGCACGCCATCATCGGCGATCACGCCGGCGGCGGAATGGGCCGTATCCACCATCTCTTTTCCTCCCCATCCCCAGGTTGTCGGCGCGGGTCTTGCTCGTCGTTGCCGCCCGTTTCCGCCGTCGCCGATATCAACAGAAGCATTCCGGGCGGGTCGGCCCCGCCCGGAACGCCAAAGCGTAAGATCAGTTCTTGGACAGCCAGGCGTTGAACCGCTCGTTCAGGGAATCCTGATTGTCGGCCCAGAACTCATAGTTGTTCTGCAAGGCGTTCTTGAAGTTGTCAGGCGCCGTCGGCATCTGCGGGCCCATGTCGATCTTGCCGGTGGCATCCTTGCCGATGAGCGGGATCGAGGAGGCACGCGCCGGGCCGTAGGAGATATACTTGGCCTGCTCGGCGAGCTGCTGGGTATCGGTCGAGAACTTCAGGAAATCCAGGGCCGTCTTCTCATGCGGGGCGCCCTTGGGGATCGCCCACAGGTCGAGGTCCCATACCTGGCCGTCCCAGACGATCTTGAAGTGCTTGCCTTCATTGGCGACCGCGTTGAACAGGCGGCCGTTATAGGCGGTGGTCATCGACACTTCGCCGTCGGCCAGAAGCTGCGGCGGCTGGGCACCGGCTTCCCACCACACGGCGTTCTTCTTGATGGTGTCGAGCTTGGCGAAGGCGCGATCGACACCTTCTGGCGTGGACAGGGTCTTATACACGTCCTTGACCGGCACGCCGTCGGCGATCAGGGCGAACTCCAGGTTCGGCTTGGGGTTCTTGCGCAGGCCGCGCTTGCCGGGCCAGGTCTTGATGTCGAAGAAGTCGGCCATGGTGGTCGGCTTCTTGGGGCCGATCTTGTCGTCGTCATAGCCATACACCGTCGACCAGATGATGGTCGAAACGGCGCAATCGACGACCGTGCCGGGCAGGAAGTCCTTCATGGCGGGCGTGCCGTCGGGGGCCGGCGGCAGGATCGACGGGTCGATCCTCGTTAACAAGCCCTCATCGCACCCTCTCACCGCGTCGGACAGTTCGACATCGACGATGTCCCAGCTCACGTTGTTGGCTTCGACCTGGGCCTTCACCTCGGCGAGGCCGCCATTGTAGTCGATCGAGTTGACCTTGGTGCCGGTTTGCTGGGCGAAGGGCTCCTGATAGGCTTTGATCTGGCTGTTGGTGTAGGCGCCGCCCCATGAAACGACGTTCAATTCCCCGGCGCTTGCCGCGGTGGTGCCAACGACGGCGGCTAGAGCCAGGGCTGACAGCCCGAGCTTCATCAAATGTTTCATACTTGCATTCTCCCTTAGATTTCCCCGATGGCCCTAGCGCCACCGGCCAAGCAACCGGACCGCATATCCCTGCGAATTCCGGACCGGTATTTCTCTCCCGCCTGCTGCGATCCCCACCATCAACCGGGATTGTCGAGCGCCCTGCAATCAACGGTGTCCCATCCGACCTTCACGGTGCTGCCTTCGGCAAGCGGCACATGTTCGGCATTGTTCGGCACCTTGACGATGAAATCGTCATGTCCGGCGACGTTCATGCGGGTGCGGATGTGATCGCCCAGGTAAATCAGCTCCTGGATGCGGCCCTCCAGCACATTCATCGAAGCCGTCTTCTTCGGGTTGATGGTGACCCGTTCGGGCCGGATCGACAACAGCGTGCGCGTCCCCTTGCCCTCGACATTGATGGCCGCGGCATTGACCACGTCGCCGGAATCGAGCTTC
>Ga0315540_10000158_pt1 | contig 36434 bp, 26 predicted proteins | sample SalMarSW160110MG_FD_203677 | JGI IMG/M metagenome (GOLD analysis project Ga0315540, IMG submission 203677) | Salt marsh sediment microbial communities from the Plum Island Ecosystem LTER, Massachusetts, United States - Salt Marsh Sediment SW1601-10 ...
CGCCGACGAGATCACCTCGAGCGGCAGGGCGATGCCCGGCGAAGTGTGGTACGCGCCCCCCGACGGGTCGAACCAGGCGAATGCCGGCGTGTGCAGCACCAGCGAACCGCTGCGCCTCGGCAGCAGCGTCCACTGGAAGCTCCGCCGGCCCGGCGAGATCTCCCCCGCCGGCGGGAAGCTGTCGTCCACCGTGCTCGCGAAGACCTCGAAGTCGGGCAGCGAGAGCTTCGGCGTGTGGAGCAGAGGCAGGTTGCCGGAGCCCCGCACGTCCAGCCGCAGCGTCACCGTCTGGTCCTGGGCGGTGTGGCCGCGGTCCAGGCTCCAGGCCGGGTCGAAGTCGCCGACCGCGTTCTCGAACGCGGCCGGTGCGCCCGGGGGCAGCGCCCGCACCGGGACCCGCACCGAGTCGCTCTGGATCGCGACCGGCGCGACGCCCGACTGCGGCATCCGGAAGAACGGATCGCTCGACGACGGGGCGGGGACCACGACGAGCGATGCCGGCCCGATGGTCGCCGTGCCCGGAGCCAGCGGGTAGAGGCGCGCGCGGCGCTCCGTGACCGCGACCGACCGTCCGTCCAGCTGCGCCCGGTACTCGACGGGCTCGCCCCAGCTCTCGGACCAGAACCCCGGCGTCGCGGGCGCCGAGTAGCCGCGGCTGTCGCTGATGTCGCGCGTCTGCACCAGCCGCATCGAGAGCCGGACGAGCTGGCCGACGTACGGCCGGGACGGCTGCACGTCCACCACGAGCCTCGCCGGCGGGCTGGCCCCGCCCCGGCCACGGGCGGACAGTTTCGGCAGCGTCGCGCCCTCGGGCATCACGCGCAGCGGCAGCGACGGGCTCAGGTAGTCCACCGACCCGACGCGCACGTGGATCGGCCCGATGCGGTAGTCGCCCGGGTTGTCCGCGGAGACCTCGAAGCGGTACTCGACGGTCGTGGTCGAGCGCCCGTTCACCCACGAGAAGCTCTGCGAGCGGTCGCTCCCGAGCAGCGTGAGCCCGTTCGGCACCTCGAACACCGGGTCCTCGGTCCTTCCGGAGGGGTTCGTGATCGTGACGACGAGCTGCACGGAGGTCCCCGCGGTCACGGCGCCGGCGCCGAGCCGCGCCTGCACGGTGGTCTCGGCCGCGGCCGGGACGCCGGCCGCGAACGCCGCGAGCACCCCGAGCGCGAGCCCCGCGAGGGAGGGGCCTCTCACCAGTCCCTCCCCTGCCGGTCGCGCACGGCGCGGGCGCGCTGCGTCTTCTGCCGCTCGAGCCGCTCGAGCTCCTGCAGCGAGCCGAGCAACTGCTCGGCTTGCTCCTTCGTCATCCCGGTGGGACGGCGCGAGGGCGGCGGCGACTCCGCCTGCGGCGAAGGCGGCGTCGGGCCCGGCTGCTGCGGCTGCTGCTGCGGGCCCTGCTGGTCCGGCGTCGCGCCTCCCGGGTTCGGCTCGCCGGGCTTCGGCTGTTCGGGCTTCTGGTCCGGCTGCTTCCCGGACGGGGCCTGGCGCGACTGCTCCTGCTCGCGCCGCAGCAGCTCGTAGTTCCAGCGCGCGTCGGCGTCGTTCGGGTCGCGCTCGAGGGCGCGCCGCAGCTCGCCGAGCGCGCGCTCGTAGTCCCCCTTCGCGCCGAGCAGGGTGCCGAGGTTGTAGCTCGCGACCTGCCCGGGCCGTCCACGCGCGGCGGCGAGGTGCGACAGCTCCGACGCGGCCGAGTCCGGCTGGCCCGCGAGCGCCCGTGCGGTCGCGAGGTTCACGCGCAGCGCCGCCGGGGCGCCGTGGCGGGCCCGGGCCGCGTAGAGCGACTCCGCCCGCGCCCAGCGCCCCTTGCGGAACGCGCGGTCGCCCTTCGCCCACGGGCTCTGCGCCCGCGCGGGGGCGGCGAGCGCGAGCGCCGCGACGATCGCGACGGCCGCCGCGCGGACCACCGGGGCCGCTCCGCTGCCCCGGGGCGCGCGGCGCCGCGGCCGGGCCAGATCCGCGGCGATCGCGAAGGCCGCCAGCAGCGCGAGCCACGCGAAGCGCGAAACCGGGCGCTCGATCAGCCGGGCGCCGTGACTCGAGCGCGCCAGCGAGCCCATGGCCGCCGCGAGTCGCGGCAGCTCCCCGCCCGCGCGCGTGGCGGCGAAGAAGCCGCCGCGCGTCGTGCGGCCGAGATCGCGCAGGAGCTTCTCGTCGAGCCGGCTGCGGACGACCTGCCCCGACGCGTCGCGTTTGACGTCGGTCGCATGGCCGCTGGCGTCGAGCACCGGAATCACGTCGCCGGCCGGCGTGCCGACGCCCACCGCGAAGACCCGCACGCCCGCCCGCGCGACCTCGTCCATGCCCTTGCGGGCGCCCCCCTCGAGGTCCTCGCCGTCGGTCCACAGCACGATCGCCTGCTCCTCGCGGCGCCCCCGGGGCAGCAGGCGCAGCGAGGCGGACAGCGCGCGGCCGAGATCCGTGCCGGGCGTGCTCACCGACCCGCTCGAGAGCGACTCGAGCACGAGCCGAGTCGCGGCGTGGTCGAGGGTCAGCGGGCACAGCCGCACCGCATCGCCGGCGAACGCCACGACGCCGACGCGGCTGCCCTGGACGCGCTCGAGCAGCCCGAGCGCCTCGCGGCGCGCCTCGTCGAGGCGCGAGGGCGAAACGTCCTGCGCGTCCATGCTCGCCGAGACGTCGATCGCGAAGACGAGGTCCGAGCCCTGCGACTGGCGCCGCACCGTCTCCCGGCCCCACTGCGGCCCGGCGGCGCCCAGCACGAGCAGCCCGACGGCGCCGAGGCGCAGCGCCGCCCCGAGCCGGCGCGCGCGCGGCATCGCCTGCCCGAGCAGCACGTGGTCCGCCCGCGGGCCGACCAGCGTCTTCGCCGCCCGGTTCGCCCGGTGCAGCGCCCGCAGCTCGAGCAGCCCGAGGACCGGCAGCACGAGGAGCGCCCAGAGCCAGGCGGGGGTCTCGAAGGTCACGGTCGGGTCCTCACGGCGCGCGGAACGCCCAGGTCGAAAGGGACAGCGAGTAGAACGCGAGCACCGCCGCCGCCAGCCCGAGCAGCGCGGGGCCGAGGTCGCGGTACTCGCGGTAGACGAGCGCGCGGATGGGCGCGCGCTCGAGCCGGTCGATCTCGGAGTAGACCCCGCTCAGCGTACTCGCGTCCCCGGCGCGGAAGAACCTCCCGCCCGTGCGGCGCGCGATCTCGACGAGTGGACGCTCGTCCACGCCCACGTTCATCATGACCTGCCGGCGGCCCATCACCGGGTCGTCCACGGTGACGGGCTCGAGGCTCGGGCGCCCGACGAGAATCGCGTACACCTTCACGCCGAGCGCCTTCGCGAGGTCGGCCGCGGTCAGCGGGTCGATCGCCCCGCGGTTGTTCTCGCCGTCGGTGAGCAGCACGGCGACCTTGCTCGGCGTGCGACTTTCGCGGAGGCGCTGGACCGCGGTGGCGAGCCCCATCCCGATGGCCGTGCCGTCCTCGGCGAGCCCGAAGTCGAGGCTCTCGATGAGCGAGACGAGCGTCTCGTGGTCGAGGGTGAGCGGGCACTGCGTGAACGCGGTCCCGGCGAAGCCGACGACCCCGATCCGGTCGTGCGGACGCCCGCGGACGAAGTCGCGCGCGGTGTTGCGCGCGACGTCGAGCCGCGTGCCCCCGCCCATGTCGCCCGCACTCATGCTGCGCGAGACGTCGATCGCGAGCACGATGTCCACGCCGCGCGAGTCCACCTCGCTCTGCTGGACACCCTGCTGTGGCCGCGCCGAAGCGATCACCGCGAGCGCCAGGGCCGCCCAGGGCAGCACGCGCGCGAACTGCACGATGCGCGACCGCAGGCCGGGCGCGGGCAGTCCGGCGACCGTCCCCCACAGCACCGCGGCCGGCCGCGTCCGCGGTCGCCGCGCCCGCCAGGCGAGCAGCGCCGGGATCGCGAGCAGCAGGAGCAGGAGCCAGGGATACTCGAAGCGGATCACGCGACCTCCCGTGCCTCGCGGCGGCGCACGAGCGCTTCCACCGCGGTCTCGCAGCGGTGGGCCTCCTCGACGCCGAGGGGCGCGCGGGCGAATTTCACCCGGTCCCACAGCCCGAGCAGCCCCTCGAGGCGTTCCACGTCGGCGGGCTCCAGCCGGGACTCCCGCAGTCGCACGACGAGCTCGCCGCTCGTGTCGCCCGGCCGCGGCGTCCCCACCACGGCCTCGAGGTAGCGGCGCAGGATGCGCGTGAGCGCGAGCGCGTGGTCCCCGAAGCGGCCGGCCTCCGGCAGGCGGAGCGCGCGCAGCTTCGCCAGCTCGGCGAGCGCCTCCGCGGCCGGGTCACGCGCCGGGCGCGGCACGGCGGCCACGGGCGCGGGCGCGGTCACCCGCCGCCGGCGCCGCCGCGCGGTCGCGATCGCGGCGAGGACCGCCGCCAGCAGGAGCAGGCCCGCGACGACGAGCGGCCACGGCACGCGCTCCCACCACGGGGCGCCGAACGGGCCGTGCAGCGCGCGCAGCGTCGCGTTCGTGTCCGCCGCCGTGATCGTGGGCAGGACGAGCACACGCCCGGTGGGCAGCCGGCGCACGACCTTCGGCCCTTCCGTCGGGTGCGGGGTCACTTCGACGAGGAGCCCGGGCACGGAGGAGACGCCGGTCGTGAAGACCTGCAACGGGACCTCGATCCAGCAGCTGTCGCTGCCGCTGACCTCGTGGGACCGCAGCCGCGTCGAGTTCACGCTCGTCCGGCCCGTGTGCGGATCGCCCCAGGTGAAGTCGCCGCCCGCAGCCGGACGGTCGAAGCGCACGCGGTAGCCCTGCGGCACGAGGATGCTGCCCCGGTAGAGCATCCGCTGCCCGAGCTTCGCGGGCGAGGGCGTGATCGTGACGCGCGTGGGCAGCGCCGGCGGCGGGGTCCGGTTCGTGGCCAGGCCGCCGACCTGCGCCGGGGCGGCGCCCCGGCCCGAGTCGGCCGCCGCCCGCTTCGCGCTCAGTCCGGGCGGGATCAGCGAGGCGGGCAGGCCCGCGAGCAGCGCCCCGGCGAGCAGGAGCGCGGCCCTCACGCCACCCCCCTCCGGCGGCGCGTCGCGAAGTAGCGCATGAGCGCCGGCAGCCACGGCCGGTCGGTGCGCAGCTCGACGACCGGGCACTGCGCGCGGGCCAGGACGTGCTCGGCCTGCCGGCGGCGTTCCCGCGCGAGCGTCGCGTAGCGGCGCTGCGCCGGCTTCGAGCGGGTGTTCACGAGCCGGCGCTCCCCGGTCTCGAGGTCCTCGAACAGCGTCCAGCCCACGCCGGGCAACTGCTCGTCCCGCGGGTCTCGCAGCGCGAGCGCCGTGACCTCGTGACGGCGGGCGAGCACGCGCCAGTCGCGCACGTCGAGACGGTCCTCGAAGTCGGAGACCCAGAACACGAGCCCCCGCCGGCGGAAGGAGCGGCTCACGAACCGGGCCGCGTCGCCCAGCTTCGTCCCTTCGCTCTCGGTCTCGTGGTCGAGCAGGTCGCGCAGCATCCGGAGCAGGTGGGTTCGGCCCCGCGCCGGCCGCACGAAGTGCTCGACCCGCCCCGCCGCGAGCAGGAGGCCGACCCGGTCGTTGCTGCGCATCGCCGCGAACCCGAGGACGGCGCACAGCTCGGCGGCCAGTTCGCGCTTCTCCTGCGCCGCGGTGCCGAAGCGCATCGAGCGCGAGACGTCCACGACCAGCATCACCGTGAGCTCGCGCTCCTCCACGAACCGCTTGACGTACGCATTGCCCATGCGCGCGGTGACGTTCCAGTCGATGTCGCGCACCTCGTCGCCGGGCACGTACGGGCGCACCTCCTCGAACTCGACGCCCCGCCCCTTGAAGACGCTCTCGCGCCCCCCCGCGAACAGCTCCTGGACCAGCCGGTGGCTGTGGATCTCGAGTCGGCGGACCTTGCGCAGCAGCTCCGCGGAGTCCATCAGGGAACGCGCACCTGCTCCAGGATCCGGCGCGCGATCTCCTCGCCGTCGACGCCTTCGGCCTCGGCTTCGTACGAGACCTGGATGCGGTGGCGGAGCACGTCCGGTCCGATCGCCTTGACGTCCTCGGGCAGGACGTACGGCCGGCCGCGGACCAGCGCGTGCGCCTGCGCGCCCCGCACGAGGAACAGCGTCGCGCGCGGGGACGCGCCGAACGCCACGAGCGCGTCGAGCGACAGGCCGAAGTCGCGCGGCCGCCGGGTCGCGCCGACGAGGTCGAGCACGTACTCCTGGATCTTGTCGTCCACGTAGACGCCGGCGAGCGCGTCCCGCGCCTCGAGCACCTGCTCGCGGGTCGCCTGGGGCTTCAGCTCGGGCAGCTGCGACAGCCCGGCCCGCTTCAGGATCTCCTTCTCCTCGGCGCGCTCGGGATAGCCCACCTTGACCTTGAGCATGAAGCGGTCGCTCTGCGCCTCGGGCAGGGGGTAGGTGCCCTCCTGCTCGATCGGGTTCTGGGTCGCGAGCACGAGGAAAGGCTGCTCGAGGTGCATCGACTCGTCGCCGAGCGTGACCTGCAGCTCCTGCATGGCCTCGAGCAGCGCCGACTGGACCTTCGCGGGCGCACGGTTGATCTCGTCGGCGAGCACGAGGTTCGCGAACACCGGCCCCCGCTTGGCCGTGAAAGAGCCGTCGCGCGGGTTGTAGACGAGCGTGCCCGTGAGGTCGGCCGGCAGCAGGTCGGGCGTGAACTGGATCCGGCGGAACCGGAGCGACAGGGCCTGCGCGAGGCTGTTCGCGGCGAGCGTCTTGGCGAGCCCGGGGACGCCCTCGAGCAGCACGTGGCCGCCCGTGAGCAGGCCGATGAGCAGCCGGTCCACCATCGCGTGCTGCCCGACGATGGCGCGTCCCACCTCGTCCCGCACGCGGCCGAGGATCTCCCCCGCGCGCTCGATGCGTCGCGCGGTCTGCGTGTCGACGGTCATGCGTTCCTTCCTGGAAACCGGTAACGCGATCCAACCATGGACGTGGGGAACGTTCGCGGCAGTATCGCGAAAGGGGCCGCGCGGGTCCAGCCCCGCCCGGCCGGGGCTCCCTCCCCGCTCAGGCCACGAGTCGCGTCGTCTCGGCGTCGGCGTCGAAGCCCGAGCCGGACTCCGAAAGCCACTCCGACAGCACCGTGCGGGCGTTCTTCTTCTCGTGCGGCGCCCGGAACGACTCGAGGCGGTCCAGGCGGTTCACGCCCCGGACGATCTCGAGCATCATCTCGGCTTCGCGCACCGGGTCGTGCGCGGCGCGGGCGCGCGCCATCCGCTGGTGCACGCGAAGGCGCGCCAGCGCCTCGACGTCGAGCGACCGCCGGTAGGCGCGCACGGCGGCCTCGAAGCCGCGCTCCGCGGCGGCGTACCGGCCCGAGGCGGCGGCGGTCAGGGCGCCGTGGTGGAGCAGCTGCCCCGGCACGAGGCCGGCGGGGGCGTGCACGGCCAGCTGGATCACGAGGTCGTCGAGCAAGGTGGGAGGTCCCTGGGAGGAAGGTCGCCGGCGTGCGGGGCGCCTTCCCGGGCAGCACGTTCGGTGCCAGAGCGGCCCGGGCGCTATCGCCCGAAACGACGGCGGGGACGGCCTGCGTGCCATCCCCGCCATTGCATTTTCCCTCGCCCGCGCCATTCAGCCTGCACGGGCCGGGGCGGAACCCGCCGGGCGCACGGGCTCCCAGCTGAAGAGCGGGTAGCCCGCCGTCAGGTCGAGCACCTGCGCCGCCACCTCCTTCGCCACGGCCTCGTCGCCGGGGCGCTCGAGGACGCGCGCCATCCAGCCGCCGAGGGTGCGCATCTCGGCCTCGCCCATGCCGCGGGTGGTCAGCGCCGGGGTGCCGATCCGGATGCCGCTCGTCACCCAGGGCTTCTGGGGGTCCCCGGGGACGGCGTTCTTGTTGACCGTGATGCGCGCCCGGTGCAGCGACTCCTCCGCCGTCTTGCCGGTCAGGTTCCGGCGGCGCAGGTCCACGAGGAGGAGGTGGTTGTCCGTGCCGCCCGAGACGAGGTCGAATCCGGCGTCCCCCAGCGCCTCGCCGAGCACGCGGGCGTTGTCCACGACCCGCTGCTGGTACGCGCGGAACCCCTCGGTCAGCGCCTCGCCGAAGCAGGCCGCCTTGGCCGCGATGACGTGCATGAGCGGCCCGCCCTGCAGGCCGGGGAACACCGACTTGTCGAGCTTCTCCGCCCAGGCCTCCTTCGCGAGCACGATCCCGCCGCGCGGTCCGCGCAGCGTCTTGTGGGTCGTGCTGGTGACGAGCCCCGCATGCGGCACCGGGCTCGGGTGCAGCCCGGCCGCGACGAGCCCGGCGATGTGGGCCATGTCCACGACCAGGACCGCCCCGACCTCGTCCGCGATCGCGCCGAAGCGCTCGAAGTCGATCCGGCGCGGGTACGCGCTCGCCCCGGCGACGATGATCGCGGGCCGGTGCTCGCGGGCGAGCCGGGCCACCTCGTCGTAGTCGATGAGCCCGTCCTCCGGACGCACGCCGTACTGGACGGCCTTCCACAGCTTCCCGGACACCGACACGGAATGGCCGTGCGTCAGGTGCCCGCCGTGCGCGAGGCTCATGCCGAGCAGCGTCGAGCCGGGCTGCGACACGGCGAGGTACGCGGCCAGGTTCGCCGACGCGCCCGAGTGCGGCTGCACGTTCGAGTGATCGGCGCCGAACAACGTCTTCAGGCGGTCGCGCGCGAGGTTCTCGGCGACGTCCACCCACTCGCACCCGCCGTAGTAGCGCTTTCCGGGCAGCCCCTCGGCGTACTTGTTCGTGAGCTCCGAGCCGGCGGCCTCCAGCACGGCCTCGCTCACGAAGTTCTCGGAGGCGATCAGCTCGAGCGTGCGGGCCTGCCGCTCGCGCTCCTTCGCGATGGCCTCGTGCAGCTGCGGGTCCTGCGCCTGAAGTCGCGACACGTCGTCCCCCCTCACCGGCCGTGGTGCTGCCGCTCGTAGTCGCGGATCTTGCCCACGCGGCGCTCGTGCCGGCCGCCCGCGAAGGGCGTCTCGAGCCACGTCCGCAGCCAGCCGAGCGCCGCGGCCTCGCCCGGCCCGGTGCGGCCGCCGAGCGCGAGCACGTTCGAGTCGTTGTCCTGCCGGGTCAGGCGCGCGGTCTCGTCGCTCGTGACGACCGAGGCGCGCACGCCCTCCACCTTGTTCGCGGCGATGCTCGCCCCGATGCCCGTGGCGCAGACGACCACGCCGCGCTCCGCCTCCCCCGAGGCCACCTTCTCCCCGACCGGGATGGAGAAGTCCGGGTAGTCCACGGACTCGGAGCCCGAGGTCGTGCCGACGTCCACGACCTCGTGCCCGAGCCTCTCCAGTTCGCGGCGGACGGCCTCCTTGAGCGCGAACCCCGCGTGGTCGCTGCCGATCGCGATCTTCACCCGGCGCCGCCCCCCGCGCTCACGCCCGCTTCGCCGACGTCTTGGGCACCGGCGAGAGCCAGCCGTAGCGGTCCGGCAGGTCCCCGCGCACCATGCCGAAGAACGCGTCCTGGATCGCCTTCGTCACCGGGCCGCGCTCCCCGCTGCCGACCTTGATCCGGTCCACCGAGGAAATCGGCGTGACCTCGACCGCGGTGCCGGTGAAGAACAGCTCGTCCACGATGTAGAGCATCTCGCGCGGGAGGACCGCCTCGCGCACCGTGTAGCCGAGGTCATGCGCGAGCCGCATGACGCTGTCGCGCGTGATGCCCGAGAGGATGCTCGAGCTCACCGGAGGCGTGAGGATCTCACCGTGGTACACGGCGAACAGGTTCTCGCCCGAGCCCTCGCTGACGTAGCCGCTCACGTCGAGCGCGATCGCCTCATCGTACCCGTCCTGGACCGCCTCGAGCTTGAGGAGCTGCGAGTTGAGGTAGTTGCCGCCCGCCTTCGCCATCGCGGGCAGCGTGTTCGGCGCCATGCGCGCCCAGCTGCCGACCTTGACGGCGGCGCCCTTCGTGAGCGCCTCCTCGCCGAGGTACTTGCCCCACGGGTAGGCGGCGATCATGGTGTCGATCGGCGTGCCGCTCGGGTCCACGCCCACGTGGGCGTAGCCGCGGTAGACGAGCGGCCGGATGTAGCACTCCTTCAGGCCGTTGACGGCCACGGTCTCGAGACAGGCGCGCTCGATCTGCTCGGCCGAGTAGCCCGGCGTCATCTTGTAGATCTTGCAGGACGCCATCAGCCGTTCGATGTGCTCGCCCAGCCGGAAGATCGCCGGGCCGCTCTTCGCGTCGTAGGCACGGATGCCCTCGAACACGCTCGAGCCGTAGTGGAGCACGTGCGAGAGGACGTGGATCTTCGCGTCGTCCCACGCGACGAACTGCCCGTTCATCCAGATCTTTTCGCTCTTCTGCATCGCCATGACACTCACCTCTCCGACGGGCCGGTGGCCCGGTTCACGAAGGATCGCGGATCTCGAGGATTTGCCGCACGACCGGCACCAGTCGCCGGACGTGGACGCGGATGCGCCGCCAGCACTCCTCGTACGCCTCCTTCGATGCGCCGTAGGGATCGGAAACCGGGAGGCCCGGGTCGCCGGGCTCCGGGTACTCACTCAACAGGTGCACGCGGTCCATCGGGGCCCCCATCGCCTCCAGGGCCGACCGGTGGTGCGGTTCCATCACGAGGATCAGGTCCGCCCCCGACACGAGCCGGGCCGTGGCCCTGCGCGCGCGGTGGGAGGACAGGTCGAATCCGGCCGAACGAGTCGTCTCGAGCGTGCCCGAGCTGGCGGGCTGGCCTTCCGAGGCCGACGTACCCGCCGAGAGCACCTCGACGCGCGCGGCATCGGAGCCCAGCTCCGCCGCGAGCGCCGCCGCGGCCATGGGACTGCGGCACGTGTTTCCCGTGCAGACGAACAGCACGCGAATCCGCGTCTCGTCGGTCATGCGCGGCGAGGATAGGTGCCGCTTTTCGGGCGCGTCAACCGCCCGAACCGCCGCCCGAAAGATCTTCGTGCGGGCCGAGAACGGCGCTCACGTCGAGCGCGCCGCGGCGAAGAAGCTTCGGCGTTCCCGATCCGAGGTCCACGAGGGTCGACGGGAGCCCGCCGTGACGCGGACCGCCGTCGAGCACGAGGTCCAGCTGGTTGCCGAAGTACCCGATCACCTGCTCGGCCGTCTCCGCCGGCGGCTGCCCCGACAGGTTCGCGCTGCTCGAGACGACCGGGCCGCCGATGCGCTCGAGCAGCGCGCGCGAGAGCGTGTCGCCGGGGCAGCGCAGCGCGATCGTGGCACCGCGCCCGCGCACGCGCTCGGGCACGAACCCGGACGCGGGCAGGATGATCGAGAGCGGCCCGGGCCAGAACGCCCGGATGAGCCGCTCGGCGGCCGGCGGCACCTCGAAGGCGAGCGCCCAGGCCTGCTCCGGGTCGGGAATCAGGGAGATGACCGCGTGTGAGGGGTCGCGGCGCTTGAGCCGCGCGAGCCAGTCCACCGCCGCCGGGTCGAGCAGCGAGCAGCTGAGCCCGTAGAGCGTGTCGGTCGGGAACGCGATGACGCCCCCCCGCAGCACGGCCTCGGCCGCCTGGTCGAGCGTCTCGCGGTCGGGCCGTTCCGGATCGATCTTCAGGACCTCCATCGCGGGGGCGTCACTTCCTTCCGGCGCGCGCGGCCATCGCCGCCGCGTGCTGTTCGAGCTTGCGGGCCAGCGTCGCGTCGCCGACCGCCAGGATCCGCAGCGCAAGGTGGGCGGCGTTCTTCGCGCCCCACGAGCCCACGCCCAGCGTGCCGACGGGAACGCCGGGCGGCATCTGCACCGTGGCGAGCAGCGCGTCGAACCCCGCGAGCGGCGACGAGGCGAGTGGCACGCCGAGCACGGGCAGCCGGCTGTGGGCCGCCATCGCGCCCGCGAGGTGCGCCGCGCCCCCCGCGCCCGCGATGAGCACCTCGAGCCCGCGCGCGCGCGCGGTGCGCGCCCAGCGCGCCGCGGCGTCGGGCGTCCGGTGCGCCGACCGGACGGCGAGCTCGCTCTCGACGCCGAAGTCCGCGAGCACCTTCGCGGCCTCCTCCATCACCGTCCGGTCCGAATCGCTGCCCATGACGATCCCGACCCGCGGCCTCCGCCTTCCGCGCTTCATGCGATGCGACCCTCCAGGGGCGCCGGTGCGCCCGATGACCGGGCGGCGACGTCTCCGCGACTGCGCCATCCCGAGCCTCCCAGTCCGGCGCGCGCGGCGTAGACCGCCGTGCGTGCCGCTTCGACCGTCTCCGCCTTCGCCGTGAGGTAGGCGGCACGCCCTCCCCGCACGACCCACCGCCCGTCCTCCCGCCGCGTGCCCGCGTGGAACACGATCACGCCGGAGCGCTCCACGGCCTCGAGCCCGGCGATCTCCCCGCCGCCGCGCACGGCTCCCGGGTAGCCTTCGTCCACGAGCGCCAGCGTGACCGCGGCCCCGGGGGCGCGGGCGATCGCGCCCGGGTCGAGCGCCCCGCGCGCCGCGCCTGCGAGCAGAGCCGCGAGCGAGCCGTCCACGAGCGGCACGACGGACTGCGTTTCGGGATCGCCGAAGCGCGCGTTGAACTCGACCACCTTCGGGCCGGCCGCGGTCAGCATGAGGCCGCAGTAGAGCGCGCCGCGGTACGGCGTCCCCCGGGCGCGCATCGCCGCGAGCACCGGGGCCACGACCCGCCCACCGACCTCCGCCTCGACGCCGGCGGTCACGGCGGGCGTCGGCGCGTACGAGCCCATGCCGCCCGTGTTCGGGCCCCGGTCGCCGTCGAGCGCGCGCTTGTAGTCGCGCGCCGCGGGCAGGAGTGTCCATCGCTCGCCGTCGCAGACCGCGATCACCGAGGCCTCCTCGCCGGCGAGGTGCTCCTCGACCAGCACGCTGCTCCCGCCCTCGCCGAACGCGCCTCCCTCGAGGCAGCCGCGCGCGAACGCCTCGGCTTCCGCAGCGTCCCCGGTCACGAGCACGCCCTTGCCCGCCGCGAGCCCGTCCGCCTTGACGACGTGCGGCGCGCCGAAGCGCGCGAGCGCCGCCCGCACGCCGGGCAGGTCGCGGCAGCGCTCCGCGCCGGCGGTGGGCACGCCCGCCTCGCGCATGACCTCCTTCGCGAACCACTTGCTCGACTCGAGCCGCGCGGCCTCGCGGCTGGCGCCGAAGACCGCGACGCCCGCCGCCTCGAGCGCGTCGGCCACGCCCGCGGCGAGCGCCGACTCCGGCCCGACCACGACGAGCTCCACGCCGCGCGAGCGGCAGGCCTCCACGACGGCCGGCGGGTCGGTCTCCCCCACGTCCACCCGGCCGTACGCGGCGCCCATGCCGTCGTTCCCGGGACCGCACAGTACTTCCGGCCGGTGCGGGTCGCGGGAGAGCCGCCACGCGAGCGCGTGTTCGCGGCCGCCGGAGCCCAGGACGAGGATGCGCGCGGGAGTCACGGCGGCACTCTACGAAGCGGCTCGCGTCGAGTTCAAGCCCCGGGGCTCCCGGCGCCCGGGAGCGGCGGGAGCCACCCGGCTGCCTCGCAGGCCGCGAAGGCCGCGCCCCCCTCGCCGGCGATCACGGCCGGCGGGTCGTCGTCGTTCCACAGCAGCGCGAAGTCCACCGGGACGAGGAGGGCCGTCGCCCGCGCCGCCTCCCACGCGGCCCGCGCCCGCGCCGGCGGGTCCGTGGCGCGCCCGAGCGCGGCGGCGAGGGCCGTGCGCGTCCCCGCACCGGCGAGGCCCGGCACGAGCAGTGCCGGCCCGCCGTGCGCCGAGCCGTCGGCGCCCGTGCCCGTGCGGCCGCAGAGCACGACGGCCTCGGCCTCGCGCAGGTCGTCGTCGAGCTCGAGCACCGTGCCGTCCGGCAGCGCGCCGGGCGAGAACGTCGCCCCCGCGGGGTCGTGCCTCAGCACCGGGACGCCCAGCGTGTCGCGCAGCGCGCGCGAGGCCTCGCGCTCCGCCGGCCCGGGCGGGCCGTCGCCGGTCAGCATCAGGATCATCCGCCCGCGCGGCACGCCCACGCGCACCATCGCCTCCGTCAGCTCCGCGAGCGCGACGCGCTCGGCGTCGCCGCCCCGGCCGTCGGCGACGATCGCCGTCACCGCCGGGATCGCGAAGTGCCGGGCGAGCGGTCCGCCGAGCGGTGACGCCAGGGCGCGGCGCAGTCCGGCGCGGAATCCCACGTCAGCTCCCGGCGCCCCGGGCGGCCAGCTCCTCGCGCAGGAGCGCCTGGACGACCTGCGGCACCGCCTGCCCGCCGCTCGCCTTCATGACCCGGCCGACGAGGAAGCCGAAGGTGACGCCCTTGCCCTCGAGGAACTGCGCCACCGCCTCGGGATGCTCCTCGAGCACGCGGCGCACGAGCGGCCGCAGGTCGTCCGCCGAGGCCTGCACCCGGACGCCATGGCGCGCGAGCAGCTCGTCGGGCGTGCCGTCCTCGTCCGCCATCCAGGCGAACACCTGCTTGGCGAGCGGCCCCGGAAGCGCCTTCGTCCCCACCTTCGAGAGGAACGCCCGGAGGCGCTCCGGCGGCACGCGCTCCGCCCAGCGCGCGAGCGACCAGCCCCGCTCCTTCAGCACGCGCAGCACCTCGACCATGATCCAGTTGCTCGCGAGCTTCGCGTCGGCCTCCCGCGCGCACGCCTCGAAGTAGTCGGAGAGGTCGCGCGCCTCGGTGAGGACGGCGGCGTCGTAGCCCGGGAGGCCGTACGCGGACGCGAAGCGCTCCTCGCGCGCCCAGGGCAGCTCGGGAAGGGCCGCGCGGGCCGCGTCGAGCCGGCCGGCCTCGAGGCGCAGCACGGGCAGGTCGGGTTCGGGGAAGTAGCGGTAGTCGTGCGCGTCCTCCTTCGTGCGCATGACCGCCAGCCGGTCGTGGTCGGCGTCGTAGAGCAGCGTCGCCTGCACGACGGCCCCGCCCTCGTCGAGCAGGGCGGCCTGCCGGGCGATCTCGGCCGCCACGCCACGCTCGACGCCCTTGATCGAGTTGAGGTTCTTGATCTCGGTCTTCACGCCGAGCCCGGGCGTCCCCGCCGGGCGCAGCGAGACGTTCGCGTCGCACCGCAGCTGAGCCTTCTCCATGTCGCCGTCCGAGAGGCCGAGCCAGCGCACGAGGCGGCGCAGCGAGAGCAGGAACGCGGTGCACTCCGCGGGGCTGCGCAGCACGGGCTCCGTGACCATCTCGAGCAGCGGCGTGCCGGCCCGGTTGAACTCGACGCGCGAGATCCGCACGTCGCCGTGGCGCTCCGGATGGAACGACTTGCCGGCGTCCTCCTCGCAGTGGATCCGCGTCAGCGCGAAGCGGCGGAGCGCCCCGTCCACGACCGCGGGCAGCGCGCCGCCCTCGCACAGCGGGCGATCGTACTGCGTGACCTGGTAGTTCTTCGGCATGTCCGGGTAGAAGTAGTTCTTGCGGGCGAAGACGCTCTCGCTCCGCACGTCGCAGCCGAGCGCGAGCCCGAGCGAGACCGCCGCGTCGATCGCCGCCGCGTTGACGCGCGGCAGCGCCCCGGGAAGGCCGAGGCAGACCGGGCACGTGTGCGTGTTCGGCTCGTCGCCGAACGCGACCGGGCATCCGCAGAACATCTTCGTGTTCGTGCGCACCTGGAGATGGCACTCCAGCCCGATCACCGGCTCCCAGGCCACGCCACCTCCCGCTCGTGCCCGCGCGGCAGCCGCGCCGCGTCGCCGTCCACCTCGATCGCCCGCGCCGCGCGCAGCAGCGCCGGCTCGCCGTCCTCGGGCGCGAGCAGCTGCACGCCCACGGGGAGCCCCTCCGGCGACAGCCCCGCCGGCACCGAGAGGCCGGGCAGCCCCGCGAGGTTCGCTCCGATCGTGAACACGTCGCTCAGGTACATCGCCAGCGGGTCGTCCACCTTCTCGCCGAGACGGAACGGCAGGGTGGGTGCCGTCGGCAGCAGCAGGAGGTCGCAGCGCCCGAACGCGGCAGCGAACTCCCGCCGGATGCGCGTGCGCGCGCGCTGCGCCTTGAGGTAGTAGGCGTCGTAGTAGCCCGACGAGAGCGCGTACGTGCCGAGCAGGATGCGCCGGCGCACCTCGGGGCCGAACCCCTCGCTGCGCGTGCGCGTGTAGAGGTCGAAGACGTCGGTCGCACCCGCCGCGCGGCGGCCGTAGCGCACGCCGTCGAAGCGCGCGAGGTTGCTGCTCGCCTCCGCCGTCGCCACGAGGTAGTAGGCCGCGACGCCCGCGTCGCCCGGCCGGAACTCGAGCGGCACCCGCGTCGCCCCCGCGCGTTCGAGCGCCGCCGCGGAGCGCTCGAGCCCGGCCACGATCGGGGCGTCCACGCCCTTCTCCCAGAGGTTGGCCGGCCAGCCGAACCTCAGGCCCGCGACGCCCGCGTCCCACGGCGAGACGTCCGGTGCGGGACCGGGCCGCGACGTCGCGTCGAAGGGGTCCGGTCCCGCCAGCGCCGCGTAGAGCATCGCGACGTCCCCGGCGTGGCGCGCGAACAGTCCCACCTGGTCGAGCGACGAACCGAAGGCGACGAGCCCGTAGCGCGAGAGCCGCCCGTAGGTCGGCTTGAGTCCGTACACGCCGCAGAACGCCGCGGGCTGGCGGACCGAGCCGCCCGTGTCGGAGCCGAGCGCGAGCGGCACGAGCCCGTAGGCGACGGCCGCGGCGGACCCGCCGCTCGAGCCGCCCGGCACGCGGTCCAGGTCCCAGGGGTTGCGAGTCGGGCCGTAGCAACTGAACTCCGTCGAGGAGCCCATCGCGAACTCGTCCATGTTCGCCTTGCCCACGACCACGCCGCCGGCCTCGCGCAGCCGCCGGACCACCGTCGCCTCGTAGGGGGCGTGCCACCCGGCGAGGATGCGCGAGCCGCAGGTCGTCGGGTAGTCCGTCGTGCAGAGGTTGTCCTTCACCAGCACGGGCACGCCGGCGAGCGGCCCGTCCGTGCGCGCGTCGCGCGCCGCCGAGTGCCGCGCGGCCGGGTCGCTGTGCGCGACCGCGTGCACGTCCCGCTCCCAGCGCCGCGCCGGCCCGTCCCAGCCGCTGGCGGCGGCATCCACCGGGTCGAGCGCGCGTGAACGCACGGCCTCCGCGACGGACGCGGCGGACAGCCTCCAGGCGTCCGCAGCCGCGCTCACGGGTTCACGTTCTCCACGATAATCGGCACGACGAAGCAGCCGTCGCGCACCTCCGGGGCTCCGGCCAGAACGTCCTCGGCCCCGAGCGTGCGGCCGTCCGGCGCGTCGGCGCGCAGGGGCTCCCCGGCGGGCGCGAACGTCGTGGGCTCGCAGCCCTCCAGGTCGAGCGCGTTCAGCGTGGCCGCGAACTCGAGCACGGCCGAGAGCTGGACCGCGACGTGGTGGAGGTCCTCGTCCGCGATCTCGAGCCGCGCGAGCGCCGCGATGCGCCGGACTTCCGCGTCGTCAATCGCCATCGCCTGCCCCCGTCACGAATCGCGCGAGCACCTTGCGGACCGAGCCGGTGAACCGCACGGTGAGCTTCATGTCGGGTCCCTCTCCCTCGGCCTCGATCACCGTGCCGACGCCGAAGCGCTCGTGCCGCACGTGCTGGCCGATCGCTCGGCGCGCCGCCGCGCCGCGCAGGGGCGCGGCCGTGACGCCGTGCGAGGGTCCGCCGGGAACGTCCTCGTCATCGTACGAGATCTCCGAGGCCTCGTCGTGCTCGTACGTGCGACCGTCGCCGCCGGCGGCACCCCGCGACCCGGTCCGCCACCCGCGGCCCCCGCCGTTGCCGCCGGCGCGGGTGCCACGCGAGGCGCCGCTCCAGCCGCCGGCCGAATCGTCCTCGCGCTCGAGCAGCTCGGCCGGGATCTCCTCCACGAAGCGAGACACCTGCGCGCCCCAGGACGTGTAGCCGCCGTCCGAGGGCGTGAAGCGCCGGCGCCAGGCCGCGGCGGTGAGCAGCACGTCGTCCTTCGCGCGCGTGAGGGCGACGTAGAAGAGCCGCCGCTCCTCCTCGAGCTCGCGCGCGTCGTCCAGCGCGGAGCCGTGCGGCAGCAGCCCCTCCTCCAGCCCGGCCACGACGACGCTCGCGAACTCGAGGCCCTTCGCGTTGTGGGCCGTCAACAGGAGCACGCGGTCGGCGTCATCGCTCAGGCGGTCGGCGTCCGTCAGGAGGGAGCACTCCGAGAGGTACTCGAGCAGCCCGCCCCGCCCCTGTTCGCCGAACTGGGCCGCCGAGGCCGCGAGCTCCTGGACGTTGGCCTGCCGCTCGGCGAGGTCCTCGGGTCCGTCGCACACGTTCTCGAGGTGCTCCGGGTAGCCGCTCTTCTCGAGCAGGAGCGCAAACAGGTCGCCCAGGGGCCCCTCGCGCCGCACCTCGAGCTCCGCGAGCAGCGCGAGGACCTGGTTGGCACCCGCCCGGGCCGGTCCCCGCAGCCCCCCCTCGCCGCGCAGCGCCCGCAGGGCCGCGGCGGGCGTGACCCCGAACGCGACGCGCGACTCGACGAGCCCCTGGACCGCGGGGCCGAGGCCGCGCCGCGGCGTGTTCCAGACGCGGAAGAAGGACGCCGTGTCCGACGGGTTCACCAGCACGCGCAGCCAGGCGAGCAGGTCCTTGACCTCGCGGCGCTGGTAGAACGACACGCCGCCCACGATCTCGTACGCAATGCCGGCATGCCGCAGCTCGGTCTCGAGCGCACGCGACTGGGCGTTCGTCCGGTAGAGGACGGCGCACTCGGAGAGCGGGACGCCGGCCCGCGCGCGGGACTCGAGGTGCCGCCGCACGCGACGCGCTTCCGCGGCCTCGTCAGCGCACAGCGCAAAGCGCAGCGGCACCCCGTCCTCGCGCTCGCACCAGAGCGTCTTGCCCTTGCGGGCCTGGTTGTTCGCGATGACGGCGTTCGCCGCCTTCAGGATGTTGCCCGTCGAGCGGTAGTTCTGCTCGAGCCGGATCGTGACGGCGCCGGGGAACCCGCGCTCGAAGTCGAGCACGTTCGCCAGGTCCGCGCCGCGCCAGCCGTAGATGGACTGGTCGTCGTCCCCCACGACGAACACGTTGCCGTGGCCGGCGCCGAGCGCCTGCACGAGCCGGAACTGCGCGTGGTTCGTGTCCTGGTACTCGTCCACGAGCACGTGCTCGAAGCGCCGGCTCCAGCGCTCCCCCGCGTCGGGATGGTCGAGGAAGAGCCGGACGGCCTCGGCGATGAGGTCGTCGAAGTCGAGGGCGCCCGCGCGGCGCAGCGCGCCCTGATAGCGCGCGTAGAGGAGGGCGACGTTGCGGTCGAACGGCGTCATCGCCGACCGCTCGGCGTCCTCGGGACCGACGAGCGCGTTCTTGCAGTCCGAAATGCGGCCCAGCGCGACGCCCGGCCGGTACGCCGTCTCGTCGAGCCCGAGGTCGCGCCGCACGTCCCGCAGCAGCGACTCCTGGTCCTCGCGGTCGTAGATGGTGAAGCCAGCGGGCAGGCCCAGGGTCGCTGCCTCGCGGCGAAGCAGCCGGACCGCCGTCGCGTGGAACGTCCCGATCCACACCCGCGACGCCGGCGGCCCCGCGGCCTCCTCGATGCGCGCGCTCATCTCGCGCGCGGCGCGGTTCGTGAACGTGAAGGCGAGCACCGCCTCGGGCCGCACGCCACGCTCGAGCAGGCGGGCGACCCGCGCGGTCAGCACGCGGGTCTTGCCCGAGCCGGCGCCGGCGATCACGAGGGCCGGGCCGCGCTCGTGCTCGACGGCGGCGCGTTGCGCGGGATTCAGGGAGAAGCTCGAGGCCAGGGTCGCGCTCCGGGAGAAGGTCGGGAATCGGTCCGGGGACGCAATCTAACCGAACGCCCGCGGGGCCTCCAAGGCGACGGGCCGCCGGTCGTGCGACCGGCGGCCCCGCGCGCGCCCGCTCCGGCGGGTCACTTCACGAACAGCATCTCGCGGTACTTCGGCACCGGCCAGAGATCGTCGTCCACGAGCGTCTCGATCCGGTCCGCGGCGGCGCGCACGTCCTGCATGAGCGGCCGCACCTCGGCGCCGAGCCGCTGGCAGGCCTTCATCTCGTCGTGCGTCCCGTGCACGTCCGCGAGCTTCTTCCGCATCTGTTCGACGCCGGCGAGCGCGGACTCGAGGGCTTCGCCCAGCGCCGCGACACGCCGGGCGTGCGCGGAGTCCTTCCGCGGCCCGGCCTGGCCCATGGCACCCCAGGCGGCGCTCGAGACGGAGAGCTGGCGCTCGGCCGCCGGAACGACGATCGTCGTCACGAGCTCGGCCAGCGTCTCGGCCTCGAGGGTGACCTGCTTGAGGTAGCGCTCCATGGCGACGTTGAAGCGGCTCTCGACCTCGGCCTCCGAGAACACGCCCATGTCCACGAGGAAACGGTGCCGCTTCGGGTCGCGCACGGCCGCGAGGGCCGCCGGCGTGTCGGCGAGGTTCGGCAGGCCCCGCTTCGCGGCCTCCGCCCTCCACTCCTCGCTGTAGCCGTTGCCCTCGAACCGCACGGCCGAGGTCTCCGAGAAGATCTCACGCAGCAGCTCCGCCACGGCGACGTCCCGGTTGGCGCCCTTGCCCTCCAGCTTGGCGCGCAGGCGCTCCGTCATCTCGGCGAGCGCCGCCGCGACCGCCGCGTTCAGCATGGACATGGGGACGGCGCAGTTCGCCGACGAGCCCACGGCGCGGAACTCGAACTTGTTGCCCGTGAACGCGAACGGCGAGGTGCGGTTGCGGTCGGTGTTGTCCTTCGCGAGCGACGGGAGCTTGGCGACGCCCATCTGGAGCACGAAGTGCTCGGGGTCCTTCGCGGCCTCGCCCGCGATCATGCGATCCACGATGCTCGTGAGCTGGTCGCCGATGAACACCGACAGGATCGCCGGGGGCGCCTCGTTGGCCCCGAGGCGCAGGTCGTTGTTCGCGCCCGAGACGGAGAAGCGCAGCGCCACCGCGTAGTCGTGCACGGCCTTCAGGCAGACGGCGACGAACGCGAGGAAGCGCAGGTTCTGGTGCGGAGTCTTGCCGGGATCGAGCAGGTTCTCGCCCCGGTCGCTGGACAGGCTCCAGTTGCAGTGCTTGCCACTGCCGTTGATGCCGTCGTACGGCTTCTCGTGGAACAGGCACACGAAGTCGTGCCGCAGCGCGACCTTCCTCGCGACGTCCATCGCGAGCACGTTGTGGTCGTTGGCGATGTTCGCGTCCTCGAAGATCGGCGCCATTTCGAACTGCATCGGCGCGACCTCGTTGTGGCGCGTCCGGATCGGGATCCCGAGCCGGTAGAGCTCGAACTCCAGCTCTTCCATGAACGCGATCACGCGGGGAGGAATCGAGCCGAAGTAGTGGTCCTCGAACTGCTGGTGCCGCGGGGAGCTCGCCCCGATCAGCGTCCGCTCGGTCAGCGTCAGGTCCGGCCGCAGGGCGAAGTGCGCGCGGTCCACGAGGAAATACTCCTGCTCGACGCCGAGCGTCGAGTGGACGTGCTTCACGTCCACGTCGCCCAGCAGCTTCAGGAACCCCGCGGCGTGGCGGCTGAGCGCCTCGCCCGAGCGCAGCAGCGGCGTCTTGTGGTCCAGTGAAGCACCGTGATAGCTGATGTAGGCGGACGGGATGCAGAGCGTGGGCCCGTTCGAGTTCTCGACGAGGAACATCGGCACGCTCGGGTCCCAGGCGGTGTAGCCGCGGGCCTCGAACGTCGATCGCATGCCGCCCGACGGGAACGAGCTCGCGTCCGGCTCGCTCTGCCAGAGCTGCGAGCCCGAGAGCTTCTCGAGCACGCGCGCCTCGCCCGCCATCTGGACGTTGAGGTCGATGAACGCGTCGTGCTTCTCGGCCGTCAGGCCGGTCATCGGCTGGAACCAGTGCGTGAAGTGCGTCGCCCCGTGTGACACGGCCCATTCGCGCGCGGCCGAGGCCACGGATTCGGCGACCTCCCGGCTGAGCGGCGTGCCGTGGCGCAGGGTCGAGACCAGCGACTGGTAGGTCTCCCTCGGCAGCTTCTCGCGCAGCTTGAGCAGGTCCAGGACATGGAGCCCGAAGTAGGTGCTCACCGGGGACCGGTGGCCGTCGGGCTGCCGCGGCGCCTCGAAGGTGCGCGGCTGGCGCGACATCGCGGCGGAGCGGGCGGACGCGCGGGGATTGGAGCGGGCGTCGGACAACGTGCTGCCTCCTGTTCTCGACCGGCGCGAACCGGAAAACTCCGCGCCGATGCGTGGGAGTCGGGGGTCCGTCACGAGCGTGCCCGTGGCGAAGCCGGGGAAGCCGAGGCCAATGACGTTAGCCGAACCCGGGCGGCCACGCCACAGGCGAATTGCACGGCGTCGTGCGAAGCGCAACGTCGATCCGCCCCGGGGCGGGCGCAGCCGTCAGAACTCGGGGCCGAGGCTCAGGTGCCAGCGCGGACGGGCCACGCTCTGCAGGTCCGTGCGCCAGCCCACGTCGAGCTTGACCAGGGCGAACCAGACGTAGCTGCGGATGCCGCAGCCGAAGGACAGCAACGGGCTCGCGAGGTGCCTTCCCCGGGAGTCTACGGCCGTGAAGCGGAGCGGGTCGCCGTCGTTCCAGACCATGCCGGCGTCCGTGAAGATCGCGCCCTTGAGGTTGAAACTCCCGAGCGGCACGGGGCCCACGAGGCCGAGCTGCTGGATGAACGGGAAGCGGAGCTCCTGGTTCATCATGAGCGCGCGCGTCCCGACGATGTCGAAGTCGCGGAAGCCCCGCAGCGTCGAGAACCCTCCGAGCCGGAAGGCCTGGGGATCCCGGCCGTAGCTGCCGGCCGCCAGGAAGCGCATCGCCCAGGTGTAGCCCGAAGTGAGGTCCCAGTAGCGCCGGAAGTCGCCCGAGACGGTCCGGTACTCGAGGCTGTTCCCGGTGAGGCCGAACGCCGGCGAGAACGTCAGGTTGTAGCGCGAGCCGTTCACCGGGCCGTAGTAGCTCGACAGCGAGTTGTCCCCGACCAGCGACAGGGACGGTGACGTCACGCTGCGGTACTCGCGCGAGCCCCGCGTGTAGTAGCCCGGGGCAACCTGTTCGTAGAACGTGCGCTCGACCCAGAACTGCGTCATCTGCAGGTCGAACCGCCGGAACTTGTCGAACGGGTACGACAGCTCGAACAGGCCCCCGAAGTTGCGCTCGCTGAAGATCTGGGCGCTCGAGAGCTGCTCGCCGAGGGTGGTCGCCCGCGACTCGTAGTAGTTCTTGAAGTGGAACGCCCCCACGCCCCAGTCCCAGCGGCGCGGCAGGTAGCTGTAGATCGCGAGGGCGTTCGTCTCCTCGAGCGAGCCCGGGAAGAGGTCCGTCGCGATGTACAGGTTGCGGTCGCCGAGGAAGTCGCTGAACAGGATCGATGTCGTGCCCGCGAACCCGTAGCCGGTCGCCGCCACGACCTGGCCGTTCGCGGCCTCGGCGCCGAGCTTCCAGTGGTAGCCGTGGGGCTTCTGGCCGAGAACGCTGTCGGGCAGCTCGAACGGCCCCCCGCGGTCCACGAGCGGGATGGTCTCCACCGGCCGCGCGCTCGTGTCGGGGGCGACGCGGTTCTGGGGCAGGGCCAGCTCGCCGAGCCCGGGCGTGAAACCCGACGCCACGGGTTCCGAGGGGGGCTCGCCGGCCACCGTCGGCAGCGGCCTCCGGTGGCCGACGCGGTTCGGCCCGACGGTCGTGTCCGGCGCGACGGCGGAGTCCGGCCACGCGACGGCGAGCGCGCCGAGATCCGGCGCCCTGGTCGTGTCCGGCGGCGGGGGCACCGAGGCCTGGGCCGCCGTGATCACGGCCGCCTTCGCGTCCGCCTGCAGGTCCTGGAGCACGCCCTCCGAGTCGAGGGGCTCCTGCACGGCGAACACGTCCCAGCCGCCGCGGTCGAACGCGGAGAAGACGAGGCGGTCGTTCAGGTGCGACCACGAGATGCTCTGGATGCCGCCGAGCACGTTCGTGAGCTGGGTCACCGAGTGCTCGCCGGTGTCGAGCAGGTAGAGGTCCATCGCGCCGCCGCGGTCGCTCAGGAACGCCAGCTTCCGCCCGTCCGGCGACCAGACCGGGTCGTGGTCGTCGCCGGAGGTGTTGAGGAGCGAGTCCACCTGCCCGCTTTGCACGTCGAGCTGGTAGAGCCCGTAGCGGCCGTAGCCGGAATCGGGCGGCGCGGGGTTCAGGACGACCGGCGCGAGCCGGTCGGAAGCGAACGCGATCCGGCGGCCGTCGGGCGACCACGACGGCTCGCGCTCGTCCCAGGTGTCGTTCGTGAGGCGCCGGGTCTCGCCGTTCCCGGTGTCCACCAGCCAGAGGTCGTTCCGGCCGTGCAGGAGGCCCGCGACGACGACGGTGTCCGACGTGGGCGACCAGGCCGGGTAGGCCAGCGCGTCGCACGGCAGCGAGAAGCTCTTGAGCACGTGCCCGTTGTTCGAATCCACGACGTAGAGCTTGTCGCGCCCCCCGCTCTTCGCGGTCAGCGCCAGGCGATCGCCGTCCGGCGACCAGGCGATCGAGCCGCGGAACAGCGGCCAGGACTCGAACTGGACGCTGCGCTCCCCGCGCAGCACGCGGCGCAGGACCTTCCCGTCGTAGGCCGACATCACGTAGAGGTCGGTGTACTGCTTGCGGTCGCTGAAGTAGGCGATGCGATCGCCCTGCGGCGAGACCTCCGGCATCAGGTTGAGGTTGCTCTGGTCGTGCCGGTGGTCCGTGAGGCGCTTGCCGTACTTCTCCGGGTATTCGCGCTTCGCGACCTGCGGCCAGTACTTCCGGCGCAGCCAGCGGCGCCACTGCTCGTCGAACTTCTGCGGGGGCATGCCGTACGTGCGCTGGAAGGCGCGGTCGAAGTTCCGCATCTGGCGTGCGCGCCGGAACATCTCGCGGAAGCGGTCCTGGCCGTAGCGCTCGTTCAGGTAGGCGACGGCCGACTGCCCGAACTTGTAGACGGGGTATCCCCCCATGTACTCGAGCGGCGGGATGTAGCCCGTGATGGCGCCGTCGCGGCACCACATCTCGCAGTTCGGCTCCATGCCGAGCGAGTAGTACTCGGCCATTCCCTCGGCGAACCAGAGCGGCATCTGGAAGAAGCCCTGGCCCGAGAGCAGCGACATCCCGGTGTTGTTGTACAGGATGTCGAACTGGAACGCGTGCACGAGCTCGTGCACGAGGACGTGCCGGAAGTCCTCGTACGAGCCCGTGAACGGGATCACGACGCGGTCGCGCAGCAGCTCGGTGAAGCCGCCGGTACTGCCCTCGATCAGCTCCGAGGTGACGTTCGTCTGCGAGAAGTCGTTGTGGGACGCGTAGAGGATGATCGGAATGCGCTTGCTCAGCTTGTGGCCGAGCCGCTTCGAGAAGACGGCGTTGGTCTTCTCGGCGAGGTCGAGGGCGCGCATCGCCAGGCTGTCGGAGCCGGCATAGAAGTACACCTCGAAATGGTCCGACTGGATCCAGCGCCAGTCGAACATCTCGTACTGGACCTTGTTCTGCCCGAAGTACTGGGCGCTCGCCACGCCCGTGGTCGCGATCACCCCGGCCAGCAGCCCCGCGGCCCACGCGACCGCGCCCAGAGCCCTGGCCGCCCAACGCCGAACGCCCATCGTCCGTCCTTTCCGTCCCGGCCCCCGGCGCGAATCCGCGCCGTGCCGCACTCTACACCGAAACTGGTCTTCCGTTCCCGGCTTCGAACGTCTGCGAATCGTCAATACTCCCAGCGCGCCTTGAGGTTGACGTTGAAATCGGTCGGCCCGTTCGCCGCCGTGGACTGCGCCAGCGAGGTGCGCCGCTGGGCGAGCTCGGTCGTGAGGTAGATGAACCGGTTGATGCGGTACTCCACCTCGACGTCGCGCTCGTAGAGGTTGGCGGTCCCCACCGGGGCCGTCCCGCGGTCCAGCCCGGGCACGCGCTGGCGGTACGTGAACGAGGTCCGATCGTTCACGTCGCCCGAGAACCCGACGTAGACGTCCCCGGCGCCTCCGGCGCCGAACAGGGCCCCCTGCTCGCGCTCCACGGTCCACTGGCTGATCGCGTTGTTGAAGAACTTCGAGAGATCCTGCGAGAGCTGGTTCGTGAGCTGGCGCGTGACGTAGTTCTGCAGCGGGTCGGCGCTGAACTGGCCGGACGGGTCGGTGAACCGGCCGTAGGTGAGCTCGGCGAGGATCTCCCGCTGGTCCCAGCCCTCCGGACCGCTCAGCGTGATGACGGGCTGGCTGGCCCGCCCGGAGATCTCGGCCGTGATGGTCTCCGCCTGGCGCTTCTCGGCGTAGCCCTTCTGCGTCGGCACCAGCTTTGTCGTCGCGACGATGGTCATCTGCGGGTCCACGCCCTGCTGGTTGTCGAACGTCAGGTCCGCCTGCGTCAGCGAGAAGCGGTTGCTCAGGAAGTAGTAGTAGCCCCGGATGAGGTGCATCTCGCCATAGATGAGCAGCGAATCCGGCGTCTGCTCCAGGTCGAGATCGGCGTCGAACTCGATGTCGCCGTCCGGGGGGCGCCAGCGCAGGTTGCTGGGCGCCTCGAGGTGGATGCGGTAGGTCCAGTAGAGGGGCTCGGTCGTCGCCATGCGCGCCTGCACCTCGCTCTGGTTCGCGAAGTCGAACTCGACGACGCCCCGCTTGAGCCGCACGTCGCCCGTGACCTGCGGCAGCTTCTCCCCCTGCACCTCGGGGCCGTCCGTCACCTGGAAGTCGCCGTCGAAGAGGGCCGCGTAGAGGCCCTGCTGCTGCGAGGCGAAGTCGCGCATCGTGAGGCCGAACAGGTAGCGCTGCACCTCGAAGCCGTTCATCTGGACCGTGCCGCTCGCCGACACCCGGCCGGAGCGCCCCTGCCTCGCGTAGAGCGTGTCGAGGGTCAGCTTCGACTCGTCGAAGTGCAGGTCGGCGTGGACGCCCTCGAGGATCTCCTCGCGGCCCGCGGGGCGGACGATGCCGTCCCGCACGTGCCCGGTGCCGCTCACCTGCGGGTGCTCCGGCGTCCCGGCCACGGTCGCCTCGAGGTCGAAGCGGCCGGCGGCGGCCTGGAAGAGCGGCACCAGCGCCGGCAGGAGCTTCAGGTCGCCGCGCGGCACCTGCACGCGCCAGGACATCGGCCGGTCCGGCAGCACGGGGTCGTGTCCGATCGCGATCTGGAGGGGCATGTGGCCGCGCACGGTCGAGACCACGTCGAGCATCGTGATCCGCAGGTCGGGAACGTCCAGCGTGCCGTCCCGGTACGAGGCGCCCGCCTCGATCCGCTGCGCCCGGTAGTCACGCCATCCGAAGTCGGCCGCCGAGGCCGAGAGCTGGAGCTCCGGCGCGGGCGGGCTGCCGCCCACGCCGAGGGTGCCATCCACGCGGCCCATCCAGCCCGCGGCGGGTTTGAACATCGCGCCGAGGTGGTCCACCGGGAAGCGCGTCGCCTGCACGCGGCCGCTCCACCGGCCCGCGTCCTGCAGCCACCGCAGCACCGCCGTCCCGGTGAGCGAGTCGGGCCATGCGGCCGGGGCGGCTTCCACGGACAGGTCGCCGCGCAGCGTGCCGCCGTCGAGCGCAAAGAGCAGGTCCTCGACGTCGAGCGCGTTCGGTTCCCCCGAGAGCGAGAGCGACAGCGAGTCGGCGACGTGGCCGCCGAAGGCCGGGTGCGAGGCGCGCCCCTCGAACGCCCACTTCGGGTCGTCGGGACGCCCGCTCACGGTGAGCCGCGCGTCCGCGCGCCCGCCCATTCCCCACTCGGCCGGCATTCCGAGACGTGCGAGGTCGAGGTTCTTCCCGTCGAACGCGAAGTCGTACGCGCCCTCCGCGGAGGCCCAGCGGCCCCGCACCTCGACCTGCGAGTCGCCGTCATGGGCCACGACGTGCTCCGAGACCGTTCCGTCGCGGTCGCCCGAGAGCACGAGCGGCGGCTCCGCCACCCAGTCGAACTGGTCGCTCGTCATGCGCGCGCTCGCGGCGCTGAGCCGCCAGCGGTCGCCGTCCCACGCGGCGCCGCCGGCGAGCGTCACGAGCGTGTCGCCCGCGCGCGCGCGCAGCGACGCGAAGTCCACGCGCTGGTCGCCGAGTCGCAGCGGTGCCGAGACGCTGTCGAGCCGGATGCCGGTGAAGAAGCCCCGGCGCGCGACGGCGTCCGCGGTGAGATCGGGCGTCGGGAGCAGCCGCCCGTCCACGTGCCGCAACTCCCAGTGCGCGAAGTGCGCGGCGCTCCAGGTCGTGGCGCGCCCCTCGAGGTCGCCGCTCACGAACAGGTCCCCGCCGCGGTTCTCGACGCGTCCGCGGCCGCTCGAGAGCACCCCGGTGAGCCCCGTCGCCCGTCCGTCGGGCCATTCCTCGAGCGGCAGGTCGGTGATCGTCCAGGGTCCGGCCCAGTGGTCCGGGTCGATCCCCGCCCTGAGCGTGAACGAGCCGCCCCGGCGCCAGCCCGCGACCGAGAAGGAGTCGCGCGCCGCCGCCGGGAAGTCCACGCGCACGACCGCGCTGTCCACCCGCCAGCCCGCCCACTCCGAGGGGGCGAGGGTCGCGGTGAGCCGCGACTCCGTGGTGGCCTTCGTCTCGGTCTTCACCCGGTACAGGAACCGCCCGCTGAGCCGGCCGGCCGGCCACCCCACGAGCCGGAGCGCCCCCCAGTGCGCGGGGTCGGCGTCGCGGGCGTCGCCCCCGACCTCCCAGGCGAGCTTCGACCAGCGCAGCCGGCCGCGGAAGTCCCCGGCGAGCGAGCGGCCGTCGAGACCGTCGATCGCCAGCTGGCGGCCGTCCCAGGTGAAGCGCCCGGTGCCGGCGACGGCGAGGCTGTCCCAGGTCAGCTTCGACCGGAAGGTCCCGGCCCAGCGGCGGTCGCCCGAAGCGTCCACCGTCGCCGCACCCTCTCCCGGCACGTCGAAGGAGTCGTTGTCGAACACCTCGGCGAGCCACGACCAGCGCACGCGCGCGACGTCGGCGTGCACGCGCCGCTCGGTGCCGCCGTTGGCCCAGCCCCCGGTGGCCGTGAGGTCGAGGTCCCCCGTTCGCAGCCGGGTCAGGGCGAAGCGCGTGCTGTCGCGGTCGAGCTCGACCGAGGCCCGCAGGTCCTCGAGCCGGCTGTGCCACGGGCCCTCCCGCCAGCGCAGGCGGCGCACCTCGACCCGCGCCACCGTGCCCGTGGAGCCCCGCACCGCGAGGTCCAGGCCCGTGAAGCGCTCGAGGGGCTTCGGCGCGACGAGCGTCGCGTTCTTGAGCTCGAGCGAGAACGCCAGCACGCGCGGCCTGCTCCGTTTCGCCGAGGGCCGGCCGCGGAACTCGGGAACGCGCCAGCCCTTCTTCGGGCCGAGGTCGAGGCGCACGATCGGCTTCTCGACGAGCACGTCCACCGGTCCCGGCCCGCCCGTGACCAGCCCCCAGAGGCTGTAGCGCACGCGCATCTCGCCGGCTTCCAGCACGGTTCCCGCCCCGTCCCGGTAGCGGACGCGGGGCGCGACGACCCGGAAGCCCGTGAAGGGGTTGCCCTTGATGTCGCGCATCTCGAGCACGAGGTCCGTCTGCTCGGCGAGCGCGTGGTTGAGGACGATCGTCAGCTCGTGCGCCACGAGCTCGGTGCGGTTCGCGAAGTACGCCACCGTGCTGACCAGGAGCAGCACGACGAGACCGAGCAGCGCGAGCAGCGAGATGCGCACGAGCTTGCCGACCGTCCAGCGGACCGGCTTCGGGACGTGCTCGGCCACCTCGTGGAGCTCCTCGCGGAGGGTCTCCACGACGCCGTGCGGCTCGCCCTCCTCCGGGGAGTCGGGGCGTTCGTCCCGTTCGTCGCGTTCGTCGCTCATGCCGTGCTCGCGGTCCCCGCCGTCCCGGCTAGAAGGTGGGCCCGATGGCGAACTGGTAGTTGAAGCGCATCCGTTTCTTCCGCAGCGTCGTGTACGGGAAGTCGGGCCGGTCGCTCCACGCCACGTCCACGCGCAGCGGCCCGAAGGGGAGCACGAGGCGCGGACCGAAACCGTAGGTCCAGCGCAGGTCGTTCGGCCGCCCGCGAGCCCCCTGCCAGGGCGCCACGAGGTCCTCGGCACGAATGTACTCCGGCCGGGGCCAGACATTCCCGACGTCCACGAACGCCTCGACCCCGAACGGCCCGAGCAGCGGGATGCGCAACTCGAGGTTCGCGAGCCCCATGGCGAGGCCCCCCGAGGGCGGCACCGAGTTCTCCGCGTAGCCGCGCAGCGAGTTCACGCCGCCCACGAAGAACCGGGACTCGAACGGCACCCGGGCGACCTTCGCGTCGAGGCCCTCGGTGGGCGAGAAGTTGTCCGGCGGCTCGCCGAAGGGTTCCATGACCCCGCCCATGGCCCGGGCGGCCAGGCTCCAGCCGTTCGGCAGCGGGGTGTACCAGGTCGAAGTGAGCTGGACCTTGCGGTAGCTGCTCGTGCCGCGCAGCGGACCGCCGGCGAGCTCGCCGCTCACGATCTGGTAGGAGCCGCGGGTGGGCGCGATGCGGTTGTCGCGCAGGTCGCGCTCGAGCGTGAGCCGCAGCGTGTTCGTGCGGTAGTCGCCGCGCAGCGTGTCCGGCCGCTCCACGACGCCGCCGGGCAGCGTGTCGTAGTCCTGGTGGACGAAGCGGTTCTCCTGGACGAGCGTCGCCCGCGAGAGGCGGCTCAGCTCCCGGAACAGCGTGAACGAGAAGCCGCGGTCCGCCCGGTGGCGGACGAAGTTCGGGTTCGAGCGGTCGTCCTCGCGCAGGTAGAACGGCCCCGCCTGCCCCATGAGGCGGACGCCGAAGAGCCACGGCTCGGTGAGCGTCGCGTTCGCGGCCGCCTTGTTGAAGTGGCCCGTCCCGTCGATCGAGTACTCCCCGTTCAGCACGCCGGCGAGGGCCCGGGTGTCCAGGTTGCGGTCGCCCCACGCGCCGGAGACGCGGAAGCGGTCCGTGGTGCCGCTGCCGATGCCGGCGTCCACCCAGCGCTTCTTGCGCTCGCTGAGCCGGATGCTCAAGTCCACCTTCGTCTCGGCGGTGTCGAGGTTCGAGGACACCTGAACCTGCCGCCAGAGCCCGGTGCCGTAGAGGCGCTCGATCGACTGCTGGAGCCGGGTCTGCCGGTAGATGTCGCCCGGCCGGAGCAGCATCTCGCGGCGTGCGAGCGACTGCCGCACCTTGCCCTCGGACGAGAAGTCCACCGTCCCGACGCGGTAGAGCGGCCCCTCGCTGATGTCGTAGCGCACGATCGCGAGCGTGGATTCGGCGCCCTCCGACCAGCCGCTGTGCACGACCGGGAAGTAGCCGCGCTCGCGGTAGCGTGACTTGATCGTGAGCGTATCGAGCTGCAGGAACGCGGGGTCGAAGGGCTCGTGCTTCCGGGCGAGCAGCGACCGGCGCAGATCCTTCTCCGGGTACGACCCGAGCCCGGAGAGGTCCACGCGCTCGATGCGCGTGCGCGGCCCCTCGTTCACCGCGAAGACGACGCGTATCGAGCGCGGGTCCTTCGCGGACTCGAGTTTCACGCGCACCTGCGTGTCGAGGTAGCCGTAGTGGCGATAGAAGCCCACGATCGCCGAGGAGTCCGCGCGCAGGTAGTCCCGGCGCAGCGTCGGACGGTCGCGCCAGGGCAGCCGCGAGGGTGGGCGCGTCCGCAGCGAGGCGCCCTTCACGAGCTTGCGGCGCGAGAGCGCGTGCAGCCCGGTGAAGCGCACGCTCTCGATCGTGCGCAGCTCCTCGGGCAGCCCGAGATCCTGCGCGCCGGCCGGGGGCGCCAGCGCCAGCAGCGCGGCGAGCAGGGCCGCGGCCCGGCTAGCGTGGCGAGGGCGCAACCGTGGTCGTCTCCCGGGGCGCGTTCTCCAGCGCTCGCATGCGGCGGATCGGCCGCATGACGTCCTGCGCGATGATGAAGATGAACAGGGTGCCCACGATCGCCAGCCCGACGCGCATGAAGCGCAGGTAGCCCCGGGCGGAGATCGCGCGCCGGCGCACGGCCTGCAGAAGCGCGAGGAAGATGTGCCCGCCGTCGAGCAGCGGGATCGGGAGGAGATTGAAGGCCATCACGGCGAGGTTGATCATCGCGAGCAGGTTGAGGACCCAGTCGGGCCCCCGGCGCACGGCGTCGCGGGTCATCTGGGCGATGAAGATGGGCCCGCCCATCTGATCGTGCAGCTGCCGGAACCGCACGATCGTCGTCCACAGGCCGTCGTAGACCTGCGCGGTGGCCAGCAGCGTCTGCTGGAACGCGAGCGGTACGGCCTCGGTGAAGGGCGCCCGAAGTCGCTCTTCCGACGTGCCGCGCGGGCCGACCTCCTCGATTCCGATGAACCCCTGCCGCGTCGTGTCGCCGGGCATGGGCGCGGGCCGGAGCGTGACGTCGAAGTCGGCGTCGCCGCGACGCACGCTCACGACGACGTGCTGCTCGGCCTTTCCCCGCAGCGCGTCTCGGATGTCGCCGAACTGCGCGACCGGGTGCCCGTCGATCGCGAGGATGCGGTCGCCGTCCTTGAGCCCCGCGAGGTACGCCGGCAGCCCGCTGGTCAGCGCGCCGACGACCGGCGGATGCGGACGGTCGAGGTTCCCGAGGAAGGCGCGGCGCTCCGCGGGCGGCGTGCTCACCGTGAACAGCGAATCGCCGCGGCGGAGGCGCATCTCGAGCGCCCGGGTCGTGTCCACCCGGCCCACCTGCTTCTCGACGTCGATCCAGGTGTGCACGGGGTGCCCCTGCACGTCCACGATCACGTCGCCTCCCCGGAGCCCCGCGAGCGCGACCGGCGAACCGGCGGCCGGCGGCCCGACGACACTGGGCCACTGGATGAGGCCCTGGCCGACGACGGCGTACAGCAGCAGGAAGGCGACGAAGGCCAGCACGAAGTTGGCGGCGGGCCCCGCGACGGCGACGAGGATGCGGCCGAACCACGGGTGCGTGAGGAACTGCTCGCGGCCGCCCTCGGGGAGGCTGCCGTCTTCGTTCGGGTGGTCGCCCGCCATCTGGACGAAGCCGCCCAGCGGGATCCAGGAAAGGCAGTAGCGCGTCCCCCCCGCCGTGAACCCGACCATCTCCGGGCCCATGCCGAGCGAGAACTTGACGACGGTGATGCCGCGCCACTTCGCGACGAGGAAGTGACCCAGCTCGTGGAAGAAGATCACGATGCCGAGCAGCACGACGCCCGGCAGGATGGTGCTCAGGAGCACGCCTTTTCCTCGTGGGTGGGTGGGAAGCTGGTCGAAGCTACCCGCCGCCCTTCCGGACGGTCAAGGCTCGGCCGGTCCTTTCCGCGATCGCGCCGGCGCGGCACCCCCGGTATCGGCCCGAAGCCCCCCGGCGTCGAGCGCCGCGGGCCGGATTCCGGTCGGATCCGCTGCGTCTTCACCGCTCCCGGACGCCCTTCGCGTCCAGCACGGCGCGGTACTCCTCGAGCGTGCGTTCCGCCGTGTGATCGATGCCGAACGCCCGCACCGACTCGCGCCCCGCGGCCGCCCACGCGGCGCGCGCGCCCGTGTCCGACAGGGCGTCCGCGATCGCCCCCGCGAGCGCCCCGGGTTCGAGCGCGCGGACCAGGCGACCCGTGACCCCGTCGCGCACGACCTCGGGGACCCCGCCCACGGCCGTGGCGACGATCGGCACCCCGAGCGCCTGCGCGTCGAGGAGCGACGTGCAGAGCCCCTCGAGGTGGCTCGAGAGCGCGAACAGGTCGAACTGCCGCATCAGCGCCTTCGCGTCGGGCCGGAAGCCGGCGAGGTGGACGCGGTCCCCCAGGCCGAGCTCGGCCCGGCGCCGCTCGAGCGCGGGACGGCACTCGCCCTCGCCCAGCCAGGCGAAGTGCGCGCGCGGCCGGCGTGCGATCACGGCCGGCGCGGCCTCGAGCAGCAGCGCGTGGTTCTTGTGCGGCGCGAGCGAGGCGACGGTACCGACCAGCTCGGCGTCGGCGGGCAGGCCGAGCAGCGCGCGCAGGTCGGGCGCCGGCGCCTCGCCTTCGGCCCGGACGAGCGCGAGGTCCACCCCGCTCGGCACGAGCGCGAGCCTCCCGGCGGGCATCCCGGAGGCCCGCATCGCGGCACGCACGCCCTCGCTGATGCAGAGGTAGCGGTCCACCGGCAGCGCGTACTTGAGCCGGCTGAAAGGGTTCGCACGCACGACGAAGTCCACGCGGCGCGAGACGATGACGGCGGGCGTGCCGGCGAGCCGCGCGGCGGGCGCGCCCAGCGCGTGCGCGTGGGCGCTGTGCAGGTGGGCGACGTCGGCGCCGAAGGACGCGAGCGCGCGGCGCGCGGCGAACACGGCAGGAAGGTCGAGCTCGCCTCGCGAGTCCCAGCGCACGGCGTCGAAGCCCTCGGCGGCGGCCTTCTCGAGGAGCGGCCCGCCCGGCGCGACGAGCCGCTGCCTCAGGCCGCGCCGCGCGAACTCCCGCAGGAGCAGGAGCACCTGGCCCTGCCCGCCGCGCCACTCACGCCCCGTGTCGAGGTGCGCGACCCTCACGCGGCCGCCCCGGCGAGCGCCCCGGAGAGCGAGCGCCCGATTGCGTCCGGCGTCGCGATCTCGAGCGCGAGCGCCCGCGCCGCGGCGCCCAGCGCGACCCGGCGCCCCGCGTCGCGCACGAGCCGCTCGAGCGCGCCGGCGAGCGCCTCGGCGTCCCCGCGCGGCACGAGGTCGAGGTGACGGCCGTCTTCGCAGACTTCGCGAACGCCGGCACCGTCGCCGGTCACGACCGCGCGGCCCGCGGCGAGGCCCTGCCAGAGTTTGTGCGGGATGACGCGGCCGGCCTTCTCCCCCGCGCCGAACGCGCCGAGCACGACGTGCGAGCCCGCGAGCACCCGGGGCGCGTCCTCGTATGGCAGGCGCCCGGTGAACTCGACGCGCTCGAGCCCGCGCTTCGCGGCGAAGGCGCGCGCCACGTCGTAGTCGATGCCGGTGCCCACCATCCCGAGGAGCCACGGGGGGACCGCGTCCCCGCGGGCTTCGAGCCGCGCGGCGGCCTCGAGGATCGTGCCGGTGCCGTGGAGCGGCAGGAACCCGCCCACGTAGCAGAGCCGCACCGGGCCCTGCGCCGGCGGCGACGGCGTCTCGAAGAACGCGTCCTCGGCGCCCACGAGGACGCGGCGCAGCGACTCGCGACGGGCGCCGAGCGAGACGAACAGCTCGCCGTGCGCCCACGTGTCGCACAGGACGAGGTCCGCGGCGCGCAGGCTCCAGCGGTCGAGCCTCCGGTTCCAGCTCGCCTGGCCGGAGCGCTCTCCGTGCAGCCGCCAGTCGCCGACGAGCGTGTCCCAGCGCGAGACGAGCGGGTCGAAGACGAGCGGGCGCCGGCCGCACAGCCGCCGCGCGAGCGGCACGTCCTTGTGGCGGAACTCCGGTACGAGCACGACGTCGGCGGACTTCGCGACGCGGCGCCAGGCGAGGGCGAGGGCCGGCCAGCGCCGGAAGGCGCGCGTCTCGCGCACGCGGGCCTCGAGGACCTCGTGGCCGGCGCGCCGCAGCCCCTCGCGGAGGATGCGGTTGCGCGGGTAGGCCGGGTCCCAGGCCCCGAAGAAGCAGACGGACTTCACGCCCGGCGCCCTTCGCGCCGCGTGCGGTCCCACAGGGCGGCGTACTTGAGGAACACCTGCGCCGCCGCGAAGCCGCACAGCACGAGCCCGTGCGCCCCGTCGAGGAACCCGAGCTGCAGGACGTACTGGCGCAGGAAGCGCAGCGGCGGGCGCACGAGCGGATCGAGCGGTCCCGCGCGCCGGCCCTCCCGCCAGGCCTTCTCGGCGTTCGCGGGCGCGTAGCGCAGCATCTTCTCCACGCACGACTCCAGCGTCGGGTAGCTGTGGTGCTCGATCTCGAACGGCCCGCCGGGCTCGAGCCGTACCGGGCCGTCCACGATCACGCGCTCGTGAACCGGCGCGTCGTCGAACCGGGCGCCCGCGCGCAGGAAGAGTCGCGGCAGCCGTTCGTCGCGCCAGCCGCACCAGCGAATGCGCCGCCCGAGGAAGAAGGAGGTCCGTCGGGCCATCGCCACCCCGCCGACTTCCGGCCCGCCCACGATCCGCGCGATCGTCGCGACCGAGCCCGGGGTCAGCCGCTCGTCGGCATCGATCCAGAGCACCCATTCCTGCGTGCACTGCGCGAGCGCGAACGCGCGCTGGGGCCCGAAGCCCTCGAAGGGCCGCTCGAACACCCGTGCGCCCAGCCGTTCCGCCGCGTCCCGCGCTGCGCGGTCACCGCGCGGGTCCCACACGACCACCACCTCGCGCGCGAACGCCAGGGACGGGAGCAGCGCCTCGAGGTCACGGACCTCGTCGCGCGCGAGCAGCAGCACCGAGACGGTCAGCTTCTCAGGCATGGCGCGGGTGCCTCCCGAGGTGGTCCAGCACGAGCGCGCTGCCCGCGTCCGGCGCGAGCGACGGCAGGCACGTCCAGTGCGGGCACGCGGTGAGGTCGCAGGCGCGGCAGGGCAGCTCCGTGCGCCAGAAGCCGTGGGCCTCGCCGGGCGGGTTCCAGGTGTCGGGGTGGGTCGGACCGAACCACGCGAAGCTCGGCACGCCGAACGCGGCCGCGAGGTGACGCGGTCCGCTGTCGGTGCCGACCACCGCGCGCAGCGAGGCGACGACGCCCGCGAGCGCGCCGACGCCGCATCGCGGCAGCACGCGGACGCCGGGCGCCAGCACCGCCAGCCGCCGCACGACGTCCTCCTCGCCCGGACCCGAGAGGACGAGCACCTCGTGGCCGGCGGCCACCAGCTCGCGCGCGAGGACCGCGCTGTGCGAGACGGGCCAGGTCTTGGTCGGCCACGAGCCCGCCGGGACCAGACCAACCGTTTGCGCCGGATCGGCCACGCCCGCCGCCGCGAGCGCCGCGGCCGCCTCGTCGCGCGACCGCTCCCC
>Ga0315540_10000160_pt1 | contig 36378 bp, 33 predicted proteins | sample SalMarSW160110MG_FD_203677 | JGI IMG/M metagenome (GOLD analysis project Ga0315540, IMG submission 203677) | Salt marsh sediment microbial communities from the Plum Island Ecosystem LTER, Massachusetts, United States - Salt Marsh Sediment SW1601-10 ...
CCCGCGGCGATCGCCTTGGCCATGCCGCCCATGGCCTCCACCTCGCGAATGTGGGCCCAGGCCTTTTCGGCGAGGTCGCCGGTCAGGCGCTCGACGAAATAACTGCCGCCCCATGGATCGACGGCGCGCCGGGTACCGGCCTCGAGTTGCAGGAAAAGCTGGGTGTTGCGGGCGATACGGGCGGAAAAATCGGTCGGCAAGGCCAGCGCCTCGTCCAGCGCGTTGGTGTGCAGCGACTGGGTGCCGCCCTGGGTTGCCGCCATCGCCTCGATGGCGGTACGGGTGACATTGTTGAACACATCCTGCGCGGTGAGCGACCACCCGGAAGTCTGGCAATGGGTCCTCAGCGACAGCGAGCGCTCGTTCTTGGGGTCGAACGGCTTGATCATCCTGGCCCACAACATGCGCGCGGCGCGCATCTTGGCGACCTCCATGAAGAAATTCATGCCGATCGCCCAGAAGAACGACAGGCGCGGCGCGAAACGGTCGATATCGAGCCCCACGGCCATGCCGGCGCGGGCGTATTCGAGGCCGTCGGCCAGCGTATAGGCCAGCTCCAGATCGGCCGTCGCGCCGGCTTCCTGCATGTGGTAGCCGGAAATGGAGATGGAATTGAACTTCGGCATGTTGGCCGAGGTGAACGAAAAGATGTCGGAGATGATGCGCAAGGAAGCATCCGGCGGATAGATATAGGTATTGCGGACCATGAACTCCTTGAGGATGTCGTTCTGGATGGTGCCCGCCAGCGCTTCAGGCTTCACGCCCTGTTCCTCGGCCGCCACGATATACAGCGCCAAGACCGGCAGCACCGCCCCGTTCATGGTCATCGATACGCTCATCTGATCGAGCGGGATGCCGGAGAACAGGGTGCGCATGTCATAGATGGAATCGATCGCCACCCCCGCCATGCCGACATCGCCGGCAACCCGTGGATGGTCGCTGTCGTAGCCGCGATGGGTGGCGAGGTCGAAGGCGATGGAAAGCCCTTTTTGCCCCGCGGCGAGATTGCGCCGGTAAAAGGCATTGGAATCCTCTGCCGTCGAAAATCCGGCATATTGCCGGATGGTCCAGGGTTGCGTGGCATACATGGTGGGGTAAGGGCCGCGCAGGTAAGGCGGCAGCCCGGGCCAGGTATCGAGGAAATCGAGCCCGGCCACGTCGCCGGGACCGTAATGCGAGCGGAGCGCGATACCCTCAGGCATCTCGCGCACGGGCTCAGCCGCCGTTTCGGCAGGCGCCTTGGGCAAGGCAAAGGGCAGGGCGGAGAAATCCGGAAGGCGGGTCATGGACGGTTCCCTCCAATTTCGGCCAGCAGTGCTGACAGGAAGGCGGCGACATCCATGCCGGCAAAGGCGAAGTGGTCGATCCCGGCGGCGGTGAGTTGCTCTTGCTTCTCGCCCGGCCGCCCGGCCAGTATGACTTTTGCGGCACCGGCGGCCTTCAGCGCTCCTGCCGTTTCCTCGGCCATTGCCGCATAGACCGCATCGCTCGAGCACAGGCAGGCGATGCGCGCGCCCGATGCGGTAAAGGCCGCTGCGATGCCCTTGGCATTATCGTGACCCTCGTCTGAAAGTGCTGAGATGCCGCCTGCCGCCAGCAGGTTGGTCATCCAGGTGGCACGCACATTGAAGTCCGCCATGGCGCCGAGATTGGCGAGGAAAACCGCCGGGCGCTGGCTGGCTTCTTCGGACATCGCATCGGCCTCGTCACGCAAAACCTCAAAGGCTTCCCCGAGGCTCATCCGCTTCAAGGGCGCGCAAGCCATGGCCTTCACGTCGCCGCCGGGCGCATCGAAGGCAGTGCCTCTGGCCCAGTCGTCCACTAAATCCATGGCCAGCACGTTGGCGACCTTTTCGTCGATGCTGGGAAATTCCGTCAGGCCGGTGAGGCCCGCCTCGCGCCGTGCGATGTCGCTGGCGCGGCGTTGCGCGACCTCGGCGATCATCGCCTGAACCTTGCCGGAAATCAGCGCATCGATCAGGCCACCGGCCTTTTCGATGGCGCGGAAGATCTCCCAGCCCTTCTCCGCCAGCGCCCGCGTCAGGGCCTCCATATGTCCCGAGCCGGCGGCCGGATCGCCGACTTCGCCCAGCCCTGCTTCCTCCTTGAGGATCGACTGGATGTTGCGTGCCATGCGGCGCGCGAAGGGATCGGCAAGCCCGAGGGTGGCGGTAAACGGTAGCACCATCACCGTATCGGCACCGCCGATGCCCGCCGCGAAAGCTGCCGTCGTGGTGCGCAACATGTTCACATGGGCATCGCGCCGCGTCATCATGCGCCGCGAGGTCTCGCCGTGCACTAGGACGGCCACCGCCGGCTGGCCGAGGATCTCCGCCATCCGTGCCCACAAGACCCGCGCGGCGCGGAACTTGGCGATGGTCATGAACTGATCGGCATCGGCGCTGAGGACTACCGATAGGCGCCCGAAGGCAGCCTCCGGCGCAACGCCGCCCGCCTCCAGCAGTCTCAGGAAGGCAACGCCCGCCGCCAGCGCCAGGCCCAGTTCCTGCGCCTCCGAGGCGCCGGCCTCATGCCACACGCGGGCATCGGCAGCGAAGATATCGCCGGTGTGGCCGGCATCGCCCAGATGCGCCAACGTCTCGGCCATGCGCTTGCCTAATGCCGCGCTTTCGATCAGCTTGCCGGTGAAGGCAAAGGCGCCGATGGGATCGAGGCAGAACGATACCTGCGCCCGATGCGGATCGATGTTTCGCGCCCCGTAAAAATCGCCCACCAGTCTGGCGGCGGGCCGGCCCATCCGCCCGGCATCGAGCCGCAGGCGGATGAGATCGAGTTCGACGCCGGCAAACAGCCGCCCCAATTGCTCAACGGAGGTGACCGGCATCCCATGGTCGCCGGCCACCAGGCTGTCTGGCCAGGCAAGGCAGAGCGCGTCGGCACCGTTCTCCAGATCCTCCAGTGCCTGGCGGTTGGCAGCGGCGATATCCGGCATGTCGATGCGCTGCACGGTCTGCCAGCCGCGCCCATGCAGCCGCAACGGCGAGGGCGATTTGGCGCGCGCGGTGACAGGCTCGATGGCGATGCCGTCATAGGTGCTGGTGGTCAGCGCATCGAGCGGCCGGCCCTTGAGGCTGGCCGTGGCACGCTTTGCCCAGGCTTCATGATCTGCGGCCGGAAATTCACCAGCCAGTGTGAGCCCCGTCATGTCGCCCACCGTTCCTCACATTTTGCGCTGCAGCAAACTAGCGGAAACCGCACCGCCAAGGCAAATCGGCAATTCGTCCGATACCTTCAGATATACGCCGATAGGCCCGGAATCGACCCCGCCGCCTCGCGCACCAGCTCATCGCCGGCCTTTTCCTTGGCATAGCTCAAGGTTTCCGAGCCCAGCGCCTTGATCTCATCCATGTTGAGGCCGGCGGCCTTGAGCTTGGTAATGGCGGCCAGCGGCCCGCCCATCAGCCCGCCGCCCAAGAGCCCCAGCAGTCCACCGCCGCGCGCCCCGTCGCCACCATATCGGCTGGCGAGGTCATCGGCGCCGGGCAGCTTGGCGAACAGGTCGGCGACCTTGGCTTGATTGCCCTGCGTCTTGACCAGATTGAGCACGATGCCGATGGCCCGTTCCGCCTTGCCGGCATCGAGCCCCGTCCGCGCCACCACCCGGTCGATCAAATCCTGCATTGGCATTCCTCTTGCCTTGTCTCATTTGCACGTTGCGGGCTTATATAGCAGATTGCGCCCGGCGTAAGTGCGCTGGCCATTCGGCAACCGGGACTGTCCCACGAAAGCGAGGAAAGAGTTTATGGCGGACAATTCGATTTATATCGGCCAGAGCACAAAGCGCGAGGTGCTGTATCTGCCATTGGCCAACCGTCACGGCCTGGTGACGGGGGCGACTGGCACCGGCAAGACCGTCACCTTGCAAATTCTCGCCGAAGGCTTTTCCAAGGCCGGTGTGCCGGTCTTCGCCGCCGATATCAAGGGCGACCTGTCGGGTATCTCGCAAAAGGGCGAGCCGAAGGATTTCCTCCTCAAGCGGGCCAAGAAAATCGGTTTCGACGATTATACCTTCGAGGCCTCCCCAACCATTTTCCTCGACCTGTTCGGGGAGCAGGGCCACCCCATCCGAACCACCGTCTCCGACATGGGCCCCTTGTTGCTGTCGCGGCTGATGGGCCTGAGCGATGCCCAGGAAGGGGCACTCAACATCCTCTTCCGGGTCGCTGATGAAGAGGGCCTTCTGGTCCTCGACCTGAAGGACCTGCGCGCCCTCCTGGCCGACCTCGCCAGCCGCGGCAGCGCCATCACCACCCAGTACGGCAATGTCGATGCCCGTACCATCGGCGCCATCCAGCGCCGGCTGGTGGTGATCGAGGAGCAGGGCGGCGCCAGCTTCTTCGGCGAGCCGGCTTTCAAGATCAAGGACCTGATGCGCACGACCTACGACGGGCGCGGCTTTGTCAGCGTCCTCGCTGCTGACAAGCTCATGGAATCGCCTGAGCTTTATGCCACCTTCCTGTTGTGGCTGATGTCGGAACTGTTCGAGGAGCTGCCCGAGGTGGGCAATCCCGACAAGCCCAGGCTGGTGTTCTTCTTCGATGAGGCACATCTGCTTTTCAACGATGCTCCGCCCGGCCTGTTGCAGAAGATCGAGCAGGTGGTGCGTCTCATCCGCTCCAAGGGGGTGGGCATCTATTTCGTTACCCAGAACCCGCTCGATGTGCCCGACACGGTGCTGGCCCAGCTCGGCAACCGCGTCCAGCATGCCTTGCGCGCCTTCACCCCCCGCGACCAGAAGGCGGTCAAGGCAGCGGCCCAGACCTTTCGCCAGAACCCGGCCTTCGATACCGAAAAGGCCATCACCGAGCTTGGCGTCGGCGAGGCGCTGGTCTCGGTGCTGGACGAAAAGGGCGTGCCGACCATGGTCGAGCGCACCCTGATCCGTCCGCCCTCCGGCAAGCTCGGCCCCGTCGATCCGGCCGTCCGCCAGGCCGCCATCCAGAACAGTCCCGTCTTTGGCGAATATGACAAGGCGATCGACCGCGAGTCGGCCTATGAGATCTTGCAAAAGCGAGCCGCCGAGCAACAGGCCGCCGCCCAGGTCGAGGCCAAGCGCAAGGCTGACGAGGAAGAGGCCAAACGCCAGGCCAAGGCCGCAAGTTCGTCGCGCGGTCGCGAGACGGCTACCGACCGGTTCGTGAAGAACGTCGCCAGTTCGGTCGGCCGGCAGGTAGGCTCGGTGCTTGTTCGCCAGTTAGGCTCGGCGCTGGTCCGCGGTGTTCTCGGCGGCCTCCTCAGGCGCTAGAGAACTATTCGCCGCGTATAGAACACTATTCTTGCCGCCATCAGCCGGGCAGGCGCACCGTCTCTTCGATCTCGATCCCGAAGCCGGTAAGCCCCACATAGTGCCGGCTGCTGGTGGTGAGAAGCTTGATCGAATTGAGGTCCAGGTCGCGCAGGATCTGGGCGCCGAGACCGATGTCGCGCCACGCCTCAACACGCGCCCTGGCGGAGTCCGAGGGCTCGACGTCGATCTCCTCGAACAGCCTCGATGCGGGGACGCCTGAAGTGCCTTCGCGCAGGTAGACCAGAACCCCGCAGCCTTCTTTTTCAAAGGCTTGGTAGACGGCATTGAGGATATGCCGCTCGCCGAAAACATCATCGCCCAGGTCTTCGCGATGCAGGCGAACCGGAACGCTGTCGCGACCCGTCACCTCGCCGAAGATGAGCGCCAGATGCTGCACCGTATCGAAAGGGGTGGAATAGGCAATGCCCTGCGCCTTGCCGATGGGCGTCGGTACATCGAAGGTGCCGGTGCGCTCGACCAGCCGCTCGCGCGCCTGGCGATAGGCAATGAGCGCATCGACCGAAATGATCTTCAGCTTCTGCTCGCGGGCGAAATTGAGCACCTGCTCGCCCCGCTTCACTGTGCCGTCATCGTTCACCAATTCGGAAATGACACCGACCGGCGGCAACCCTGCAAGGCGGGTGAGGTCGACGGCAGCCTCGGTATGTCCGGAGCGCATCAGGACACCGCCGCGCTTGGCGACCAGCGGAAAGACGTGGCCCGGGCGCACGAAATCGGCCGCGGCCACGTTGGCATTGGCCAGCGCATGCACAGTCGCCGCCCGCTCTTTTGCAGAAATGCCGGTCGTCAGGCCATCCTTGAAGTCGACGGAGATGGTGAAGGCGGTGCCGTGCGGGGCATCGTTGTCGGCGACCATGGGATCGAGCTTCAAGCGCCGGGCGTCCTCGCGGGTCATGGGCGCACACACGATTCCCGAAGTATGACGCACCATGTAGGCCATCTGCTCGGGCGTGATCTTGCTGGCTGCGGCAATGAGATCGCCTTCATTCTCGCGATCATCATCGTCGACCACCACCACCAGTTCGCCATTGCGGATGGCGGTGATGGCGGCCTCGACGCTGTCGAGCAAGGTTTGCGCGGACATCGGATTTCCTTTTCCTGTTCCCGAAGATGACGGATCGAGCGAAAGCTCCCTCACCGGGACCCTGCCGCCTGTCGCCGCCTCGATCCGCATCGCCAGGTCGAATGACGGGCTGGCGCCAGCAAGAATCTGCGACACACGCCCTTGGGTAATCCCCAGTTTGCGGGCCAGTTCAGCCTGTGTGCTACCGGTTCGCTCAAGCCAGCGGGCAAGTTTCATGCAAGGAACATTAGTGAGGCTAATATCCGGAAGCAAGGGTGCGTCGACAATTCGATTGAATAGTCAGTCGGATTATTTCTGTCCGGAAAGCTCGGTGCGATACACTAGCCAGGCGAACATCGCCATGGCCACGATCACGATAATGGAGCCAGCCGCAGCGAAGGGATTACCGCTGTCATGGCCGGTGTGAACGAGGTCCACACCTATCGCCATGACGATGGTGCCCACAATCCATATCCACACCTGGGCCAACGCCAGCCGGCTGCGCTCGAGCGATGGATGCAGGTGGTAGTAGACGCCGAACAGGAACAGCGATACCCAGCCAAGCAGATTGAGGTGCGCGTGCGCCGGAAAGGCACTGTGATCCTCGCTGATGCCCATCTGCAGGCCCCAAAGCATGCCGATAATGACGAAGAGCACCGCGGCGCAAAAGCACAGCGAGGACACTTTCATACGCTTTCTCCTGGCGCTCAGGGCCACTGCTTCCGGCGCGACCGACCGGCGATTGATATGCCCGATACCCAACGCGTGATCAACAAGCAGGTGCCGGCAATAAGTCCGGCCAGCTCATTCGAATTCAAAACGAAAGCGGGCCGCCAGCGGGCAGCCCGTCTCCGTCAAATGTGGTGTTTCTGCCCCTGTCAGTCGACGGCGCTCTCAAAGAGTTCGGCCACATAATCCCAATTCACCAGATTGTCGAACCAGGCTTCCAGGTATTTCGGCCGGGCGTTGCGGTAGTCGATATAATAGGAGTGCTCCCAGACATCGCAGCCGAGCATGGGATAGGCGCTGTGGATCAGCGGGTTCTCGCCGTTCGGCGTCTTCATGATGGATAGCTTGCCGTCCTTGAAGGCGATCCACGCCCAGCCCGAGCCGAACTGGGTGGCACCGGCCTGGAGGAAATCGGCGCGCATCTTGTCGTAGCCGCCGAGATCGGCATCGACTGCCTTCTGCAGCTTGCCCGGCAGCTTCTTGCCGCCACCGCCCTTTTTCATCCAGCGCCAGAAATGCAGGTGGTTGAAATGCTGCGCTGAATTGTTGAACAGCCCGGCGTTCTTGCCGTAGCTGGCCTTGACGATCTTGGTCAACGACTTGCCCTCGAGACCGGAATCCTTCAGCAGATTGTTGCCGTTGGTGACATAGGCCTGATGATGCTTGTCATGATGATATTCGAGCGTCTCCTGCGACATGTAAGGTTTGAGCGCCTCGTAGTCGTAGGGCAGGGAAGGGAGCGAAAAGGACATCTTCAAAATTCCTCCTGTTAAGCGAATGTAATGGCCATCAGAGCCGCAAAGTCTGCGCTCTATCGAAGAGCATTGATGCAATCTGTCAAGACATAACGGCCGAATTTCGGTCTGCAGGAAGGTCGCGGCAGCAGGCACGGAACCTCATGTGCTGCCATCAATGCCCCTAGAAGAAGGCGTGGATGCCGGTCTGTGCCCGCCCGAGAATAAGGGCGTGGATGTCGTGGGTGCCTTCGTAGGTGTTGACCGTCTCCAGGTTCACCAGGTGACGGATGACGTGGAATTCGTCGGAGATGCCGTTGCCCCCGTGCATGTCGCGCGCCACGCGGGCGATATCGAGAGCTTTGCCGCAATTGTTGCGCTTCATCAACGAGATGGCCTCAGGCGCTGCACGACCTGCCTCCAACGCCCGGCCGAGCGCCAGCGCACCCTGCAGGCCAAGCGTGATTTCGGTCTGCATGTCGGCGAGCTTTTTCTGGATCAGCTGGTTGGCTGCAAGCGGCCGGCCGAACTGCTTTCTGTCGAGCACGTACTGCCGCGCCCGGTGCCAGCAGTCCTCGGCCGCTCCCATGGCACCCCAGGCGATGCCGAAGCGCGCCTTGTTGAGGCATCCAAAGGGGCCCGACAGGCCACGCGCGCCCGGCAGCAGGCTATCTTCCGGCACCTCCACGTTGTCGAGCACGATCTCGCCGGTCACCGAGGCCCGTAGCGACACCTTGCCTTCGATCTTGGGCGTCGAAAAGCCCTTGGCGCCGCGCTCCACGACAAACCCGTGAATGCCTTCATTTTCCAGCTTGGCCCATACCACCGCAATATCGGCGATGGGTGAATTGGAGATCCACATCTTGGAGCCGTTGAGCACGTAGCCTGACGACGTGCGTTTGGCGCGCGTCTTCATGCCGCCCGGATCGGACCCGGCGTCGGGTTCGGTGAGCCCGAAGCAGCCGACCAATTCCCCGGTCGCCAGCCTGGGCAGGTATTTCAGCCTCTGGGCTTCGCTGCCATAGGCCTCGATGGGGTACATCACCAGCGAGTTCTGCACGCTGATCGCCGAGCGGTAGCCGGAATCGATACGCTCGATCTCCCGCGCAATGAGCCCGTACGCCACATAGCCGAGTCCGGCGCCGCCATATTTCGCGTCGGTCATGATGCCAAGCAGACCCACTTCGCCGGCCTCGTTCATGATCTCGCGGTCGAAGCGCTCCTCGCGGAAGGCTTTTTGTACCCGTGGCATCAGCTTGTCGGCGGCAAACGCCCTGACACTATCGCGGATCATGCGCTCTTCTTCGGTGAGCTGACCCTCCAGGTCCAGCGGGTCCTCCCAGTTGAAGGGGGCGCTCTCCGTCTTGCCGGCATCAAACTTCACTGCGGCCTCGGCCATGACGACCAACTCCTCGAATTTTTGCAGGGGCGAAATCGGAGTTTTCCTTACGCCAGTTGCCTTGTCGGTGCAACCAATGCCGGCCTCGCCGGCGCACCGGTGTGGTCGCCAGGCCAACCGATCTTCAGTTGCGTTCTCATCTCCAGGACAGTAGTCGTTGAGGCGCCGGAGACCGGATGCGATGACGATTACGTGCCGGTGCGGTATCATCCTTGGCGGTGTGACCGGTTGAAAGCCCGCCGCAAACCCGCATCGGGTGAGAATGGTTGCCATGCATTTCGAGGGCCTGCCCCCATGTCGTCCCTAGAGCAGAACCGCAAACAGAGCCTCGTCCAGCGGCTCAGGGCGCTCCGTCGAAGGCGGGTCAAGAGCTATGGAAAGCGGCTGACTCGTGGTCTGAGCGATTTTTTCGGTCGCCAGTCGCTGGTTGTCGACCGGCCGGTGCTCGACAATGCCGACTTTCCCTTCCTTTCATCCTTCACCGATCACTGGCGGGAGATCCGCGCCGAGGTCGAGGCAATCCTCAAGCACCGCGACGCCATTCCGAAATTTCTCGAAGTCTCGCCTGACCAGAAGAAGATTTCCTATGGCAACGACTGGCGCACCTTCATTCTCTACGGCTTCGGCATCAAGATGGAGAAGAACTGTCGCCAGGCGCCGGTGACCACCCGGCTTCTGGAACAGGTGCCCGATCTGCAAACCGCCTGGTTCTCCATCCTCAGCCCCCGCTCCCACATTCCCGCCCACCGCGGTGTCACCAAGGGCATCGTGCGCAGCCATTTGGGACTTGTCATTCCACGCGAGCAGAATAAATGCCGCATCCGCGTGGACAACGAGATTTGCGTCTGGAGGCCGGGCGAGATCTTCGTCTTCGACGACACTTTCGAGCACGAGGTGTGGAACGATACTGACGAGGAACGGGTGATCTTGCTGTTCGACTTCGACCGCCCCATGCGCTGGCCGGGCAGGGTGGTGAGTGCCGCCTTCCTGCGCCTGATGAAGCTGACGGCCTTCTACCGCGATCCCAAGAAGAACATGATGACCTACGAGGAGCGCTTCGAAGCCGCCACTCGCCGCGCCGACGAGATGCTGGAGAAGTTGGGTGAAGAGGACTAGGCCTTGTCGCGGCCCGTCACCATCAGCCCGAAGGCGTAGACGAACGCCACTTCCTTCAGCCGGTCGAAACGTCCGGGCGAGCCGGCATGACCGGCCTCCATCTGCGTCTTGAGCAGCAGCAGGTTGTCGTCGGTCTTTCTCTCACGCAGCCGCGCCACCCACTTGGCCGGCTCCCAATAGGTAACGCGCGGGTCGGTCAGGCCGCCGACAGCCAAGATGTGGGGATAACCTTGCGCCCTCACATTGTCGTAGGGACTGTAGGCGACGATACCCTCAAAGGCTTCCTTGCTGGCGATCGGATTGCCCCATTCCTGCCATTCCGGAGGCGTCAGCGGCAGCGTGTCGTCCAGCATGGTATTGAGCACATCGACAAATGGCACCTCGGCGATGATGCCCGCGAACAGCTCCGGCGCCATGTTGGCAACCGCGCCCATCAGCATGCCGCCGGCGCTGCCGCCTTGCGCAATGATGCGCCCGGGGGCAGTGATGCCGGCCGCGGCCAGGTGCCGGGCTACGGCGATGAAGTCCTTGAACGTGTTGGTCTTTTTCTCGCGCTTGCCCTGGCGATACCAGCCATAGCCCTTGTCCTTGCCGCCGCGCACATGGCCAACCGCGTAGACAAAGCCACGATCGACCAATGAAAGGATGTTGGTATTGAAGGCAGCCGGAATGGTGATGCCATAGGAGCCGTAGCCGTATAGCCAGCATGGCGCCGAACCGTCGAGCGGCGTATCGCGCCGGTAGAGCAGCGACACCGGCACCTCCTCGCCGTCCCCCGCCTTGGCCATGATGCGCCGGGTGACGTAGTTGGCGGGATCGTGTCCGGATGGCACCTCCTGCGTCTTGCGCAAGCATCGCTCGCGAGTCTCCATGTCGTAATCGAAGACCTTGGCCGGCGTGGTCATGGAGGAATAGGAAAACCGCAAGGTATTGGTATCGAATTCGTAACCGCCCACCAGACCCAGCGAATAGGCCTCTTCGTCAAAGGCGACCGAGTGCTCGAGGCCATCGCTCAGGCGCCTGATCACGATGCGTGGCAGCCCGCCGGCGCGCTCCAGGCGCACCAGGTGGCGGGCATAGACCGTCTTGGCAAGGATGAGGGTGCCAGGCCGGTGACCCACCAGGTGGCGCCAATTCTCGCGTTGCGGCTCAGCAATTGGCGCGGTGACGATCTTGAAGTCCTCGGCACCATCGGCATTGGTGAGAATGAACATCTCGCCGCCCGCCTCGTCGACAGCGTATTCGACACCCGCCTCGCGCCGGGCCACCAGCCTTGGGGCATCAAGCGGCGCGGCGGCTGGGATCAGCCATACTTCCGAGGTCTCATGATCGTGGCAGCTGATGACGATGAAGCGGTTGGAGCTGGTCTTGCCGACACCCATGAAGAACCCGGCGTCGGTTTCCTCGTGCACCAGGACGTCGCTATCGGCGGGCGTGCCGATATTATGGCGAAAGAGCTTCGAGGGACGATGGTTGTCATCGAGGCGGATATAGAAGAAATGGCGACCATCGGCCGACCATGCACCGCCGCCCGCCGTATGGGGTATGGCATCGGCAAGGTCACGGCCGGTTTCGGTATCGCGCATGTGGATCGTGTAGAATTCTGAGCCTGCATCGTCATAGGACCATGCCAGCAGCCGGTGATCGGGGGCATGATCGGCACCGCCGAGACGGAAGAAAGCCTTGCCGTCAGCCTCCGCGTTGCCATCCAGCAGCACCCGTTCATCGCTGCCATCGCGCCGGCTTCGAACCACCTGGGGTTGCTGGCCGCCCTCGACGTAACGCATTGAATAGGCGAATGGCCCGTCGGGAGACGGCACGCTGGAATCATCGGCCTTGATGCGCCCCTTCATCTCGGCAAAGAGCTTTTCCTGCAACGCCTCCGTCGGGGCCATGATGGCCTTGGCAAAGGCATTCTCAGCTTCCAGATGATCGCGGATTGCGGGATCGAGACGCGAGGGATCGCGCATCACCTCCTGCCAGTTCGCATCCCTGAGCCAGGCATAGTCGTCCTTCAGTTCCATCCCGTGGTGGAAGCTGACATGGGGTTGCCGACGCGCCAGCGGCGGCGAGATGGAGGCGGCCTTGGTCATGCTCATCAGGCTTTGTCTTCGGGAATGAACTTGAGAGCGGCGCCGTTCATGCAATAGCGCAGGCCTGTGGGTTGCGGCCCGTCGGGAAATACGTGGCCGAGATGCGCCGCGCAGCTGGCGCATCTGACCTCGGTACGCCGCATGAACAGCGAACGATCCTCATTGGTCGCCACGGCCTCTTCTTTGGCAGGGGCATAAAAACTCGGCCAGCCGGTGCCCGAGTCGAACTTGGTACCGGAACTGAACAGCGGCTCCCCGCAACACACGCACGTGTACATGCCAGCATCCTTGTTGGCATTGTAAGGGTGCGAAAAAGGCCGCTCGGTGCCGTGCTTGCGGGTAACGTGATACTGCTCATCGCTCAGCATCTGGCGCCATTCGGCATCGCTCTTGTGCACTTTCGGCTTTGCGTCGGTGTCGGACATGGTGTGCCTCATTCGTAGAAAACGGTGATTGTTTCGGCGACGACGGCCGGCTTGACAGCGCCTTCGATCTCGATGGTCACATCAAATGCCGCCATCAGCATATCGCCCTTGCTCGTCGATTTGACCAGACCGGCCTCGCCCCTGATCCGTGCACCGGCCATTACCGGCGAAACAAAACGAATGCGATTGGCACCATAGTTAATCATTCGCTTAACGCTTTTCACCTTCATGATTTCGTACATGAAGACGGGGATCATCGACAGCGTCAAATAGCCATGGGCAATCGTCGGGCCGCCGAGTTCCTTCAAGGACCTGCCGGGATCGGTGTGTATCCATTGATCGTCACCGGTGGCCGCGGCAAAACTGTCGATGCGCTGCTGGTCGATGAGGTGCCAGGAACTGCGCCCCAGAGAGCTGCCCGTGAGGCTTGCAAGGTCCCGAAGTCGTTCCACAACCAGCATCGAATTTTATCCTCGTATACCCGGTGACGACAGGTCCTACTTAGGCCCTTTGGTGCCAAATCAAGGGGCCAATTCCGGATCGAGAGACTACATGGTCCCTCATGCACCGCCAACGCCTCGACCACGAGATTTGGCGGCTTGCCGGTCCGGGTACTCAAGTCAGTCTTGCCTGGTCGGGTATAAATCCGGGCAAATTAAGCACTTTTACACGTATAGCGGTGTTTTCTAGGCAGGTTGGAGGAAGACCGGAGCACCGCGGGAATGATTGACGATGCCCTGTGCGCGAACCCGGCTACCCGGGGGGGCGCATCGACAGGACATGGGGGGAATGATGCCGGCCCGGCAAACGGGCGGCAAACCCTTACGGCTGATTCGTTCCGCGCCCTTACCCAGCGCCTCAAATCCTTGAGCCTGCAGCCGGCAGTTCTTTCGCCGGTCGAGACGACCCTTGCATCACAATCGATTGCCGCCGATGGCGATGCCGAGACGTCGGCACCTGTCTCGCCATTGCCGGCGGATTTGCCCACAATCGACACGCCCGCTGAGATCATCGAAGCCCCCTCGGCCGCTTCCGACAACGGCGCAGAGGAGGCACGGCCAGCCGCTGCGGAAGATGAATCGCTCACCGGCGATGACCCTGATCGATTTATCGCGATGCTGCGCGGAACCTCCGATAGGCCTCTGGCGGATGCCGCAGACGAGGATCACGTCGCTGACGCGCCCTCCGAACCCGATGCGCCGGATATGCCGTCGCTGGCGGATTTGCCCGCCCCGGTCTTTACCGAAGAGATCGGTGAGGCCCCGCCGTCCACCGCCGGTACCCTGAACGGGAAAACGAGATCAGCCGCGCCCCGCAGCGAAATGGCTGCCAGCCGCGATGATGATCGTTTCATTGAACTGCTGTGTGGCGCGCCCGATGACGCTGAGAGCAAAGTCGGTGACGAAAATCAGGTTGTTGGCGAACCCGAGGATCAGGCGTTGCCGGATCTGCCGCAGCCAGGTCTTGCTGATGAATCAGGCACAACAACGTCCGCCGCTGCGGATGATGGCGCGCGCGACATTGCTCCTGCAGCGTCGGATCATGTCGTGCAAGACGACCTGGCGGTTGTGCTTTTGCCAGAAGCCTCGAGCGACGATGACGCCGCGGCGCCAGATGCTGCGCTCGATGAGCCACAGGCGGATGTGGAGGCAGCACAAGCCGCTGGTCGGTTGGACGGCGGCGAACAAGTCAATGACCTGGACAGCCCATCTGATGCCGACGCGTTGGACACCATCCGGGCATCTATCCTAGGGCAGCTGGCGAGTCGGGCCAGTGAAGACAATTGCGTTGCGTCCACCGCTGGCAACCCGGCACCGGCTAGTCTGCAGGACATGCTACGCCAGCTCGAAGGCCAGTTCGGCAGCTTTGACGGCGCGGACGAAGCGCACTCCAAGCCAGCTTCCAGCCCGGCGGACGCAGACGACTGGTCAGCCGGCGCCCGGCGCTTGCTCGATCGCGATGCGGCCGATGAAACCGAACGATCCTCGGTGTTCGAAGACGGCGAAGCGGTACCGACTACGGTTCGGCTCGAGGAGCCGGATGCGAGCGTGAGTGCCGCCGACGACAGTCCGGCCGATGCCGAGGCGGCCTCGTTACCGCCTGACGACGATCTGGGCGACATTGATCTGTCGGCAATGCTGGGCAATCTGGGCGAACGATTCGTTCCCGATGATCAAACCGGGTATGCAGGCGATGCCCAGCCTGCCGGTACCGCCGGCGCAGCCGGGGACATCGAGGCACTGGAAGCGCTTGACGCAGCACTTCCAATTGATGAGGCCAGCGGCGAGACAGCCCGCATGCTGCTCGACATCATGTCAATGCCTGCGAGCGCCCTGCAGCCCCAGGAGCGCGGTCTGGCGGCCGATACTTTGTTGCGGCTGATCGCCCGCATGCCGATCAAGGCGGTGATGTCGCTGGCCGAGCGGTTTTGTCTGATGGAGGAGCCGCCCGGCCTGATCATCAAGCAGCTCATCGGCCATCCCAACGAAGAAGTCGCCGCGTTGGTCCTCGAAAGATGCGCCAATGTGACCGATCAGGATCTTCTTGAACTCATTGCCCAGGCCAGCTTGAGCAAGTTGCGCATGGTGGCAAGGCGCCGGGAGGTATCCAGTGCGTTGGTCGATGCGCTGATTTCCCGCGGCGATGCTTCAGTTTACTTGACCATCGTGCGCAATCCCGGCGCGGACATTTCGTACGATGCGTTCATCGAATTGTGCGAGCTTGCGAAGAACCAGCCCAGCCTTCAGGCGCCGCTCGCCACCCGCAGCAATACACCGGCGCCGGTGGCATTCGAATTGTTCTGGTTTCTGCCCTCGGAACTTCGCCGCTATGTCCTTTCGCGTTTTCTGACAGATTCCGAAACCCTCACCAAGATATTGAAGATAACGCTAGCGGTTGACTCATCAGCAGGAAGCGAGGTTACGGAAAGGCAGTTCCCGCCTCGCGCCCGCATTGAGGAACTTGTCGGCTTGATCGAAGAAGGCCTGACGCCGGAGGCCTCTCGCCTCATGGCCAACCTGAGCGGCATCTGCGAAGCCTGTGCCCGCCGCCTCATCGCCGACCCCGATGGTGAACCGTTGACCATCGTCATGAAGGCCATGGGAGCCACGCGTGCCTTGTTCGCCGCCGCAATGGAGCGTTGCCAGACCTCGACGTCGGCCATGTTGCGGACTGATCGCAATCTCGATGAATTGCGTAATCTTTTCGATTCCATGTCTTTCAACAAGGCGCGTGTGCTTCTGACCTACTGGGACTGGGCAGCCCGCAAGGCCGGTCCGTATGCGCGCCGCGCTGCCTGAGCTTTATGCCCGGTCGTTCAAGTCCAAGCACTGTCGAATAAGTTTCCGAAAGTTAATGTTGTCAGTCTAGCGCGACGCAAATACACTTGAATGCGCCAAAATAAAACAATATAAGCATCTTGTTTTTTTCGTCACTGCCATTCGCGAATCGCAAAAAATAGCGAGCGCATGTTGCTTGACAGAAAAATGGCCCCGACTAGTTTCGCCTGGCCATTCAGGCAAGGCGGTCTAATCATCGAGGGATATATACCATGTGCGACCGGTGGGGGGTGTGGACTGCCGTCGCAAGTGCAAAATCAGCTTGGAAGGCAGATTAATGGAAAACAAAACGGAAATCGTGGAACTCACAGCGGACATCGTGGCGGCCTATGTGGCCAACAACGCTGTCCCTTCGGCAGATTTGTCCAGCTTGATCAATGATGTGTACAAGGCCCTGGCGGGCGCGGTCGAAGGCAGGGAAGAAAAGCCACAGCAGGAACTGAAGCCTGTGGTGCCAATCCGCCGCTCGGTAACACCGGATTACATCATTTGTCTGGAGGACGGCAAGAAGTTCAAGTCGCTCAAGCGGCACTTGCGGACCCACTACGACCTCACGCCCGAGCAGTATCGGGAAAAGTGGGGACTGGCCCCCGACTATCCCATGGTGGCGCCAAACTATGCCGAGGCACGCTCCAAGCTTGCCAAGCAAATGGGGCTGGGCCAAAAGCGCGGCCGCAAGTAAGGGGCAGCACGCACCCTATCAATGCCCCGGGTCCCGTAATAGGGCGCCGGGGCATTTTTGTGCTCTGGGGTCAGGATCCCGGGGGTTTTTTCGTGATGTCGCAAACGACTTTGGGCGGCATGCTTGCGATGCGTGATGGATTGCCGGGAGATATAGGCCCGCGACTCTTGCGCCGACGATGGCGGCGATTCATAACGACAGGCAGTCTACGGGGGCCGATTCGCAAGCGGGGCGACGTTATGGAACGTGAACCAGCATTTATCGCGTTCAGGGCTCAATTGGTGATGCCGGAACAGCGCCAGTTATTCGATTATTGGCTGCAGAGGACCCGGCCGGACAGCCTTCCGGGTCGCGAGGACATATCTCCGGCCGAAATTCCGCGGCTGTTGCCGCACATATCGCTGCTCGACGTGCTGCCGGATGACGGCGGATTTCGTTACCGCCTGGCGGGTTCGCGCCTCAGGGAAGTCTTTGAACGAGAAGTGACGGGCACGCACATACGTGCGGAAGATGCAACCGGTGAGGCCAATTACTGGTTCAAGGCTCACGAACGGGTCGTGAAATCGGCTCGCCCCGTCAATGGCGCCATGCGCTGCGCCAGGCAATCCAGGGAGCATCTCGTTCAATTCTGGCTTCGGTTGCCACTGTCGTGCCGCGGTGACGGCGTTGACATGATCCTTGGCCACGATGTCTGCGTCCCTGTTGGCGCCGTTGATTTGGCCGGCGGATTGGCCGGGGTCGGCATGTGCACCGCCGTCGGTTAACCAGAAATCAATCTGCCTGTTTCCTCTTGAATTCTTTCCAGTTAAGAACAAATAGAGAACAAACGGGGAGACAAAGCCATGTCCGAACAACCACTGTCGCCCGCACATCCATGGGCTCTGGATGCGTCGCAACCATCATCGGGATCACCCGTTCAGAAATCAGGGCGTTCCGCCAAACGCTTGTTGCGGCGACTCGCGGCTTCAACCGGATGGCTGGAGCCCGTGCATGGATCAGGCGGGGAGCCGGTCCGTTTTCACTTCGTCGCGCTGAATGAGGAACGCGGTAAGCGCCACCCCAGTCTCGATCGCCGCACGGTCGAGACATGGCGGTCGCGAGGCTGGGTTGCCCCGACATCGTCGGGAATGTTCAAGCTGACCGCAGCGGGTTATGCGGTAGCTGCATCCGGCCAGACCGCCACTAAAGGCGATCCTGTTTCACCCTTTCGGCGCCAGCACGGCTCGATCGGCGATGAAACGCGCATTATTGATGGCACTTCCCGACAAGTCACGGCAGACGCGGCAGAATCGCCGCTCGGCTGGCTGGCGCGGCGCCGCGACCGGCATGGGCGCCCCCTCATCGAGGAGACGGAATTTGTCGCCGGCGAACGGCTTCGTGCCGATTTCACCATAGCCGGCCTGTCACAGCGGGTGACTGCAAGCTGGGAGCAGTCGATTGCCTCAGGCTCGAGCGGACGCAGCGGCAGCGCCGACGTAAACCTGATGATGAGTGAGCGTGCCATGGATGCCCGTCGTCGGGTCAACCGTGCTTTGGCCATGGTCGGCCCCGGACTCGCCGGCATCTTGTTGGAGGTTTGCTGCCTGACCAGCGGCCTGGAGGCCGCCGAACGCCGCCTGGGATTACCGCAACGGGCCGGCAAGGTGGTGTTGCAGATCGCTCTTTCGCGTCTGGCCGAACATTATGGCCTCGCAACCCAGGTGCCCGGCAAAGCAGCAGCGGTCCGCATACGCAGTTGGGGATCCCAGACCTACCGGCCAACCCTCTTCGGCTTGGACCGGGAATAGGCTCTAGCCTGCAAGTGCCGCTGTGGCATCGGCCTTGATGCGTCGCACCATCGCAGCCAGTCCGTTCGAGCGCTGCGGCGTCAGGTGTTCATCGAGGCCGAGCTTGGCGAGCTTGGCGCCTGCATCGATGCCGAGGACATCGCCAACCTCCTTGGCATCGAAGAGGATGCGCAGGATGGCGATCAGGCCACGAACGATTAGGGCATCGCTGTCGCCGACGAAATGCAGGATCGTCTTGCCGTCGCTGTGTTCGAGGCGCGAAGTGATCCACACCTGGCTGACGCAGCCTTGCACCTTGGTCCTGTCATTGCGGTCGCGATCGGCAAATGACGGCAATGTCCGGCCCAGTTCGATGACATAGCGGTAGCGATCCTCCCAGTCATCCAGGAGGTCGAAGTCGGCTTCGAGTTCGCTAAACGTTTGCGCGCTCACGCTTTCACCTTAACTATGTCCGCATTAGACATAGGCGCAGCGTCGATCCAACTCAAGACACGAGCCGAGGTCGAAAACGCTCGGTTGGTGGTGTTGAAAAAAGCCGCGGGACATCGAAAGGGCAGGGATGCCCCGCGGCGAGTAACCCGGTGAGTGCCGGGGGGGAAGTCAGGAAGCCTGTTTGGTGCGCGGGCCGCGCCAGGTGGGAATTAGATCCTGCAGTTTCAGCGTGTTCTGCGACGGCGCCTTGACGTCGTTGGCGGCGATCATCCGGGTGCTGCCGGTCGTCATGGGGTCGACCACCACGGCCTGGTTGGCATAGCCTGGAAGCGTGTCGCCGGCGACCGGGCCCTGATTGGCCCATTCGTAGATGAGCTTGACGCTGTATTTGACCTTGGCCTCGGCTTTCCACATGAGATAGCCGGCGGTCTGGCAAACGCCCGGCTGGCGTTGACAGAACGAATGCAGGTCGGTCACCGTGTTGCTGGCGGCAGAAACGAGGTTCACTTGCGACGGCAGCTGCTGCTGCCCCTGCATGCCTGCGTTTTGGCCGTTGTCTGGCGGACTCGGCATCAGAAATACAACGAGCGCCATGACGAAGCTGGTTTTGATAATTGACATTTGCTTGCCCTTTCAGTTCGAGGACAAGCTAGCAGGGGTATATTTATCCTAGTATAAGTTCAATTTTCGGATATTATACTTGTTTTATTATCATTTGAATTGAGTTTTGACAATTTTTGTATCAAATTTTAGCAATCCCGCCATGCTCGCCAACAGGAAACGGGCTGTTAAGCCTCTTGCGGCACCATGGCGGCGCTGCGGGATATCGTGCCCCGGCATAGTGAGTAGCGTTTCGTTGAGTCCAAGAACAAGGCGTCATGAACACAACCAACGGTCGCCGGATGACCGCATCTCGAATGGCCCGTCTCAGCGTGGTAATGCTGACGGCTGCTTGCTGCGTCGCGATTGTCTTCAATGCATTGTTCCTGCAACCGTCGATCTTAAAGCAGGTTGCAGGTAACCGCGGCAGGCTGGTCAGCCATGCTGCCGGCCGCCATGACGCGGTAAATCTGGTCAGCGAGATCAGCGTTTCACCCGAGGATCCGATCGCCCGCCTCGTCACCCAGGGCGACCCGATGGTCAACCAGATCCAGACCGAATTGCTCCGCTTGGGCTATTATTCCGGCGCTGCAACCGGTGTGGCCGACGCCGCCACCAGGGCGGCAATCGTTGCCTACGAAAAGGCCAGCGGGATGCCCCCGATCGGCGATGCCTCGCGCCAGGTGCTTGACCACATGCTCTATGCCAGACAGGTTGCGGCTGCGGCCAGATATACCGCGAGTTTGAAGCCGTCGGCTCCAAGCGCGGATGTGCGCAAGGTGCAGGCGGCACTGGGGGCCCTGGGCTTCGATGCCGGACCCGCCGACGGTGTCATGGGTGACAAGACCCGCAAGGCCATTCGCGCTTTCCAGGTATATCGGGGGTTGCCGGCCACTGGCCAAATCGATGCCAACCTGGCGCGCGAACTGGGAATCGTGCTTGCCGCCGAGGGTTGACAGGGCCAGACTCCTTGCATGTCCGTCAAAAGTGAAATCTGGGTCAAGGGGCATCTGCGCGCCTGCTTTGCGACGGGTCTGACCGGTGTGGTGGCCAGACGCGGCGCAGAAGAGGCCGGGGCCATCTATGTTCAGGTTTTCAAGGACCACGATCTGGTCGTTCTGCACGCCCCGGCCCCCGGACCGGCCTATGATGAAACCGGCGCGCGACATTGGTCCTACCCCCTCGGCGAGGCCCCGGTTTCGCGGGCAGAGGCACAAGACTACCTGGATCGCCAAGTCGCCTTCGATCCCGATATCTGGATCCTCGACATCGAAGATTCCGTCGGCGACGGTCTCCTGTAGGGAAACATTAACCAATTGCGCAATCTAATGGTCCCTGTACAGCGAAGGAGTTCGCAAAGTCGGGGCTGAGGTTATGGGCGATATCTGTCAATTTACGCCGCGCCACTCGCAACAGCGCAATACACAAGGTCCGGGAATAGCGGAGGTCATCATCTTCCCCGGCGTGCGTGTCGAACGAAGCGATGATCCGGATCGGCATCGAATAATGTCGAACGAATCGGTTTTCCAGCGCATCACCAAAAAGGCGGTCTGGACCGACGACTGAACGCTCAGTTGTCAGCAAGGGCCTGGAGAGCGTTCTTCCGCTCAGCTCGCGGGGACGCAATTTGAGGCGGCGAGGTCGGCCTGCACCCTTGCCAGCATGGCGGGCGCCGCGATCCGCGCACGCAACACCACCAGCCCCCTGATCGATGGTGATCTCACGGTGATCTGATTGTCGGTGCCTTCCAGCGCATCGGGGGAGCTGTCGCCGTTGGTCCCGTTGGATTTGTTGACGACCATAAGGTTGAGGTTGCGGACGTCGGCCTGGCGGTTGTTGAGAGAATAAAAGCCGTCGCCGTTGGGCGCATAAAAGCTGATGAGCCAGTAGGCGGTCGGAACCATGGCCTTCACCACGATGGGACCGGCCGACAGATCGAAAACGCAGATGGCGTGGGCCAGCGACGGGTCGGCATCAGGCAGGACGGATTCCAACTTGTCCGGCTGCACCACCATCAAATGGTTGATCCCCGCAAGCTTGGTGAATTCGCTCATCTTGGCGTCCATCTGGATGCGCGGCACGAACAGCACATAGGAGATATGCACGGCAATGCCGAGCAACACTGCCACGCTGAACCAGAATAGTTTTCCGCTCATTGACAGGTCTCCCGCGTGATCTGCGGCAATGTCATCGTGTTGGGATGCGCGCGCGATACCGGGGCTGGATCATAGAATCGCAACACCAGATTCACGTCGCCACTGGAAGGCATGGCCAGCCAGTTTCCGGTGTGCGGTTGCGACGACAGGTAGATTATCGCGGTGCCATCGGCTTCATATATCGTCTCGCCGGAATGCAGACTGGCAAGTCTGGCTTTCGTGTTGGCTGCAATGACGCCATTCTGGCTCACGCTGATGCTCCACCACCGGGCCCAGTCAAGTCGCCCAGCGATGGAATAGCTGCAAGCTGTATCGAGTGGGCTGCCGGCGCCGTCAGATCGAGCTTCGTATTCGACGACCTCGCGGCGATTGTCGACAAGCCGCCCGGCGGCCAGAAAATGAGCCTTGGTATAGGGATCCATGGTGTTGAGGCCGGCGCTGGTCCAGGTCTTCCATGGCCCTTGCGACAGGGTGACCAAGTCGAATCCGCCGCCAGCCACGTAGCGCGCCGAAATGAGGCCTACGGCAATGCCGATGAGGCAGGTTATGGCAAGCTTGACACGGCCGAACACGCCTTTTCAGCCTTCCATCAGCGGCTTTGCAGCAGCCGTTTCAGGCGCAGATGATTTTCTGCCGCGCGGCTGGAAGGCTGAAAGTTCTGGTTGGCGCCGCTGTTGAATATAGAAGCGGCCGATTGGACATTGCTGGACGAGCGCTGGCTGGACAGGGAAAAGACATCCCTGAAAACGGAAACGACTGCATCGCTCGTGGGTGCCGGCTTGGTGGCAGGTACGTTGGCGGTTACGCTGTTGCGCAACGCGCTGTCGCCAAACGCCGGAATCGACAATTCCACATTGCCGTCGCCGCGCGCCGAGACGTATTTAGCGTAACTGTTATCCAGCGGGATGCCATCGAGGGCCTCGGGTTGGGCGCCGGCCAACGCGATTTCCATGAAGGCCTTCCAGGTTCTGGCCGGCAACGAACCGCCGGTCATATGCCGTGTGTCATGCGAATCGTCATTGCCGAACCACACGCCGGTCACCAACTGGGCGGTGAAGCCCATGAACCAGGCATCGCGGAAATTCTGCGTGGTTCCGGTCTTTCCGGCCTGCGGCGTGAACCCTAAACGAGCGGCCCGCCCGGTACCGCTCACCACCACCTGGTTGAGCATGTGGTTGAGTTCGCCGATAGTCGCTGCATCGACGACCTGAGGCGCCTCCGGGGCATTGCGGGTGCGCGAATAGACCAGTTCGCCGGTCGGCCGGCGAATTTCGAGGACCGAGTAGGCGCGCGCCAGCTTGCCCCCGTTGGCAAAGGTCGCATAGGCCGTCGTCATGTCCATGACGGTCACTTCGTTGGTCCCCAGCGGCAGCGACGGCACGGCCAGCAGATTGGACTTGAGGCCGACGCGGTGCGCCGTCTCGATGATGGCAGCACGACCGATATCCTGCATCAGGTGAACCGGCACCGAATTGTAGGAATGAGCCAGCGCCGTGGTGAGGGTAATCCGCCCGTGGAAGCGGTGAGAGTAATTCTGCGGCGACCAGTTGCCGATGGTGATGGGAGAGTCATTGACGATTGTGTCTGGCGTGTAACCGGCACGCAGCGCTGCCAGGTAGACAAACGGCTTGAACGAGGATCCTGGCTGGCGCTTCGCATCGGTGGCCCGATTGAACTGGCTTTCCTCATAGCTGCGTCCGCCCACGATCGCCTTCAGGGCGCCATCGGGCCGCATCGAGACAAGCGCCGCCTGACCGACATCGTATTTCGGCCCCTCGGTGTCGATCATGTTGGTGACAGTCTTCTGGGCTGCCTTTTGTATGGCACTGTCGAGGGTGGTCTTGACCTCCAGCACATAGTCGTTCTGCAGCCCTTGCGAGTCGATCAAGTCGAGGGTCTCGCGATAGGCGTAATCGAGGAAGTAGTCGGGGCTGTAATAGTCGGACTGGCTGATCACCTCTGCCGGATGACGCCGCGCCTCATAAAGCTCGCCCTGCGATATGAAACCCACATCGAGCATCCTGTACAAGACGACATTGGCGCGCGCGCGGGCGTTGTCGATGTTCACCGAAGGAGCGAACTTCGAGGGCGCCTTGAACAGGCCGGCCAGCATCGCCGCTTCCGACAGGTTCACATCGCGGATCGACTTGCCGAAATAATACTGCGCCGCCGCCTCGACCCCGTAGTTGCCGGCTCCCAGATAGGAGCGGTCGAGATACATCTTGAGAATCCGGTCCTTGCTCAGCCGCGCCTCGATCCACAAGGCGAGAAAGGCCTCGTGAATCTTGCGGCGCATGGTGCGTTCAGGGCTGAGAAAGAGGTTCTTGGCGAGCTGCTGGGTGAGCGTCGATCCGCCCTGCACGACCCCATCCGCCCGGGCATTGGCCAGCATGGCCCTGAAGGTGCCTTGGATGTCGACACCGAAATGGCTGTAAAAGCGCGAGTCCTCTGTCGCCAGCACCGCGCGGACCACGTAAGGTGGAATCTCGGCGAGGGGTATGGCATCGTTCTGGCGAACCCCGCGCCGGCCGATGATGTTGCCGTTGATGTCGGTGAAGGTAATGGCGTACTGGCGGCCGCGGTTCCATACGTTGTCGGTCTCATGCAACGTCGGCAGCGCAAAGGTGACCAGTGCGAAGGCGAACACCAGGCCGAAGGTCAGGCCGTCATCGAGAAGGTCGATGAAGACCCGCTTCACGCCCCAGATGCGAAAACGCTCCAGCCACGCGGTATAGCTCCCCCAGCCGTAGCGCAACGTACACCCGGCCTCGAAAACGGCCGAGCTGATCAGCGAATCGAGACGCATCAACCAACGCAGCACAGGATGTGGTCGTTTGAATTCTGACACCTTGAACTGGCCTGTTTCCGTGGCATTCCCGGTCAACGCGCCGACCGCATCCGGCCCTTAGCGTTACCAACAGTATCGAACCGCGCCCTCAAACGGCGCGCAACCCACAATCCCGGCGACCGGCCAACCTTGCCGCCACATCCACCCGGTCGTCATGCTATATATCGCAAATGCCCTTGAGTTCCACAACAAAGACCCCGATCCAGGTTAACGCCGATGTCCGCTGACGAACGCTTTTGGGAAAAAAAGTCGCTCATCGAGATGTCATCCGAGGAATGGGAATCCCTGTGCGACGGCTGTGGCCAGTGCTGCCGGGTGAAGCTGGAGGACGAGGATACCGGCCGCATTCATCGGACCTCGGTGGTCTGCCGACTACTCGATACCGGGACCTGCCGCTGCCACGATTACCCCAACCGGCAGCAGCTGGTACCTGACTGCGTTCAACTGGAGCCGCAGAATGTGGCGGAAATCCAATGGTTGCCCGCCACTTGCGCGTATCGTGTGCTGGCCGAGGGACGCGAACTGGCCTGGTGGCATCCGCTCATCTCCGGCGAACAGGCAAGCGTTGCCGCCGCCGGCATCTCGGTGAGCGGCCAGGTAGTATCGGAAAGCGAGGTTGACGAGGAAGAGCTGGGTTACTATCTCATCGACTAACCATAAAAAAGGACTAAAACGCGGAAGGTATATTTTTTTTCTGATATTTGACATTTTTGTCCTTGACATCGTTGCACTGTTGGGGTATGTATTTGCCACGCTCCGGAAATGGGCCTTGGGGACGCACTGCCGAAGAGCAGTCATGCCAGGCAAGGGCCGGCCGGATGCCTTCAGATCACATCACGCAGCAGTAATGACGTCCCGTCGCCGCATCGGCGCCGGCTTGCGTCGCACTGCCTGTCCAGAAAACGAGATGCCCATGGACGACGACCGCGGCGCCGGGGACGGCGCTGCTTGCACGCCGCTGGCAGGCGACGACAACAGGACGGCGGCGATTGCCCGCGACTATCTCGAAGCGCGCCTGCCGATCGACGAGATTTTGAAGCGCCATCACATGTCCTACCGCTGCCTTTATCGCCTGATCGATAAACAAGGCTGGGCAAGGCGCAAGCCGCAGAAATCGAAGAAGCCGCGGGTCAGAATGCACACCCCCGCCGCGCTGCTTGCGCGCTTGCGAAAGCTGGCGCGCCGTCGCATCTCCGCACTTGAAAAAGTGGCGAACGACGATACAGCGGGGCTTGTCGGTCATGAGCGCCACGTCAAGACGCTCGCCGCACTGGTCTCGCTGGTCAAGCGCATCGAGGAACTTGAAGCCCCGAGCAAGACCGGCACCGTGGCCGCCCCTGCAGCAATGACGCCGGAAGAGGCCGATGCACGACGCCAGAAGCTTGCGCAGATGCTTGTTACGATGCTCGAGCAGGCAGGCGGTCAACGACTTCCTGACGGCAGTTGACGGCGACGATCTGGGCTTTCTGGAAGACGACTGGGCAACCCTTGCCCGCGACGATCAATGGCCGGCGCTGGCGCCGCAAGGTGAAAGCGGGCCGCCCACCTGGCTGTTCATCGGCGGACGCGGTGCCGGCAAGACCCGTGCCGGTGCCGAGTGGGTGCGCCGCATGGCCATCGACCGTCGGCTGCGGCCGCCGGGCGAGGACATTGTGCGTATCGCCCTTGTGGGCCCCACCCTGAGCGAGGTGCGCCAGGTGATGGTGGAGGGGCCGTCGGGTCTGCTGGCCGTCCACGGGGATCGTGACGTCCGACCGTTGTTCGAACCCTCGCGCCGGCAGCTGACGTGGCCGGGCCTGGCTATCGCCCAGATGTTTTCGGCCGAAGAACCCGATGCCCTGCGCGGCTTCCAGTTCCACGCCGCCTGGTGCGACGGCACGAGACCATCGCTGCTCACCTCACACCCCCCTGAACTGATGCTATTCTGTGGTCTGGCCATGGGATACATGGATCAGCACCACCCTCTCAATGCGCTCCGGACCGAACGCGCCTCCATAGAGGAATTCTGCACGTTCATCGACACTTGAGGGCCGCTGCCATTCATGTCGGGTTCATCTGTTACACCCTATTTTGACCCGGGTCGTGGAATGCATGTAATGAACCGAGCACCTGTCCAAATAGCCATGTTGCTGGCTGCGAGCGTTGGATTCGCCGCTGGGGCGCAAGCCTTTGCGCCCGGCGTGCCGGCTTATGGGTCCCAGGAATATGCTGTTGCACAACTGGTTCCGATCTATGTGCAAACCTACAACAGCTATCAGAACGGGACGACGAAGGCCGGCAACGACAATCAGATGATTCCGCCGTCCGAGGCCCTGCAGGCAGCGTTGGGCTACGCGCCCGGTAGCCAGGGACTCGGCGTACGGCTTTTACAGGGCTCGCGTCTCGTATACGCTGTGAAACTAAAGTCCGGTAATCGGATTCGGCGTGTCCTGGTCGATGCTCGAACCGGCCGTGTTCTTGGTGAATAGATCTGCAAGGGCCGTTGTCGTGCGATTTTCTGTGACACTCGGCTCGCAATGTGATGGCTTTCCATCGCTATTCCAGACTTGCGGTCATGGAGGTTGTGCCTATGCGTTTGCTCGTCGTCGAAGATGATCCCGACCTGAACCGCCAGCTCGTCACGGCATTGACCGATGCGGGCTATGTGGTGGATTCGGCCAAGGACGGAGAGGAAGGGCATTTTCTGGGCGATACCGAGCCCTACGACGCCATCGTGCTCGACCTTGGTCTGCCGATCATGGACGGCGTGACGGTCCTTGAGCAATGGCGCCGCGCTGGCCACAAGGCGCCAGTTCTCATCCTCACCGCCCGCGATCGCTGGAGCGACAAGGTGGCCGGTTTCGACGCCGGCGCCGATGATTACGTCTCGAAGCCATTCCACATGGAAGAAGTTCTCGCCCGCATCCGGGCCCTGTTGCGCCGCAGTGCCGGTCACGCCACCAGTGAGTTGTCGTGCGGGCCCTTGATGCTGGACACCAAGGGTGCGCGGGTGACGGTCGACGGGCAGGCGATCAAGCTGACGTCGCTTGAATTCCGCCTCTTGAGCTATCTGATGCATCACCAGGGCAGGGTGGTTTCGCGTACCGAACTGGTGGAACACCTCTACGATCAAGACTTCGATCGCGATTCCAATACCATCGAGGTGTTCGTCGGCCGACTGCGCAAGAAGCTCGGCGTCGACATGCTGCGCACCGTGCGTGGCCTGGGATACTGCATCGCCGACCCCAATGATGCGGACTAATTCCCTAGCCTTCAGACTGACGGCCTCCGCGGCCGCGGTCAGTCTGGTGCTTCTGGTCGTTGCCGGGCTTTTGCTGTCGAAATTGTTCCAGGACGCCGTTGAACGTAATTTCGACGTGCGCCTGCAGTCCGTTCTCGATGGTCTGCTTAGCGCGGTGGAGATCGGCAGCGACAATCGGGTCGTGTTGTCGGGTGCCATCGCGGACAGCCGCTTCAAGCTGCCCTTGTCAGGCTGGTATTGGCAGATAACCCCCATCAACGGCCCTGCAGACAAGGGACTGAAATCGGACTCCCTGCTCGAACAACGCCTCAAGCCGAGTGCCGCGCAACTGGCAAATCGTGACGCCAACAACATCGCGCATTTCTATATTTCGGACGTCAACGGCACCCGGCTGCGGGCTATCGGAACCGATTACACCTTGTTCGATGCCGGACGCTATTCGCTCATCGTTGCCGGCAATTTCGATGAGCTTAAAAAAGAGGTATCGGCCTTTCAGGGCGCCTTGTTCCTCGTCCTCGCAGTTCTCGGCCTCGGGTTGCTGATTGCCATCCTGCTGCAGGTGATATATGGCCTGAGACCCTTGCGGGCGCTGGAAAGCGAACTGTCGGGAATCCGCCAGGGCCGCCGCGAACTCCTGTCGGAGGAATACCCTTCCGAGATCGCTCCGGTCGCCGATGAACTCAACTTGCTCATCCAGTCCAATGCCGAAATCGTCAATCGCGCCCGCACCCAGGTCGGCAATCTCGCCCACGCCTTGAAGACGCCGTTGAGCGTGCTGGCCAACGAGGCCCGCCTCTCAAAGAGCGAACTTGCCATGAAGGTCGGCAAGCAGACCGACATCATGCGCGACCAGGTCTCGCTGTACCTTGATCGCGCCCGCCGTGCCGCCCGTGCTCAGACGCTCGGATCGTCGACCAACGTGCGTGAGACGCTTGATGCGCTGGCCCGGACTCTCATGCGCATCCATATGGATAGGGGCATCAGCATCGCCGTCGATTGTCAACCTGGCGTGAAATTTCGCGGCGAGCGCCAGGATCTTGAGGAGATGATTGGCAATCTGGTCGATAACGCCAGCAAATGGGCCAGAAAGATCGTCAGGATCGATGTGAAACCGCCGATGATCGATCCGACTGACGGGCGCAGCTGGCTGGAGATCAGGGTCGCCGACGATGGCCTAGGGCTACCCGCCGACAAGCTTGAGGACGCGCTAAAGCGCGGACATCGCCTTGATGAGACCAAACCGGGCTCCGGCCTAGGTCTGTCCATCGTCTCCGAAACGGCGGCGATGTATCACGGCAAGGTCATGCTGGGAAAAGCCGATCTCGGCGGCCTGCTGGCGCGCATTCGCCTGCCGGCGGTTCAGGACACCTGATGGCGGTGAAGACATCGCCCTCGATGCAGCCGCCACGAAAGGTGCACCGTCAGCCGCTTTGGGCCTCAGGGTGATCCTGATTGTCCATGGCGGGAATGCCCCGTTCCCGATACGGAGTGCGGCCATAAAAGGCGCGGTAGCACTTGGAGAAATGCGATGGCGAGGAAAAACCACAGGCCAGCGCCACGTTGATTACCGACATATCGGTCTGCAACAGCAGCGAGCGCGCCTTCTTCAGACGCAGTTCCAGGTAATAGCGCTTGGGCGAGCGATCGAGATAGCGGCGGAACAGCCGCTCCAGTTGCCGCGTCGACAGGCCGGCCTGCCGCGCCAGCGTGCTCGGTGACAGCGGCTCCTCCAGATTTCCTTCCATCCGTTCGATGATGCCGACCAGTTTGGGATGCCGTGCTCCGATGCGGGCCGGCAGCGACATGCGCTGGTGTTCGCTGTGATGGCGGATCGGCGAATGCAGCACCAATTCGGCCACGGCCGAAGCCAATTCGGCGCCATGCTGCGCAGAGATCAGCGCCAGCATCATGTCGAGCGCTGATGTGCCGCCGGCGCTGGTGAAGCGGTCACGGTCGATCTCGAACAGGCTGCCGGTGACGTCCAGTTCGGGGAAGGCTTCCGAAAAGCCCGGCAGGTTTTCCCAATGTATGGTGCAGCGGTAGCCGTCGATGATATTGGCCTCGGCGAGAATATGGGCGCCGGTACATACAGCGCCGAGCGTCATCCCGCGCCGGGCGGCCTTCCTCAGCCAGTTGAGCAACCGCTTGTCGGCGTGTTTCTGCACGTTGATGCCGCCGCACACCACGACGATGGCGTGTTCGTCGATGGCCTCGAGGTCACCATTCACCATGGTCACTATGGCGTTGGAGGCAGCGACCGCCTGACCGTCCGCTGAATGCAGCGACCAACGGTAAAGCTCCTTTTCGGCATGTCTGTTCGCCAGCCTCAGCGGTTCGACCGCCGCCGTCACCGGCATCATGGTGAATTCCGGGACGACGATCAGGGCCACACGCTGCGGGAGTTCACGCGGCTTGTCACCGAACATCTACGCTGCAAATCCTTGAAGATGGTCTCGCCGCACTGCGGCTGGTTACCGGCGGCGGTTCAACGTTCCGCCCACGCAGGAAAGCAGCCTAACCGTCAGCGGCGAGCACTACAAGTGCCTCGGGGCGTCGACTTCGGAGACGCTCAGATCGAAGTCTGGAGTCACCAGCTTCAGACCGTGGGCGGTGCGGGTTGGCCGGTGAACAGGCGAACCCGTGCCGCTTCGCCGGCCGTCGCTTCCAGCCAATCCCAGGCAAAGCGTGCATATGACCGGAAGACGTAGAGATCGATTGTATCCGGTGCGAGGGCGTGGATATGCACCAGTGCCGCAACGTCGCCGAGGCGCAGTCGGCGAACACTGCCGACGCCGTATTCGGCAAGTGTCAGATCGACAGGCGCGCCCTTCATGAGGATCTCCCTGACGCTTTCACCTTCCAGCCGAATGATCGTGCGCGCATCGCTGAGATCGATGGCCAGCGAGTGGGTTTCGCGCAGCGCCGAACGCAAGGCACTGACCACGTCCTTGACGCGTTTGCGCGGCACCAGAACCAGCCATTGATCGACCGACAGCCAAAGAACGTGCGTGTCGCCCCCGGCAACACTGGTCCGCGGCATGGCGGGCAGGTCGCAGCCGGTAACTTTCGCGAACGCGGTGCGGAACGTCTTGTCCTTGGCATCGCCGCGGACGTCGATCATGCCGATGTCGCTGACCTCGCTGATCGTGATCGCCAGCCCGTTACGGGGTTTGACACCGGCCAGGGCCGAGCTGAATTGCGGTTCAGACATTCTGTCGCTCTCCTGCCTTGTCGTAGAATACCGGCTCAACCACCTTGGCCCTGACTACGCCGCTCTCCAGCGGGAACGACAACGTCTGCCCCAGGAGGGCCTGGCCGTTCTCGATCATCGCCATGGCGATGGAGCGCTTCAGGGTCGGGCTCCAATAGGTGGAGGTGACATGCCCGATGGTTTTCATGGGCGGCTTGGGCTTGAGGTCGGCCACCGCATGGGCGCCATCCGGCAGCACGAATTTGGGGTCATCGGTCAGCAGTCCGACAAGCTGCTTGCGCCCCGGGGCCTTGAGGAAGGACTGCTCCAGCGAGCGCTTTCCGATGAAGTCCTTCTTCTTCTTTGACACCAGCCCCCCCATGCCCACATCGAAGGGCGTGACGGTGCCGTCGGTTTCGTCGCCGATGACGATAAAGCCCTTTTCGGCGCGCAGCACATGCAACGCCTCGGTGCCGTAGGCCTTCATGCCGAACTCTTCCCCCGCCGCCAGCAGGGCCTCCCACAGGCCGAGGCCGAAATTCGCTGGCGTGGCGAGTTCGAACGAAAGTTCGCCGGAAAAGCTGATGCGGTAGGCTCTGACCGGATAATCGCCGACGGTTCCTTCCTGCATGCTCATGAAGGGAAATTCTTCCTTCGAGAATCCGAACGAGCAGCCGAGCTTTTCGAGAACGTCGCGCGCCTTGGGGCCGGCGATGGCAAACTGCGACCATTGCTCGGTGACCGGCGTCACGAAGACCTTGTAGTCGAACCACTCGGTCTGCAGCCATTCCTCCAGCCATGCCCCGACCCGGTCGGCACCGCCCGAGGTGGTATGCATGAGGAAATGATCCTCCGCCAGCCGCACCGTCACGCCATCATCCATCAGGAAGCCGAGCTCGTTCATCATCAACCCGTAGCGCGCCCGGCCCACCTTCAGGGTCGAAAAGGTGTTGGTATAGATGCGGTCAAGGAATGCTGCCGCATCCGGCCCCTTGATCTCGATCTTCCCGAGAGTGGAGGCATCGAGCAGCCCCACCGCTTCGCGCACGATGAGGATCTCGCGGTTGACGGCATCATGTCGATCCTCGCTCGCTGACCGGTAGCAATAGGGTCGATGCCATTGCCCGACCGGCTCGAAGTCGCCGCCGTGGGCCGCATGCCAGTCATGGATCGCGGTGCGCCTGACCGGCAGGAACAGGTGTCGGGCATGGGTGCCGGCGATGGACCCGAACGAGATCGGCGTGTAGGGCGGCCGGAACGTGGTGGTGCCGACCGCCGGGATGGGCTTGCCGCTGGCATCGGAGATGATGCCGAGACCGTTGATGTTCGACGTCTTGCCCTGGTCGGTCGCCATGCCGAGGGTGGTGTAGCGTTTGGTGTGCTCGACCGACTCGTAGCCCTCGCGCTGGGCCAGTTCCACGTCGGCTGCGGTGACATCGTTCTGAAAGTCGAGGAAATGCTTGTTGCCCTCGTTGTATTTGCCGGTGGCAGGTGAGAACCAGATCGACTGGCCTTCGCCTTGCGCCGCCTGTTCGGCCTTTGCACGCTTCATCTTGCGCCCGGCCTTGCCCTTGACGTCGCGGGCCGCTGCCTCGCCGGCATTGTAGCCTTCGTCAAGGCAGCCTGCGAGATCGAAGGTTCCGTTGGCAGCACCTGCTATGCGCATCTGATCGGTGTGGCGGTCCGGCCGGAAGGCCTGCAATCCTTCATCGAACTTCAGCTTGCCGCCGTTGTGGCACCAAAGATGTACCGCCGGGTTCCAGCCACCCGACACGGCAATGAAATCGCAGTCGATGCGGCTCTCGTTGACCACCCGGCCCCGACCCGGGCTATAGGGGGCGATCTTGACGGCCTCGATCGACTTGCCGCCGTGGGTATCGATGATGGCGGCAATGGCGCTCGCCGGCGTCACGTCAATGCCTGCGGCGCGCGCCTCGGCCGCCAGCGGACCCTCGGGATTGGCGCGTATATCGACGACGCGCGCCACCCCGACGCCGGCTGCCTTGAGGCGCAGGGCCGTCTGGTAGGCATCGTCGTTGCAGGCGAAAACAACCCCCATAAGTCCGGGCGCCACCCCGTAGCGCTCGACCATGCCGCGCACAGCCGAGGCAAGCATGATGCCCGGACGGTCATTGTTGGCAAATGCAATCGGCCGCTCGATAGCCCCCGAAGCCAGGATCACTTGCCCCGCCCGCACCTTCCACAAGCGATGGCGGGGCGCATCCTCAACGACGGCGGCCGGATCATGGTCGCCCAGCCGCTCGAACAACATGACATAGTTGTGGTGATAATGGCCAGCGACCGTGGTGCGGGCGAGAATGTGGACATTGCCGGCCGCCGCCAGTTCGCCGCAACGCGCAGCCACCCAGTCGCGTTGCGGCTTGCCGTCTATGGTTCCGCCGGAAATGTCCGCCAGGCCGCCGAAGCGCGGATTCTCATCGGCCAGGATGACCCTGAGGCCCGACGCCGTCGCCGCCGAGGCAGCGGCAAGGCCGGCAACGCCGGCACCCACCACCAGAACATCGCAATGCACATGGATCTGCTCGTAGCGAGCCGGATCGGGACCGGTCGGTGCCTTGCCGAGACCGGCGGCACGGCGGATGAAGGGCTCGTACACATCCTTCCAGAAGCGCTGCGGCCACTTGAAGGTCTTGTAATAAAAGCCGGACGGGAAAAACCGTGACAGCGCATTGTTGACAATGCCCACGTCGAAATCGAGGTTGGGCCAGCGGTTCTGGCTCACCGCCACCAGTCCGTCATGCAATTCTACCTGCGTTGCCCTGAGATTGGGCTCGTGGCAAGCGCCTTCGCCTACCCCGACGAGGGCATTCATCTCTTCCGACCCGAGCCCGATGACGCCGCGCGGCCGATGATACTTGAAGCTGCGGCCGAACACCTTGTGGCCGTTGGCCATAACCGCCGAGGCCAGCGTATCTCCGGCAAAGCCCGACATCTGCTTGCCGTCGAAGGTAAAGCCGAGAGGCTTCGAACGGTCGATCAGATTACCGTTGCCGGTGCCCAGCCTGTAGGGTTTTCCTGCCATCTTGCTCACCGTTTGCCGCGTCGGGCCGGTTTGGCCCCGGGTGCGGCGATCTTGTCCTTGAAGAACTTCGCCCATGGACCGGTCGCGGCCTTCATCAGGTCCGCGGACGGCAGTTCGGTAATGCCGTAATAGGCCTTGAACTCAAGGCTCATGGTGTCGCGCGCCGCGTGGAACCACGTGCCGCAACCACGATCGCAACGCCAGCGTTCGAAATGCAATCCCTTGGGGTTGAGCCGCATGAACAGATAGTCGCGCTGCTCGGCATCGGTGATGGCCTCGGGGTCGGTGGTCGCCGGCCGGCGGATATGGGCCTGGCCGCCATAATGGAAGTCGCCTTCCTCGCCTTCGACGCCGCATACAGGGCAGGTTATGACGAGCATGACCCGGTCCTCCTCAATGCGCCACGGCTGCTGCGACGCTCTCGTCGATTAGCCGGCCTTCGATGAAGCGGTTGAGACTGAACGGTTCGGCGATGGGATGAGGCCGCCCGTTCGCCATGGTATCGGCGAACACGAAACCCGAGCCTGGTATCGACTTGAAACCGCCGGTTCCCCAGCCGCAATTGACATAAAGCCCTTCCACATCGGTCATCGAGATGATGGGCGAACGGTCGCCGGTCATGTCGACGATGCCGCCCCAATGGCGCAGCATCCTGAGACGCGAGATGATCGGGAAGGTTTCCACCAGCGCCGTCACCGTATGTTCAAGCGCGGTGAACGAGCCGCGCTGCGAATAGTTATTGTATGGATCCGCACCACCGCCGATCACCAGTTCGCCCTTGTCCGATTGGCTCATGTAGCCATGCACGGTATTGGCCATCACCACCACGTCGATCACCGGCTTGATCGGTTCCGACACCAGCGCCTGCAAGCACACACTTTCGATCGGCATGTCGATGCCGGCCATCTGCATGATGAGCGAAGTGTGGCCGGCGGTCACGACGCCTATTTTCGGCGTGGCGATGAAGCCGCGGGTGGTCTCGATGCCGGTAACTTTCCCGCCCTGCCGGCGGATGCCGGTAACCTCGCAGTTCTGTATGATATCGACACCCATGGCGTCGGCGCCGCGAGCATAGCCCCAGGCAATGGCGTCGTGGCGGGCAGTACCGCCGCGCGGCTGGTAATAGGCACCGAGGATCGGGTAGCGGGCGCCGGGATCGTCGTTGATGATGGGAACGAGCCCCTTCACCTCGGCGGGCGAGATCATCCGGCAATCGAGCCCGGCGAGGCGGTTGGCATGCGAAGTCCGCTTCATCGCACGCAATTCGTGTTCTGTCTGGCACAGCATCAGCAGGCCGCGGGGCGAGAACATGATATTGTAGTTCAGTGCCTGCGACAGGCCCTCATAAAGCGAGCGTGCCAGTTCGTAGATGGCGATCGAGGCATCCTGCAGATAGTTGGACCGGATGATGGTGGTGTTGCGCCCGGTATTGCCGCCGCCCAGCCAGCCTTTTTCGATGACCGCGATGTTGGTGAGCTTGTGCTCTTTAGCGAGATAATAGGCAGTAGCAAGGCCATGACCACCCGCGCCCACGATCACCGCGTCATAGGCAGGCTTCGGCTCGGGACTCCGCCATGCCCGTGCCCAATCCTTGTGATAGGTAACGGCATTGCGCGCGAGCGATAATACGGAGTATCTGTTCATGGCTCGTCCCTGCAGCATTCACATTTCCAGGGTATGGCGCGCCGAAATCGACCTCGGCAGCTTGACTCTCATCCCTACGTGATGCGGGCGCAACCTATCATCGCGCAAGCCTTGTCTCTATCTTCTAGCGACAACACATAGGCAAAGTGCGACAAGGGGCCGCGAAGCGGCAGTAATGGCTTGAATCGGCGTTCGCATCAATGCGAATTGCAGATGTGATCGGCTTGGGTAGTGGATCGGATAATGGTTTCCTGGATTTTTTTCGCAATATTGACGGCAGCATTGATGCTCGCCTTGTTTTGGGGAATGCGGTCGGGTCGCAAAGGCGCTGCAAATGCATCTGAGGCCGCCCTTGCCGTCTACAAGGATCAACTCAACGAAATCGACCGCGATTTCGAGCGCAGTGTAATCGGTACCGAGGAAGCCGCGGCCGCCCGCAACGAGATATCTCGCCGTATTCTGGCTGTTGATCAGGGCCGCGCCAGTGAAATGCCGGCCCGTAGCTCACCCTTGGTCAGGAGGTTGGCAC
>Ga0315540_10000161_pt1 | contig 36260 bp, 39 predicted proteins | sample SalMarSW160110MG_FD_203677 | JGI IMG/M metagenome (GOLD analysis project Ga0315540, IMG submission 203677) | Salt marsh sediment microbial communities from the Plum Island Ecosystem LTER, Massachusetts, United States - Salt Marsh Sediment SW1601-10 ...
TCGAGGAAGCCGGCATCCATTCCGGCGATTCGGCCTGCTCCCTGCCGCCCTATTCGCTGAAGGCCCCGATGATCGCCGCGCTCGAGCGGCAGACCGAAAAGCTGGCCCTGGCGCTCGGCGTGGTCGGCCTGATGAACGTGCAATACGCCATCAAGGATGGCGAGATCTTCATCCTCGAGGTCAACCCGCGCGCCTCGCGCACGGTTCCCTTCGTCGCCAAGGTCATCGGCCGCCCCATCGCCAAGATCGCGGCGCGCCTGATGGCCGGCGAGAAATTGGCCGATTTCAAGCTCAAGGCCCCCAAACTCGACCACATCGGGGTCAAGGAGGCCGTGTTCCCCTTTGCCCGCTTCCCCGGCGTCGACACCATCCTCGGCCCCGAGATGCGTTCCACCGGCGAGGTCATGGGGCTGGACCGCGACCACGCGCTCGCCTTCGCCAAGAGCCAGCTCGGCGCCGGCACCGGGGTGCCGCTCGCCGGCACCGCCTTCATATCGTTGCGCGACGGCGACAAGCCGCGCATCGTGAGTGCGGCGCGCACCCTGACTGACCTCGGATTCCGCATCACCGCCACCTCCGGCACGCAGCGCTACCTGGCCGAGAAGGGCATCGCCTGCACCCGCGTCAACAAGGTTCTGGAAGGCCGTCCGCACGTCGTCGACCTGATCAAGAACGGCGAGATCGATCTGGTCTTCAACACCACCGAGGGCGCCAAGGCGTTGGAGGATTCGAAATCCCTGCGCCGCGCCGCCCTGGTCGGCAAGGTGCCCTATTACACCACCCTGGCCGGCGCGCTGCAGGCGGTGCGCGCCATTGCCGCCCTCAAGGCCGGGGGGCTTGAGGTTCGCCCTCTGCAAGCCTATTTCAATTGAACGCCGGACGCCTCGTTGCGCCCGGTGGTGTTGGATTATGCCTCAAGCGATGACTGTTGCAGTGCGGGGGGCTTTTGTCGCATAGTTGCCGCTTCGAGGGTCGGACGGATTTCCGTCGCAGGGACTTTCCGGCAACTTTAATCATGGCTTGACCCCGGACGGCAGTGGTGCCGTACCGGCAAGCGGAGAACTGACGGACGCAAATGAATATGGACAAGGTTCCAATGACCGAGGGCGGCCATGCCGCCATGCTTGACGAGATCAAGCACCTGAAGTCGGTCGAGCGCCCGCGTATCATCCGGGCCATCGAAGAGGCCCGTTCGCACGGCGATCTCTCCGAGAACGCCGAGTACCATGCCGCCAAGGAACAGCAGGGCTGGGTGGAAGCGCGCGTGGCCGAGCTCGAGGACAAGATTTCCCGTGCCGAGGTTATCGACATTACCCGCCTGGGCGGCGACACGGTAAAGTTCGGCGCCACGGTGAGCCTGGTGGATGAGGATACCGACGAGGAGTCGCGCTACCAGATCGTCGGCGAGTTCGAGGCCGACGTGAAGCAGGGCAAGATTTCCATCACCTCGCCGATTGCCCGCGCCCTCATCGGCAAGACCGAAGGCGATACCGTCGAGGTCATGACCCCCGGCGGCGGCAAGAGCTACGAGATCATCAAGATCCGCTACGGCTGATCCCGCGCGCGGCCGGCGCCAGCTGCCTTGCAATAGCCAAAAGCCTCTCCGATATAGGCGATTGAAGCTCTGAACTTCATCGCGAGGTTTTTGATGCACAGGCGTACTTTCGGTTTGCTCGCCGCGATGGCCGCGGCCTCGCTGGCCTTTCCCGCCATCCGCGCCGATGCCGGTGGCATGGCCCCCCATCCGGTCATCGGTTGGGGCGGCAATCGTTTCTTGTTCGAGGTCCAGCCGGAGGGCAACCGCATCCGCCTGACGGCCTACCGCGATTCCGGCGACAAATGGGAACGCTACGGCACCACCACCATCCGCAAGGGCCAAAAGGCACCCGAACAGGGCTTCTTGCAGAAGATCTGGTTCAAGGGCCAAAGGCTCGGCATGGTGGAAGCCGACATGAACAATCCCTTCTGGCGCAAGTTTCCCGGCGACGACCGCAACGGCGGGGGTTGGAACAACTGATCGAGCATGCGCCGCCATCCGGCCGCGATGGTGGACAACCAGCGCTTGAGACTTTGCCCTCCCGCCCCTTGCAAGCTATGTTTGCCGGGCATAGCTAGGAAACCACCTGGCCTCATTCATTGACGCCATCGCGCCGGTCACAATCGGTAGGAGCCAAAACGATGACGGTAAAATACGCGCGTCTGCTCATTCTCGGGTCCGGGCCCGCCGGCTACACCGCCGCCATTTACGGCGCCCGTGCGATGCTGCAACCGCTGCTGATCGAGGGCATCCAGCCCGGCGGCCAGCTCACCATCACCACCGACGTTGAAAACTATCCCGGCTTTGCCGACGTCATCCAGGGACCGTGGCTCATGGAGCAGATGCGCGCCCAGGCGGCCCATGTCGGCACCGAGATCGTTTCAGATCACGTCGTCGCCGTCGACCTGAAGGCGCGCCCCCTTCGCCTCACCGGCGATTCGGGCGCCATCTACACATGCGATGCCCTCGTCATCTGCACCGGCGCCCAGGCCCGCTGGCTGGGGCTGGAGAGCGAGGAAAAGTTCAAGGGCTTCGGGGTTTCGGCCTGCGCCACCTGCGATGGCTTTTTCTATCGCGGCAAGAAGGTGCTGGTGATCGGCGGCGGCAACACGGCAGTGGAGGAAGCCTTGTTCCTCACCAATTTCGCAGCCGAGGTGACGGTGGTCCATCGCCGAGACGCCTTACGCGCCGAAAAGATCCTGCAGAAACGGCTTTTCGACAATCCCAAGGTCAAGGTCATCTGGGACAGTGTCCTCGACGAGGTGCTGGGTTCGGGCGATCCGGCCGGCGTCACCGGGGCGCGCCTGAAGAACGTCAAGACCGGCAAGACCCGGGATGTGGATGCTGACGGTGTGTTCATCGCCATCGGCCACAAGCCGGCCACCGAACTGTTCGAGGGCCAGCTCGAAATGCACCGCGGCGGCTATCTGGTCACACGGCCTGATTCGACCGCCACCGCCATCCCCGGCGTCTATGCCGCCGGCGATGTCACCGATGACATCTACCGCCAGGCCGTGACGGCTGCCGGCATGGGCTGCATGGCAGCGCTCGAGGCCGAGCGCTGGCTGGCCGAAGCGGGCCACCAGAGCCAGGCTGCCGAATAGCCTTGAAAAGGCCGCGCAAGGGGCGGGGATTGCCATGGACTGGGACAAGCTGAGGATTTTCCATGCCGTCGCTGACGCCGGCAGCTTCACCCATGCCGGCCATGAACTCGGCCTGTCGCAATCCGCCGTCAGCCGCCAGATTTCATCGCTGGAAGGCGACCTCAAGGTGCCGCTGTTCCACCGCCATGCCCGCGGCCTCATCCTGACCGAGCAGGGAGAGGTGCTTTACCGCACCGCCCATGACGTGTTCGCCCGCCTGGCGGCGGCCCGCACCCGCCTCACTGATTCAAAGGACAAGCCCACCGGCGAACTGCGTATCACCACCACGGTCGGCCTGGGCAGCGTGTGGCTGACCCCGCGCATCGCCGAATTCCTCGAACTCTACCCGCAGATCTCGGTCACCATGCTGCTCGAGGATCGCGAGCTTGATCTCGCCATGCGCGAGGCCGACGTGGCGATCCGCTTGAGGCGCCCGGTGCAGCCCGACCTCGTGCAGCGCAAGCTGTTCACCGTCCACCACAACATCTACGCCTCGCCCGACTATATCCGCCGCCGCGGCCTGCCCAAGACTCTGGATGACCTGGACGACCACGTCATCTTGTCCTTCGGGGCCCCGCCCGGCTATCTCACCGACGTCGACTGGCTGGAAACTGTCGGCCGCCCACCCGGTTCGCCGCGCCGGCCGATCCTCAAGGTCAACAGCGTCTATGGGCTGAGGCGCGCCGCCGAGGTGGGGCTGGGCCTTGCTTCCCTGCCCGATTATATCGTGCGCCGCGATCTGCCGCTGGTGCAGGTGCCGATGCCCGGCGACAGGCCGGAATTCGACACCTATTTCGTCTACCCGGAAGAATTGAGGGATTCCAAAAGAGTAGCCGTATTCCGCGATTTCATCGTGTCCAAGGCGAAGGAATGGTCATTCTGAGGCATAAACTTGACATGCACGTCATGCATGTCTCCCATGCCACGCCAAGTCTTGAAACATTCACCTCGATACACGATTCTCGCAATGAACGTGGGATTCCACGTTGCGGCGGAAGTTACTCCCTCCCCTTGTAATCTTTCCGCGTGGGTCCGGTTCACCCTCACCCGAACTGGCCCCTGGTCCTCGCAGAGGACAAAAACAACTTCAAACCGGGCCGTCATGGCCCGGTTTTTTTCATTCACGTCAACTTTGGCAAGACTTCAGCGGTAAAGCTGCTCGCCGTGGATGTCGGCGTAGACGCTCGCCACATATTCCCCGTAGCCGTTGAAGAGTTTCGTCGGCACTGTCTTGTCGGTCCCGAGGATGCGCTCTTCGGCCTGGCTCCAGCGGGGATGCGGCACCTTCGGATTGACGTTCGCCCAGAAGCCGTATTCGTTGGGCAGGATGGTGTGCCAGAAGCTCACCGGGCGCTTGGAAACGAAGCTCACCTTGACGATCGACTTGATCGACTTGAAGCCGTATTTCCACGGCAGGTGCAACCGTATGGGTGCGCCCATCGACTTGGCCACCGGCTTGCCGTAGGCGCCGGTCACCAGGAACGCCAGTTCGTTGGTGGCCTCAGGGATGGTGAGGCCCTCCACATACGGCCACGGCAGGTCCGAGCCGAAGCCGAACAGCGAGGGCTTCTGGCCCGGCGCCATGTCGGGATTGTCGAAAGTCTCGAAGCGCACGTATTTGGCCGACGACAACGGCTTGGCCATGGCAACGAAGTCCTTGAGCGGAAAACCGCTCCACGGCACCACCATGGACCACGCCTCGACGCAGCGATGGCGCACCACCCGCTCTTCAAGCGTCACCTTCTTCAACAGATCGTCGATGCCGATGGTAAAGGGCTTTTCCACTTCGCCGTCGACCTTGATCTCCCACGGCCGGATGCGCAGGGCCTGCGCCGCCGAGGAGATGCGCTTGGAGGTGCCGAACTCGTAGAAATTGTTGAAGGTGGTGTTGAGCGCCTCGGAGGTGATCGGCCGGCCGGCATCGGCAAAGGCGGGATTGCGCTTCGCCGGATAAAGGCCAGCCGTTGGATCGACGGAGGCGCGGGCGAGGCCGGATCCCAGCAACAGGCCGCTGGCGCCGAAACCGGCCGCCGCCAGGAAACTGCGGCGGTTGAGAAAGACGCTTTCCGGCGTCGCACTGGTCTCAGGCAACTCCCATTCGCGCAGGCGTTTGATCAACATGGGACAGGGCTCCTCGATGGCATGAAGGATGGCATGTAGCCCAACGTTATCCGCCCCGCCGTCAAGATGCCAATCAATCCTCCGAGAGCCGTTTCGTGAACGCCTGGAGCGTGTCCCTCAGGCCGCCTCGTCCTTCCTCGACTGCATCACCTGCTCGGCGAGCCGGCCGGTCAGTTCAGCAAGGTGGTCCTGGGCATAGGTGAAGGTGCCCACCCCCGCCGTCGCCGAGCGCAGTTCGATGATCAGGTTGCCGATCTCCGATTCCGGCAGGTGCGCCTTGACGGTATCCCAGCCGGGCCAGCCGTCGCGGGCATCGAAGCCCAGAAGCTGCCCGCGCCTGCCCGACACGATCTGGTTGATGCGCGCGGTCGCATCGGATGGCACATGTATATCCACCGCCACGATGGGTTCCAGCAGCACCGGCGAGCATTGCGGCATGCCCTCGCTCATGGCGATGCGGGCGGCCGTCTTGAACGCCATTTCCGATGAATCCACCGCATGGTAACTGCCATCCGACAGGTTGACGGCGACATCGATCACCGGAAAGCCCATGGGGCCCGCGCTGAGGAACTCGCGCGCACCCGCCTCGACCGCCGGGATATACTGCTTGGGCACCACGCCGCCTGAGATGGTGTCGGTGAACTGAAAGCCCTCGCCGCGCGCCAGCGGACGAATCTCGATCACCACGTCGCCGAACTGGCCATGGCCGCCCGACTGCTTCTTGTGGCGGCCCTTGACCTGGGTCTGCTTGCGGATGGTCTCCTTGTAGGCGATATGGCGCGGTTTGGCCTTGGCATGTACGCCGAACTTGGTGGCGAGGCGCTCCAGCGCCACCCGCAAGTGCATTTCGCCCTGCCCCCACAGCACCATCTCGTGGGTCTCGGCCTCATGGGTGAGCAGCAACGAGGGGTCTTCCTCCATGAGCCGCGCCGCGGCGGCCGTCAGCTTCACCTCGTCCTTGCGGTCGGCAACCGAAATGGCGAGGCCATAGACACCCTGCGGCGGCGGCACGGCGGCGATCTGCGCGGTCGAGCCCTTTTCCGTGGAGACGGTCTCGCCGGTTGCAATGTCTTCCAGCCGGCCAAGCGCCACGGTGTCCCCGGCAACGCCCTTGCCGGCCTTGCGCGGCTCGATGCCCATCAGCGTGAAGACGCCGGCAGCCCGCGATTCCTGGCCATTGCGGCCGTAGAGCACACTGCCTTCGCCGATCTCGCCTGAAAGCACCCGCGTCAGCGACAGCTTGCCGCCATGGGCGGTATGGAAGGTCTTGAGCACCTGGCCCAGCGAGCCCTTGGCCCCCTCGATCCCCAGCCGCCGGGTGGTGGCGGCAAGGTCCGGTGCCTCGTGGCGCAGCGCCTTCATCAATCTGAGGATGCCGTTGCCGTTTTCGGCCGATCCGAACAGCACCGGGGTAATCAGGCCCTCCTTCAGTTCGCGCGTGAGATCATCGAACACCTTGTCGCGCGGCGGCTCGATGTCGGAAAGCAGTTGCTCGAGCAGTTCGTCGTCATAATCGGCGAGCTTTTCCAGCATCTCGAAGCGGGCTTCCTTCTCCCGCTCCTGCATGTCGGTCGGCATGTCGATGACCTTGCTCTCGGCATGTTCGCGGTAGACGAAGGCGCGCTCCAGCGCCAGATCGACAAAGCCATTGACGATGCCGTCGTTCCACAACGGCACCTGGCGCAGCACCAGCGGCGTGGCGCTGGCCGGCTGCAGGTAGCTCAACATGTCGCGCAGGCGCTGTTCGGACTTGTCGATCTTGTTGACGAACAGGAAACGCGGCACCGAGAACTCGTCGAGTTCCTTGAGGATCACCTGCAGTGCCGGCACCTTCTTGTCGTCGGGCTCGCACACCACCACGGCGGCATCGCATCCCGCCAGGGCGAGGCGCGCATCGTGACTGAACTCGACCGAGCCGGGGCAGTCGAGGAAGGTGAAGGTCTCATCGAGGAACGTCGTGGTGGCGGCGTTAAGCTCGACGCTCATGCCGTGCGAACGCGCCTCCGGCGAGGCATCGCCAACGCTGGCGCCATCGGCCACCTTGCCCTGGCGCGGGATGGCGCCAGTACGGAACAATATGGATTCAAGAAGCGTCGTTTTGCCGCTGAGATAGGGCCCCACGATGGCGATGCACCGCGGGCCCACCGGTTCTCTGCCGTTGCTGTCGCCCATGACCGATCCTCCCTAGACTGCCTGAAACTGTCAAAGGACCGCCCATCTCTCTGGAAACCACCGGGGCGGTTCCACACCAAACCCATGGTGCGCGAGAAGCGGGGGCGAGTTCAAGGGAAAAGCTAATGCCGGCAACCGGCCTCGGCCCCGGGCAAGGCCTTGCGCCCAGCAAAAAGCCCGCGCCATCCCCGGACGGCGCGGGCCTTTGTAACACTTGCGACAACGGCCGATTACATCGGGCGCAGCGACAGCGAGGCAACGCCCGCCGCCACATTGAGACCGGTCTGTCCGGTGACCGACAGCGGCTGCAACGCGATGGTGCGGTTGGAGCCGCCCACCAGCACATTGGCACCGACGCCGACAATGGCCGTTGCTTCAGCCGTTGCGCCACCATAATTGCCGGCCAACGCACCGGGCTTGACGCTGCCCGGCGCAAACACCACCCAGCTCATGATCTGGTTGCCGGTATAACCGATGTCCACACCAAGCTTGTTGATCTTGCCGTGGTAGTACTCCCTGGCGCCGTCGGCCCTGTCGAACGTGCATTTGATGGTTTTCGATGACCCGATGATGAGACCGAAGCCGGCCGAAACGTCACAATTGAGGGTGCCGACCTGCACCCCCCCGGCCTGGGCGGAACCGGCACTGACCGCTACAGCAGCCGCCAGAGCCAAGCCGGCCAACAGGCTATGTTTTGCGCTCTTCATTTGTTTCTCCTTGGATTCAACGTTGACGGGATGCCTCCCCGATTTCAGTGGCTACGCAGCGACAGGCTGGCAATGCCGCCAGCCACGTCGACGCCGGTCTGCACCTGCAGGCTCAGGGGCTGCAGGTTGACGGACTTCTCGAAACCGCCGAGCAGCACGTTGGCGCCAACCCCGACACCGACGGTCGCCTCGCCGGTTGCCCCGAAATAGTTGCCCGCCAGCGAGCCGCGCTTGAGACTGCCGGGCGCGAACACCGCCCACATGATGTGGCTGCCGGTGGTGACGCCGATATCGGCACCAATTTTGGTGATCGATCCCACATAGTGATCGCGCCATCTGTAATGGCTCGGCTTGAACACACAATCAACCGACTTGGAGGATGCGATGATATAACCAATGCCGCCTTCGACGTTGCAGGTCAGCATGCCGACCTTGACGCCCTCGGCATTGGCGGGCCCTGCCAGGCCGGCTACGATGGCAAGGCCCAGAAGAGAAGTGGCGACGCGTACAGTCATTTATTGTTGCTCCTTTTTCGTCCCCAGCCTTACCCGAACATAACATATGCGCCAAAATGCGGCGTGCAAATTCCGTGCCGTCCCTTCACGCTCGCAGATTGGCACAGAAGCGCTGGATGCGCTGGCAAGCCTCGCTGAGCGCCTCGGTGGATGTTGCATAGGAAATGCGGAAGAATGGCGACGATCCGAAGGCGGCGCCGTGCACGGCCGCCACACCTTCGGCCTCCAGCAGCGCCCCGACGAAATCTTCATCGGAGTTGATAACCTGCCCCGAAGGCGCCCGCCGGCCGATCGCCCCGGCACACGAGGGATAGACGTAAAAGGCGCCTTCCGGCGTCGGACACGACAGGCCCGACGCCTGGTTGAGCATCGACACCACCAGGTCGCGGCGTTCCTTGAACACCTTGTTGTTGGCGGCGATGAAGTCCTGCGGGCCATTGAGCGCTTCCACCGCCGCCCATTGCGAAATCGACGAGGGATTGGATGTCGATTGCGACTGCAACTTGGCCATGGCCTTGATGAGCGCGGCCGGGCCCGCCCCGTAGCCGATGCGCCAGCCGGTCATGCAATAGGCTTTCGACACCCCGTTCATGGTGAGAGTACGCTCATACAGCGCCGGCTCGACCTCGGCCGGAGTGACGAAGCGGAAGTCGTCGTAGACCAGATGCTCATACATGTCGTCCGTCAGCACCCACACATCGGGGTGCTTCATGAGGACGTCGGTAAGCTTCTTCAGGTCGGCATGGCTGTAGGCGGCCCCGGTCGGATTGGAGGGCGAGTTGAAGATGAGCCACTTGGTCTTGGGCGTGATCGCCTTCTCGAGGGCTTCCGGCTGCAGCTTGAAACCGTCCTCGAGGCGGGTGTCGACGAACACCGGCACGCCGCCGGCAAACCGCACGATGTCGGGATAGCTCACCCAGTAGGGGGCGGGAATGATCACCTCGTCGCCGGGGTTGAGGGTGGCGACCAGGGCATTGAACAGCACCTGCTTGCCGCCGGTGCCCACCGAGATCTGGGCCAGCTCGTAGTCGAGACCGTTCTCGCGCTTGAACTTTGCCTTGATGGCGGCCTTGAGCTCGGGAATGCCGTCGACAGCGGTATATTTGGTCTTGCCCTTGCGGATCGCCTCGATGGCCGCGGCCTTGACGTTGTCGGGGGTATCGAAGTCGGGCTCGCCGGCCGACAGCCCGATGACGTCGCGGCCCTCCGATTTGAGCTGCAGCACCTTGCCGGTGATGGCGATGGTGGCGGATGGCTGGATGCGGTTGAGCGATTCGGCGATGAAACCCATGACGGCGCGGCCTTTCCTTGAGAAAATGGACCGTTCGAATCCGCGGCGGACCCTATTACCGGCTCGGTTGTGAGGCAAGGGAGAATCCGCAAAGTTGCCGCCACGACTTGCCCGCCTGCCCGCTTTGCTCCACCTTGCGCGCCACTGTTGAGGGGTTTTCAGGAAAGTCGGCACCCTATGCACATCGCCATCGCCGGCGGCGGCATCGCCGGGCTTTCTGTCGCCGTGGCGCTTGCCCGCCGCGGCCACCGCATCACCTTGTCGGAACGCGCCGCCGTGTTCAGCGAAACTGGTGCCGGCATCCAGATCGGACCCAACGGCATGCGCGCCCTGGCCGCGCTGGGTGTCGTCGGCACCGTCGAAGCCACCGCCGTCCGCCCCGCGCAGCTTCTGGTGCATAGCGCCTCGAGCGGCAGGCTCATTGCCAAATCGGCACTGGGCGACAGCATCGAGTCCCGTTTTGAGGCACCTTGGCTCGCCGTATTGCGGGCCGATCTCTTGAACGCCCTCATCGCGGCTGCGCGCGATCTCCCTGCCATCGCCCTCAATACCTCAAGCGCTGTCACCGGCTATGCCAACCGCGCCGACAGCATCGAGGTGGAGATGGCGGATGGCTCATCGCTTGCCGCCGATGCCCTGCTGGGCGCCGACGGCATTCGCTCGACAGTGCGCGCCCGGATGCTGGGCGACGGTGAACCCGCCGACAATGGCCTTGCCATCTACCGCGCCCTGGTTCCCGCAAGCGAGGTACCCGACTGGGCCCGCCTGCCCGACGTTCACCTGTGGCTGCTGCCCCACGGCCACGTGGTGCACTATCCCGTGGCGGCCGGCACCCACGTCAACATCGTCGCCATGACCGAAAGCCGGTGGACAAGCACGGACTGGAGCATGCCGGCCACGCCGGCCGAGGCCGTGGCGCCTTTCGCTGCCGCCGCGCCCGCCCTCGCCGAAGTCCTGAAAGCCCCTGACGCCTGGCTCAAATGGGGCGGTTCGGACCGCCCGCCCACCCCGCGCTGGAGCGACGAGCGCGCACTGCTCATCGGCGATGCCGCCCATCCGGTGCTGCCGTGCCTGGCGCAAGGGGCCGTCATGGCGCTGGAGGATGCCGTGGTGCTGGCGGGCCTTTTACCGCGCGACGCTGCCGATCCGCGCCCGGCCTTTGCCGAATTCGAGGTGAGGCGCCATGCCCGCACGGCCCGGGTGCAGGCGGCATCGCGGCAACAGGCCCACATCTACCATCTGGGCGGCCCCGCCCGCCTGGCCCGCGATGCGGTGCTGACGGGCTTGTTGTCAGGCGACCGGCTGACCGCGCGCACCGCCTGGCTGTATAGCTGGCGGCCCTGAGACCTGAAGGCACCGGCGCCTGCTGCGACGAATTGAATTCCCGATTCAAGTGTAGTCGCTCGAAATTTCAACTCATGCGTTAACTGAAATCCCAACCATTCTCTTTATTGTTGCTTTCATGATCGGAAAACTGTCCCTTCTTGCAGGGCCCCCGACAATCTTCGGCCTGTTCCTGCGCCGCCAGTTGCTGATCGGCGCGGTGGTGATCGTGTTGGCCGCGCTGGCGATTCAGCATGTCTTTCAGACCCAGATCAACAATGCCTTCGACCAGCATGTCATCGAGCTCGCCGCAATGATCGACAATGCCGCCGCCATCTCGGGCACGCCTGAGCACCTGAAATTCGTGGTTCGCGAGCTGACGCGCGACAGCCGGGTCAAACAAATACTGATCCTGTCGGCGAGGGACGGCTCGACGCTGGCGTCCTCCCGGTCCAACGGCTTGCAGCATCATGGTGACGGCGCGGTGCTGGCGGCGCAACTGGCGCGCCGGGCACTCCTGACCGGCCACTTCAACCTGAAGATCAACGCGCCAAGCGGCGACCATTATTCCGTCGTGCCCCTCAGCCTGGCAGCGTTTCTGCTGTCCGGGGACAATATTCTGGCGACCTCCCATTGGTCGACACCGCGTTGGTATGTCCGCCTGCAGGGCCGGCTGAACGCCGAACACGGTATCTGGTCGATTGTGGACGGCCTCTTCTACGCCCCCCGCGGCGAGGCCTTCACACTCCCGGTGGGTAGTTTTTCCGGCGTCATGGTAATCAATTCCGGCGACAACTGGATCGTCGATCTGATGCGCTTCACCAACGCCTGTATCGCGGTCATCCTGTTTCTGGTGCTGACAACCCTGTTTATCAGCACTGCGTTCTTCTTCCGCTTTGCCGTAAAACGCCCGCTCAATGCCTACGCCAGCACCATCGAGCAGATGCGCGCCATGGGCACACCGGTGCACAAGCCCCTGCATGGCATCCGCGAGTTCGACGCCGTGGCCACCCAGTGGAACGATCTGGTCGACGAACAGATACGCACCAGGCAGGCCCTCGACCGCAGCCAGAATCAATTCCGCCGCCTCATCGACAGCCTGCCGGGCTTTGCCTATATCTGCAGCAATGACGAGCGCTGGACCATGCGCTTCGTCAGCGCCTCGTCCCAGGCGATCCTCGGTTACGCGCCCGAGGACATCATCGACAACCGGTTGGTTGCCTATGTCGATCTCATCCATCCCGACGATCGCCAGCGGGTGTGGTCCTCGGCGCAGGCCAACATGGCCGCCCACCGCCCTTGCGAGATCCAGTACCGCGTCATCTCGGCCTCCGGAGCCTATAAATGGGTCTGGGAGCGCGGCCAGGGCGTCTATGACGATACCGGCACACTCTTGGGCATCGAGGGCTACATCGAAGACATCACCGCCTTGAAGCAGCATGAGCACGACCTGATGGAGGCGCGCTCCCGGGCCGAGGCGGCGAACCGCGCCAAGTCGGCCTTCATCGCCAACACCAACCACGAGATCCGCACCCCCCTCAACGCCATAGTCGGCTTTTCGGAAATGCTGGCCGCCGAACGCCTCGGACCGCTGGGCAATCCGGAATACCGCGAGTTCGCCGGGTTGATCGAGAATTCCGGCCGCGCCCTGCTTGCCATCATCTCCACCATCATGGATCTGAGCCGCATGCAGGCCGGCGATGCGGTCATCGACCTGCAGGAGGTGAATCCGGGCGACGCCATCGGCCGCATCGTCCGCCTGTGGGGCAGGCGCGCCGCCGAACGCGGCATCGTCATCGGCTTCCGCAACGCGGCGCGCCAGGTGCGGCTGAGCTGCGATGAGCATTACCTGTGCAAGATCATCGACAGCTTGTTGTCCAATGCCGTCAAGTTCTCTTCCGACGGCGGCAAGGTCCAGGTATCGCTGCGCCTCGACAAGAACCGCCAGCTGACGCTGGCCGTCCGCGACCACGGCATCGGCATTGCCGGCGAACACCTCTCAGAACTCACCTCGCCGTTCTACCAGGTCGACAAGCGCCTCGATCGCTCCACCGGCGGCATCGGGCTGGGCATGACCATGGTCAAGGAATGTACCGGCCGGCTGGGGGCCAACCTCGACATTACCTCCCGGCCCGGCAAGGGCACCTGCGTCAAGGTGATTTTCCCCGCCAGTCACATGATCCGCCAAGCTGCGTCTCAAGGCCGCCCCGCCAAGCGCCTGCCGCCGCCAGCGCCCCGGAGCCAGGCCGCGTCTGCAACATGATACCGTGCGCCTGCCTCGATCGAGGCAGCAGGACTCTTTATGCCATAGCCTGTGCGCGGCGGGCTCTATTCCGAATTTTACCTGCAACATTAAGATTTGGTTAGGCAAACGCCACGCTTTTGCCACCAAAAGACCTTTGGCCATGCCAAAAGTTGTACTGAAGAAGCCCGGTTCCGCCGTCATGATCCGACCATCGCAAGGTTTGTCTTAGAAAGATTCGGATTTCACCATGCATGCCTCACAGACCATCAGGAACCACCACTTCCGCAATGACCGCCCGGCGCTGTTGACCTACGGCGCGGCGCGGCCGATTTCGGTCAGGAATTTCATTCTTCTTGCCCTAGCCATCGTACTCGCCGCCGGCGTGACGATGCTGGTGATTTCACAGGCCTCGGCGAGCGAGATTGCCGGCGGTTTCGTTTCCGCCGGCATGGCCGACGGCGCCATCGGCGTAGCCGCGCTGGGCTCGGTGCTGGTGAGTTCCTTCGTCGCCGGATTCCTGGTTTTGTCACGCCGCTCGCTGCGCCACGACGACGACAGCCGGTCTGGAAGCTATAGCCTCCACCGACCAGACAGGACACACTAGAGCGGACGAGGCGCGCCGCTGGGATAGATACTGAGTTCGCGTCGCTCGATGCCGATGTCGCCCAGCGCCGCCCGCCAGGCCTTCAGATGCGGCGTGGTGAAGTGGCGGTCGAGATCTTCCTGGCCGTGCCATGCTTCGAACACCCTGATGGTATCGGCATCGACCACGTCGCGGGCATAGGTATAGGCAATACAGCCCTTTTCCGCCCGGCTGGCGGCGATCATCACCAGCATGTGCGGCCTGATCGCATCGAAACTGCCGCTCGACAGTCTGAGATATCCGGCAATCACAATCACAAGACCGTCTCCCCATCAAAAGCCTGCCGTCCGAAACGGCCCCGCAGTCATCCGTCAATAGGCGCCTCGGACCAAGCGTCTTGCTGCGTCCGCCGGCAGAACATGGGCGCCATGTCGAGGGTGCCCGATTCTAGCGATAGGCCAGCGTTACCTGTTCATAGGCGCGCGTCGTACGTACCGAGCGGGAAAAATCCTGAAGATTGTATTTGGCGACGATGAGGTTGCGCAGGCGCTGCAGGCGCCGTGCCTCGGAGGGATGGTCGCTGAACATTTCGGAAATGAAAGATGCCTGGTCGGTGCCGCTGCCGCCCATCAGCGCCTTGATGGCCTTTTCGGCCTCGCGCAGGTCGTAGCCCGCCGCCACCATCAGATCGAGGCCCAGTTCGTCGGCTTCGTCTTCCTGATCGCGGGTATAGAGATTGACCGCCGCGTTGGCCGCCGCGCCGAGGCCCTCGCCGATCCACCCGACGCCCGGCGTGTCGCCGAACACGCTCTTGCTGGCCGACACCGCCTTGTCGCCTAACCGCCGCCGCTGGGCGGTCTTGATGACATGCCCGAGGACGCAATGGGCGATCTCATGCGACAGCACCATGGCCATCTGGGCTTCGTCGCCCAGCTTGGAGACGAGGCCCGTGGTGACGAAGATATATCCCCCGCCCGGCGTGAAGGCATTGGCCTCCTTGGCGTCCACGAGATACACCCGGTAGGTGAAATGTGGCCCCGAGGCCAGCGCGGCAATGCGGTTGGCCATGCCCGTCAGGTGCTGTTCGAGGGCTGGATCGCGGGCCATCGGCAGGCGCGCAAAGGCTTCCGCGGCCAGTTTGTCGCCATAGGCCTCTTGCGCCTTGACCGACAGGTCGGGGCCCTTCAGCGCGTCCCCGGCATGGGTAACGACCGAGTGCAACGCCACGACCGGCGCCGCCACTGCCCGATCGATGTGGTCACCGGCCTGGCTCAGTTCCTCCATCATGACGCTCTGGCAACCGCCGAGCGCCAAGGCGCTAGCTGCTGCGAGAAATAGTCCCATTTGCCTCAGACCGGACATGCCACGAATGCCCCACCGGCCAACCACGATTGATAAGCACCATCGAACTTAGCGTCTGACATTCTGCGCTGCAAGCTAAAGCCGGCCGGCGCCGCTGAAGCGGTGTGGAAACTCCGCGCCGCATCTCACCCGCCGATCACTGACTTCAGCGCTTCAGGATCGCCACCGTCTCCACATGCGCTGTCCACTTGAACTGGTCGACAGGTACCGTCTCGACAAGCGCAAAGCCGCCGGCGATCAGTATCGCCAGGTCGCGGGCCAGGCTGGCGGGATCGCATGAGACGGCAATCGCCACCGGCACCTTCGAGGACGCAATTTCGCGGGCCTGCGCCGCCGCCCCCTGGCGTGGCGGATCGAACACCACCGCGTCCATGCCCTTCATTTCATCGCTCCTCAGCGGGTTGCGATAAAGATCGCGGACATGGGCGCTGACCGGCTTGAGGCCGCTCGCCCGCCGCTGCGCCGCATCGAGGCTGGCCACCGCCGGACCGTCGAGATCGAAGGCGGCGATGGCCGAGCGCTGCGCCAGCCGCAGGCTGAACGGCCCGGCGCCGCAGAACAGGTCGGCCACCCGCCGGGCGCCCGCAGTCGCTGCGATCACCCTTAGTGCCAGTTGCTCCTCGCCGGCCGCGGTCGCCTGCAGGAACCCGCCCGGCGGCACCTCGACCGCCACCTCGCCAAAGCGTACCAGCGGCCGTCGTCGTACCACCACCATCTCGCCGCCGATGCTCAGCCGTGCCAGGTCATGGCGCCCGGCGACATCGGCCAGACGCTGCTCCAGCCCCTCGATCGACCGCGATATCTCACCGGCCGCCACATCGAGACCCTGCTCGGTGGCCGTCAGCATTACCCCGAGGCCGCGTTTCGGCAGCCCGGTGACGCGCCCCAGGTCGGCCGCGATGCGGGCGGCCCCGGCAAGCGCCGGCACCGTCGCCGGGCACCTGTCGATGATGACGACGTTATGGCTGCGGGCGGCCATGAAGCCGGCGCCCCTGGGCGTGACGGTCAGCTTCACCCGCCGCCGCCCGGCGCCATGCGCATCGACCAGCGCCGCCACGTCGGCTTCGATGCCGCGATGCTGCAGCGCCGTGGTCACCAGGCCGCGCTTCCAGGCCCGATAGGATCCCTCGTGCCAGTGCTGCACCGCGCAGCCGCCGCAGCGCCCGAAGTGCGGGCAGAACGGTGCGACGCGCTGCGGGCTGGGTTTGAGGATGTCGACGGCCCGGCCATGGGCGCCGTCGACTTCGGCCCTCACCTGCTCGCCCGGCAGGGCATAGGCGATATGCACCCGCCGCCCGTCGATATCGGCGGCCGTTTCCCCGTGCCGTCCCATGGCGCCGGCGCTGCAGGTGATCGTCTTCGTGCTCATCGCCGATGCATGTGCCAGATAAGGCCGATGCCGTGAAGACTTGACGACGATGCCGGAGCCCCCAAACGCCGTCTGGTGGGCGCAGCGGCGGCGTGCTATCGCCCGGCCCATGAATTATCGCCATGCCTTTCATGCCGGCAACCATGCCGACGTCGTCAAGCACGCCGTCTGCGCCCTCATCGTCAGCTATCTTGCCGTCAAGCCAAAGCCTTTCCGGGTCCTCGACCTGCACGCCGGCATCGGCGTCTACGACCTCGACGGACCAGAGGCGCAGCGCACACTGGAATGGCGCGACGGCCTCGGCCGGCTGTACCAGGTGGACGGCCGTCCAATCCCGCTGGCGCCACCCGCCGAAGCCCTGCTGGCCCCCTGGCGGGCGGCCGTCGATGCCCTCAACGCTCCCGGTACCCTCAAGCGCTATCCCGGCTCGCCCGACCTGTTCCGTCAGTTGCTGCGCCCCGATGACCGCCTCTCGGTCAACGAGCTGCACCCCCTCGACAAGGCCGTTCTCGATGACTGGCGCGGTCGCGACCGCCGCATCGTCGTTTCAGCGCTCGATGCCTCAATCGCCGCCAAGGCACAGCTTCCCCCGCCCGAGCGCCGCGGCTTCATCCTCATCGATCCGTCCTACGAGGCGGTCGATGAGGCGACCCGCGTGGTGCGCATGCTGGCCGCGGGCCACCGGCGCTTTGCAACCGGTGTCTATGCGATTTGGTATCCGGTAACCGGCGACGGGCTGGCGGATCGGCTGCGCACAGCGATCGGTGCCTTCGGCCTGCCACGCACCCTCGATGCCGGAATGGACACCATCCGGGTGCGACCCGAGGCGGGCCTGCAAGGCTCCGGGCTGATCATCGTCAATCCGCCCTTCACGCTGGCCCGCGACCTGGAAATCCTGCTGCCAGCGCTTGCCGAGCGGCTGGCGCGCGGGGCAGGCTTCGGCCACCGCCTTGCCTGGCTCACCGGCGAGGCCCGGCGCAATTCCGATTGACGAACCGGCGGCTTTCAATGGCCGCCGGCGTCGTTCATAATCCACCAGGCAACAAGAGGGGAACATCATGCCGGCAAGTGACAGCGGCGAGGCTCGCGGGACGCTCACCATGCGAGTGCCGGCTATGCCGGCCGATGCCAATGCGGCGGGCGATGTATTCGGCGGCTGGGTGATGGCGCAAATGGACCTGGCGGCCGGCATCCGGGCCTCGGAACGGGCGCGCGGCCGGGTAGTCACCGCCGCCATCAACGCCCTGTCGTTCCGCCGGCCGGTCAAGATCGGCGACGTGCTCGAGCTTTATACCAACGTCGACAAGGTCGGCCGCTCCTCTATCACCCTCCACGTCGAGGCCTGGGCGCAACGCTACATGACCCACGAGAAGGTGAAGGTGACCGATGCCTCCTTCGTCATGGTGGCGGTGGATGCTGACAGCGTCCCGCGCGCCGTGCCGGCGCAAGACTGATCCAGGCGGACTATTTCTGTATCGAGACGAGGTAATCGACCAGCCGGTCGATGCGTTCCTTCACCTCTGCCTCGGCGTCCACCTGATCCTCCTGCAACATCCCGGCGGCATTGGCTTGCAGCTTGAACCAGTAGCCCCACACCGGCATGTCGGAGGTCCCATGGGCGGGCGGCAACGCGCGTCCGTCGATGCGCTTTCTCACCGCGTCCTGAGGAAAGATCCCGCCATTGCGTCGGGCGATGGTGGTGAGGTCGGCCGGTTTCTTCACCAGTTCCGCAGCGACCGGCCCATTGCCTTCGCCCGAGCGGCCATGGCAGGGCGCGCAATAGGACAGGAAATCCAGCGCTCCCTGCTCGTACTGGTCCTCGGCGCCTTCTTCTTCGCCGGCGGCCAGCACCGGCAGCGACAACCCCGCCAGCACGACGGCGGCAACGGCACACACTCTCAATGTTCGGGGCATGGCAGCCCTCCTTTGCGGATGCAACTGGCTGTCATTATGCCCACGCGCCGGTTCGCCGCCTTGCGCCAGATCAAGCCTGCCGGCCGCGACCGCCCGGCACATCCGGGCCACGCGCTGCCGCGGCCCGAGCCTGGCGCCTGCACAGCAACTGCAACGCTACAATGAACTATTGATGACCCGTGGTGCACACCCAGCGGATCACTCGGCAGCCATAGGAAACGCTGTTGCAACTATTGAGCGCGGCGGCTTCGGCGCCCGGCCGGTTGGCGTTCCAACCCGAACCCCAGCCGCCGTCCTGGCCGACGGCAAGGGCGCCGCAGGCGTTGCGGAACCACACTGCGATCTTGCAGCCGCCGCCATATTGGGAGCACTTGTTGTAAGCACTCTGCTCGGCCGAGGCGCGCGAACCGTAGTCATATGAATAACCGTGCGACCTCGTGCGCTGGGAATAAGATATCGCACCGTAGTAGTTCCGCGCCGCGGCTTCAGCGGCGACAAGCGTAACGGCGAGCCCAGCCATCATGAGTAATACCAACGCCTTCTGCATCGTTTCACTCCTTTGCCCCTGCCGCATAGGATAAGACAGCCGCCGCCGCCTGCAAGCGAAAAATAGCAGTTCTACCGCAGGAAAGGATTGCTCTGCCGCTCGTTGCCGATGCTCGATGCGGGGCCGTGGCCGCAGATGAAGAAGAACTCATCCGGCAAGACAAGCAGCTTCGTCCTGATGGACCGGATGAGGTCCTCGTGGTTGCCGCGCGGGAAATCGGTGCGCCCCACCGAGCCTTGGAACAGCACATCGCCGAAGATGCCAAAGCCGATGTCGCGATTGATGAACACCACATGGCCCGGCGTGTGCCCCGGGCAGTGCAGCACCTCGAACGCGACCTCGCCCACCTCGACTGTGTCGCCTTCCTCGAGCCACCGGTCGGGCTCGACCGCCCTGACCCCCGCCAATCCATACTGGGCGCCCTGCTCGGGCAACCCCTTCAACAGCCAGTCATCGTCGCGGTGCGGGCCGATGATCGGCACGCCAAGGTCCTCGGCCAGTTCGGCGGCGCCGCCGGCATGGTCGATATGGCCATGGGTCAGGAGGATCTTGTCGATCCTCGCGCCGGTCTGCTCGATGGCCTGGCGGATCACCGCGACATCGCCGCCCGGATCGACCACTGCGCCGGCCATGCTGGCGGTGCACCACACCACCGCGCAGTTCTGCTGGAACGGCGTCACCGGCACGATGGCGGCGCGCAAGGGGAGGTTTTGTTCCTCGCTCATTGCGCCTCGCGGCCGCCGCGGAACGCTGTCCTGTAATTGACCTTTACGGCCACCCTTGTCAGTGCCGCCTGATGGCTGAACTTGCTGGCGGCGATGATCAGCGGCTGCCTCTTCAGTTCAACCTGCTGCTCGGCGTCCCAGGCATCGTGCAACGTCTCGCAACGCGCCCATTCCTGCTTGAAGATATTTTCGACCGCCGCATCGAGCCGGCTGCAATCGCTCACCCTCAGTTTCAGCGCCCGCGCCTCTCCGCGCGCCAGGCAACCGAGCCAGATGGCCCGGTGGCGGTCCTCGTGACGGCGCACGAAGGCTGCAAAGCGCCGCCATCTGGCAGCCGTGGCGGGCGACAAATGCACCCCCGGCGCCAGCTTAGGCAATGTCATGACAAAGCTGGCATTGACGCGAAAATGCTCCAGGCGGCAGGATTTGCCGCCCACCAGCCGGCCATCGAACTTGGGATCGGCGCTGAGCGTCGCATAGGCCTTGGCGCCGCGATGCATCGGGCCGAAACGCTCCATTTGCTGATCGAGGCTGCGGTCGTCGGGTCCGGTGATGGTGTAGTACTTGATGTGCAGCGTGCTGTGCGGCCGCGCCACGGCCCCATCGCCGCTCGCCAATGCCATGGAAAGGCCCACCGCGGTTGCAAGCGCGATCCACTTGAAGCGGCGGACGTGGCGGCCGAAATGGGCATCTGACATGGTGCCTGAAGGCTCCGTTGGGGTGACGCGAATGTTCACACTATCGGCGCTTCAAGCTGAATTCAACCGCCGATCCCGGCCATAATGCCCCTTGCCCGAAACACCCGCCTGCCCATAATATCGCGACAATGCCGGGCATGTCCGGCATTCACGGTCAAGGGTATTCGGACCGGTTAGACTGCTTGATCTTGGCTTTCCCTGCCTCAGGCGTAGCTTTCCGTCATTCCGATTTATCTTGCCGAGTAAATTGCGTGACGAACGGATAGGGACCAGGAGCTAGTCTTGCCATGCGCCAGAAAGGCACTGTCAAGTTCTTCAACGCCGCCAAGGGTTATGGCTTCATCACCCCCGAGGACGGCAGCAAGGACGTCTTTGTGCATGTCACCGCCGTCCAGCGGGCCGGCATCCCCGAACTCGTCGAGGGCACCACGTTGACCTTCGAGGTGCAGCCCGACAAGCGCGGCCGCGGACCCCAGGCGGTGGAACTGCAACTCGACTGAGCGCTCGCTCCGCGCCGGATCGAGGGCCAGCGGCGCTTGGCCGCCGGGGTTTGGTCTTGTGCGTGTGGCAACACCGGCAATAGTGCGCTAGATTGTTATCGATCATGACGAAACGTGCTTCCTGCTATGGCCTGATCACTGCCCTGCTGATGGGCGGTGTGCTCGTCGGCCCTGCCGCCGCCGGTCCCAACTGCAAGTGCCGCTACTTTGGCGCCCACTACGAGCTGGGCACGGTGATGTGCGTCATGGGCAAGCTGTCGCAGTGCGTGATGAACCTCAACAACACCTCCTGGAAGCCCATTGCCAAGGGTTGCCCGGAGGCGAGCCTGCCGCGTTCCGACAAGCCCGCCTGGTGCCGTGTCGCGGCCCTGCAGAGCCCTGCCGCCGCGGCGCAATAGGCACCTCACGCCCATGAAGCATGTCGCGTTGCTGTTCGCCCTGGCGTTCATCTGGCTGGCGCCCACGGCGACGCGGGCCGCCACCGCCGGCGATTTCGATTATTACGTGCTGTCGCTGTCGTGGTCGCCCACCTGGTGCGCCACCCCGGCTGGTCGCGGCGACAACCGGCAATGCGGCCCCGGCCGGCATTACGCCTTCGTGGTGCACGGCCTGTGGCCGCAATACGACCACGGCTGGCCGCAATATTGCGATACCGCCCGGCACTGGGTGCCGCAAAGCCTGATCGCCGCCAATCTCGACATCATGCCGTCCAAGCAACTCATCATCCACGAATGGCGCAAGCACGGCGCCTGTGCCGGCCTTGGCCAGGCGGCCTATTTCGCCACCCTGCGGCGCTTCTACCAGGCCGTGCACATTCCCGCCCGCTACCTCTTGCCCACCGCTCCCGTCAGCGTCACGCCGGCCGGGCTGGTGAGCGATTTCATCAAGACCAATCCCGGCCTCGATCCTTCCATGCTGTCGCTGGACTGCGGCAATGCCCGCGACCGGGCGCGCCTCAGCGAGCTGCGGGTGTGCTTTTCAAGGGACGGCCAGTTTCGCCAATGCGGCCGCAATGAGCATCTCTCCTGCAAGGCAGGCATTCTCATCCTCCCGCCGGTGAGGTAGAAGCAGCAATGCCCAAGCGTGCCCTCGTCTTCAAGCACATGGATGACGACCATCCCAACCTGTTCGGCGACCTGCTCGCCGCCGACGGGCTGGCCATCGACATGGTGGCGGTGCATCGCGGCGAAGCCCCGCCGGCGCTCCAGCCTTACGACCTGATGCTGGTGCTGGGTGCCCCCCAGCAGGTCTGGGAGGAAGCCGAAAATCCCTGGCTGGTGGCTGAAAAGCAGGCGATCCGCGAATGGGTGTCAGAGCGCGCCAGGCCCTATATCGGCATCTGCTTCGGCCATCAATTGCTCGCCGACGCGCTGGGCGGCAAGGTCGAGATGGCCAAGCAAAGCGAAGTCGGCCTGAAGTCGGTGAGCCTTACCGAAGAAGCCGCCGGCCATCCCTTCTTCTCCCGCCTTGCCCCTCAGCACAACGTGATGCAATGGCACCATGCCGAAGTGACCGCCCTGCCCCCCGGCGCGGTGCCGCTGGCCACCTCGCCCCTCATCCGCCACCAGGCCTTTGCCATCGATTCCCACGCCCTCGGCGTGCAGTTCCACTTCGAGTGGACGCTTCAATGGATCCGCCAATGGACGCGCCAGCCCGAGTGGATCGAGCCGCTTGAGAAGGAACTGGGAAGGGGCGCCCATCTGCGCCTGCTGGCCGATGCCGAACCCCACATGCCCGCCTACAACCGCCTCACCGAAACCATCTACGGCAACTTCAAGCAGGGTGCCGGGTTGAAGGTCTGAATGACACCTCTCCTCCGCATCCTCGTCGATGCCGATGCCTGCCCGGTGAAGGAGGAAGTCTACAAGGTCGCCTTTCGCCTCAAGGTGCCGGTCCAGGTCGTCGCCAACAGTTTCTTGCGCATTCCCGAAAGCCCGCTCATCGAACGGGTGGTGGTGAGCGATGGCTTCGATGCTGCCGATGATTATATCGCCGGCCTTGCCGATGCCCAGGCCGTGGTGGTGACGGCCGACATCCTCTTGGCCGACCGCTGCCTCAAGGCCGGCGCCACGGTCATTTCGCCCACCGGCAAGCCCTTTACCGACAACTCCATCGGCACCGCCATCGCCACCCGCGCCATCATGGCCGACCTGCGTGCCGGCGCCGGCATCGTCGGCGGCGGTGCGGCGCCGTTCAGCCGCGCCGACCGCTCGCGTTTTCTTTCCGCCCTGGATGCCGCACTGGTGCGCCTGGCGCGCACCCTCAAAGGGGCCTGAACCGCCATGGGCTCAATCCCGTCGCGCCATGACGCCATTGTCCTCGGGGCCGGCGGGGCGGGGCTGATGTGCGCCGCCGTCGCCGCCGGGCGCGGCCTCAACGTCCTGGTCATCGACCATGCCGATGAAGCGGGCAAGAAGATCCTCATCTCCGGCGGCGGGCGTTGCAACTTCACCAACCGTTTAACGCCGCCCCAGTGCTATCTCTCCGCCAATCCGCATTTCGCCACCTCGGCGCTGGCGCGCTATACCCCCGATGATTTCATCGCCCTCATCGAACGCCACCGCATCGCCTGGCACGAAAAGACCCTCGGGCAACTGTTCTGCGACGGCTCCGCCCGCCAGGTGGTTGCAATGCTGCTGGCAGAATGCGCATCGGGCGGGGCGGAAATCGCCTTGTCGAGCCCCATCACCGACCTCGCCCACGCCGACGGGCAGTTCCGCGTCACCTGTGGGCAACGCATCGCCAGCGCATCGGCCCTTGTCATCGCCACCGGCGGCCTTTCCATCCCCAAGCTCGGCGCCAGCGGCTTTGCCTATGACATCGCCCGCCGCTTCGGCCTCAAGGTGGTGGAGCCGCGCCCCGCCCTGGTGCCGCTCACCCTGGGGCCGGACGAAGCCTTGTTCCGCTCGCTGTCGGGCGTTGCCGCCGACGTGATCGCCAGTTGCGGCAAGGCGCGGTTCCGCGAGGCGGCGCTGTTCACCCACAAGGGCCTTTCCGGCCCCGCCATCCTGCAGGTCTCCAGCTACTGGCGGCGCGGCGAGGAAATTTCCATCGACTTCTTCCCCCACCGCCAGCCCGGCTGGCTCGTTGCCGCCAAGCGCGCCCGCCCACGCTCCACGGTGCGCAACAGCCTTGCCGAAACCCTCGCCGCCCGCCTCGCCGAAGCCGTGGCCGAACGCCTTGGCCTCGCCGGCGAACTTGCCAACCTCTCCGACCGTGCCCTTGAAGGCGCCGAAGCCCGGCTCTGCCGTTGGCGCTTCAATCCCTCAGGCTCGGAAGGTTTTGCCAAGGCCGAGGTCACCGCCGGCGGCATCGCCACGGACGGCCTGTCGTCCAAGACCATGCAGGCCAAAAAGGTGCCTGGCCTCTACGCCGTCGGCGAGGCGGTCGACGTCACCGGCTGGCTCGGCGGCTACAATTTCCAGTGGGCCTGGTCCAGCGCCTGGGCCGCCGGTCAGGCGTTGTGAGGACGCCCTAGACCTTCAGCACCAGCTTGCCGCGATTGCCCGAGGTGTAGAGCAGGTTGAGCACGTCCGGGTAGGCATCGATGCCGCCCTCGCGCACGTCGGTGACGAAGTTGAGCTTGCCCTCCTTCAACCAGCCGGACAGGGCTGCGATCGCCTCGCTATAGCGCTTGGTGAAATCAAAGATGATGAACCCCTGCATCCGCAAGCGCATGGTGAGCACGCAGCGGATGTTCTTCGGCCCCGGTGGCAGTTCGAGGGCGTTGTAGGAGGAAATAAGCCCACACACCGCGATGCGGCCGAACGGGTTCATCTGGGTGAGGACGGTGTCGAAGATTTCGCCGCCAACGTTCTCGAAATCGACATCGATGCCGTTGGGACAAGCGGCCTTGAGTTGCCCCGCCAGATCGCCCGCCTTGTAGTCGACGGCGGCATCGAAGCCGAAATCATCGATCAGCATGCGGCATTTCTCCTTGCCGCCGGCAATGCCCACCGCCCGGCAGCCCTTGAGCTTCGCCAGTTGCCCCACCACCTGCCCGACGGCGCCGCTGGCGGCGGAGACCACCACCGTCTCGCCGGCTTGCGCCTTCGCCACTTCGTAAAGCCCGAAATAGGCGGTGAGCCCCGGCATCCCGAGGCCGGCCAGCCAGGTCGGCAGGGGTGCAAGTCCTTCATCGACCCGGCTCACCCCCTTGCCGTCGGAGATGGCGTACTGCTGCACCCCGAAGCGCCCGGAGACCGCGTCGCCTTCCTTGAATTGGGGGTTGCGCGAGGCCTCCACATGGCCGACGGCGAACGCCCGCATGACATCGCCCAGCTTTACCGGCTCCACGTAGGAGCGCGCATCGTTCATCCAGCCACGCATCGCCGGATCGAGCGAGATATGGGAGATCTTCACCCGGAACTCGCCTTCGCCCGGCTCCGGCAATGGTTCGTCGCGAATGTCGAAGATATCGCGCTTGACCATGCCTTGCGGCCGCTTGATCAGCCGTGCCACCCGGTTCGTTGTCATTTATTGTCTTCTCCTCAGTTTCGCGTGTTGCACCGCTGGTTCGCCGCGCCCGCCGAACAGCACCTGGATGACGATGGCGCCCATGATGACCGCACCGCCGATGAGCGTACCGATCTGCGGCACCTCGCCGACCGCCAGAAATACCCATAAAGGTGCCAGCGTCGGCTCCATCAGCGCCAGAAGCGCCAGTTCCGCCGCCGGTACGACGCGCGAACCGCGCGTGAACAAGATCATGCCCAGCGAAAGCTGCACCGCGCCCATGAATATGATGACGGCGAGATTCTGCCAGCCGACTGCCAGCGAATCCAGCCCGTGGGTGCTACGCAGCGGAATGGGCAGCAACATCACCAGCCCTGAGAAGATGATCAGGTAGACCGCATTCCAGATCACCGCCACGGTCATGTCGGTCCGCTGGCCCCAGCGCAGCAGCACGCTGTAGCAGGAAAAGCAGAAGGCCGAATACAGCGCCAGGATGATGCCCACCGCCTCGCCGGGTCTCAGTTCCCCACCAACCATCACGAACAGGCCGGCGGCGGCAATCACCATGGTGCCCCAGGTGATGCGGCTGAGGCGTTCGCGCAACAGCCACCATCCCAGCATGGCCGAGCAGAATGGTGCGATGCCGACCATGAAGATCGCCTGCGCCACGGTGGTATAGAAGATCGCCACCACGAAGGTGAGACCGGCCGTGCCGACGGCGATGCCGGCCACCACGGCATTGATGCCGGCCTCGCGAACCGTCCGCCACAAGGCGCCGCGGTTGTTCAGCCAGACCCAGGCGCCCATGACGATGAGCACGGTGATCGAGCGGTAGAAGATGATCTGCCAGGCATCGATGTCGTGGGTGATGCGGATCAAGAGCCCGCCCAGACTCCAGCACACCGGCCCGGCCAGCGCGAACGCGACACCCGCCGCCCGGCTCGGCCCGGCGCGCCGGCGGGCCGCCAGCGGGGCTGGCTCGATGCCGATCTCGCCAGCATACTTCAATGGCTTAGCGTCCGCATGCGCACCGCCGACCCGACAACGAACAGCCCCAGCACCGCCGCCAGCGACAACGGCAGCCCCTGCGGGCCGAACCACGTCATCATGGTGCCGCCGAGAACCGCGCCGATGAGCGCCCCCGAGCCCCACATGGTGGCGAAGGCGGCTGAGCCCTGCACCAGTTCATGGCCGGAAAACCGTTCGCCCAGCGATGACAGCGCCACCGTGTAGATGCCGTAGCCGGTGGCGCCGGTAACGAACAGCACCGGCCACATGAACAACGAGCCCATGGCCCCCGGCAGCAACACCAGCAACAGCGCCGTCACCAGCGCCAGGCCGGCCATCACCTTGCGGCTGTCGAAGCGGTCGGCCAGCCACCCGATGGGAAGCTGCAGCACGATATTGCCCATGATCAGCACCGACAAGGAGTAGGCCGCCGTCGTGACATCGAGACCGAGGCGCACCCCGTAGACGGGCAAGAGGCTCAAGGTGGCGGCGTCGAAGATGGCGAACAATCCGACAGCGGCCAGCAGCATCGGCGCCTTGCGGGCAAAGCTGAGGACCGACGAGGCGGCACCGGGCGCCGATTCCGGGTTGGGCGGCTCGCGCACCATGGCCATCGGGATGACCGCCGCCACCAGCACCAACATGCCGATGATGAACGGCAGCCAGCCGTCAATGCCGATGAAGCCGATGATCAGTGGCCCGGCGCCGAAGGAGGCCGACAACGCCGATGCATAGATGGCGACCACCCGGCCACGGCTGCCGTCGTCGGCGAATTTCACCACCCACGCCTCGCTCAGGACAAACAGGGTGGAGACCGTTATGCCTTGCGCAAAGCGCAGCACGAACCACGCTTCGATGCCCGGCAGAAGCTTGTAGCCCAGGACGATGATGGCGGTGGCGAGGGCGGCGCTGATGGTCACCGCGCGAGCGCCGAAACGCCGCGCTGCCAGCGGGATGAATCCTGAAAATACCAGGATTCCGAGCGGCGACATGGCCGCGTTGAGACCGATCAGTGTGTCGCCGTGACCCTGGCGTTCGAGCAGCAGCGACAGCAGCGGAAACATCAGGCCCATGGCGAAGCCGAAGACCACGATGGCCGCGCACGCCGCCACCAGGTTGCGTTGCCTTGTGCCCTTTGTCAGAACCACCGCTTCGGTCATGGCCGCTTGTGGACCGGGCCTGATTATTCGTCAATGTGCGTATTGCATGTCAGCTATGCACGCCGCCGCACCAGCTTTCCGCCGCTCGCCGCAAGCCCTGCGACCAGCAGCCCGTAGCACGCCGCCAGGAACCAGGCGATGCCGTCCGGGCCGACGCTGACCAGCGCCTGGCCGGCGATCGGCGGCCCGACGATGCCGCCAACGCCCCACATGACGCCGAAGGCGGCCGATCCGGCCATCAAAGGAGCGCCGCGGAATTCATCGCCCAGCGTCACCAGCGCCACGGTGTAGATGGCATAGGCCGATGAGCCCAAGAGCAGCGCCACCGGCCAGACGGCCCAGCCCTTCACCGCCAGCGGCAGGCTGAGCGCCAGCCCCACGGTCATCGCCGCCGCTACCCACATCACCCCGCTGCGCGACCACTTGTCGGCCAGCCACCCCACCGGATACTGCAGCACCGCGTTGCCGGCGACCGCCAGGCCCAAGAGCCAGGTTGCGTCATGCAGGCTGAGACCGCTCCTGAGACCGAAGATCGGAAAGAACGCCAGCATCACCGCGTCGAACAGGGTGAGGGTGCCGACCGCGAACAACAACAGCGGCGCACGCGCCACGAAGCCGAAGAAGCCGCCGCCTTCCCCGGTATCGGCGAATTCGTCATCGTCGAGCCGCATGAAGAACAGCGGCACCGTGCTCACCGCCACCATGGCGATGGCGATGATGAACGGCAGCGGCCCTTCGATGCCGGTGAAGGGAATGATGAACGGGCCGATGGAAAAGCCCAGCGACAGCACACTGGCGTAGATGGCAGTAACACGCCCGCGCGAAGCATCTTCGGCGAAATGCATGATCCAGGCTTCGCTCAGGCTGTACAGCATGCCGCCCGCCACGCCGAGCACGAAGCGCATGGCAAACCACACCGCCAGGTCATCACTGAGAGGAAAGCTGGCCAGCGAGGCCATCACCAGCAACATCGCCGCCAGCGCCACCCGCTTGCCGCCGAAACGCGCCGTCAGGTGCGGGATGAAGGGACCGGTCAGGATGATGCCGAGCGGCGACATGGCGGCGTTGAGGCCGATGATGCGCGGGCTGACACCGCGCGCCTCGAGGATCAGCGACAGCAGCGGAAAGGTCAGTCCGATGGCGATGTCGATGGCAACGACGGTGACCATGGCGGCCACCAGGCTCGCTTGGCGCGGACTCAACCTCACGGCCATTTGACGGCCGGCGGCATGGACGACAGGATCGATTCCACATTGCCGCCGGTCTTCAGCCCGAACAGCGTGCCGCGGTCATAGAGGAGGTTGAACTCGACATAGCGCCCGCGTCGGATGAGCTGTTCCTCGCGGTCGGCCTCGGTCCAGCCTTTGCGCATGTTGCGTTCGACCAGCCGCGGATAGATATCGGCAAAGGCCCGGCCCACATCGCGGACAAAGGAAAAGTCCCCCACCCAGTCGCCTGAGTCGAGATAATCGAAGAAGATGCCGCCGACGCCGCGCGGCTCGGCCCGGTGGGCCAGGTAGAAATACTCGTCGCACCAGGCCTTGTAGCGCTGATAGTCGGCTGAGGAGTGGCCCGCGCAGGCCGCCTCGAAGGCGCGATGGAAATCGACCGTATCTGGATCCTGCTGGTTGCGCCGCCGCTCGAGCACCGGGGTCAGGTCGCCACCGCCGCCGAACCACGCCTTGGAGGTCACCACGAAGCGGGTGTTCATGTGGGCGCATGGCACGTTGGGGTTCCACGGATGGGCGATCAGCGAGACGCCGGAGGCCCAGAAGCTCGGGTTTTCCTCGGCGCCGGGGATCTGCTTGCGGAATTCCGGTGAGAACTCGCCGAAGACGGTGGAGCAGTGCACCCCCACCTTCTCGAACACCCGTCCGCCCATCATCGCCATGACGCCGCCGCCGCCGTCATTGCCGTTGGCATCTTTGCGGCTCCACGGCTTGCGGTAGAAGCGCCCCGCCGCCTCGGCCGCCATGGGCGTTGCATCGAGCGCATCTTCCAGCGCTTCGAAGCGGGCGCAGATATCGTCGCGCAGGGCCTCGAACCAGGCTTGCGCCTCACCCCTTTGCGGCGCCAGCCGGGCGTGGATGTCGTCGTCGGCTTGCATGGGTTTTCTCTAGACCGCCCGGGCGATGGCGTCGAGGCCGGCAATCGTCAGATGATCGAGCCGATCATCCGCCGGCAGCGGCTGCGACGACAGCTTGGCGATCACCACTCCGGTTTCGGGATCGATCCAGATCCACTGGCCGTGGATGCCGATGGCCGCAAGGCTCTCATGATCGTTGCCCACCCAATACCACTTGGAGCGGTAGCGCCCTTGCGGGAACATCGTGGCCATCTCGCCCTTCAGCCACGCCGCGCGGTCACCGCCGGTCCACAAATCCTTGATCCAGTCGGCCGGGCACACCTGCCGCCCGTCGAGCTTGCCGTGGCCCAGTACCAGTTCGCCGACGCGGGCGAGATCAGTGAGGCTGACGCATATGCCGCCCGCCGCCCGTGCCCCGCCGAGGCTGTCGAGGGTCACACAGGCCTCGTGGCGCGCGCCCATGGGGGTCCACACCAGATCGCCGACGAGATCGGCATAGCGCCTACCCGACGCCCGCTCCAGCAGCCAGCCGAGCAGATCGGAGTTGGGCGAGACGTAATGGAAGGCCTCGCCATGCGGGCGCGGGCCTTTCTTCAGGCTCAGCAGGAAGCCGCGCAGGTCGCCCGGCTTCATGGCCTCGCCCGGCGCCGGCAGGTTCCACATCATCGCCTCGCGATAACGCGCGAACACACTGTGCGGATCGAGATAGTCCTCCTCGAAATCGACCGACACCGTCATGTCGAGCACCTGGCGGATGCTGGCATCGCCATAGGCCGAGCCCGCCGCCTCCGGGATGAGGTCTGTCACCATCCCATCCGGGTCCAGCAGCCCCTCGCCTGCCAGGATGCCGGCCACGATGGCAGTGATCGACTTGGAGATCGAAAACACGATATGCGGCCGCCCCGCATCGAGGTCGCCGGGGTAGAACTCGCTCAAGAGCTTGCCATCCTTGATGACCGCCAGCCCGTCGGTAAAGGTCTCGGCCATCCAGGCATCGAAACCAATGCTGTCGCCTTCCGCATGGGGGATCGAAAGGCCGCTCAGGTCGCGACCCTCGCACGCCCGCGCCGCGCCGCCTGCTGCGCCGATGGCCGCCGTCGGGATCAGTTCGCGCACCCGCGAAAAGGCCCAGCGGTTGAACGGCGGCAGCCGCCAGTTGCCGAGGCTCACCTGCCGATCGGGCGCTGGCGGCGCGCCGTGCATCAGCCCGTCATCGTCGCCTGTCATCTCATGTCCCCCTCAATCTTCTGGCGCGGCGTTCTTCTGGCGCGGCGTTGTAGCTGAAGCCGCCGGTCTGCCGCAACGCCTCGCCGGTCGCCATGGCCACCGCCAGCGCCACGTTGATCGACCTGCGGTCCGGCCGCATGGGAATGACCAGGCGATGATCGGCGCCGGCCGCCACCTCGGCCGGCACCCCGGCGCTCTCGCGTCCGAATAACAAGACATCGCTGTCGGCAAAGTCGAATTGCGTATAGGCCGTTTCGCCCTTGGTGGTGAAAAGCACCAGCCGGCGTCCGGCGACGCTGGCGGCAAAGGCCGAAAAGCTCGCCTCGCGCACCACGTCGGCCTTGTCGAGATAGTCCATCCCGGCCCGCCGGAAGCTGGCTTCGGACCACACGAACCCGGCCGGCTCGATGATTCGCACCCGCACCCCGAGGCATGCCCCGAGTCTCAGGATGGTGGCGGTATTGGGCGCGATATCGGGCTGGTAGAGGGCAATATCAATCATGACTTTCCATTTTTTGCGGCGCGTTGGCGCCTTTCCCACTTCTAGACCCTCGCGGGGGTGGCGGTAATATCCTCAAACGTGCGACACTTCATGGCTGGACTTTCCGGTCATGCGATGCCAAAACACGCCCCGGAAATCGCCGGAAGGGGGCCCGGATTCCAAATCCCGGCGCCGGTAAGGTTCGAGCAGCAAACCGTTGGGGAAACCACGATCGTGTCAACCATTGATACTGTACAGGGCAGTAGGCGGGATTTTATCTACATTGCCACAGGTGCCATCGGCGGCGTGGGTGCCGCACTTTCGGTCTGGCCCTTCGTTGACCAGATGAACCCCGACGCCTCGGTCCTGGCGCTGTCTTCCGTCGAAGTCGATCTTGGAAAGATCGAGGAAGGCCAGTCCGTCACCATCAAGTGGCGCGGCAATCCGGTGTTCGTGCGCCATCGCACGGCCAAGGAGATCTCCGACGCCAAGGCCGTGCCGCTCAGCGATCTCAAGGATCCCGTGGCCCGCAACGCCAATCTCGCCGACAACGCGCCGGCGACCGATGAAAACCGGGTGATCGGCGGCAAGGAACAGTTCCTCATCCAGCTCGGCGTGTGCACCCACCTGGGCTGTGTGCCGTTGGGCGAGCAGGGCCCCTACAAGGGCTGGTTCTGCCCCTGCCACGGCTCGATCTACGACACCGCCGGGCGCATTCGCCAGGGGCCGGCGCCGGAGAACCTGCACGTACCCGTCTACAAATACATCTCCGACATGCACGTCCAGATCGGTTGACAAGGCGACAGGGGCTTTAAGAAATGAGCGGACACTCCTCCTACGAATTCAAGAATCCTCTTGCCCGCTGGCTGGATTCGCGCCTGCCCATCCTTTCCATGATGCGCGGCCAGGCGATGGACTTCCCGACACCGAAGAACCTCAACTACTGGTGGACCTTCGGCGGCATCCTGGCGGTCATGCTGGTGATCCAGATCCTCACCGGCATCGTGCTGGTGATGCACTTCACGCCGGAATCGACCATGGCCTTCAACTCCACCGAGCATATCATGCGCGATGTGAACTACGGCTGGCTGTTGCGCTACATGCATTCCAACGGCGCCTCGATGTTCTTCCTGGCGGTCTATATCCACCTGTTCCGCGGCATCTACTACGGATCGCACAAGGCGCCGCGCGAGGTTCTGTGGATGCTCGGCGTCATCATCTTGCTGGTGATGATGGCCACCGCCTTCATGGGTTACGTGCTGCCGTGGGGCCAGATGAGCTTCTGGGCCGCCAAGGTGATCACCAACCTGTTTTCGGCCGTGCCGTTCTTCGGCAACGTCATCGTCACCTGGTTGTGGGGCGGTTTTTCGGTCGACAACGCCACCCTGCAGCGCTTCTTCTCGCTGCATTACCTGCTGCCGTTCGTTCTGGTCGGGCTGGTGGTTCTGCACATCTGGGCACTGCACGTGCCCGGCAACAACAACCCCACCGGGGTCGAGGTGAGGTCGGGCCAGGACACCGTGCCCTTCCATCCCTACTACACCATGAAGGACTTGTTCGCGATCGTCGCCTTCCTCATGGCCTACGCGGTGCTGGTGTTCTTCCTGCCCAACCTGCTGGGCGAGGCCATCAACTACGTGCCGGCCAACCCGCTGCAGACGCCGACCCATATCGTGCCGGAATGGTACTTCCTGCCCTACTACGCCATCCTGCGCTCGATCCCCAACAAGCTGTTGGGCGTCATCGCCATGTTCTCCTCGATCATTTTGCTGCTGGCATTGCCGTGGCTCGATACTTCCAAGGTGCGCTCCGGCGCCTACCGGCCGATCTTCAAGCAGTTCTTCTGGCTGCTGGTGATCGATGCCGTTGTTCTGGGTATCGTCGGCGCCAACCCGCCAGAGGGCAACTGGATCCTGGTGGGGCGGCTGGCCACCTTCTGGTACTTCTTCACCTTCCTCGTCGTCTTCCCGCTACTCGGTCTGCTGGAGACGCCCAGGCCACTGCCATCCTCGATATCCGATGCGGTCCTGAGCAAGAAGAAGTCGCAACCTCAAGCGGCACCCGCCGAGTGATACCGGCAGAGCGAGAAACAGCCATGAACCTGATCACCAAGACACTCACCGGCCTCACCGTCCTTGTCGGCCTGGCGGCGGTCCCGACGCTGGCCAGCGCCGAGGCGCTGCCCGCCAAGGACATCAGCTTTTCCTTCGAAGGCCCCTTCGGCGTCTTCGACCGCGGCCAGTTGCAGCGCGGGTACCAGGTCTACAAGGAAATCTGCTCGGCCTGCCATTCCATGCGCTTCGTGAGGTTCCGCAATCTCAGCGAACCGGGCGGGCCGGAGTTCACCCCCGCCGAGGTCAAGGCGATTGCCGCCAGCTTCCAGATCACCGACGGACCCAACAAGCAGGGCGATATGTATCAGCGCCCGGGACTGCCATCCGATGCGTTCCCGTCGCCGTTCCCCAACGAGGAGGCAGCGCGGGCCGCTTTCGGCGGCGCCCTGCCGCCCGATCTGTCGCTGATCACCAAGGCGCGCTCGGGCTGGGAGGGAACGCTCGCCACCCTCTACACCACCAAGATCTTCAAGGGCTCGGGCGGCCCGCAGTACGTCTATTCCGTCCTCACCGGCTTCCAGGAACCGCCGGCCGGCACCCCGCCCGGCCCCGAGGGCAAGCAGTACGATCCCTATTTCGCCGCCGGCCCATGGATTTCCATGCCGCCGCCGCTCTCCGATGGTCAGGTGACCTATGGCGACGGCACCAAGGCGACCGTCGACCAGATGGCCCGCGACGTCTCGGCCTTCCTTGCCTGGGCCGCCGAGCCCAAGATGGAAGCCCGCAAGCGCATGGGCTTTGAGGTCCTCATCTATCTGGCGGTGCTGACTGTCCTGTTGTACCTGACCAAGAAGGCGATCTGGGCCAAGGTCGAACACTAGATCAGGATGACTTTGGATCGAGTCGATCCAAAGTCATGAACCTGATCGATTGCAACAAGATAGAGCATGATTTTATCCGAAAAGTGCGTACACTTTTCGGATCATGCTCTAGCCGGAGCACCGACGATTGCGTTCAAGGCCCGGATCGCTAAAGTCCGGGCCTTGCCATTTCCCTGGCAAGGAACCCACTCATGAGCAAATCGGTCCTCGGCATCATCGGCGGCTCCGGCCTCTATGACATCGACATGGACGATGCCCGCTGGGAGCTGGTCAAAAGCCCGTGGGGCGAGCCTTCAGATGAGCTGCGTTTCGGCACCATCGCCGGGCTCGACGTGGTGTTCCTGCCCCGCCACGGCCGCGGCCATCGCCTGTCGCCCACCGACATCGACTACCGCGCCAACATCGATTGCCTGAAACGGGCAGGCGTCACCGACCTGGTGTCGCTGTCGGCCTGCGGCTCGTTCCGCGAGCATCTGCCGCCCGGCACCTTCTGCATCATCGACCAGTTCATCGACCGCACCTTCGCCCGCGCCAAGACCTTTTTCGGGGCGGGTTGCGTGGCCCATGTGTCGATGGCCGAACCGGTCAGCCCCGGCCTCGCCGAGCGCGTCGCAGCGGCGCTGAAGGCCGAGGCGGTCACCCATCATCGCGGTGGCACCTACCTGGTTATGGAAGGCCCGCAGTTCTCCACCATCGCCGAAAGCCACCTGTATCGCACCTGGGGGTGCGATGTCATCGGCATGACCAACATGCCCGAGGCCAAGCTCGCCCGCGAGGCCGAGATCTGCTACTCGACGGTCGCCATGGTGACCGACTTCGACAGCTGGCATTCCGAGCACGGCAGCGTCGACATCACTTCCATCCTCGAGGTGATGAAGGCCAACACCGACAATGCCCGCCGCTTCGTCACGCGCCTCGCCCGCGATTTTCCGCGCCACCACGAAGCCTGCCCCATCGGTTCCGATAAAGCCCTCGAATTTGCCATCATCACCGCGCCGGACAAGCGCGATCCCGCCCTTCTCGCCAAGCTCGACGCGGTCGCCGGCCGCGTCATCAACTGCAAAGGCTGAAACCCCCATGGACCTGCGCGAAGGTTTTGACATCAAGCGCTATATCCGCACCATCCCGGACTATCCCAAGCCCGGCATCCTGTTCCGCGACATCACCACCCTGCTTGCCGACATGCACGGCTTCCGCGCCTGCGTGGACGAACTGGTGTGGCCGTTCCTGAAGGGCGAGATCGACTATGTCGCCGGCATCGAGGCGCGCGGCTTCATCCTCGGCGGCGCCGTGGCGCACGAACTGGGGCGCGGCTTCGTGCCCATCCGCAAGAAGGGCAAGCTGCCGGCCAAGGTCATCGGCCAGGACTATTCGCTGGAATACGGCGTCGACACCATCGAGATCCACGCCGACGCCATCGGCACCGGCGACCGGGTCCTGCTGATCGACGATCTGATCGCCACCGGCGGCACCGCCAACGCCGCCATCGATCTCATTCGCAAGTCGGGCGGCGAAGTGGTGGCGGCCGCATTCGTCATCGACCTGCCCGACCTCGGCGGCAGCGCTCGCCTGCGCGACAAGGGCGTCAAGCTGCACACCCTCATCCAGTTCGAGGGCGACTAGAGCGGATTCGGCTTAATCCGGATCGTATCCGGC
>Ga0315540_10000162_pt1 | contig 36135 bp, 19 predicted proteins | sample SalMarSW160110MG_FD_203677 | JGI IMG/M metagenome (GOLD analysis project Ga0315540, IMG submission 203677) | Salt marsh sediment microbial communities from the Plum Island Ecosystem LTER, Massachusetts, United States - Salt Marsh Sediment SW1601-10 ...
AAGTCCCGCGCCGGCGACCTGCGCCGGGGCTCCGAAGGCCTGCGCCGCGCGGACGCCGAAGCGGACCGGGCGGCCGCGCTCGACCGGTACGAAGGCGGGTGCGCGCGTGTAGAGACTCGTGTCGGCGTTGAAGCGGATCTCGCCATAGGCCGTCGGGTGCCCTGCCTCGTACCAGCAGCTCCAGTCCCACAGCGCCCACAGCGACGTCACGGTACCCGACCCGTCCCGGGAGAACTTGCGCACGTGCAGGTGGGAATAGCGCGTCTCGTAGCCGTAGCTCCCGAGGACGGGCTTCATTCCGGCCCACAGCGGGCTGGACCAGGCGGCATTGAGGCGCAGCACCGAATAGTCACCCTTGCGCACGACCTCGCCCGTGGGCATCCAGAGCCAGAGCTCGTACCGGTCGTTCGTGCTGATGTAGCTCGCCCTCACCTGGTCGGGGTACGAGGGCGCGCCGGCGAGCTGACCGTCGAGGTTCGTGCCCAGGAAGGACTTTCCGTCCAGCTGGCAGTGTCCGGGGTCGCCGACCACGTGGAACCGGCCCACCGGCCGCACGTGCAGGTGGGTCGTCACCGTGTCGGCGGTCCCGTCGGAGGCGAGTGCCGTGAAGATCACGGGCAGGTCGTCCACCGGCGCGGACGGGGCCGTCCACACCAGCCGTCCCGCCCGCGCCGAGAGCGGCTCGAACGCCACGCCCGTGGGGAGCGCTCCGTGGTCGAGGAGCGCCTGGCCGGTGCGCGTGTCCACGGCCTCGACATCGAAACCGATCGAGTCGCCGGGCTCGACGAAGACGTCGGCCGGCGCGCGCACGTAGAGGGTCGTGTCCGCGTTGTAGAGCACCTCGGCCCGGATCGCCCCCGAGGCACCGACGCAGCGGCCGTCCACCACGGCCCAGAGGCCCGTGACCAGCCCGGCGGCGTCGCGACGCAGGCGACGGATCTCGAAGCGACCCTCCGTGCGCATACAGGGCACATTGCCCAGGCGCGTGGAGACCGAGAGTCCCGGGCGCACGAGCGCGGACGTCGGGGAGCCCTGGGCGGATTCGTAGGTGCCCTCGGCCAGCCTGCGCTGCATGGGCGCGTCGAACTCGAACGCCCACCCGCCGCCACCGCCCTTGAACTGGAGATTGAGAGGATGGACCTTGCCGCCGATCTCGCGGATCTCGACCTGGGTCCGTGGGTCGCGCAACGTGTCGGGCACGCCCTGCCCCATCGCGTCCCCCGGCTGGCTCCCGTAGCCGACCTTCAGCGCCGGCATGGCGTGGATCCAGGTCGTTGTGGTGTCGTCCGCGCCGGCGTCGTCGGTCGCGACCACACGGACGGCGAACATCGTCGGCGCGTTCACCGCCGGCGTCCGCCACCGGAAGTCCGCCGTGCCGTCGCCGGCGTCCGTGAAGGACGCGCCCTCGGGCAGCGAGTCGGCGACGAAGCCCACCGGATGGCCGCTCACGCAGTGCGCGCGCGTCGTGAACGCGGCCGAGTCCCCACCGAACGCCCAGACGTCCCCGGGATGCTCCTGCCACAGCGTCGTGTCCGCGTTCAGGCGGATCTCGCCGAAGAGCCGGGGCGAGCCGGCCGAGCAGCTGCCGGACCAGACGATCCACACTTCGCGCGCGACGCCGTCCGGGGCCCACGCCAGCCGCCGCACCTCCAGGTCCGCGATCGGGTGGCAGGCCTTGAGCCCGTAGTCGATCGCGACGGCCGGCTCGTTGTTCGTCGTGTAGCCGCCGATCGTGTGGTAGACACCCGTCCCGAGGTCGTGGTCGCCCTGCCCGAAGAAGCGGAAGTCCCACGTCGCGGCGGGCGCATAGACCGTGCAGCCGATGCCGCCCGTGGTGCGCCCGAAGCCGGTGGTCGCCGTGGGCGGGGCGTAGTAGAACGTCGCGCCGCCGGTCATGGACTCGCCCGGCTCGCCGCGGATGAGGACGGTCCCTTGCGCGTGCGCGCTCCGAGTTGAGGGAAGCAGGATGGCGAGCAGGAGCAGTGCGGCGCGGGCGTCGAGCCGTCGCGCCGGCGGGTGAACGCGGCCTGGGCGTGCCATGACCCCTCCGTGGGTCGTTCGCCGGAACCCGGGGGGACGCCTGCCGTGGCGCCTGGTTCGCGGGCGACGGCAGGCTAGGCCCGCGCCGGGAGCGGGTCAATCGCCCCGCGGCGCGGTCACGCCCGGCCGAGACGCCGCGGGCTGCCTCACGGCGGCTCGGTCCGGGCGCGTGGCGGCGGCCCCGCCGCGCGCGACGGGGCGCCGGAACGCCGCTCTAGCGCCGGCCCGCCTTCACGCGGCCCCAGGTCGTGGACCGCGCCGGCGTGCCCGAGCACGCGTTCGGCGCGCCGGGCGTGGGCACGCACCCGTTGCCCTGCGGAAGCAGCGTCCCCGTGTAGGGATTCAGCCCGTCGAAGAGCACCCACTCCCCGGACACGGGGTCGCGGCCCGACGCGCGGTCGGCGGCGGCTTCATGGCTCTTGAACGTGTACGCGTCCACGAGCGAGGTGTCGGCGCCGGCCACGCGCAGAAGCCTCACCGAGTCGCCGCCGTTCGCGAGCGAGAGGCCGTAGGCCGGCTGGCCGTTCGCCTTCTCCCAGTCGTAGCTCATCTTCCCGGTGACGAGCAGCACGCCGCCCGGCTCGAGCGTGCCCGAGAGCGCGTAGCGCGGGATCGCGTCGCCGTCGGTGACGAGCAGCCCCGCGAGGTCCGCCACGCCGGCGCCGGGGTTCTCGATCTCGATCCACTCGTCGTCGCGCGAGGAGAACGTCCCGCTGCCGTCCCAGTCGCGCGCCGGGCCGGCGAGGATCTCGTTGAGCCGCAAGTCCTGGGCGGAGGCGGCCGGCGGCGCGCAGAACGCGGCGAGCAGCGCGAGCGCGGTTCCGAAGGCGGGTCGAAGCAGGTGCATGGGATTCGCTCCACGCGGGGGCGGTGCGCGGGGGCGGTCGTCGCGGCCGTGCGGCCGCTCGCGGGGCGGATCGCACGCCGCGTGCCGCGATGCCCCCCGGCGCCGCGTCGAGCCGCCGCACGCGTTTGCGGCGCGCGGCCCGAACGACGACGCGAACGCCGCCGTCGCGAGGGGCGACGGCGGCGTGAACGCAGTGCACGGAAGCGGCGGGCTAGTCCTTCACCTTCGCCGACAGGAACTCGCCGATGCGGCGCAGGCCCTCTTCCAGCTTCGGGATCGAGTTCGCGTACGACAGGCGCAGGTAGCCCTCGCCCTCCCCGCCGAAGCCGGTGCCGGGCAGCGTCACGACGCCCGCCTCGTCGAGCAGCCGGTCGGCGAGCTGGCCGGACGTGAGGCCGGTGCCCTCCACCCGCGGGAACGCGTAGAACGCGCCGGCGGGACTCGGGCAGCTCACGCCGGGAAGGGCGTTCAGGCCCTTGACGACCACATCCCGGCGCCTCCGGAACTCGGCGACCATCGCCGCGACCTCGTCCTGCGGCCCCGTGAGCGCGGCGATCCCGGCGCGCTGCACGAACGTCGCGGTGCACGACGTCGAGTTGTTCATCAGCGTCGCCATGTGCTTCGCGAGTCCTTCGTTCATGATGCCGAAGCCCAGCCGCCAGCCGGTCATCGCGTACGTCTTCGAGAACCCGTCCACGACCACCGTGCGCTCGAACATCCCCGGCAGCGAGCCGAAGGACGTGAACCCGCCCTCGTACACCATGTCGCCGTAGATGTCGTCGGCGAGGACGGCGAGGTCGTGCTTCGCCACGACCTCGCTCACCGCGTGCAGCGTCGCGGCCGGGAGCACGCCGCCGGTCGGGTTGTGGGGCGAGTTCAGGATGATCGCGCGCGTGCGCTCGTTGACCCGCGCGCGCAGCGCGTCGAGGTCGAGGTCGAAGCCCTTCTCGGGGAGCAGCGGCACGGGCACGACGCGCGCCTCGAGGAAGCGCGCGATGGAGGCGTAGTTCGGGAACGCCGGGCTGGGGATGAGGATCTCGTCGCCCGGCTCGAGCAGCGCCATCATCCCGAACAGCAGGACCTGCTTGGCGCCCGGCGTCACCACGACGTTCGCGGCCTCGCACGGGATGCCGCGGCGGGCCTTCCAGCGCTCGGCGATGGCCTTGCGGAACTCGGGCAGGCCCGGCGCGGGCCCGTAGTGCGTCCAGCCCTCGTCGAGGGCGCGCTTGGCGGCCTCGCGGATGAAGCCGGGCGTGTCGAAGTCGGGCTCGCCGATGCCCAGGTGGACGATGCTGCGCCCCTGCGCCTCGAGGGCCTTGCCGCGCGCGAGCATGTCGAACGAGGCGGCCGAGGTGATGCGTCCCATGCGCTGCGCGAATCTCATCGGTATCTCCGAAGCCGGCGCTAGAGGCGCGCGCGGCGGGTCCATTCCGCGGTCCAGCGCGGCGCGGCGGCACGGCCGCCGCTCTCCGCGATCGCGATCGAGAGCCGGGCGCGACCGCCCAGGGCGGGAACGGCCAGCTCGCACCGCGTCCTCGAGCCCGCGCCCGTGAGCGCGCGGAGCACGAGGCGGTCCTCGCCCGTCTCGAGCAGGTACGCGCGCTCGCCGCGGCGCGCCGACCAGGCGGCGTGCAGGACGGCGAGGCGGGCGCCCCCCGGCAGCGCGGCCTCCGCCTGCGCGATCGACACCCGCCGGGCGGCCGCGCGGGCGAACGCCCGCGCGCCCCACCATTCGTGCCGCAGCGCGAGCCGGCCGCGGGGGGACTCCCCGTGCCACTCGAGCCACGCGCCCTGGCGCATGCCGGTCCCGCCCGCGGCCTTCGCCCCCAGGGCGGGGTCGCGGAGCGTGCCGTGCTGTTCCTCGAAGCCGACGAGGACCGTGGCATGGTGGACGAGTCTCCGGCGCACTTCAAGGGACGCGCGCGCGCCCGACGCGCCGGGGGCGAAGCGCCATGCGGCCAGCAGCGCCCGCGCCTCGCGAACCCCGTCGGCGAACGAGCCGGCCGCCGACAGCGCGCGGGCCGGCCCGGCGCGCTTCGGCTCGGCGAGCGAGCGGAAGCCGGCGAGCCCGCCGCGCGCGAACACGGCCGCGCGCACGCGGCCCTCGCGCACGAACCACGCCGCCTCCGCGCGCCAGCGGCCGCGGCCGTCGGCGGCGAGCTCGGCGGCCGCGTGCTTGCGGCCGAAGCCGGCGCTGGCCTGCGCGGCGCCGCGCACGGCGGCGCCGCCGAGCGCGACGGGCCCGGCGAGCGCGCGCCCCGCCCAGAGCGGCCGCTTCGCGAAGCGCCCGGTGAGCACCGCCACGCGATCGCCGGCCTCCCACACCGCGCCCTCGCCCGAGCGGCCGCGGAACGCGGCACCCTCGCCGCGGTCGGCGGCGGACGCGCTCCAGGGCTCGGCGGGCGCGCCGAAGAGGAGGCCGCGGCTCCAGCGCGGCGCGAGCCGGCCGACCCGCAGCCGGCCGCGCGCGAGCGGTGCCTCGAGCCGGCCCCCGGCAAGGGCGTCGGCGCCCTCGCGCAGCGAGCCCGACGTGCCGCCGCCGCGGAAGCGCAGCCGCTGGGAACGCTTCGGTGCGGTGCGCGACGTCCCGCTCGCCGACCAGCTCGTCTCGTACGCGCCCTCGGCGAGCGAGTCGGCGAGCTCCAGCTCGTAGTCGCCCTCGCCGGCCTCGGGCGGCGGCACGAGGTCCGTCGCGCGCGCCGCGCCGGCGAGCGCGAGCAGCGCGGCGGCGAGCCGCAGCGCGCGTGGCGCGGTCAACGTGCCGCCCGGACCGCGCCGCCCCGCAGCGCGATCGAGAGCCGCGTCGTCTCGCCGAGCACCGGGTGGCCCTCGATCCGGGCGGCGACCCGGACCGGTCCCGCCTCGGCGGCGACGCCCAGCGCGACCCGGACCGGCCCGTCGCGTCCCTCGGCCCACACCTCGAGCGGTCCTTCCGCGATCCGCAGCCCGGCGGTGCGCTCGCCGTCGTCGCCCGCGCGCGGGGCGCCGATCGCGAACCAGGCCGACAGCGCGCCCGCGCCGAGGGTCGCCCCCAGCTCGAGCGGCCGCTCGAGCGGCGGCGCCTCGCCCGAGCGCCAGAGCTGCGGGGCGGACGCCCAGAGCACGACGCCGGGCGCGGCGGCGAGCCAGCCCCCGGCGCCGCCCTCGGCGCCGAGACCGCGGCCGAGGGCGCCCGCGAGGAGCGGCCCGCCCTCGCGGTCGCGCCGCGCGGCGAGGCGCAGCCCGAAGCCGGCGGCGTCGGACGCCCCTCCCGCCGCGAGGGCCGCGGCGGTCCATCCCAGCTCGGGATCGCCCGTCTGCGAGAGCCCCAGCGCGACGCGCAGCGAGCGCACCGGGAGGAGCGCGGCGAGCGAGCGCGTCTCGAGCCCGGGCAACCCGAGCCAGCGGGTCGTCGTGGCCTCGGCCGAGAGGCGGTCCTCCGCGGCGGGTAGCGCGCGCTCGAGCAGCGCCGGCGCGCCGGGCGCGGGCCCCGCGGGCGCCGCGGGCGCGAAGTCCTGCGCGGCCGCCGCGCGCGCGAGCACGAGCGCCGCGGCCGCGGCGGCCCCGAGCGCCGCGCGGAGCCTCACGGCCGCGCCCCGCCGACGCGCAGCAGCGTCTCGTGCGTGACGGCGAGAGCGCCCTCGTGCGCGCGCAGCACGGCGACGTAGAGGCCGGGCGGAACGCCCGCGACGCTCGCGCGCCTCGTGTCCGAGGGTCCGCTCGCCACCTCGTCGAGCAGCCGGGCCGTCCGCCGCCCCGAGAGGTCGTAGAGCTCCACCGTGACGCGCCCGCGCGCCCACGGCAGCGTCCAGGCGAGCTGCACGTCGCTCTCACCGGGCCGCAGCCGGCGCGGCCGCAGCGCGAAGGCGGCCTCCCCCGCGCCGCGCTCGGCCGGGAACGCGAGCGGCGTGCCGCGCGTCGCCGAGCCCGCCGCCCACAGCCCGCCGCGCTTCTCGAGCGGCGTCCCCGCGGGCACGCCGGCGGCCGAGTAGGCGACGCGCTCGACGAGCAGGCCGTCCGCCTCGCGCAGCACGACCATGTCGGCGATCCCGTCGACGGCGTCGGAGTTGTTGAGGCTCGCCCACGGCGCGGCCGCCACGACGCGCGAGGGATCGAGCGCCGGGAACGCGGCGAGCAGCGCCGGGCGGTCCTGCGCGACCACGGCCAGGCTCTCGGGCGCGAGCGTCGGCGCGCCCGCAAGCGCGGCGCCGGCGCTCGCGCGGTCGCCGATCGTGACGCCCGAAAGCGGTAGCGGCGCGCCGGAGCGGTTGCGCACCTCGACCCATTCGCCCTCGCCCGAGCCCGGGTGGAACTGGATCTCCGTCACCTCGAGCGGGCCCTCGCCCACGCGGATCGCGAGCGTGTCGGCGTCGTTGCCGGCCGACTCGTCGCCGGCGCGCGTCACGCGCGCGACCAGGGCCCGCCGCCCGGGCGCGCCCGCCGGGCCGCCCCGCGAGACCGCCAGCGTCTCCCCCGCGCCCACCGAAGGCAGGACGAGCGACAGCGTCTCGGCCAGCGCGTCGCCCGCGAGCGTGAGCAGCGCCTCCCCGCCGAACGGCTCGCGCCCCGCGTTCGCGACGAGCACCGTCACGAGCGTGCCCTCGCCCGGCTCGGGGTTCTCGGGCGCGGCGCGCATCGAGCCGCGCACGATCGCGGCGTCGCGGATCCGCTGGTTCGGCGCGCCCGGCGAAGGGGGCGCCGCGCGGAAGTCGAGCGCGTTGCCGCCGAGGTCGGCGTCGTCGGGCACGCGGGCGAGCGACTGGCCGGAGGCCACGTCGGGCCCGGGTGCGCCGCAGGCGTACTCCGCGAACTCGTGCGAGCCCCACCCCACGACCTCGGTCGCGCCGTCGGGCCAGATGATGCGGAGCGCGTCGGGCCCGTTCTGCAGCACGAGCGGCGCGACGGCGTCCGGGGCGGGCGAGACGAGCGCGCCGCCCACGACGAAGCGGCCGAGCGCGGGCACGCTGTCCCCGGCGCCGCCCGTCCAGGCGAGCGTCCAGCGCCCGGGCGCCGAGCCGTCGCCCGCCTCGAGCTTCACGCCCGCGAGCGGGCAGGCGGAAGCGAAGGGGTTGTAGAGCTCGACGAACTCCCGGCCGGTGTCGTCACCGGGCGCGTCGTAGTACACCTCGGCGACGATCGCGCGCCCCGCCGGCGCGCAGGCCGCCAGCGCGAGCGCGGCGGCCAGGTGGTGGTGGGACATGGTCGTTCCGCGCGGGGGCGGAAGTGGGCGGGAGCCTCCGGGGACGATCGGTCGCCGGATCGCCCGGCAAGGCGCATGCCGCGCGGGCGGGACCCCGCGGCCGGCGGGCGGGGCCCGCGCCGGGTCAACGCGCCGCGATCGGGCCCGAGCCGGTGTTCGGCGAGGCCTGCCGGCCGCGCGCCGCTTCGCGAAGGCGCGCGCGCAGCAGCGCCCCGTACGCCCGCTGGTAGCGGTCGAACGCCTCGTCGTCCACGGGACGCGAGAGCCAGCGGCTGCGCTCGTGCGTGAAGAGGTCGTGGACGTCGAGAAACGCCTGCCACGGCCCGTCCGCCTGCTCGCCCGAGCGCGTCGCGCCGGTGAGCGCGAAGCGCGTCGCGTCCACCCAGCAGGCGCCGTCGTAGAAGCAGGGCGTGCCGCAGAAGTCCACCGTCCAGATCGTGTCGGCGGCGAAGTCCCTCAGCACCGGCGCCGAGTCGGGCTCGCGCCCGAAGTCGGGCGCGCCGTCGGTTTCGCCGTCCACGACGAGGTAGCGGTCGAAGTCCACCGAGCGCGCCGAATCGGGCGAGAGCACCTCGATGAGCGCACGCGTCCGCAGCGTCTCGACCCACTTCACGCCGTTTCCGGGCCGCGGCGACTCGAAGCGGTAGGGCTCCCGCGTGACGCGCAGGAGCGACTCGGGCGCGAAGCCGGGCGCCGCCGCGCCCCAGGCCTGCAGCCAGCCGGCGAGCTGGGTCGCGAGCGGGCGCGGCAGCCCGTTCGCCAGCGTGTCGGCGGCCCCCACGGCGTGCCCGCCGCTCCGCCGCGCGCAGCCGGCCGGCGCCCCCGCCACCGCGAGCACGACGAGTCCTGCGAGGAACGCGCGGCGGGCGGGCCGCGGGAAGCGGGGCGGGAGGTGTCTCGGTTCCATGCGGGCACCTTCGCCCGCGGGTCGGGCCCGGCGCAAGCGCGCGGCGCCCGCGCTAGGGCAGCCCGCGCCGGCGGCGGAGCGTCCACTCGGTGGCCAGCGCGCCGACGACGAGTGCGAAGAGCCACGGCGACTCCCAGAGCCGCGTGCTCGTCGCGCGGCGTCGCGCGAGGACGCGCGTCTCGAGGCCGCGCGCCCAGGCGCCCGCGCGCGCCGCGTCGCCCACGCGGCCGTCCGCCGCGCGGGCGACCGCGGCGAGCGTCGCGCTGTCGGGATCGGCGCGAAGCGCCTCGAGGCTCCAGCGGTCCACCGCGAACGCGGTCGTCGCGCTCGCCAGCTCCCGCCCGTTCTTCACCGCCCGCGCCGAGACCTGCCAGCGGCCGGGCTCGAGCCCGTCGAGGGCCGCCGTGTAGCTGCCGGCTTCGCCCGGCTCGAACGACAGGGTGCGCGAGTGCCCCCGGCCGTCGTTCGCGACGCCCGTCACGCGCGCGCCGGCGACGGGGCGGAACGCGTCGTCCTGCAGCGAGGCGAAGAGCCGCGCGCGCTCGCCGTTCGCGAACAGCCAGCGTTCGGGGTGCACGCGCAGCGGCTCGCCCTGGACGGGCTCGGACAGCCAGCGCACGGCCTTCCGCCACAGCCGCCGCCCGCGCTCGCCGGCCAGCGCGTCGTTGCCCGCGAGCGACCAGCGCCAGAAGCCCGTGCCGTTCACGAGCAGCACCGGCCCGCGGCCGGCGCGGCGCGCGAAGACGAGCGGCGGCCCGCCGCCCTGCGAGGCGACGAGCACCCGGTCGCCCGCGCCGGGCGCGATCGGCTCGACGTCGTCGAGCGGCGCGGCGACCCGCCACGCGGCGTCGCCGCGCGCGGGGTCGTCGTCCCAGGCGAGCAGCTCGTCGGCCGCGGCCGTCGGCTGCGGCCGGGCCTCGAGCACGGCGTTGCCCGAGCGGGCGAAGCGCAGCTCCGCCGCCAGCGCGCCGCGCCCGTTCCGCAGCAGCCCCGGCGGCGGGCCGCCGAAGAGCAACAGGCCGCCACCGTCGCGCACGAAGCCCGCCAGCGCACGGTCGAAGGACTCGCTCACGTCGTCGGCCGCGATCGCGTCGAGCACGACGACCGCCTTGCCGCGCAGGTCGGACGGGACCGGCTCGCCCGCCGCGTGTTCGAGCGAGTGCCAGCCGGCGCGCTCGCGCACGCGCGTGTCGAGCGCGAGCGACGAATCGCCGAGCAGCGCCCGGCGGAAGAACGTGAGGTCCCAGTTGAGCCCGCCGCTCACGACGAGCACGCCGAGCCGGCCCGGCGCGACCTGCACCGCCACCTCGCGCGAGTCGTTGAGCGGGCTCGCGTCGCCGGGCAGCGAGTCCACGCGCGCGGTCCACACCGCGAGCCCGGGCTTCGCCGGCGTCACGTGCAACGTCGCGACCGCCTCGGCGCCGGGGCCGGGGGCGGCGACCGTCGCGCGCGCCAGCGTGCGGCCGTCCTCGAGCACGCGCACCGGAATCGCCGTGCCCCGCGGCTCGGTCGAGAGCACGCGTACGCGCACGGGGGTCGCCTCGCCCACTCGGGCGCTCGGCGAGGTCTCGACCTCGGCCACCGCGCGGTCGGGGCCCGGCGCGGTCCCCACGACGACGGCGTTCACCGGCGCGCCGAGCGCGCGCGCGGCCGCCACGGGATCCGCGCCCGCGTTGACGACGCCGTCGCTCACGACGATCACGCCGTCCGGCCGGCGCTCGACCGGGCGTGCGCCGAGCGCCCCGAGCGCGTCGCCGAGCGCCGTGGACTGCGGCTGCGGCGCGGTGGAGTCGCCCTCGAGCGTGGCCGCGAACGGCACCGTCTCGACCGTGGCCCGGCCGCGCAGGGCCGAGGCGATCTCGCGGGCGGCGCGCGCCGCCACCACGGACCGCGCCGGTCCGCCCGGGGCCGAGGGCAGGTCCATGCTGGCCGAGGTGTCGAGGAGCACCGTGACGCGCCGGCCCGAAGCCGGCAGCGCGCGGTCCAGCACCGGCCGCGCGAGCAGCCAGACGAGGGCGACGAGCACGACGGCGCGCAGGAAGGCGAGCAGGCGCCGCTGGACGCCCGGGACGGGCGGGAGCGCGAAGCGGTACGCCCACACCGCCAGCGCCGCCAGCGCGAGCGAGAGCAGGAGGAGCGCCGGCCAGGGCGCGTTGGGCGCGAGGTGGAGCGCGAAGTCGTTCACGGATCCGCGAGGCTATCGCGACCGGCGCACGCTCCGCCAGCCGAAGTCACGAGCGCGTGGAACCGGCCGTCAGGAGCGGCTCCCCGAATCCGCCTGCGCCCGCGTGGCGCGCTCCTGGTCGGCGAGGCGCAGGCCCTCGAGGATCAGGCGGTCCAGGTCGAGGTCGATCTGGATGTCCTCCGTGATCCCGCCTTCGCCCGGCACGAACCGGAACCGGCCGTCCCGCCAGAGCACGAGCCCGTAGACGATCCGGCGCAGCACCTCGTGCACGGCGTCTCGCACCTGTGCGGGGTCCGCCTCGCCGGCCTCGACGAGCAGCTCGCCGATGCGGCGGTGGCCGCCGGCGCGCTGGTGCTCGAGCGCGCGCGCAAGCGCCTCGGGGCGCACCTGCCCGCGGTGGAGCAGGACCTCGCCCGCGCGCACGGACAGGCCCGACGTGCGGGCGAAGACCGGGCGGCCCCGCTCGAGGAACAGGTCCACGCGCTCGTTCTCGCGCGACAGCTCGAGCCGGCCCGTGGCCTGCGCGAGCTGGAGCAGCTGCAGGACCTCCGTCGGGAAGAAGTGGGCCAGGTCGCCCTCGATCGCGGCCGGCAGCGTCACGCCTTCCATCGCACGTCCCCGACCACGCGGCCTTCCTTGTTGGCGGCTCCCGTCATCATGCGCAGGTTGTACCAGCCGACGAGGACGATCTGGACGGTCGTCGCCGCCAGCAGCACCCCGAGCGCGATCTCGGTGAGCGGGGTCAGCGTACGGGCGAGGCCGCCGCGCAGCGCCCAGAGCAGGGTGAAGAGCGCGATCAGCGAACCCATGACGACGCCGGTGAAGCGCCCGAAGAACGTGGGCCGGATCGTCACGGGCCCGATCCACACGTACAGGTAGGTGCCGCCCACGACCAGCACGGCGTAGCGCGTGAACCCGATCCAGAACACGACCGGCGAGAGCAGCCCGGAGGCGGCGAGGCCGCCGAGCATCGCGAGGTTGAAGACGATGTCCACGAGCGGGTCCATCACCGTGCCGAGCTGCGTCGTCTGGCGCCAGCGGCGCGCGATCCAGCCGTCGAGCACGTCCGAGAGCGAGGCGATCACGTACGTGACGAACGCCACCATGTAGTGGCGCTCCTCGAGGAACAGGATGATCCCGGGCACGAGGCAGATGCGCAGCAGCGTGAGCGTGAGCGGCACGTTGAGCGAGGAGAGCCGGTAGCCCCCGGGGTCGCGCAGCAGCCCGACGTAGAGGGTCACGAACGTGAACGCGGGCAGGATCCAGAGCGCGGTCGTGAGAAAGAACCGGTAGGCGAGGGCGCGGTCCCACGCAAGGCTCATCGCGAGCGAGCCGAGGAAGGCGAGCGCGAAGAACGCCAGCGCCACCGTCCAGATCGAGCGGACCGCGAACGGGTTGGCGAGCCAGTCGGCACGGGCCTGGGCGGCCAGGATGCGGACGTAGGTGACGATCGCGCGCGGGGCGAACCGCTGCTTCCGCAGCTCCCGCAGGTGTTCCTCGATGAACATGGGGCGACCTCCCGGAAGGCTCTGGTCGCACCATACGCGCTCGCCCGCCGCCGCGCACGCCGCCGCGCCCCCGGTGGCGCCCGGACGCGCGAAGGGCCGGGGTGTCGCCACCCCGGCCCTCGCGATGCGTTTCCCGAATCGGCCTACCGGCGGTCGCTCTCCGCCGCCTGGCCCCGGACCGCCGCCTGCGCCGCCGCGAGCCGCGCGATCGGCACGCGGAACGGGGAGCAGGACACGTAGTCGAGGTCGATGCGGTGGCAGAACTCGACCGAGGCCGGGTCGCCGCCGTGTTCGCCGCAGATGCCGACCTTGAGCTTGCCGCGGGTCTGGCGGCCGTTCTTCACCGCCCAGTCCATCAGCATGCCGACGCCTTCCTGGTCCACCGAGACGAACGGGTCGCCCGGGAGGATCTTGCGGTTGACGTACTCGGGCAGGAACTTGCCCGCGTCGTCGCGCGAGTAGCCGTAGGTCATCTGCGTGAGGTCATTCGTGCCGAACGAGAAGAACTCGGCGACCTCGGCGACGCGTCCGGCGGTGAGCGCCGCGCGCGGGATCTCGATCATCGTGCCGACGAGGTACTCGAGCTTCACGCCCTTCGCCCGGATCGTCTCCTCGGCGACGCGGCGGACGATGGCGCCCTGGTCCTGCAGCTCCTCGACCGTGCCGATGAGCGGGATCATCACCTCGGGCACCACGCTGCCACCTTCCTTCACGACCTGGCAGGCGGCCTCGAAGATGGCGCGCGCCTGCATCTCGGTCACCTCGGGATAGGTGATGCCGAGGCGGCAGCCGCGGTGGCCCATCATCGGGTTGAACTCGTGCAGCTCCTCGACGCGCTTGAGCATCTCGGGCATGCCCTTCTTCAGCTGCCCGACCGTGAGCCGGTACTTCTTCGCCATCTCCTTCTTCCGCGCCGCGCCCGCGCGAGGCAGCAGGGCGATGTCCACCATGAGCTCCTCGCGCTTCGGCAGGAACTCGTGGAGCGGCGGGTCCAGCGTGCGGATCGTGACCGGGTAGCCCTTCATGGCCTTGAACAGGCCGTAGAAGTCCTTGCGCTGGAACGGCAGGAGCTTCGCGAGCGCGCCCTTGTAGGACTTCAGCGGGGCCGCCAGCTGCTTCTTGAGCGCCGCGATCTCGGCCTTGAGCGCCCGGGCCTCGGGTCCCGGCAGCGTGCCGGCGAGCGTCTTCTGCTTCGCCTGGAGCTTCCCGGAGAGCGCCTTCACCGCCGGCGCCGCCATGATCATCTGGACGACGTGCGGCAGCCGGTCCTCGGCGAAGAACATGTGCTCGGTGCGGCACAGGCCGATGCCCTCGGCGCCGAACTCGCGCGCCTTGAGCGCGTCGCGCGGGATGTCGGCATTCGAGCGCACCTTCAGGCGGCGGTGCCGGTCGGCGATCTCCATGAACTCGCCGAATTCGCCGCTCACCTCGGCGTCGATCGTCGGCACCGCGCCCAGCACGACCCGGCCGGTCGAGCCGTCGACGGTGATCCACTCGCCTTCCCTGACCACCCGCCCGTCCACCGTCATCTGCCGCTTCTTCTCGTCCACGTGGATCGCGCTGACGCCGGAGACGCACGGCTTGCCCATGCCGCGCGCGACGACGGCCGCGTGGCTGGTCATGCCGCCGGTCGCCGTGAGGATGCCCTGCGACGCGTCCATGCCGTGGATGTCGTCCGGGGTCGTCTCCTTGCGCACGAGGATCACCTTCTCCTTCGCGTGCCCCTTCTCGGCGGCCGTGTCGGCGTCGAAGACGGCCTTGCCCACCGCCGCGCCCGGCGACGCCGCGAGGCCGGTCGCGATCACCTCCAGCTTCGCCTTCGGGTCGAGGCGCGGGTGCAGCAGCTGGTCGAGCGTCGCCGGCTCGACCCGGAGGATCGCCTCCTCCTCGGTGATGAGCCCTTCCTTCACCATGTCCACCGCGATCCGCACGGCGGCCTGCGCGGTGCGCTTGCCGTTGCGCGTCTGCAGGAGGAACAGGCGGCCCTCCTGGATCGTGAACTCGAAGTCCTGGACGTCGCGATAGTGCTTCTCGAGCCGGGTCGTGATCTCGCGCAGCTGCGCGTAGACCTCGGGCATCTCCTTCTCGAGATCGGCAATCGGGTGCGGGGTGCGCACGCCGGCGACGACGTCCTCGCCCTGCGCGTTCGTGAGGTACTCGCCGTAGAAGTGGTGCTCACCGGTGGACGGGTTGCGCGTGAAGCCGACGCCCGTGCCGGAGGTGTCGCCCATGTTGCCGAACACCATCGCCTGCACGTTCACCGCCGTGCCGATGTCGTCGGGGATGCCGTTCTGCTTGCGGTAGTAGATCGCCCGGTCGTTGTTCCACGAGCGGAACACGGCGTCGCGCGCCATCGCGAGCTGCTCGAGCGGGTCCTGCGGGAAGTCGCGGCCGGCGCGCTTGCGGACGTGGCGCTTGAAGTCGAGCGTGAGCTGCTCGAGGTCCTCGGCCGTGAGCTGGGTGTCGAGCTTCACCTTCCGCTTGTGCTTGAGCGCCTCGATGAGGTGCTCGAACTCGTTCTTCTCGAAGTCCATCACGACCGACGCGAACATCTGGATGAAGCGCCGGTAGCAATCCCACGCGAAGCGCGTGTTGCCCGTCTTGCGCGCGAGCCCCTCGACCGAGCGGTCGTTCAGGCCGAGGTTGAGGATCGTGTCCATCATGCCGGGCATCGAGAACTTGGCGCCCGAGCGCACCGACACGAGGAGCGGATCCTCCGCGTCGCCGAGACGGCGGCCGAGCGTGCCCTCGAGGCGCGAGAGCGCTTCGTCCTGCTGGCCCTGGAAGACGGACGGAAGCGTCCGGCCGTGCGCGTCGTACCAGCGGCAGACCGCGGTCGTGATCGTGAATCCCGGCGGCACCGGCACGCCGGCGTTCGTCATCTCGGCGAGGCCCGCGCCCTTGCCGCCGAGCACGTCCTTCATGGAGCCGTTGCCCTCGGCCGTCCCGTCGCCGAAGAAGTAGACGTACTTCTGGTCCGTATCCTGATCGAGGCCGTTGGTCACGGCCGCTTCGTTCTCGGTTGCGCTCATGAGGTGGAACCTCCGTGTCGAAAGGGAAAGTCCCGGCGAGAATAGCGAGCGGCCGGTGGCGGAACAACTCACCGGCCGCGGCCGTTTCCGGGCTGTTTCAGCAGCCCGGTTTCATCGCGCGGGCACGATCTGTCCCCGAATGACCGTCGGCCGGCGGAAGAAGCCTGTCGCGATCTGGGGGTTGACGGTGAGCGTCGTCGCCCGGAAATAGCTGACGCGGACGCCGTCGATGTAGCGCTCCTCGAACGCCGGCAGGACGAGGCCCGCCACGGTCTTCCACTCGGAGAAGAGCCTCCGCTCGTGCCATTTCCGGTCCACGCCGTAGCCGGCGTCCAGGGCCTGGACGCGGTGGGTCTTGCGGTCGATCGCGAGCCGCAGGCGCTGGCCGTCGGCGCCGTCGAAGTCCACGAGGTCGCAGTCGGCGTCGCGGATGGTCTCGCGACCCCGCAGGGCGGCCTCGCTGCCCCGCGCCGACGCGGCCCTCAGCAGGTGCACGAGGTCGCTCTCGAACGCGGACCGCATCGTGCGCAGGTCGTTCGAATCGGCCGTCGCGAGGGACGCCGTGTCGCCCTGCGAGAGCATCCAGCCCGCGTCGCCGTCGAGGACCTGGCGCACTTCGAACGTGAGCATCTTCGTGGACTGCGAGAAACGCGAAGGGTCCTGCCGGACGACGCTGTACTGACCCTCGATCTTCTGGCCGTTCGACTCGATGCCGAGCGTGCCCTCGCCCGCCGTGGTGCGGGCCGAGTCGAGCTTCGCGATGCCCCCGTGCGCGGCCACGGCCGCGGCGACCGCCGCCCGACCCGCGGCGAGCTCCGCGGCGGTCGGCGCCGGCAGCGTGTCGGGATGCGCGGCGCGCCACGCGCTGATCTCGAGGTCGCTCACGCGTCCGAGCGACGCGAGCAGCGGTCGCATCCGTCCCTCGGGTCCCGCGGCGAGGACCGCCGGCCGGGATCCCAGCGCCTTCGCCACAGGCGCGAGGTCCGGAGTGCCGCCGGTGAGCGAGGCGCGCAGCTTCGGCACGGCCTCCGAGGGCAGTCCGGCGAAGTCGTCGGCCTGCCAGCGCGTCATCCGCGCGCCGAGCGTCTCGAGCGAGAGGGGGAGCGCCTGGGCGACGCGCTTCGCGAGCCGCTTCGCCTCGGCGCCGGAAGGCGGCGTCGCCGCGAAGCCCTTGAGCGCCGCCAGCAGGTGACTCGCGAGGGCGCGCGCCGAGTCGGCCGGGCCCCCGCCGGAGAGCACGAGCAGGCTCGCGTCGCGCAACGGGGTGAGCGAGACCGTGGCGCCGGTGCCCGCGAGCCGCTCCTCCAGCGCCGCTTCCGCGACCATCCAGGCACCGATCGCGGGCGAGGCGCGCCCGGGTCCCCGCACGGCGACGCGGATCTCGGCGAGCCGGCTTCCCGGCAGGTCCACGAGCTGCAGTGCCGCCGGGCTCGCCGGCGCCGGGCGCGCCCGGTCCGGCGAGGTCGTACCGGCCCAGCGGCCGAACACGGCCGTCGCCGCCGCGAACGCGCTGTCGGGCTGCACGTCCCCCGCGATCGCCAGCACGGCGCGGTCCGGGCGCCAGCGGTCGCGGACGAAGGCGCGGACCTCGTCGAGGTTGCTCAGGGCCACCGCCTGCGGATCCCCGAGGTCGGGATGGCCGTAGGGATTCGGGTCGAACGCCACGCCCCAGATGCGGTCGTCGGCGTACGTGGTCTCGCTGGAGAGCTTGGCGCGCAGCCGATGCATGAGGGACTGCCGCGCCGCTTCGAACTCCTGCTCGTCGAGCCGGGGCCCGAGCACCGCGTCGGCCATGATCTCGAGCGCGGCCGGGAATTGCCGTGCGCGCGACCCGCAGGCCGCGAGGGCGTAGTCGCGCTGCGCGCTGGTCGTGAACGTCGCGTCGGCGGCGGCGAGGTCCTCGAGCATCTGGTCATGGGTGCGCGAGGCCGACCCGCGCTCCACGATCGTCGCGGCGAGTGCGGCGAGCCCCGGCAGCGAATCCGGCTCCTCGGCGGACCCGGCGGGCACGAGCAGCTGCGCTTGCACGATGGGCAGGTCGTGCGACGGGAAGACGACGATCCGCAGGCCGTTCGGCAGCGTCCGCGAAACAGGCGCCGGCAGCTCGAGCGGCGGGATCGCCGGGGGCGGAACGGTCGCGGCTGCGGCGGGAAGGGCGAGCGCGGCGGCGAAGGCGAGCGAAGCGGCGAACGAGCGCGTCATGTCAGCGACCCTCCCCTGTCGGCACGTACCAGGCGACGCTGCGGCCCGATTCGACGAGCCAGCGCTTCGCGACGCGCTGGATGTCGGCCGGCGTCACGCGTTCGTACGCGGCCGCGCGATTCCGAGCGCCGTCGAGGTGCCCGTCCTCGAAGACCGACTCGCCCAGCGAGGCCGCCCGGGCCCTCACGGGCTGCGCCCCGAACAGCGCGTCGACCCCGAGCTGCGACCGCACGCGCGCCACGAGCTCGGCGGGCAGCGGCTCCCGCACCAGCCGGTCCACTTCGTCGAGCATCACGCGCTCGGCCGTGCTCGAGTCGGCGCCGGCGGGCACCGCCGCGACCACCCAGAGCAGCGACGCGTCGCGGTAGGTCTGCAGTCCCGCCTGCGTGAGCGCGGCCGCGTGCCATTCGGTCGTGAGCGCCGTCGCGAGACGCGAATGTGCCGAGTTGAGCACCTGGGCCATGACCTGCAGGGCCGGCGTGTCCGGGTCGTTCGCGCCGGGGCCGCGCCAGCCGGCGAACGCGAGCCGGACCGGGGTCTGGCCGCGCGTCCACGAGCGGCGCTCCGCATCCTGCGGCGCGGGCGGCCTCGGCGCCGCCGGCGGCGTGCCGCGCGGCAGGGATTCGAACAGCGAGCGGATGTAGGCCATCGTGCCCTTCGGCTCGAAGCGGCCGACGACCGTGAGCAGCGCCCCGCCCGCGGCGTAGTGGGCGCGCCGCCAGGCCTCGGTCTCGCGCACCGTCAACCGGCGGAGCGACGCGTCCTCGCCGTACGGGGACCGCCCGTAGGCGTCGTCGGGAAACGCGGTCGCGAGCAGCCGGGCGAGCCCGCGCGCCATCGGGCTGGGCTCGGCGCGCAGCCGGCGGTCGGTGCGCGCGTCGGACCGCGATTGCTCGAAGGCGGCCTCCGTCGGCGAGAGGTTCGCCATACGGTCCGCTTCGAGGCGCAGCGCGAGCGGCAGCGCCTCGGCCGGGAGCGTCTCCCAGTAGCAGGTGCCGTCGGGCGTGTTCGTCGAGTTGACCACGCCGCCTTCCTCCAGGAGCTGGCGGCGCAGCGACCCGTCGGGCACGCGCTTCGTTCCGCGGAACATCAGCCGCGAGACGAGGTGCGAGAGTCCGGCCCGGTCCGCCGGCTCCCAGCGGGTGCCGGCCGGGTACCAGACCGCGACGTCCACGGCCGTGGCGGCCGAGTCGGGCGCGAGCAGCACGCGCATCCCGTTGCGGAGGGTCACGACCTCGGGGGCGGGCGCGGCGTGTGCGAGCGCCGCCGCGCCGGTCAGCAGGGCCGCGCACGCGAGCGCGACGAGACGCAGGCGATTCATCCCGGTTCGGGTCCTTTCTCTCGGTGGCCTGGGTGGAAGGGTCAGCGGAGGGAGACGATGCGGCGGGTGACGCGGCGGCCGCCCGATTCGAGCGAGAGGAAGTAGATCCCCGAGCGCAGCGGGCCGCGCCCGGTGTCGCCGTTCCAGAGCACCGTTGCCGGGTTGCCCGGGGTGAGCGAGCCGGACCACGGCACGGCGACGACGCGCCCGCGGACGTCGTACACGACGATGCGGGCCGAGGACGGCGCCCGGGCGGCCGGGCCGAGAGCGAACTGAAGGGTGATCGGCCAGTCCCCGGGGCCGACGGGATTCGCGCCCCACCACGAGAACGCCAGGCGGGCGCTGCCGGGAGGAATGCCGACGGTATCCGGCACCCAGCCCAGCGCGGCGGCGCCGTCGGGGATCCCCCACCCCAGCAGGGTGTCGGGAGCCGTGGCCTGCGAAGCGGTCTCCTTCAGGGCGCGGATGATCCGGGGCATGGTCCAGGTCGGTCGCGCCTGGATCAGGCAGGCCGCGAGCCCCGCGACCAGCGGACAGGAGAAGGACGTGCCGCTCAGCGTCGTGTAGTCCGAGAGGGTGCCGTCGGCGCTCGCGACGTAGTCCGACACGCCCTGCGCGGCGAGGTCGGGCTTGATCCGGTGCGTGACCGGGTAGTCGTAGGTCGGCCCGATGGACGAGAAGCTCGCGCGCACGCCGCTGGAATTCACGGCCGCGATGGAGAGCACGCTGTCGCCGTCGGCGTCGCCGGGCGCGCTGATCTTCGCGGCCGTGCCCGGAGCGGCCCCGTCATTGCCCGCGGAGTTGACGACGAGGATGCCGCGGCTCGCGGCGATCTCGGCGGCGCGCGTGACGATGGAGGTGTGCCCGTCGAGCATCGGCCACGTGATGCTGTAGGCGCCCCCGGCGCTGTCGGGGAAGGTCGTGTAGCCGAGCGAGGAGCTGATGACGTCGGCGCCCAGGCTGTCGGCCCACTCCGCGCCCATCGCCCAGTTCACCATCTCGATGGGCTTCTCGCTCCGCGAGTCCTCGGTGCGGGCCAGCGCGTACCTCGCGCCGAACGCCGGGCCCATGAACGTGCCGGGCTTGTTGCCGCCGATCACGCTCAGCGTCCACTCGCCGTGCTGGTGGTAGCCCTGGCCGCCGGTGGTATCCACCACCGACAGGTCGCCGTCCACGAAGTCCCGCGTGCGGTGGCCGACGTCGATGTTCCTCGTCGCCTCGTGCCAGTAGTAGTAGTTGAAGCCCTCGTCGAGCACGCAGATCATCACGCCCGCGCCGGTGTAGCCCGAGTCGTGGAGCGCCGGTACGTTGAGGCGCGCCATCTCGGCGGCGGTCATGCCGTAGTCCACCAGCGCGCTCCCTGCGGAGAGCGGTCCCTCGCGCGACGGGGGAGCCTGGAACGCGGGCCCCGGCACGGGTCGCGGTCCGCGGGGGGCCGCCAGCTCGGCCGGCGTCACCGAGCGCACGAACGACATCGCGGCGAGCCTCGCCAGGTCGGCCCCGGACGTGCGGACGGCGCAGCCGTTGAACCAGCGCGACTGTCCGTAGGGCGCGAAGCCGGCGGCCTTCAGCGCCCCGACGTAGCGCGCGTCGATCGGCAGGTCGAGCCAGTCCACGAGCGGCCGCATCCCGGCCCGTTCCCGGCGGCGTCGCGCCTCCGGCGTCAGGTTCGCCTCCGCCGCGGCGAGCTTCGCGGCGAGATCGGCGGGGCCCTGCTCGCCCTTGTCGGCGAACGACACCCAGACGGGGGCCGGCCCGGCTCCGGCGGCGAGCAGGGGCTCGAGCCGCGGATCGAGCTTCGTCGTCACGGCGCTGCCGGAGGCGGGGCCGGCGCCGGCGAGCGCCGCCGCGACGACGAGGAGCACGGCCATGCCGGGGACGCCCCTCCTCATGCGGGGACCGTCTCGCGCAGCTCGGCTTCGATGAAACCGACCTCGAGGCCCACCACGTTCGTGACCCGCGGACGCCGCAGCGGAGCGAGCGCTGCGTCCTCACCCGCGGGCAGCGCGCCCAGGTGCTCGAGCACCGCGACCGAGGCCGGGGCGACGGCGCGCGACGTGCCGTCCTCGCACTTGATCGCGCAGCCGAGGCCGCGGTCGAGCAGCGCGAGGAGCAGCAGGCCCTCTGCGCCGCCCTTCGCGACAATGCGTCCACCGGTCGCCTGCATGATCACCGTGCTGGCGCGGCCGTCGCCCCCGACGGCGACCGGGTGAGCGCCCATCGCCCGGGCGATGCGCGCGAGGGCGCGCGTCCGGGCGTCCGGCGCGTCCGGTCGGGCCGAGGCGAGCACTGCGTAGGCGCGGGCCATCGCCGAGAGCGGCAGCGCGAAGACCGGCAGGCTGCAGCCGTCCACGCCCGCCTCGAGCGAGGCGGCGGGCACGCCGCAAGCGTCGGCAATGGTCTCGCGCACGAGCTTCTGTGCCGGGTGCGAGGGCAGGTGGTAGTCCCCGACCGGCCAGCCTTCGGCCACGCACAGGGCGAGCTGGCCCGCGTGCTTGCCGGAGCAGTTGTTGTAGAGGGCGGTGCGCGGCAGCCCGCCGCGCTGCAGGTCCTCCCGCGAGGCCGCGTCCTCGGGGTCGTGGAACCCGCACGCGAGGTGCTCGGGGCCCAGCCCGATGCGGGCCAGGATGCCGACCACGAGCTCGACGTGATGGCGGCTCCCGGTGTGCGAGGCCGCCATGACGGCCAGCTGCTCGTCGCTGAAGCCGAAACGGTCGGCGTGCCCGCGCTCGACCAGGGGCAGGAGCTGGAAGGGCTTCGCCGAGGACCGGAAGGTGGTGACGAGGTCCGGATGTTGCGTGCCGGCGACGAGCGCTCCCTGCGCGTCCACGGCGGCGCACTGCAGGCGGTGGCGGGACTCCACGATCGAGCCGCGCCGCACGACCACTTCGAGATCGAATCGCATGTGTCTCCGGCCGGTTGGTCGCCGGGCCCGGATCCGCTCCGGACCGGGCCATGGGTCGGGCTCCGGGGGCCGCGTCCGCCGGTCCACTGTCCCGGCCCGCCCCGCGCCCGTCCGCGCCGAAGGGAGGAACCCCCGGCGCGGCAATGACGGCCGCCATTGTGACACAGCCGAACCCCTGAAAGCGCGCCGCGAATCGCATGCGGGGCCGCACACGGGGCAAGGAAAGGCAAAGTCGCGCCCGCCGGGCGGGCACCGCCGGCTAGCGGCGCGAGCCGGCCCGGTCGGGTCCCGCAAGGAGGGCCCGCCGGGCCGCCGGCGGGGCCGGCGCACCGGGCGCACGGGCGGCGGGGATCGCGGGCCGCGGCGCCGCGCGGTTCATGCCCCAGACGTCGTGCAGCACGAAATCCACGAGGCCGACGACGTCCTGCCGCGACCACGACCACAGGTCGAAGCCCGTGAAGACGAAGCGCGGCGACTCGGTTCCGTAGTAGTAGGTCATGGCCACGGGGCGCCGCCCCGTCTGCAGCGTCACCAGGTTGCCGCCCTGCAGCTCGTAGAGCGAGTCGAGCGCCGAGTGCGACTCCACGACCAGCGGGTCGGGATCGAAATCCTCGACGATCCGGTTGTCCTCGGTCAGGTACTCGACCGGCAGGGGCAGCGCGGTCGTGTAGTACCGCGTCGTGTTCCCGAGGCACGTCGGCGGCAGGGAGTCACCCAGGGCGAGGGCACGGCGGCGCAGCGCCGGCGGCAGCGCGGAATAGCCGGGCGCCGACACGGGATGAGCGAAGTTCCATCCCGGGGAGCTCCAGCCGCCGAGGGCCGCGGCGGAACGTGTCGGGACCGTAAAGACGTGGCTGGCGGCCATCTCGCTCCTCCAGTGGGCCGCGTCCCACATGAGGCGGCCCGGCGCGAGCTCGCCGGCGTCGGCCGAGAAGACCAGGTGACCCGGCCCGTACCGGGTGTCGTTGTTCGCCGAGCCCGTGGCGTTCCAGGGCAGGAGCGTGCAGCTCGCCGCCGTGCCGCCGGCGAGCCAGACCTCGCCACCCATGGCGACGTAAGTCGCAAGCGTGCTCAGGCGATCGGGGCCGCTCATCCACCGGAGGTAGGAAATGGGATCGATCACCGATGCGGCGCCCATGGAAGTCGTCAGCCCCCTGAGGTCCGTCAGCCAGAGCACGTGCCGGTAGTGCGCGAGCAGCGCGAGCGGGACGCCCGCACTGGCGATTTCGTAGCCCAGGCGCGTCCCGAGCGTGTCGTAGCCGTACCCGGCGAACACGCCGGGCCGGGAGAGCGGCAGGTTCCCGGTCAGGCCCTGCGGGCCACGCCAGGGGAATCCGCCCTTCGCGTAGAAGAACGTGTCGAGCTCCGCGGCGGCGGGCCAGACGTCGCCGTAGGCCTGCGGAGCCGAGTTCATGCCATTCGGGTACTGGTCCACGGGCAAGCGCGTGTCGTCCACGACGAGCAACTCGTGCTCCATCGTGAGCGCGACGACCCGGAGGCGGACGGTCACGAGGGAGGAGACCCCGAGGTCGTCCGTGGCGAGCAGGTAGAGAAAGTGCTCCTCGGCGCCGGCGAAGGGGCCGAGTGTGCAGCGCGTCGTCGTGTCCGTCGCGGCCACGGGAGGCGTGCCGTCGAGCTGCCAGGCGTAGCCGGCGATCGTCCCTCCTCCGGTGGCCGTCGCGAACCAGTGGACGGTCACGGGGGTGCCTGCGGGGATCTCCGCTTCGAGGGGCCCGGGATCCGTTCCGGAGATGCGGAAGTAATCGCTCCAGATCGTGAAGCCGGGCACGGCGAGCCCGGAAGTCGTCGGCGTGAAGTCGAGCATGTTCGTCTCGAGCGAGAACTGGGGCGAGTAGGCCCCCGCCTCGTCGATCGCGACGACCACGAACAGGTACGGCTGGTCCGGTGCCAGGCTGGGGTAGCGGATCCACGTGGTGTCGGCCCCGACGGAGTCCCAACCCGCGAAGTTCCGGGCGGCGTAGAAGCTCCGCAGGGAATCCGGCAGCGAGTGCGCCAGCGCGAAGTCGAACTCGGTGTCGGCGGGCCGGAACAGCCGGTAGCGGTAGAGGACGGGTCGGTCCGACGCGACGCCGTCATCGTCGTGTCCCTCCCAGTGGACCGTGAGGTCCGTGGGCACGGGCCGGGAGATGAACTTGTTCGGCACCGGCTTCGTAACCTGCACCGTCGGCGCGATCGTGTACGAGTAGAACGCGCGCGACACGACCGACGAAGACGCGCCGGCGTCGTCCACGGCGCGGATCGCGAACGTGTGGTAGCCGCTCGATCGCCAGCCGTGCACGGGATCGTAGTAGGGCTCGGTGGAGCGGAAGAAGAACTGCTCGTGGCTCTTCGTCGTCGTCACCCACGCCGTGTCGGCGTTCGGCGTGGTCGGCGCGTCAATCGCGTAGTCGTACCGCACCACCCTCCCGTCCGCGTCGTACCCCGACCAGTGGATGTCGTACGAGTACCAGGCGGTGTCGGCCGTGTTCACGGGCGCGGCGGTGAGCGTCACGCTCGGGCGGGAGTTGTGGAAGAGCGGCTGGATGCCGAACGTCTTGCCGCAGCCCGCGACGACGGACGAGAGGATCCAGGCGGCCAGGGCGGCCGCCACGGCGACGGGGATCGATCGGGACTTCATCGGCGCGGCTCCTGTCGGGGCGAATGTCCTTCCCGGTCATTCGACACCCGGGCCGCATCGGGGGCGCGGTCCGGTCTTTCCCGATCTGGCGTTCCCGGTCGAAGGGAAACGGGGCCCGCGTCCGGGCCCCGTCGCGAATCAGCGGATGACGATCATCCGGCTCTGGAACTCGAAGCTGGCGGCTTCGATCCGGTAAATATAGATCCCGGAGGCGACGTCCCTTCCCGGCTCCGACTTGAGGTCCCAGCGCTCGAAGTCGCGCACGGTGTCGTTGTGGTGCAGTGTGCGCACGAGGTCGCCCGCGACCGTGTAGATCTTGATGGTCGCGTGCGCGGGCAGGTTGATGAAGTGCACCTCGCTCTGCCCCGGCTGGTCCCACGCCTCGCTGCCCCGGTAGGGATTCGGCACGACGCGCACGCTCTCGAGATCCGGCGCGGGTCCGCCGGTCGGCTCGAACGGTCCGATGAGGTTTCGCGCCTTGTTGTTGAGGTTCGGGCAGCTCGCGCGGTTGCCGTAGATCCCGCAGCGCGCCCAATTGTCGAGCGTGTCGGGGATGAACATGTCCTCGTTGTCGGCGTCGGTGGTGTTCTTCTTCTCGTACGTGATCGAATACCAGGTCAGGAACCCGTCGTGTGGGCCCGGCGGCGCCACCAGCTTGAGGATGGAATCGCCGGGCGTGATGCAGACCCCCTGCGCGTTGTAGGCCCGGCAGACCTTTTCGAAGTTGCCGCTGGAGTCCGGGTCCACGTACGTGGCAAGGCTGTCGCTCGCCTCGTTCGGGCAGCCGGTGCAGCGGAAGGTGCCGCTCGCCGAGTCCACGCTCGAGAAATGCCACGTCACGAGCTTGTCGTTGAGCGAGTAGCGGCGCAGCAGCACGGCCTTGCTCGTGTCGGGCGCGTTCACCATGCGGTAGATGCGGTACCCGCCGAAGTCCGGACGCCGCTCGGCCTCACGGTCCCGCAGCCAGCGCAGCGTGAGCGTGCGGGCCCGGGGCACGAGGCTGTCCGCGAGCGGCGCCTGGAACAGCCCCACGGGGGCGAAGCTGTAGATGAGGGTGCTGTCCCGCCACGCGCCCTGCTCCACCCAGAGCTTGATCGAGGGAAACGCAGTGGCCTGCTGCGATTCCGCCCGGGCCTTGCCGGTCGCGAGGGCCAGGAAGGCGAGGACGGCGAACGCGGCAAGGCCACGATACGGCTTGCCAGGCGAGATCATCTATCGGCTCCCACTCTGGGCATTCCTCAGGGTGGCGGCGCGGCGCAACGTCGCGGGCTGCGGGCTCCCCGTGATGCCCGCCGGCCGTGCCACGGCCGGAGCGGCGGAGGGTTGGGTCGTTCGGTTGAGTCCCCAGATGTCGTGCAGGACGAAGTCCACGAGCGCGACGCAGTCCTGTCTGGTCCAGGTCCACAGGTCGAAGCCCGTGAAGACGAAGGGCGGCGACTCGGTCCCGTAGTAGTACGTCATGGCGACGGGAATCCGGCCCGTCTGGAGGGTCGTCAGCGTGCCGCCGGCGAGGTAGTACAGCGTGTCCAGCGCCGAGCGCTGGTTCTCGACGAGCGGGCTGGGGTCGAAGTCCTCGATGATGCGGTTGTCGTCGTCGAGGTACTCCACCGGGAACGGCGCGAAGGTCGAGTAATACCGCTGCTGGTTGCCCGTGCACGTGGGCGGCAGAGAGTCTCCCAGCGCCAGCGAACGGCGCCGGAGCACCGGGGGCAGGAGCGAGTAGTCCGGAGCCGTGACTGGGCTCGAGTAGCGCCAGCCGGGCGACGTCCAGCCCCCGACCGCCGCGGTGGATTTCCGCGGCGTCGTGATGACCTTGCTGACCGACATCTCGCTGCGCCAGTGGGCCGCGTCCCACATGATGCGGCCCGGCGCCAGCTCGCCGGCGGTGGCGCTGTAGACCGTGTGGCCGACGCCGAACTTGTGGTCGTTGTCCTTCGAGCCCACGGCGTTGTACGGATCGAGCGAGCAGGACGCCGCGGTGCCGCCGGCGAACCAGATGTCCCCGCCGGCGAACAGGTAGGTACTGAGCGTGTTCGCACGCCCCGGGGCGCTCATCCATCGCAGGTACGAGATGGGGTCGATGACCCGCTCCGGGCCCTGCGTCGTGGTGAGCCCCTTGATGTCCGTGTACCAGAGCACGTGCCTGTACTGGCCGAGCCTGCTCAGCGGGACGCCCGCGCTGGCGATCTCGTAGCCCAGGCGCGTCCCGAGCGTGTCGAAGGAGTAGCCGTTGAACACCCCCGGCTTGCTCAGCGGCAGGTCCCCGGTCACGCCCTGCGGGCCGCGCCAGGGGAATCCACCTTTCGCGTAGAGGAACGTGTCCAGCTCCGCGGCGGCGGGCCAGACGTCACCATAGGACTGCGGCGCGGTGTTGATGCCGTTCGGGAACTGGTCCGGGAGCAGGCGCGTGTCGTCCACGACGAGCAGGTCCTTCGCGAACGTGGGCTGGATGCACTTCAGGTGGACGATCGCGAGGCTCTGGAGGCCGTTGTTGTCCTGCGACGCGATGTAGACGAAGTGTTCCTCGGCGCCGCCGAAAGGACCGATGGTGCAGTTCGTCGTGAGGTTGCTCTTACGGCTCCAGTGATACCAGTCCGTGTCTTCGTTCGTCCGCGGCGTCTCGTCGGTGACGTCACCGTCGAGCTTCCACCGGTACCACTCGATCGTGGCGCCCGGTGGCGGCGCCGCGATCCAGTTGAACGTCAGGGCCTGGCCGGCGGGAACTTCGAGATTGATCCAGTTGAGCTGATCGGTCGTGTACCCGCCCGAGGTGTACTGGTAGAAGAAGAACTCGTTGAACACGGTGAACACCGGGCCCAGCGTGCCCGCGAAGCCGGGCGTGAACATGAGCATGTTCGACTCGAGCGAGAAGTCCGGCGAGTAGGCGCCGGCCTCGTCGATGCCGATCACGACGAACAGGTGGGGCACGTTCGGCGTGAGTCCCGTGTACTGGACGGACGTCGTGTCACCGCCCACCGAGTCCCAGCCCGCGAAGTTGCGCGCGGCGTAGAACAGGCGCAGCGAATCCGGGTACGTGATGGCGGTCTCGAAGGGAAACTCGGTGTCCCCGGGGCGGAACAGCCGGTACTTGTACTTGACCGGCTTCTGCGAGAAGACGCCGTCCTCGTCCCTCCCGGCCCAGCTGATGCGCACGGCCGGGGTCACGATGCGGGAGATGAACTTGTTCGGGAGAGGGTTCGTGACGAAGACGATCGGCGCGATCGTGTAGGAGTAGAAGGACCGGAACTTGGGTGCGGAGAAGGCCCCCGAGTTGTCCACCGCCCGAACCACGAACGTGTGCTTGTCGTTCGAGCGCCACCCTCGCTTGGGATCGTAGTAGGCGTGCGTGGACCGGAAGAAGAGCTGCTGCTCGTTCTTCTGCGTCGAGACCCACAGCGTGTCCTGCGTGACGCCCGAGACCTCGGGTGGCGGGTCGATGGCGTAGTCGAACCGCACGACACGCCCGTCCGGGTCGTTGCCGGACCAGTTGATCTTGTACGCGTACCACGCGGTGTCCGCCGTGCTGATCGGCGCGGCCGTCAGGTCGACCGTCGGCCGCTCGTTGGTGAAGCCGAAGACGTTGACCGTCTTCTTGCCACACCCGAGCGCCACCACGGCGAGGAGGAGCGTCGCGCCCAGAATGGCCAGCCGGCCGAAGGTAGGCTGCTTCATGACTACGGTCTCCCGTTTCCGGCTTGCGGTGACCCCGGTCGTTGGGTCGATTGCGAATCGCCCGCGCCGCCTGCGGGAACGGACCCGCCCGGCGCGGCAACACTGTAGGTGACGGGGATGTCCACCGTTACGCCCCGGCGGCCGTACTTGGTGCTCAGGGTGGCCCGCCCGTCCCAAAGCTGGACACGGACGGTCATCGGGCCGTTCACGAACCCGCTGAGCGGGGTGAAGTTCGGGTTCAGGCCCTCGAAGTCCTTGCAGACGACCTGGGTCAGCAGCGTATCGGGCTGCTGCTGCATGAGGGTCACGGTCTTCACGAGCACGGGCGCCGTGTTGGGCTGGGGGCCCCCGCGATCGGCCAGCTTCGCCTCGTCGATGTTGTCGATGTCGTGACAAAGCAGGTTGAAGGTCTGGTTGACCCCGTGGATCACCGTGCGCGGCCTCGGGATGAAGGTGGCTTTCGAGGTGTCCACCACCGGCGCGTGGTTGACGTAGAAGACCATCACCTGGGGCCGGAGTGCGATCTGCTCGGGCGTGGCCGTGCCGTTGGCGACGTCCTCGACCACGGCCTCGTGCCCGCCGTTCTGCTGGAGGCGCCGGTCCACGGTCCCGTCACCGTCCTCCGCGACCACATAAGCGTACGCCTTGCCGGTCGCGATCATCGCCGCCTTGAAGGTGATGAACGGCTGGTGGAAGGACGAGGTGAGGTCGAAGACCGGGTAGGTGCTCGTCTCGGTCGGCCGCAGGGTCGAGCCGTCGTTTCGACGGATCGTCGCGTTCGCCCGGAAGCCGATGGGCGAGCCGTTGGGCTCGGGGTCGGGGGTCGTGACGACGCCGACCGGCCGGTTCGGGTCGATGCCCACCTTCACGAGGTAGGGCGAATCCGGGTCGTAGCCGCCGGCCGGGAAGAGGACCCAGGAGTTCAGGCTGACCGTGTCGCCCTCGGAGTGCGCCCAGATGCTGTCGCCGTAGATCTCGTAGAACGTCCGGTGGGCCGGCCGGTCGGCCGGAAGCACGTTCACGGAGTCGGAGCTGAGCATCGTGCCCGGGATGCTGAACGCCGCCCAGCCCGTGGGCCTCACGTTCCTGTAGTAGTAAGACTTGCCGTTCCCGTCCTGGTACGTGCTCCACCCCTCCAGCGGGTTGGAGACGTCCGGGCCGTCGAACCAGCTGTCGGGGGCGAAGTTCATCTGGAAGTAGCGCGTCGCCTCGCCCCGCCAGCCGGACTGCCCGACGGCGCGCAGCGTGAACTTCTTCACCCCCGGCGACACGATGTCCGTGCCGATGCCGGTGTTGTAGGTGGCGCGCTTCACCGTCGAGTCCACGACGTTGAATTCGGGCTCGTCGAGCTTGTAGCGGTACCCGGTCACCACCGTGCTCGGGATCGTGGGCTCGCCGTGCCAGCGGAACTCGATCCGCGAGCCGGAGGGAATCGTGTCGGCCGGGAACGGCGGCGAGAGGTGGAACGAATCGCGGATGGCGTAGGTGCCGACCTGGGGTGCGACGCCGCCTCCGGGCAGGTGGCGGTAGATCAGGCCCTCGCCGTATGCGGAATCGATGACCGCGATGGGCGGGAAGCGGTCGTAGGCGCGGAACATGAAGCGCGCGGGCGTCGGGTCGGGCTTGCCCTTGTTGTCGATCGCGTAGATGTAGAACGTGTGCTCGCGGTCGGAGACGTCTTCGGACGCGTCGAAGATGAAGATGCTGTCGGTCTTCGTGGTGAAGCGATAGTCCTGCGGCTTCGGTCCCGGCAGCGTGGGCAACCCGAGCCCCTCCGCCGCGGGCACCGGGAGCGTCTCGACGACCGCCCAGTAGAAGCCGACCACGGTGCCGTCCACGTCCGAGCCTGCCCAGTACATGTGGTAGCGGACGGGAATGGAGCCCGGCTTGCCGCCGACGGGTGGACCCGATGTGGAACGAGTCGTGATCGTGTCCTGCGGCGCCGCGGTGATCCAGGTTTCCGGAGCGACGTTGGTGTCTACGTTGGGCGAAAGCGCCTTGCGGCATCCAGCACCCAGAAAGACCAGAAAAAGGCAAAGAACAGCCCCGACACGCAAGCGCATTCGCGCCCCCCAGCACGCCCAGTCAATTGGAAGGGAAGTGCCCGCAGGCTAGACCGGCGGGTTCCGAGCGTCAAGCGCAAATCGGTTGGGGCGGCGTGACTTCCATGGGCCTTTCGGCTCCCCTCGGGGCCCCGGCACCGCCGGTTCGGGAGCGGATCGAAATGCCGCTCCGATCGGAGCGTCTGAGACCCCGCCGCGTCGGAAGTCCCGCCCACGGAAGGGCCGGCCCGCCTCTCCCGCGGGGGCCGGGACCGTGCCTCCGGTGCCGGCCGCGGGGAAAGACGAAGCGGGCGGGGATTGCTCCCCGCCCGCCCGTTGTTGCGGCTGCTTGTGGACTTACCGCAGGACCACCACGCGGCCGTTGATCGGGGCGCCCTTCGTCGCGTACTCGATGCGAGCGAAGTAGACACCACGCGCCACCTGGTTGCCGCTGTCGTCCGCGCCGTCCCACGCCAGGTCGTACTCACCCGCGTTGAACGAACGGTCGGCCAGCGTGCGGACCAGACGGCCGGTCACGTCGTACATACGGATACGAACGTGGTCGGCGCTGGCGAGGCCGAAGTGGATCCGCGCATTGCCGGCACGCATGACGCTGTTGCCAACCTTCATGAAGTTGACGAACGGAGCGCCGTGCCCGCTCTGCGGGACGTCCAGGGTCTGGTCGGGCGCAGTGGTCGTCACCTGGCACTGCGACGCGAACAGGCTGTTGTACATGTTCCAGTAGTACGCGAGGCGGCCACCGGCCGTCTCACAGTACCGGCTCCACATGTGCTCGATGTCCCAGCCTTCCGTGTACGCCACCCAGTTGCGGGAAGCGCCCGCGTTCGCAGGCTTGTAGACGGAAGCGACGTACGGGCCATTCGAACCCACGTTCTCGTAGTAGACGGCCTCCTGCGCTTCCGAAACCGACGGGTTGCGCAGGAAGAGGTCGTTCGACCAGCCGCAGCTGTTGCCGACGCCGTACACGTCACCATTCGTCGTGATGAGATTGGTGGTGATGAGGTCGGCACAGTCGTTGGTGTTGTTCGACACCGACTGGTACGAGCCGTTGCGGAGCGTGAGGCCCAGCTTGGTCGTGACGAACAGACCGTGCGACGAGTTCTGGCCGTCCAGCAGCATCTCGTCCTGCACGAAGCCGTCGCCGCCGATGAACAGGCCGCGGGGCTGAGCCGTGCTGTTGGCCGAGGTGCCCGTGAGGAAGTCGTTGAGGATGCCGATGTCATCCTGCGACTTGTTGAAGAACGGTCCGGTGATACCGGAGTTCAGGTCGCCGGTCAGCAGCGTGATCACGCGGTAGAACCGACGCAGCATCTCGGGCGTGGGAGCCGTGACGGAGTACTTGCCGGCCGCGTAGCCCATCGCCGCGCGATTCGCGAGGCGAGCACCGAGGCTGGTGCCACCGGTGGATCCGGACTCCGAAGCCTTGACGCCGTACATATCCCACGTCGTGCCGGGCTGCTCGTTCTTGCCGACCACCGGGTAGCTGGCGAGGTCGGTCGACGTGCCACCCAGGATCGCGGGGGCATGCCAGCCGTTGTGAGCACCCCACTTCGCCGGCGACGTGCCGCCGAGCGAGTCCATGATGGACACGAACACGCGCTCGTTGCCACGACGGTCGTTCCAGTCCACGTACAGCATGCAGGCCATGCCCGCACCGCCGAACGCCGCATCCTTCCAGCGGTCCGGCAGGATGCCGAACTGCTGCCAGCGGTGGCCGTCGATGTTGCCTTCACCAACCGACTGATACACCGAGTTGGTGTCCGGCATCAGGATGTACGCGTTCACCGAGTCCGCACGCGCCGACTTCCGGAAGAAGTACTGGACGTGCGCGCCGGGCGTGAGCAGACCGTCCGGAATGATCTTGGTGAACTCCTTGGTGGTCGCCGAGCCGTCCCAGCCCGTACGGGACTGCGGAACGGTGGTCAGCCACGCGGGCACCGTGCCGTCGCAGACGATGTTGTTGTCCGCAGGCACGCCGGCCGTGTCCACCATGAAGCACTTGAACTTCGTGATGCCGAGCGTCGCGAAGTGCGGGTCTTCCTCGTGCAGCATGTTCGAGTAGTACCCGGCCGCGATGCCCGTGCCGATCACGCCCGACACCGGGAACACGTTGACCTCGGTCGTGTCGCAGCGCGCCGAGTTCCAGGTCAGGTAGTCCCACGTGCCACCGGGGTGTCCGCCGGGCGAGCCGAACACGCCGTTGTTCGCGATGTACTCACCCCAGAACGAGCCGTCGCCGGAGCTGACGAAGGTCGCCTGGTCGGTGGGCACGCGGAGCAGGTTCATCGACGCCGTCGGCGGGAACGAACGAGCCGAAGCGGTCGAGTAGTTGCCCGGACCCGGCAGGATGCGGAACACCATGTCGAGACGGGTCGTGTTGCCGATCACCGTGTCCGGCGAGCCAGCCACGTCCGGCGCGAAGAGCTGCAGCGTGTCGGGCTGGATGTCGAACCGGAGCTGGTCGCCCGTCGCCTGCGACATGTTCCGCGGGCCCTTGATGAGCGCCGTGGTCGTGTCGAAGTTCGCGAGCGAGAGCAGCGGCGTCTCGTTGGCCGGGAACGCGTCGTTCGTCAGCTCCCAGATCGAAGCGGAGAGCTGGCCGGGAGTGATCGCGTTCGCATTGCTCGCCTGGAGGGCGGGCGTGTCAACGAAGGCACCGGAGATGTTGTCGAAGTAGACGCCGTCGTTGGCGTTGCAGCCCAGCGTCACGCCCCAGCGGAAGCACGCCTGGTAGATGCCGACCCAGATGCGGATCGAGTCCGGCTGGTTGTAGGAGTTCGACACGGCCGGACGGCCGATGTCGGAGTCCATGTTGTACCAGTCGCCGTAGCACTGGGGATCAGGGTTGTACACGAGGAAGCCGCCCGACAGCGGGTCCGACCACACGGTCGCACCGTTGTTGGGCTGCGTCATCGGGTAGACCTGCCACTTCGGCCAGTAGCCCACGCCGGTGAACGGCAGGTTCAGCTGGCCCGCATAGATGTCGAACAGGACGTAGAAGCCGTCCGTCGCCGTCACGATGGACTCGGTCAGGCCGTTCGCGTTGACCGCGTTGCTGCCGTCGCGCGCGACGGTCGTGTTGATCGTCGGCGACCAGGCGCCCGGGTAGCCTTCGCGATAGACCGTGTACCGCGGGTCCATCATCGCCTCGAAGACGTCGGCGTTGCCCATGACCAGGATGTTGCCGCGGATGTCGCAGAAGCGAGCCGGCGAGTCCCAGGCACCGCAAAGCTCGGCGTAGTTGGGCGGATTGATCGTGAGATTGCGAAGGTGGGCATAGATCGAGGGCGGCTTGCCGGTCGACTTCCAGTTGTTCAGCGCGCTGGCGCCGGTCCGGTTGTCGATCGAGTTCGGGCCGCTCTGCTCGAGGCCTTCGAAATCACCGATGTTGTTCCCGTTCACCGTGACGTCGTCGATGATCGCCGCGCCGCGGCCGAACGAGGTGAAGCTGCCGATGTTGTCGTCGTCAGCCGAGCCGCGGTTCGTCTTGACGCGGAACACGAGACGCACGATGCCGCCCGTGTTGCCGGCCGCGTTGCGGATCGCGTCCACCTGCGAAGCCGGCACCGTCGTGCTGAACGTCGGCGTTGCGTCGGCGGTGTCCGCCGGCACGCTGCCCGCCGTCGAGAAGAGCTCGTAGTACGGCGCTCCGTCGAACAGGCGCAGCACTTCCGAGAACCACCGGCGCTGCGGGTCGTACACCGCACCCACCGAGCCGTCCGAGTACGTGCAGTTCGCATCGTCCACCGGCGCACCGATGTACACCATGAACGAGTCCTGCGGGGCGTTCGTACCCGCCGCGCTCGACGAGATGAAGTTGCCCGCCGTGACCGCCAGCGGGTCGCCATGGAACCAGCCGACGCGGGTCGAGGCCGTCGTGTTGATGACGGTCGACATGCGGGTCCGGTACATGAACGAGATGTTCAGCGGCTGGCCCGCCGCCGCCGCGATGTCGCGATACAGCATCTGGTCCCACTGGCTGGCGTAGCCGGGGAACTTACGGATGCCGCCCGAGCCGGCGCTGCCGCCGGCCGTGCGCTCGATCACGGACTGGTTGAACGGGTTATTCGTCACCTGGTCCATGTTGGAGTTGTCGTTCAGCTCGCGGAGGCCGCACCACGCCGAGCGGTTGCCCGACAGCGGCGACCACGTGACGCCCGCGCCTTCGTTGTTGCCACCGTCACTGTGCCAGACGCCGACGACGCCGTACGTGCGCTTGCCGCCGGGGCCCTGGTTGATGACGTAGTTGGCCATGTTGCCCATTTCCTGGGCCCACCACGGGCGCTGGTCGTCAGAGAACACGAAGCCGCCCGTCGTGGTGTACAGGGCAAGGTCGGGCCACCAGCCGGCGAGCGAGTCGCCGACGCCGTGGCTCGCGAGGATGCCCAGGTCGTCCCAACCCCAGATCGCGTTGTTCGGGTCGCTGATGCCCGGACGACGCGTGCCCGACCAGATGTTCCAGTAGTTGGTCGTGGCGCTCCAGTGATCCGTCGACGAGTAGCCGACGTACACGGTGTCGGGGTCGGGGCCGGCCGAGACGCGCAGGTTCTGCTGTGCGGCCTGGGCCAGCTCGCGCTGGATCTTCACGTTCTTCAGGATGGCTCCCGGGTCGTCGCTCGACTGGGCGAAAACCGTCGTGGCCATCATCGCGGCCGCTCCGAGAAGGAGCATGACCGCGACGAACGACTTCTTCATAGGACTACCTCCATCGTCGCAATGCATGGGCAATGCGAAGTCTTCCAGGTACGGATTGCGAGCGAGGTGTCGCAAAAACGAATCGCCGACGGCCATCGCGCCAGGCGCGAAGAGTCCCTCGGCTATCTCGTGGGTCCCATCCCCCCTTTCCGCTGTCGCGATTCGTCCCTTAGGCAGGTCGGGACGACCGTGACACATGGTGTGCGCGATCTCTCTTGTGAGTTGCGGGGACGCGCGAGGCCGCTGCCAGCTCAGGCGCATCCAGCAACTGCGGAACTCAGAGGTGCCAGTGAGGGGTAACTCGGTCAGTCAGCGCCCCCAACACGCAACAAAGGCTAGGAGCCCATCAGGGCTCTGTCAATCCGTTTTTTTGCTGCGACTTGGCAGGACTTGCGCGTTCCCCTGACGCCCCGTCCGGGCGGCCGGTCGTCCCGCCTCGCGCGACCGTCGGCGCCCCGGAGGCGCGAAGGCGTGAGCAGGAAAGCCGTTACCTGCCCGCGCGCCAGGCCGCCAGCGCGGCCTCTCCCAGCTCCCGGAGGGTCCGGCCGGTCTCCCGAGAGAGCCGACCCAGGGATTCGAACTCCGGGTGGGCGCGCTCGCCGCCGTCCGGCAGCGTCGCTACCTTGAGCTCGACTTCCCCCCATGGGGTGGCCACCCGCTCGATGCGCCGGGGCAGTTCCAGCCGGTGCTCGACGCGCTGCCGGACCCCCAGCGAGGTCGAGTGCTCCAGCACGATCCCGCCGAGCCGGTCGGCGTCGGCCGGCTCGGCGACGACGACGAGCCACTGCCCCGGCCGCCCCTTCTTCATCAGGACCGGGGCGAGCATGGCATCCAGCGCCCCGGCGTCGAGGAGCCGCGAGACGAGGTCGGCCAGGCGCTGGGGGGACTCGTCGTCCACCGCCGTCTCGAGCACGGCGACCGTCCGGCGGGCCGCGGCGGCG
>Ga0315540_10000163_pt1 | contig 36082 bp, 68 predicted proteins | sample SalMarSW160110MG_FD_203677 | JGI IMG/M metagenome (GOLD analysis project Ga0315540, IMG submission 203677) | Salt marsh sediment microbial communities from the Plum Island Ecosystem LTER, Massachusetts, United States - Salt Marsh Sediment SW1601-10 ...
TTTAGAAAAATGGAAAAATGAACATGGTCTTATAGACTCAGATGATTATTATATTGGTGCGGAAGAATTATATAATTACTTGAAAAAATTCATAACTGATACTATAAAGCAAGAAAGCGAATTGCATATTTACGAATGCAAAATATGCGGGAAAATTTTTTACAATAACGAAGATTATTATTATCATTATAATGAAGAACGCAATCAGATAAGAAAATATGATGACTGAATCAATATCTTTATCCGAACTAACAACAAAGAAAATAAACTCATTGCTTTTGAAACGTGATGAGTTAGCGGATAAAGATTATCTAAAATTCGAGAATGAGCTTTTATCGACATACAAAAGAAGCCTGATAGAGATTAAATCGCAAATAAGCGGAATGTATGAAAAATATGGTGATAAGGTTACGCTTGCTGAAATGTACTCTTATAATCGATTAAAGAACTTAGAAAAACAGATTGCAAAAGAGATTAATAAACTAAATGCCAATGTTACAATAAAAACCAGAGGTGCGCTAAAGACATTCTTTGCAGAAAACTATTACCTGACCGGCTATGCAATAGAGAAATCAGTAGAGTTAAAATTAGGCTTCGGATTGCTCAATCCCAAAGTTATTGAATCGGCTGTTCAGAATCCCTACAATTGGGAAGGAAGATTAAAGCTCTGGAATGAAAAATTATTAATTGACATTAAGCAAAATGTTGTTGACGGATTGACACAAGGCAAAGGATTTGCTAAGACTACTAAAGCTATACAAACAACCTTTGAAAAGAATCTCGGTAAACGTGCAGCGGGCGAAATTAAACGAAGCAATATATTAAGGGTAGTAAGAACCGAATCCACAAGGGCACAGGAAACCGGTAATGTTGCGGGCTATTCACAAGCTGACAAAGATGCTGAAGATTTAGGCATTGATATGCAGAAAGTTTGGGATGCTACACTTGACGGAAGGACGAGACCGAATCACGGAGCAATGGACGGAGTGGCGGTTGGTGTTAATGAATTATTTAATTTTGTTACTATGGATGGAATATCTGTTAAAGTTGAAGCTCCGCATAAGACAAATACAACGGACGATATAAATTGTAGATGCACGTCTCGTTTACAAATTGCAGGATTTGAACCGAAGATGAGAAAAGATAACATAATAAAACAACTTATCCCGAACATAAGTTATAACGAATGGAAAGCGGGTCTAAAATGAGATTAGAAGACCTGACATATCCACAACTCAAAGAACTTGGCTTGATTAATGAGACTAAGGAAAGAGACTTGCTTATCAAAGAACGATTTGAGATGTTAAGAAAACAAGGCTACACAGTTACGCTTGCAATAGTAACAATATCAGAAGATTACTCAAGGGCTTTTGATACAATCCGCAAAATAGTTTATCCATCATCCGCAAAATAGCTTTGCCATAAAAATGGCAATGACTTATATACCTATTTGTATTATTATAAAGTTGTCGCTTAGAAATTTCCCGACAAACAGGAAACCATGATCGCAGAGTGAACTGCAAAAAACCCATCATAAAAACATAAGGATACCACTATGGAAAAATTAACAACTTTACCAACACAGGAAGAATTAGAAACAACGTACAAAGATCAAGTTCTTTACATTGCGAAACCTGACGAAAATGTAATAGTTACAAACAACGGTGAATGGATGCCGGTAACAAAACATACTTCAGAACTTGCAGGGAAGACAGCAGAAATAGAAGCCCTGAAAACGCAAATAGAAAGCACATCAACTGAACTGAAGACCCTGAAAAAGGAATTTAAGGACATTGACGGGTTCAAAGAGAAAGTTGAAAAACTGGAAGCTGAAAAAACAGAAACATTGAAAAAACTGGAAGATGCACAAAAGTTATTCACGATTAAAGAAGCTGTAAAGGACTCTTACAGGGAATTAGGCGTACAACCTAAGTATATCGATTTTGTTGTTTCTAAAGAACATCCTGAACTTGATAAAGTAGAGTTGAAAGATGGTAAATTTGTTATTGACGAAGAAAAAACAAAAACCTTAAAAGAAACATATAAGGAAGTAATCGGCGAAATAAAAACCGCCGGCTGGACACCTGCTAAAGGTGACTCAGATGATAAGGACAAAGATAAACCGAAAGGTTTTCTTGACGAGTTCAAAGACTCATTTCATTAAAATAGGAAATTAAAAGATGCCAACATTAAAAGAAATTGTAATTAAAGAGACATTGAAACAGCCTGAACAAGTTGATAATTTGACGGAAGAAACTCCGATTTTATCAATGCTTGATTTCAGAAAAGCTACACATACAATGTCAAATAATTTTGAAAAATTAAAAGCAGTTACCGGCGGGAGCTTTGTTGATTTGGACGCTCCATTAGGTCTTGTAAGCAGCTCTACTGAACTTGATACAACAAAATTGATCAAAATGGGCGGTCGTATGATAGTTGGTAAAGACAAAGCGGCTCAATACGGCGGTGCAACGCAATATTTCAATGACCAAATGCCTGCCGTTTTATCAAAGACCGGTATGGCTGTTGAGTATGACATACTTTACAATAACTTCCGCAAGGTTGCTATTGCTAATAGCAGAGTAACAGATGCAGGCGGTACAACAAACGCCTATTCAATTATTGCAGTAAGATTCAAACCGGGCGAAAATAACGGACTTTATCCTAATAATGCTTTCCCTTCTGGTTATTTATTAAAACCTACACCTTTGCAGGGCGGTTCACTGCATAATATCGGTAATAATAATTATCCGGGTTCCGGTTATACAAACGGTACAATGGGTTATGCTATGGATTTAGAATCTTATTTCGGATGGCAAATAGCCAACGTTGAAACTGTTTGGGCAATCGTGAACGTAAAAGAAGGAAAGATACCGACCGCGAAACAGATTGATACTGCATTGAGAAAAATAAGAAAATCTTCAAACACTTATTTATTCATGCACCCGGAAGTAAAGGCATTATTGGTAGATGCCTACAGAGATTACATTCTACCTGCTGAAGTATCAGTTAACAATATCAATCGTCAATTAAATTCATGGGATGGTACTCCAATTATGGAATCTTATAATTTCCTTGACGGAACAGAATCAAAAGTAACCGTATCTTAAATAGGAGATAAAAATGTATAACAAATTCACAAAATACAAAAATGATTATTTGGCAGAGGCCCAGACAGTCCCTGCATCCGATACTAATGCAGACGGAAACGGCGGTGCTTTTGATTTGGGTGGTGCTCTTGGTGGTATTGAGATTGTTGCGCAAGTTAATACAGACATCGTTGTTCCAGATACAAAAATATTCTCAGTCCTATTGTTACATTCAGATGATGGGGATAGCTACACAACGCTCGAAACGCTTTACACAATTACTTCAAGCGGCGGTGATACATTACTAGCCGATACTGTATTAGGTCGTTACATCGTACCCAATGATGCTAAACCATACATTAAAGCAAACATTGTTTGTAATGATACTGGATTCACAGGAAAGATTGACGTTTTCCAAAACTACCTACAAAGATAAGGAGAAAACATAATGAAAATATCAGCTCCTAATAATCTTCGAAATAGTTTAGAAAATATTGGTTCAGGTGTACTCCCAATAGCTGGAAATATTTGGTTTGTTGATGGATGGAAATCAGCTTCCGGCGATGGCAGTTCTTGGGATACTGCATTTAATACAATGGCAGAAGCTTTCGAGAATATTACAAGCAATGATGTTATCTACCTTACCGGTAGAGTAACAGAGCAGATCGTTGCTCCTCTTGGAGTATTTGATGTTAGTATAATCGGTGCAACCGGCGGGAATCCAAGACAAAGCACAAACAACGGTGCACAAGCCGGATATAGTGCTTATTGGACTTATGAAACAGATAATACAGTTGCTTTGCTTACATTAAGAGAACAAGGGTGGAACATAGATAATATTTGCTTTGCTCCGCCTGCTTCTACGGCAACAACAGCAGCTGCAATATTAATGGTTCGTGCCGAAACAGCAACCTATCCAGACCCTTCACATGCAGTTATACAGAATTGTTATTTTGCAGGTGGTGGGAATGCAATAATTGATTCAGGTGGTGTTGGATTTGTCCATTTGCTTAATAATAAATTCTACGCTCAAACTGGTTTCTCTCATCAAAACATTGCAGGCGCAGGAATAGCGGCTCCGTTAATGTGGAAAATTGAAGGTAACAGATTCTTGAATATGGCAAATGGAATAAAAGCAGCTTTTTCACATGCCGTAATAACTAAGAATTTCTTTACAGACGGCGGAACACCGAATACTACTGTTGTATTGGATACAGCGGCTGCCGGTGGCGGTGGTAACAACTTTATTATAGACAATTATTTCCAGACAGCAACAGCTAATTTTAACACGCCCGATATAGTTGGAAATGCTACTGACGTTTGGAATAACATTTCTATTGATGGTTCTGACTTATCCAGCGCAAGCGTTGGACGTGAAGTCGGACAGCCTGCATAATCTTAAAGCCGTCTAATTGGCGGCTATTTTTCTATAATAAAGGATATGAGAAATGAAAAGAATCATATTAATAATTATGCTGTTTTCTAGTGTTTTGTTTGCACAAGATATTACCATATACCCAGAAGTTCCGTATTATCATAATACCTTGACAGCTTCGAACGATACGATAGACGTTAGTTTTTCGCATCTTGCTGCACTTGATAAGAATTCAATCACAGATTATACTATTTCCATTTATACAAGTGCCGGTGCTGATACTGTAAAAGTTTATTCGTTAAGTGCCGATGACCTTATCTGGTGCCAACAGTCAACTTGGGATTTATTAGCTGATACGACAAGTCAATTTATAATTGTTTCTACTACGCCGAAAGAATATTTGATTTCTGATTCAGCCCCTAACATAGTTAGGATAATAAGTACAAGTAACGATGCTTCGACTACTATTTTTACAATACAAGGGAAAAAGTGAGCAAATATATCCTAATAAAAGACGAAGTTAAAACACTTCTGAAGATTACGAATACTGATAGTGATAACGCTATTGATGCGCTATTGCCTATTATGACAGCTCAAATAACTACTTATTGTAAAGATAATTTTACATCCGGTAAGGTCTGCTTAACTTCTAGCGAAATTGTTTTCGATATGGATAAAACAATAACTGGCAGTACTGATGATAATTTTGAAGATGTTTATTTTTATGAGGAAGATGTAATTTTAATTCAAGGCTCTATATTAAATGAAGGTCTGAAAACAATACAAAGTATTTCCGATAATGTAATTACAGTTACTGAATCTCTGAAAAGTGAAAATAGCGGAGAGACAATTACTATTTCAAGAGTTGATTATCCAGATGATCTAAAACTTGTAATGTCTGAAATGGTAAAAGGTGGAATAAATACACAAACAGGCGGAAACATTTCTTCATTTTCGCTTGCGGATTATTCTGTTTCTTATTTCGATTCAGGACTTTCGATGTCTTCAAGGTCAATCTTGAATTTGCACAGGAAATTATTCTGATGTTGCCTTATAATAACACAATGACTATACAAGCTAAAGTTAGCACTTCTGACGGCTTAGGCGGTTTTACTGATGTATGGACTACTGTTTCGGGTTTAAGTGCGGTAACATGCAGACATAGAGAGTTAAACGGTACTGAAATACAGGCGAATGAAAAGAAAGGATTCTCGGCTTATGATAGGTTTTATTGTGATTATACAAGCTCAATAACAAATGCAAATCAGATTTTATTTGATGGTTCAGTTTACAAGATACAGAAGGTAAATGACCCACACGATATGCACTTATTTTTAGAAATCGACACATTGAAGAATAGCTAATGAAAAAATTATTATTAATATTATTGCTTTCTAATATCATATTCTCTCAGGTAAAGAAATATGATTTTGATATTGTACGAGGGGATAAAACAAATCTCTCTGCAATAGTGCAAGGTGACTATTCAACCTATAAATTAATATTTGTCGTAAAGGCTGACAAAGAATTAACTTCTGATAGACTTATTGAAAAGAAAAATACATTGGCTGGCGGAACAGGTATAACCGCAACATATAATGGCAAAGTTACTTCTTTTGTAATATCTATTGATAAAGAAGATACACAAGACTTTACGAATTTAGTTTATTATTATGACCTAACAGCCACATCGATAAGTGATACATCCAATATAAAAACAATATTAACAGGCACTTTGAATTTGACTTTCGATGTGCAAACGCCATATGATGGAACAGATTTACCGAATAATGCGACACGTTACCTGCCTATTTTACCAGATTCATTTCATGCCGGAGAATTTATTAAATCTGATGGCACTAATTTTACTGGCGATTCACTTAACGACAAACAGGATGTAATTCCTAATATTCAAGATACGAGCAAGTATGTTGAGCAAACAGACATTCCAAATATCCATTTAACTGATTTTGATACAAGTGGAGTATCATCATCATTAAAGGTATTGTCTGCATCAAAGTTGACAACTGCAAGAACAATCGGCGGAAATAGTTTTGATGGTTCTGCAAATATCCCTTTGTCAAATATTACTCCCGGAAGTGATTTTACACTAACACAAAATGGAATACAACCATTTACGAGTGTAGCATCTGGCGCAGTTGCTAATACAATTTATATTAAAGATGGCAACGTCGGCATCGGAACGATAAGTCCGAGTGAAGAATTACATATTAGTAAAAGTCAAAATGCAAACACGAATATTTTAATAGAAAATGCGAATACGGGTAGTGCGGCTTGGGCAAGATTAGAGACAAAAAATGACGCAGGAAAAATTGGAGGATTTGGTATAGCTGGAAGTGGGACAACAGTTGCTAATACTACATTTATTTATGGAAATGGTAGTCTTAGGTTTTTATCTAACAATGCAGTTGCAAGTGGTGGAACAGACCCAATTACATTTTATGTAGGTGGCTACAATCAGGAAATAATGCGAATAACAAGCACAGGAAACGTCGGCATCGGAACGAAGAGTCCCGATTCAACAGCGACAGTGAATGGCAGTGGACATTTTACAACAAATGTTCTCGTAGATGGTAAATTCAAAGCAAGTGATTATGATTTCTCAGCTTGCCCAACCGACTCAACAGCAGTTGAACCGGGTCATATTTGGATTGATGGTGCAACGGGTATTCCACATAGGAAATGGTAATGAAATTTGAAAAGTGGGACGACAATACATTTATAAGCAATCTCAAGGCAGAGCAAATCCCAAAGGCTTTGAATCTTGCGGGTGAAGTTATAAAGGGAGAAGCTAAATTAAATTGTCCTACTGATACATCTAATACTAAAAATTCAATAAACCATAAATTGACTGAAGATTATCAAGCGGTGCAGGTTGGAGTTCCCAGCGATGGTGATTTAGCTTTTTGGTTAGAATTCGGAACGGGTATATATGCCGAAAATGGGCAAGGTAGGAAAGATGGTTGGTGGTTTGTAACAGACCATAAAATTAAAAAAATGACACCTGTATATACTACCAAAGATGGGAAATTTGTTTATTTCACTCATGGAATGAGACCGCAACCATTTTTAAGACCCGGATTATATAACAGCAAAGAAGCTATAAAAAAAATATTTAAGGTAGCCTGATGATTCCTGAATTACAAACGGCAATAGTTAGTCGAGTACTGACGGGAACAAATGATTTCAAGACCGCAATCAGTTCTAAATTTTATTTTGCGATTGCTCCAATAGGAACGTCCGGCAAATATGCGATACTTTCAGACGTAACGAACCCTAATTTTATTGATACAGTAAGCTTGCATGAAGAATGTTATTTCCAGATTGCTATTTATGAGACTTCGACAAGTGATGTTATGAGCACAAGCGGAGTATACGATGCCGTGACTAAATTGAAAGCTTTATTTCATGAAAAAAGTTCATTTACAATAACTGGATACAATCTAATTACCTTGAGAAGATTAAATACGATCGGCCCAAGACGAACGGAATTAAATAACGGTTATATGATAATTCTAAATTATTATGCAATGTTAGAAAAAGGAAGATAAAAATGGCACAACAGAACGCTTTAGAAACTCATTTCTGGTTTGATGGGGTTGAAAGACCGATAACAAACGTTACCTACGATTTGGACTATCAACCGGAAGATGCAAGCTCCACAGCAACAAGCGGAGACGGAACAGATACAACAACAAAGAGACCTAAGTCAACAAGTTCAATTACTTATGATCTTAGAGACGCTTTAGGCGCAGAAATATCAAGCGGCACACTTACAGCCGGTCAAGTTTATCAGGTTACGGCTGTAGATACCGAATTGGCAGCTTATGCAGTTGGTGAACTATTCACTGCTGACGGTACTGAAACAATGTCTGCCGATGACAAAGTAAAACCTTTGGGTGCTAAGTTACATGCTGAAAATATGTCTATCTCGATAGCAAGTTCAACATCTTACCCGGTTACTGACTTAACTTTTAACGAGACATACGGAGAAGATGATGCAAGCTCAACTTCTACCGGTGCAGATGCATATGAGAGTACATACAAGAGAGCAGCTCGTACTTGCGATATAACCATCATAATGGATAGTGCGGCTGCTGATATACTCGTTAATTCAGCACCTGCAAATAAAGCAATAGTGATAACGCTTGCAAGTGGCAATACAATTACCGGTAATGGTATCTTTGTCAAAAAGTCAAATGATCTAAACGCTAGAGACGGCGGACTTATCAAAACACAGTATACTATCAATTGGCAGGGAACTCCGGTAAGTACGCTTAACTTACTTACACCTAAACTTAGCAAGGCTGTTAAGAGAATAGCTAAAATAGGTTCGAGCACAAACAAAGAACAAACTGGAAACGGAATTATATTTACAACATCATTCACAGCAAGTCCAATGTCCGGCGGTTTAATTCCTGTTACTCAGACAATGACATGGCAAGGCTCTGTCACTGATGCGGTGGCTAATTAATGGACTTAATTCTAGGTAAGAGAAAATATAAACTTTCAGCTTGTAAGGTCTTTGATAGTTATCAACTTGAGACTTTACAGGCTGGTCTTGAATTACCGCAGAAAGATGTTCCGGTCACAGTAGAACAAAGTGAAAATATGATGCTGGTCTTTATCAAGACTATAAATATTAGTCTAAAAGCTACATGGATAGACATTCCTTTATGGAAGAAATTATTTTATTTGAAGTACAAGAAATTTACGAAAGATCAATCTGTGTTTTTGTTAAAGAACATTGCATCAAAAGATTTACCTGTTATATACGATTATGTTTCATATGATTTGAACGGATATAAAAAAAAAGTAGTGGAAAGTCCGGGAAGCCAATTGGACGAGAAGTAACCAAACAGTTAATCTGTTTACATTATTCAAATGAAGTAACTTTTAGCACATATGAAGATTGGTTAAAAAAGATTTCTGTAAAAGATTTTTACTCAATGAGATTCGCAATATTTAACAATGCTTACCTAAACGGTGAGTGTTCAGGGATGGTTAAAGATGCCTTTCAATATCAAACAGACGAAGAACAACAAGACGAATTTGAATCTCAAATCCAACACTATAAAAAACTTGGTTATTTTAAGGAAAACTAATGCCTGACACTGGACAAAATTTCGGTACTGCTTATGTAGAATTGCGACTTTCTACTGATAAGATGAAGTCTGACTTTGATAAGGCCAAGACAGATGTTAAAAAATCTGCAATTACTATTGAAGATACTTTTAAGAAAGCGAAATTAAAGTTTGACACCGACTTTGCAAAAATGAAATTAAAAGATTTGCAAGGAGAAGCAAAAAAACTTCGTGCCGAATTTGAGAGAAAGAAAATCAACCCTAATATTTCAGTAGCTTCTTTAGATTTAACGAAACAAAAACTTGAAAAGGTAGTAGGCGCATTAAGAACCGCAGGTATGGCAAGCGAAGACGTAGGGCAAAAAGTAAATTGGCTCGGTCGTTCTATGGAAAGAATGTTTGCCAGAATCGGTGTTTTATACGCACTTAAAAAAGCTTTTGATTTTGGTAAAGCGATAATAAACGCTGCTGCTGATTTTGAAGCATTAAGAACCAGGTTAACTTCTTTATATGGTTCAGCGGAGAAAGCAAGTGATGTATTTAACCAATTCAAACAGATAGCCGCTACTACTCCTTATTCATTAAAAGGTGTCGTGGAAGCCGGAGCCACAATAAAAGCTTTTGGCATGGATGCAGAGAAGACATTAAAGCCGGTAACTGATTTAGCCGCATTTATGGGTGTTGATGTTGTAGAAGCTGCTTCTGCTGTCGGTCGTGCATTCGCGGGTGGTGTTGGTGCTGCGGACGTATTAAGAGAAAGGGGCGTTCTTAATCTTATCAAATCTTTCAAAGGGGTAACTGATTTAACCAAGTTAACACTACCGGAATTTAGAAAAGCTTTAATTGAAGCAATGCAAGACCCTGCTGCCGGAATAGCCGGATCAACTACAAGACTAAGTAAAACATTTAGCGGTGCAGTTTCAAATATGGGCGATGCGATAGAGAATTTTGCAGCAACCATTGGCACAAAGATGTTGCCGTTTCTAAATGGGTTAGTACATGGGATTACGAGTCTAACGACAGCAATCACACCGACTAACTCTGCACTTGAAGAAACAAAACGAAAAGCATCAGAGCAAGCGGCTAAATTTGATTTGTTGACTTCTCGTTATATTACTTTACGTGAAAATACCAACAAAACAAAAGCTGAACAGAAATTATATATAGGCACAATAAACGATTTACAGAGACTATACCCTAATTATCTAAAAAACATAAACTTGCAAGCTGACAGTTTAGATAAAGTAAGAATAGCTTTCATGGATGCAAGAACCGAGCTTAATAATTATTTGCAAGATTTAATTAAGTTGGCAATAATTGATAAGAATAAAGATCAATTTGTGAATTTGGGTGTTTCTATTGCCGAAGCTACAACAAGATTAACCGACTTAAAATCTGAAAGTGATAGATTATCAAAGGGTATTCCGGGAACTGGTAGGCAGCTTGTTCTTAGGTTGACAGGTGAATCGGATAAAGAATATGCCAAACGTTTGAAAGACTTCACTGATAATGCTATAAAAGTACAACAGGAAAAAATAAAAAAATTATCAGAGCAACAGAAACAAATAGAAGATGTAATAAACAAGACTACCGATACTTTAACTGGTGGTAGTGCTCCGACAAATTCATCTTCCGGTACTGATAATAATACCGTGACTGATAATAAACCTATATTAGATGCTCAAAAGAAATATTATGATCAAGTAAAATTCTTAGATTCAAATTATTCTAAATTTTTAACAGAACAAAATCAAAAAGAAGTTGCTGACTTAAAAAAAGTTTTAGGCGATAAGTTTAACGAGAAATTGTTCTGGACACAAAAAGAAAAACAATTAGCTAAAGATTATGCTGATTGGTTAAGATCATATTTGAAAGATAAAACAGGCGGACAAGATTTATTAAATTCCGGTGGCGGGTTAACTGCAAACGCTCCATTACCGGAATCAATGAAAAGTAGTGGAATACCCAAAACATTAAAGGGCGTTCAGCAACCTGATAAACCGCCCTTGTACACACAAAAACAATTAGATCAACAACAGCGGGAATGGGAAGATAACAATCATTTTTTAGTATCAAGTTTACAAGACAGTATGAACATAATTCAGGGAAACTTTCATTCACTTTGGCAAGGTGTATTTGGTGAAGCCAACTCAGTATTTGAACAAATAGCGGAAATGATAGCTACTAAATTAGCAATGAGCGGGATATCTTCATTAATTGGTCTCATATTTGGTGGTGCTGCAACTGTCGCAACCGGTGGAGCTGCTGCGCCCGCTGTTGCGGCTGGCGGACTTGTTTCTTTCGCTGCTATGGGAGGTTCCGTTATGGCTGGTACTCCGTATATAGTTGGGGAAAAAGGTCAAGAACTATTTATCCCAAATACAAGCGGATATATCATTCCGAACAATCAATTAAACAATGCAACTGGTAATAATTCAGGCATTGAAAAAAGGCTTGATAATCTAACACAAAATTTTAGGATGTTCAGAATGAACATGTTAGAAAATAGCCTTAATGGTAAAAATAAAATTAATGTTTCTGTAAATGGTAATATAGATAATAACGTGATACGACTCGCTAACGATAAATCAAACAAACAATATAGGAGAACAAGTTGAGTTATACAACTACGATAACGTTCTCGGAAGAAAAATTAAATAACGAACCCGATTTAATACAAGTTATTTTGATTTTTACTCATGATTTAGCAGGTAGTAATCGTTCATGGAATGCGGAAGATTATGGATTAAGAATCACAAACTACGGTGAGTTAGAAATCAAATATGAACTAGAAGATGCTTTCATGGCTCCCGGAATTTATGAATTAGCAATTGGCGATTCAAATGGCATACTCGATAATTTATTTTTTGGGACTGATGCAATAGCACTGGCAACTGATAAGAGAGCAACAATAACCTTAAAAATAAATGGAGTAATAAAATATCAAGGGACTATCTTAGAAGATTCTATAATTTTTGATGAAGCACTATATAATTTTAATCTGAAATTTTCGCCTCAAACTGAAATACTCAATAATACTATGGTTTTTAATGATGCCGGGAGCCATACTTTTTATATAGCTTCATTCACCGATTTACCACAATTAAATTCAGTATATTCTAATAATAGTAGCCATTTTCAGGTATTGAGGACTATGCAAGTGGGAAGTACCGGAAGATTTGTAACTAACAGAATATCGGGTACAAATGAACCATTGTCGGCAGACTATCTTACAAAAGTTTCTGGCAATGGAGATTCATCTTATCCTTATAACAGGTGGTGGTATGGGAATGGGTTCAATCAATTCGATTTAGAGTCTACGTCTAAATATGCAATTACTGAAATTCTTGAATTAGTTTTTCAAGTATTGAACTCATCAATCTCATATTCAGGCGGTGATATACAAATAATACACGACTGGGAGATGAAAGCAAGCAGAGATTCAGACGAATGCTATTTGAATAACATTATATTTGAAGAAATTTATCAAAGTGCAAACGAATTATTTTTTGATGATACATTTGGAGTTAAAAATTTAGGCGATGTTCTTAGAAAATTAGCAATTGATTGGGGCTCATTCACAGGATTAATAAGTTATAACAAGGCATTTTTCAAAAAATTATTTCATTATAATAGTTCCAATTTACAAGATGTTATTGTAGATAACAGACAGAAAGGTTATAAGTATGAATTAATTAGATATATCAAAATAGATACTGGCATTTCTTCTCCTAATGAGCCTTACCAGTTTGGAGATTATACGGATTCACAAAACCAAACAATAGAAAGAAAAACAATACCCGGCTTTTTTGTTGTTAGTGGGTCAAGTGGAACAAATATACAAGCAGTCATTTCAAGAAGTGATACGTTCACATTCGATCATAATTCAGTTATCAGTTCTCCACCATCAGAAAATGATATTTATTCAAATAATGGTTCTGAATTTAAAGTAATTGGGACTACATTCGGATATGGTGATACAGAACGAAGAATAACAGCTATAAGAGTAACGGGGGCTAATGATCCAGATGCTTCCGGTACGCTTACAAAAGTTTCTGGAGATGGTGATGCAACCTACACCTATGCAAGTTATGGTGATGCAGATGGTACTTATTCAATTTTTCAAATTAGAGACCCATATTTATATTTAAGTGGCTATGAAAATGAATTCAAAGATAGTGGCGATTTATTAGGCGCATTTTGGTATTATTGGAGAGGTAATTTACAAAGTTGTCGAGTAGATAAATTGACATTACGTGGGATAAATTATGATTTTTTGAAAGATTTTAATTATAATGGTAGTAAATATCAACCAATTGGTATGAAATTTAATTTTGCTGAAAATAGAACAGAGTGCAATGCTATCTATCTTGGTGAGTTATGATACAAATGAATGAAAGTATATTCGGAAGCGAAGGGCCAAAATTCACTTATAATTTAGGTGTGGCAGATATAGAGTTCACAGTGAACGCAACTACAAATATTTGCAGTACATCATCGGCTCATGGTCTGTTTAATAAAGAAATAATAATGCTTTCTTCTACCGATACTTTACCTGACCCCTTAGAAACTACTACTTATTATTATGTGCTTTATTTAAGTACGACAACATTTAAGATTTCTGAAACACCGAACGGTGCAGAAATAGATATTACTGATATCGGAACAGGAACACATAGTCTTAAATCGGAATACACGGTTTCCCTAAATAATTGGGTAGATATGCAATCTGAACCTGATGGAGATACTACCTTGACAATAGAGTCTCAATTACAAGTCGATAGGGATTTCATTGACAGGGGCGGGGATTTTTTAATTTACAGCGGACGAGTTTTATTATTCAACTATGATAATGTAACTCTGGCAAGAAGTAAGTTCGAAGAAATTTATATGTTCAATAAAAAAAAAGTATATCTTTATAAACATAGAGATGGATCGGTATATAAAGATTATGATGGTAATAACGTTCAATTTTATATGACAGTTATTGCAAAAAATTTTGATACATTGGATTATAGAGATTTATTATTTGTTACATTTAGAAGTCTGAAGGCAGTTAATCTTTCTAATGACTCAGCAATATTAATACAACCTGATGAAATATTCATGGGTGGAGGAATGATAATATGAAGAAATTAATTTTCTTATTTTTCTTGTTTACTACAATATGTTTTGCACAAACGAGTGAATGGTATAATACATTTTATACAGACGCTGGCGCAGCAATAACAACTGGTACTTTTGAAGTAGTACCATATTTGAATACCTATCCGGCAGGAGCTATAAAAATGACTCATCTCAAAGGAGCTTCATGGAAAGTTTTGGCTCCCGTAGGAACTTATAAATTATACTACAATGGAGTCGCAGTCCCTTCATATTCTAAAATATTTGTAGGTGAAGAAATACTCGCACAGATAGCACATAATTTTACATCAGATCATAAGTTGCCTTATTCAGGACTTACATTAGATGCTCAGGAAATGATATCAAGTGGCGGCAAAGTTACAAACAGACCAGATTATGCAACTACTACGCTTAATGGAGATTCTACTATTTCAAGCAAATATTCAATTTACTCATTTTACAAAAGCGATCTATTGCCAAATGTCCCGACTGTAACCGCCGCAGAAAACGAAGCTGCGGTTGATTCTTTTTATAGCATTTATGGTAAGAATGCAACATTGTCAATGAGTCCTGGAACATATAATTTCACTCCCGGATATACTATAAACGCAAATGTCTATCTTGAAGATGGAGCTGTGATCAATGATTCAGTTGTCTTTAAGGGAGTGGTTGATGGAACACTCAGTAAGCATTTTGCTACAGCTGTTAATTTGGATAGTGCTAGTATAAATATTTGTTATCCTGAATATTGGGATGCTGTCGGCGATGGTGTGACTAATGATTCTTTAGCAATCCACAAAAGCATAGTCTCAAGCACAAATAAAATTTTGAATTTTACTAATGGAACTTATTATTTCGGAACACAGAATGTTACAAACAAAGTATCTATCAATGTAGAAGGAAACGCAATTTTGAAGCAAGCAACAATAGCAGATAGCGGAGGTTATTTTTTCAAGTTTACAGCTAACGGAAGTTCACTAAGGGGTAATGGTGTAATTGATCTCAATAAATCAGCATTTACGTCTGTAACCGGCTATATGAATGGAATATTAATTCAAGCTGATAGCTGCGAAGTTGAAGGAATAACAATAAAAAATCTACCGAATAAAGGAATAACTATTTATGAGGGCAATGCAAACAAAATAAGTAATGTAAAGATAAAAGATGGTATTTATTACGGTATTTATCTTGATAAAAATAGCAGTGGTAATACTATTGAAAGTTGCAATATTTCCGCTGATTTTTCAGCAAGGGCTACAATGTTGTTCGCGGGAACTTCTGCTTATTATACGGGTATTTATACAAATGGAGATACGGGAACGCCAAATGAAGCAACAAACAAGAATAATAAAATTATTAATAATACCATAAGAATGATTTCTTATTCTCAGTTGCAAAGATTGTCTTCAAGTTCTGCCGATAGTGCAAAAACTGTCAAAGAGCATGGAATTGAAGTTAGATTATCCCCTAATACTATTATAACAGGCAACCATATTTTTGGTGGAGAAATGAGTATATCTGCCGGTATTGGTTCAAACCATAGCACTATATCTTATAATGATTGTCTTTATGCTTATGAATGCGGAATTGAGCTTCCAGACGTAGCATATACAAGTGTTTCCACGAATACGATTGTCGGAGATTCAACAGGATTAGTATTGAGAGGAGTCTCTGATGATGGTGCCCCTATTGCTTTATATACTCAGTTTAACGGAGATAATGTATTAACGGGCAACACTATTAAACGAGCGAAATATGCGATTTATAATTATCAGCAAGATGGATTACTTGCAACGGGAAATATAATTGATAGTCTTTTAAATTCATCCGGAGGAATTGGGATTTATTGCCGCAGTTCGGATAACCTAAATTTAAGTATCAACACAATAAATTTAGACGGCGGATATTCTGGAATGAGAATTCAGGACGTAAATAGATTTAATGTTATTGGAAATATAGTAAGTGGAACTAATGTAACTGGGATTGGTATCCATATTTATAATTCATCTGATACTTGTAGCAATGGCAGAATTATAGGCAATAATATAGCCTCAACAATCGGAAACGCCTTTCCGATTCCGGCTTCATATAATACGAACATTTTATTTGCGGGTAATTATCCGAATACAGCGGATGTTTATAAAAATAATGGCAGCCTTGCTCAAATTGATTCAATTGCTATCGCAGGTATTTTAAGGGCGGCATTAATTTCTACAACAGGAAATTTCTCAATAACTAAATCACAGCCTGAAATTGATTTGTTTAACTCATTAGCGGGGGGGCAGACTACATATTTGCAAAATATATACACTGCCGGAAGATCAGTATTCAGGATTTATCAAGGCGGTTATATCGCTTCATTCAGCACGGAAGGGCTGTCGGTCGGGAGCGGTTCGACTCTTATAACTCCGCCTACAGGTGGAATTTTTACTGAAGGTGGATTAGCCGGGAATGGCACTTTAAGGGAGACAGTAACGTTTAGTGGCACAGACACAGTTGTTACTAAGGTTTTAAGTGGATCAGCAATAACTGATTATTATGTCGTCTCACCAGTTTATTCATCAGCTTCTGTTCCTTACAACGCAAATGATAATTTAAGAGTAGTACCAACTGCTTCGGGAGTCACTATTAGAAGAAGTCCGGGCGGTACAAGTGATTTGGAAGTAATGATAATAAAAGTTAAATAATAGTAGTCAAGGATAATAAATTTATAATAGGACGCCTTATGAGTGAAAATGAAATAAAAAATGTAATAAATTCCCTAAAGCTATGGACAAAATAAATACATTTCTAATTGATAATTTTGGTATAATAGGGATAGCGGTAATAATTCTATCGGCTGTCGTTACTACCCTTGCGGGTTATATTTATAAATTACACAAAGAATCAAGAAACGATTATAAGCAAGATAAACAAAATTGGCATGATGAAAGAAAAGAGTTCCGTGAAAGTTTAGATAAAAATTCAGATGCGATATTAAAGGTAAGTGAAGCACTTAATAGAAACTCAAATTTAGTAGAGGCAACTAAAATATTACTTGAAACTATTGTGAGAGAAAGATAATGGGACTTGCGCATTTGCTTTATATTGTTTCGGCAGTATTCATATTCTTAATAGGCAAATTATTCTTTGACTCAAAAGATGGGATAGAACGTAAAATAATGTATAGCCTATTCTGGTCTATTTCATTTGGTTTAATTCTACGTGGGTTCGCAATCATTATCCCGCCTAAATGGATTGATTATTATAAAGATTTAATCCCTATACTAATTGTTACACCTTTAACATGTACATCAATAATAGGTTACTATGTACTGTCAAGAAAATACAAGAAATGATAGATATCGTGTGGTTAACATTTTTGTCAATATGGATTATCGGAACATCGTCTTTAACGATATTCTTTTTAATCAAAATAATAAAATATAAAATCGAGGATAAGTATGAAAAAAGAAGAGATGGTGAAGAAGATTTGCAAAGAATTATCAGAGCGTTTCAAGAAGAAGACAAATAAGCATCTTCAAGAATATATTCAGGCTCTCGCAAAAAGCACTGAACCACCGCCACCACCACCGCCCGGACATCCCGGTTAATGACTAAAATTTATTACATATTAATAATAAATTTGTTGTTAATAGTCCCATCGTTCTTTTATTTTTATGATAGTGCGATGTTGCAATGGTCATTTCATTTAATGTCTTTGTGTGCATCAAGATTATTTTTGCCTTTATTGTTACTTTATTATTTACATATCAAAGGCATTAGATGGGAGTGGGAGTTTAAGTATTTTATAAAATACTATTCCGGTATTTTGTTATATTTGCTATTATCATTCATGTATTTCCCTACTTATCTTGGGGATTTACAATTTATTGATAAAAATGATTGGTTCACAGTACCGGCAAAATTAGCTGTTTGGACAGTGTGTTTATGTGTAATATTTTTTAATTTAATTTGGTATAAGGATGAAAAAGATTAGTTACATTTTGCTTATTCTCCTTTCTACATTATTCTTTTTAGGATGTACTACATATGTTCCGGTACGAGATAATTCACCGCATGAATACACACAAAAAGCGGACTCAATAACCGCAATGCAAAAACAGCTACAACATAAAATAGATTCAATACAAACAATAATTAAACAAATAAAAGGTGAAATGTAATGGATTTATCAACTTTATTTAGCAGTGATTTATTGGCTAAGATAGCAATGTATTATGCAGCTATCATAGCGATAGCAAATGTTATTACGATGCTATTCCCTTCAGTGAGTAATAATGCAATTTATAACGGGATAATGAAAGTTCTCAATTTCATTTCCCTAAATATTTTGAAAAACAAAAATGCAGACGATGTAAAGAAATGAACGAATTTGAGAACATACCAAACAAGGGACTTGATAATCTTCCAGTTAAAGAGAGTCCGGTCCCTTCTCACCTTGATAAGGTTGAACAGGGCAACCCGCCTAAGATAGTTATAACTGATGAAGAGAATTTCAAATTTGATGTTTGGACTTTTTTAGAAAAAAGTTACAACGGTGTTAAATCTTTCTTTTCTACAGTTGCAAATATAGCATCTAAAGGCTACGAAGTGATAAAGTCCATACAAGACATCAAGACAACCGGTTATCTTGCCGTAGGCGTACTCATATTGATAATTATCGTTATAATTTTAGTTAAGGTACTTTGAGAAAAATAGAAAGAGCTAGTTAGACAGAAAAGGAGAAAGAAAGATGATACTAAAAATGGAAATAGTCTCAAAAACAACTGCATACCCCGATAAAAATGTTACTTCTGAAAGATGGGGGTATATTACATTACCTACTTTTTTTGAAATAATTCGAGAAGAGATAGAAGAAAAAGATAAACCTATATCTAATATTCTGCATGTTAAATTATATGATGATAAGGAATGGAATGATCCTGTTGGTGAACACATTGATCCTCATAAAACTCTATCTGTGTTTGGTGAAGCGTACTTAATTAACGAATTAACTGGTAAAACAATAGAACGAATTAACTAACTAAAAAGAAACTAGCTCTTTCTTTTAATAAGAGAAATTATGATAGACAAAAATCAATTACAAAATTTAATCGAATCTACGCTGAAAGAAGTTGACGAAAGAATATTAAAATACAACCCTTCATATAAAGGACTTAAATTTTATTCTCCAGAAGCTGTACAATTGTTAATGGGAACAGCGGCACAGGAAAGCAGATTAGGCACTTATATATTACAAATAGGTTCTGGAATAGCTAAAGGTATATTTCAAATGGAAGACGCAACTCACAACGATATTTTTGTTAATTATCTTAATTACAGGGAAAACATAATGATTGCGATTTGTAATATATCTGATGTAAGCCACGTAAAACCAGATAGGTTAATATTCAATCTGAAATACGCAATATTGCTTGCCAGAATCAAATATATGAGAGTTCCTGAAAAGCTACCGGCACTAAATGATTTAACAGCACAAGCTAAGTATTGGAAAAAATGGTACAATACTCCTTTAGGCGCGGGAACTGAAAATGAATTTATTGCTAATTATCATAAATATTTAGATTAGGATACCCGAATAGCCTAAACAGTTATTCGCAATTTGTATCTAGTTAGCCGGATTAGTTTCCGGCTTTTTTAATTCCAGGTGCTGAAAAATGTTGGCAAGATTGCTTGCTTTCTAATTCATCTATTTTAGTCCGTAGTAATTCACCATTTTGCCGTATAACTTCTGTGAAGTTGAAGACATTCCCATAAATAGTTTGTAATGATTTTAATATTCTAATTCCGCCTTTTATTTTCTCAATTTCTCTTTCTTCCGCAAGCAAGCACGGCTGAGAATCGCACTCAATTTTCTGATTGTCGCTGTATTCTATTTGGGCATTTGCCAAAGCATCTAAATCTCTTTTTGTTACTGGATTCCCGTGTCGGTGATTACTGGTAACTCTATTTACTTTGTTCAATAAATGTTGTAAAGCATCCATTTTATAATCCTAATTATATTTGTAAAATTTCAATCCGGTTAAACTATAGTTAGCAAGACAAATCGCCTACCTTTTCATTATGATTAATTATTATTTCGGCTGCATCATTTATACAATAAACAGAAGCTATCCATTGCTGTTCTTGGTTAGGTTTACCGTCAACTGGCAATATTTTTTCTTTTGTTAATATTTTGTATTGCTCATTTTCATTGTCAATCTCCAATACCCATTGTCCGGCGGTTTGCACCGGTTGAGAGACGCCTTTGCTAACAAATTTTTCAAGCCGATTGCTAAACTCAGCTAATAAGTCAATCATTTCTTTTTCAGTATCGGGCGCCCAACCAATTTCAGTTTTGGCAATTATTTTACATGCAAATTCTTTTTTTAATTCTTCCAATTTATACTCCAAATTAAATTTATAAAATGTCCGCAACGGCTTAAAAACCACTCCGTTATAAATCTTTTTGACTAACATCCTTAATTTTATATATTATTTGTTCTTCCCATTTGAATTGTTTTTTATGCTTCACCCCGCGCTTGCAAAGAGTAAAGGATAAATCATTTTGTATCGTTGAAGCATCTATCACATAGAATTTATTCACTCTATCCCAAACAGCTACTCCATTTTTTTGTACTTCTATTTTGAACCTTTTCATGGTATTCCTGTTTTTATTAAACCTTACCTTGGAAACTGGGAATTCTAAGGGTGTTACGATTATTCTATTTGTGCTGGTTAATCTTTGCATTGCATTTGATACAAATTTATTATCAGTAGCCCAAAACACACTGAATTGGTTCCCGTTTTCTTTTATGTGGCTGATACAATAAGATTCCCATCCCTTTCTTGTTCTATTCATTTTAGTTCTCACTCTGTTATTTGACAAAATTCCAATCATTCTACTTCTAAAGTTAGTTTTATATAGTTACCAACTTGCACAAAATTATCTAAATCTGTTGGGTACATTATAACAATTTGATCATCACTTTCACCTATATATAAAACTGTTTCATCATGGGCAACCGTCTTTCTTATTATTTCGCCTTCTCTTATATATTCACCGATGATTTCTAGTTCAATTGAATGAACTATCTCATTAAGTTTTTTATTTAATTCTTTTATAGCACTTATAGTAAAACTTAATTCAGTGCCATTCCCAAAATCTATATTTATCGGCAATTCGTTATTATCGGTTTTTATGATTTTCATTTTATTTTCCTTTTTTATAAATCCCTAGCAAGGCTGGGGAGTCATCACTAGGGTTGTTCTACTAAGCGGAGAGGAGGTCATGCTCCGCACTCTAAATCGTGAACTTTTTGTATAAATTCTGCTACTTGCACCGCTTCGTAAAGTCCTGTATCGGGATTGATCTTGAATTTAAGAGTGTCTATGTAATTTAATTCTTGCCTTGCATATGTAACAAAATAAGCTACTGATTGATGAAAATATTTCACAAAATAATCGGCTTTCTGTTTTTCCGCCCAATTATGATCTTCTGCTGTGAGTGGTATAATCAAGGCATCTGTGAATTTCTTTCCCTTTACGCTGCCAAGACAGTGATGGAGCTGCTCAAATCCCGTGTTGCTATTTATATATTTCTGTCCAATATATTTCAGGTATTTAGGAAACTTCTGGAATCCTAAATAGAATCGGTAGTGTGTGAAAATCTGTTTGTTTGTCATAAGTCCCCTTTTAAGCCGGAATAACTTTTATAAATACTATATTATCTTTTCTCTTTTCTACTGTTGTCTTGATTGAGCGTACCATTTTATACGAATCATCAACAAATAGACAATCTTCAATCATTTTTATCATTGCTGAAGTATTAGTACAATCAAGCGGTTGTTTACTAAACCAAAAAGTATATTCAACATCACACGGAAAATCTATTCTTACATTTGTAACCGACTTAATAATAAAATGGTACATATCTTTGATTTTTTTACGTTTAGTCCAGTGCATACCGGCATAAAATTTATTCATAGATATTATAGGCAAATCAACGAATTTGAAATGTTTTATATCAGCCTTTGTTGACATTATATTCCTCTTTAATATTTTTTACCATGTAAATATGGTCTAAGTTTATTATATTTATGTTTTGCTTCAATATGTTTCATTAAATCAATATCGTAATTTTCTGCTAAATCTAAAATTCTAATTACTGCATCGGCTAACTCATCTTGGAAGGTGTCCTTTATATATGCTTCAAATATAGCTTTCCATAGATCATCTGGTGAATTATTATATTTTTCAAATTGTATCCAACGTTCATCATTACACCATCTATCTTCTCTATCCGCTTCAAGTGCTTCAGATATTTCAGAAACAATAAGCATAAGTTTTTCAGCAATATTTTCTTTATCATCCCAAAAACCTTTTTCTACTGCATTTTTATGAATCTCTTTTGATAATTTTTTTATGTCCATATCTTCTCCAATTTGTTATAAAAACCGGGACAGGGTGTATTGAGTGCTAATCAATGTTTGTTTTGTCCCGGCTTAGGGTTTCAATCTCTTCTACTCGTTTAGTCTCCTATATTGTTATTAAAATTATTTGTTATTTTCTAACTCGTTTTATATTTTTGATAAATATCCTGAAGAGTATTAAACTGTTTTTGAGAAAGTTCTTTGCCAGCATTTATTTGTCCGCGAAGATTTATCATGAACTCCTTTTCCCAATCGGTTAGTTTTGCCTGATTCTTCTCTATGCATCTATAAGCATCATCGATTATTTTCCATCTGATATTCATTTTAATTCTCCTTATTATACCGGCTTTAGGCTGTATTAGTTCATGGAGTGGGGGCGAACTCCACCAGCCCGCAGCCGGTGATTAATTACATAAAGTTTAATAAATTATTTTCTATATCTTCTTTTGTTGCCTGTGTGTCTAAGATTATAAAATCAAGAACTTTGCTATAAACTTCTTCAAATTTCTCTTGCGACATATTAGCGAATGAGATTGAATCGGCTTCAATAAAACTACCCTTACTTGTAGCATAGACTGTATAAAATCCGCTTTTAATCAGTGCATATTTACGATATACTTCTAGCGGAGCATCAATACTTTTACTATTTTCACATCCTAACTTTAACAAAGCAAAGAATTTTTTTAAGAATAAGTAATTACGCTCCTTCTTTATGCTGCAAGAATATACCCCCCCTATTTTAAGGTGTTTTTTCTCATTAAAATCTGATGGATATAATGGTATGAGCCCATCATTAGTATTCTTACAGTAAATAATCATTTAATCGCCTCTAAGTAAGATAAATGAGCTTCTTCTGCGGTTTTGAATGTTCCTAAATGCGTTCGTTTTTCTCCATCCCAATATTGCGCCCTAAATTTATCCTTTGATGGATAGACTCCAGTAGGCAAATTGTGTTTTCTCCCATTTTGGATAAAGCCCTTAGAAACATTTTTCCTATGTCTTAAAATTTGTAGATTGTTAATGTTATCGTTTGTCTTATTGCCGTCAATGTGGTCTATTACGAAACCTCTTTCGGGTAGTCTATTATTAAAATAAAGCCAAACCAAATGACTACGCTTAATTGTCCATAATTTATGATTTTTGTAGAGACTATATCTATAATATCCTTGGTTTAAAACAGGCTTTAAAATTCTTTCAGTAAACTTAAATTCATTTTGAGTGTCTCTCGGGAGACTTTTTACCTGTCCCAATCCATTATATTGATAAATTCCTTCATAATTTGGGATTGGTTGCCATGTATTTCTGCAAAGTATTTTCATAACTCTATTAATACCTGTTTAATCAAACGCTTTAATTAATAACGGATGCTTAATCGAGAACCAAAAAACGGTCTCGATAAGCAGGTGTTATGTGAAACTTTGGCTATCATATCCACAATTCATACATATTTTACAAATAACGTGTATTGTTTTTCTTCCGCACTTAGGGCATACTCCAGCTTCTTCACCCGCCTGTTCTTCTGGCGTACAATTTCTTTCTTTGATTAAATCACTATAATGCTCTGCCTGGCTTTTCATTGGGTTTGTATGCACTCTCATGTAAGCATCACCCCAACATTTCTCACAACTTGGCATATTACCATCCTTCCGCCAAAGTCCACATAACTACTGACTCAACAAAGACGGCATATCTGGTTCGGCTTATTTTAGTTTATAATACATTTATTAAATTATACACCTATTCTAAAATGGCAAATCATCTTCATCTTGTGTACCTTCAATTTCCGGCTTACTACTCGGTTGGCTATCCGGTTTCTGATGATCATTCAAATAAGCCGTATGAGTGTCTCCATATTTACCCGGCTTATGCATTCTCGTTATTTTAAGTTTAACTTTGCCGTCTTTATCTCTATTTTCTTGCAAGAATTCAATAAACTTATCTACGTTAATAGTTGATAAAAAGAAAGCTCCATATTGACCAATTATTTCCTTGTAATAAATCCCTTTTGTGTATGTTTTGTCTGCCATGTTATCCCCTATTCTTGTTTTTTTCAGCTTCAATATTACCCTTAATATCCGAGAATGTTTTTTTATGTGTTTCTCTTTCTGATTGATTCATCTTATTCCATAATGATGTTAATGCTTTGGTAGTTTCACAAGACTTAATTAACTTTTCCCAATTGACATCGTTTATAACTGCCGGTTTTTTCTCTTGCGGAGCCGGTATAGATTCTTTCTTACCGCTTGTTGATGATTCACCGTCGTTATCGTCTTCAGCGGTACTTAGTCCTAATACACCAATTAGAGTATAACGTTGTAAATAAGTCCGTGTGCTGCCAATTGATTGAATGTCGTTTTTACTTCCACTTGTGTCTTTACCTGCCTGCATTGTTGAAGATTCACTATGTCCATCAATATGGCTTAATATACAGGTACATTTTATTACTCCATTTTCTTCAAACTCCCAACGATATGATAAGCCATTTTTTTTAAGAATTGGTTTTATGATTTTTATAATGTAAGGAAGCGGAGCATAATTGTATCTAACATTACCACCCCTGCTTGATGGGAAATCTACTTTTTTTGGTTTTTTAATTTCCGGCAGTTCATTCTGGAAATTAGTCATTGCAGAAAGAAAAGACTTTTTAGCTTGCGATTTTTCCCACCGTTCCTGCAAATTCATAAGTCTCTCCAGCGTATCTATTCCCGCACCCTGAGCAAGAGCTTGTGATATTAAACTATGTGGAGAGTTCCCGACTAGTTCTTGTGTATTTTCTTTTGTTGTTATTTCTTCGTTCATGTTAACTCCTGCTTACTGGTATTTTTTCAGAATGTAATTTTACACCCGGAATAGAGATAGTGCCTTTTGTAGCTTGAGCTATTTTATTTAATGCCGATTGATTCGGTAGTTTATATTCGTCTGGTAACTTCGCAAAGTCAATGACTTCCGCCGTCCACTGTTCTCTGAAAGACATTCCTTTAGGTGTTTCAATTGCAGGAGCTACTACTGGAACGTTTACCGGTTCAATGTTCTCTTTTTGTTCTTCAAGTGCTTCTGCTTTTTCGTCTTTACCGGAAGCCTTTGCACGTTCAATACGAGCTTCTAATTTTTTACGTTCCTTTTCAGCTTCTAAATCCGCAAGTCTTTGTAATTCTGCCTGTTTTTCTCTTGCGATTCTTTCTTGCTCATTAACATAGCCTACCATTAAAGATTTTACCTTACTCTCAGCCGTTGACAATAAACCTAATGGAGTCCTGAACAATTCCTGTATTTTCTTTTTTGCATCGTCAAGCGGTTTTACAATATCCTTCCGCTGTGATTCAAGTTCTTTGTAACGTGTTTTAACATCTTTTAGAAAGTCCGTTGCGCTTGTATATTCCGCTTGGTTTGAGATAACTAAAGATTTGCTTCTTTCAGATAAAGCAACAACATCTTTGCTATCTGATTCAACTTGTTCAACGTCAATTGGTTGTACTGATATTTGTGTCATATTAACCCCTTTTTATAATTATAGATTGTTAGTGCTGCTAAAAATATTTTATCGTCATAAAGACCGTTGTTCGGCTCTACTTTATACCCTGTTTCGGAAAGATAAACTATTAATCTTTTCTTTATCATTTCCTTTTTAGGCCTTCCTAAATCATAGAGCAATTTATAAGCTGCTGTTTGAATCTCATGTACTTTCTGTTTTGTACCGCTTTTAATATCAACTAATGTTTTTACTGATTGAGCAATCCCAACTCTGTCAAGTGTTCCCGCAAAGCTATATTTTGGATGATAGTATATTTGCTCAATTTCTTTAATTTGGAAATCATAATCTTTCTTGAACTTAATCCAACCATTGAGATAATTTCTTAATACAGGGTGCAAATCGTCAATGTCAAGTATATTTTGATCATATAATTCAGTAGCTTTATGAACCTTAGTCCCCAAATCTCCCTTTTCTTCCAATAGTTCCTTTGACACCCATTCAAGGTCAACAAGTTTAGAATATTCCATTATTTGAGTAACCGAAGGAATAACTTTGCCATCAAATTTATATTCGTGTTTCTCAGCATCAAAAGTTAACATCTTACCCCTTTTTATTTATTGTACTTCTTTAATGTGAACTGGAATGCTATCATCTTTAAAAATATTATCTATTTTCTTTTGGCAATCTTCTTTTGTAGGGCTGATAAAAACTGTTTTTATCCAAGGTGAATCAGTACCTTTCACTTTTAACGCAACCCATCCATCCAATGGCTGCCGGACTTCTTCAATCCACTCATCAAAGTTAAATTCAGGATCGTCAATCTTACCTAAATATGAACCGCTTAAATAAATATTGCTGGTTGCTCTGTCTATGACTATTGGATATCCCTTTTTAAAAAAAGGGCAAAATGGATAATCTTTCTTCAATACATATTTCTTTTCCATTACTTTATCTCCTTAATTTCTATTTCTACTCGCAATGGTTTTTTATCAGTCCATTTAACGTTTTTAAATGGAGAGTGTGGTAAATATATGTTATCGCTATTTGACCACCAACAACAGTATATCATATCTTTGTATGGTTTATTCAGATAGAAATGAATATAGTCATTTTTATCTCTTGCCACCCATCCTTTTAGTTTTATTGCTTTTGTATCAGCCATTAGAATCCTCTTATTTACTATATTTATAAAAGTTATTTTTATTCAGAATTATGATTATTCTAAGCATTGGTAAAATGTGAATAGTAAAAGCAGATGCTATCTTGTTCCAATTAAATCCGACTACAAAATTAGTTGGCTTAAATACAAAATAAATTCTCGGCAAAGAACAAACAGGGCAATATGAACCAACCTTAGACTTGTTAGCGATTTCAGAATGTCCACATTTGTCGCACTTAATAATTATAGTGCCATCATGATAATCACTTTCATACCCCATTATTTCTAATCTTGAACCAAGGAATTTATATATATTCATTTACATCTCCTTTTGGGTTTGTCTTTTGAATAATCATCAATAAGTTCGATTATTTTTTCGCCTTTCGTTATTCTCTTACCTGTCTGACCTTTCTCAAGGTTAAGTTTATTGGTGAAACTATTCCATATTGATTCAGGTATTTTTTCTAAAAGGTATGTTATCATTTTTGGCATGCTGTATTCCTTATTTGTTCTAAACAAAGCTAAGTAAACTTAAGATAAAAGTCAAGACAAATATATTATTTCTCAAATAAACTTTTATTTTTCTTCGCTTCGTATCTACGTTTCATATCTCGTAGTAATTTAAGGCTACGTTTCAACTTTATTTCTTGTTCATCAAATTCTTTCGGGTCTTTGGCCATGATGTATCCTTTGTCCGTTCCCTTGATAAGATTACCTTCTTCTTTCAGCTGCCGGACATAGCGTCTAACCATGCGGGTATTTATTTCTAAGGGAACTGAAATATCATATTGTAAAACTGGTTGGTATCTCTGAATAATCCAGAGTACTTTTTCTTTTACTGTTTTGTCAAGTTCAATTTTCATTATTAACCCCGCTTAAATAAAATATTATCCCTTCACAATAAGGCAAGCCATCTTCGTTAATAGTAAATTTTGTATGAGTAATATCAGTTTCGTAAATCCACGAATATCCAGTATCATTCCAAATTGCTTCAATCTTTTTGGCTGATTCTAATTCTTTTTTGAAATATGGGCAATCTTCATCATCACATTCGTTTTGCAGCAATCCTTTGTCTGTTAAATATGCAGTACCCCCATTATAACATCCTATCTCATCGTTTATAGCCCCAGCGAATTCCATTAAATCATCAGAATAACCATAAACAATTACTAAATTATTATCTTTCGCAATTTTTTCTATTTCTGGGGTAATCTCGTTCCCGCGTTCTCGCCCATTTAACTGATTCGCTAGTTCTTCTCTAGTCATTTTTTATTTCCCTAATATATGTTTATTAATATATGTAGTTTTCATTTTACACCCGTTCCGTTGCAATTAGTGCAAGGCACATCTTCAGGCGGGTTTACTTGACGGCTTGATCTTACAGTACCGGCAACTACTTTTTCACCCCCGCAGCAAGGGCAAATAAGATTTTCTAATTCTTTTAATTCGGCTTCAAGGTCTTTTATCACTATTATACGATAAAATTCTGGTAATTTTGAATTTGAATCATAATAATTTATCAACATTTTTTTTATATTTATGCTTTCTCTGATCTTCTCGATTGTCATTTTATCCCCTTTTTTATATATATTTTATATATAGGTGCTTCACCATTACTATAATTATTTGCACTTTCAATATCTTTAAATACTGGTATAGCCCCTATCATCCCATCACACCATTTAAGAGCCAAATTATGTGGAATACCTAAGAAATCTATATCGATATCTTCTTTTACTACTCCTACTACATATTGTTCAACTAAAGATACTTTATCATCTTTCATACTTATCCCCTTTTTATTATTGGCTCACAATATGGTTGAATATATATTAGGCGTGTTTGTTACCTATCTCACAGCCTAAGCAAAGTTGTTTATCACTATACCCTATATCATCAAATTCAAGTTGTGTATATTCGGTATTATAAGGGTATGGGTAGATTAAATTTTTAAGTTGTTCATCTGTCAACCTTGTTCTAACTCTCATTTCTATTATAAAATCATCATCTAAATCAGCAATAATCTTTTTTAATTTACCCACATTTAATGGCTTTCCCCCAGCCGGATCACTTTCAAACGTTGCATTTTCAAAAATCTCTTTAATATCATTTAGTCTAACTACTTTTTCTTTGTTACTAATTTCTTCAGCTAATTCCAAGCAAAGTCTCTTATACTTTTCATCGGCAATTCTCCAGCCATTTGTATAACCTAATTTTTTCTCAATCATATTTGCTATTTCTGCAATTTCCGGCATAAAATGATTCTCTAATTCACAGTAGGGACAATTTGTAATTGCATCCGTTATCATATTATGTTTTTCGCATTTCATTTTATTTATAACTCCAATGTTGTCCATTTCACACCTATTTTTTATTTGGGAGCTAGCAGGATTCGAACCTGCATGTTTGTAGCTGAGCTCCGTGGGTTGTCATTCCTGACACTACAAACTTAAACCCCAGTTAGCGTCTAACCATTCCGCCATAGCTCCCATGAATTAATCTATTTGCTCAAAATTATCTTCAAAATATTTTCGAGCAACATACCATTGATCTTTATGATTCTTGGGATTTCTTGCAACCATCCCCATATCATTATTTGGATCATCTTCCTTACTTACAGATATGATTGATAAGTCTTCACCCTTTATATATGGGCGCATTTCGGCAATATTGGTACGACGGTATTTCTTGAACTCTGACATACATTCTCCTGTTTTTATTATATTAGTTATTTTGATGATTTCGCTATCAATGGGTACTCCATTTTTAGCGCAACAATCTTCACACCACATTATAGCTGGCATTTCTCCTTTTGGGTTCATTCTGTGTAGAGTTACATTATCTTTAAAAATATCTTTACTGCAATTATTGCATTTAGTCATTTAATAGCTCCCATGAATTAATTATCTTCTTTGTCCATTATTTCCAAATCAGGCTTGCCTTCATGATATCTGGCTTCATCTTCATAGCCTTCTGGGGCTGTCCAAAATGATATCAACGACACCAATAAAACTATGTTCACTATTGCAATTATTATTGTTTCTAAGCTCATTCCAATTCCCACTTTGGTTTATTTTTCTCTTCCTTTTCGTAATCAGGGCAGTCTTTGTATGGCTCATAAAATGACGAAATAAGTAGTGAAAATTGATATTCTATTGAAGCTTCTGGGTTGCCAAACCAATGTCGTTTACCGCATTGTGCTTCTTCCTGTATGTCTGGATATTGCCCATAAGGGAATAATCTATTATGTTCGCAATCATCACACTTCATTATCTTCACCCCAAAAATCGTTTTTAATCTCTCTTGCCTTGTCTCTACAAAACCACCCTATAACACACAAAGCCGAGAAAAGCACCAATACTATTTGCGCTAAATCTGAATGGCTTATAAAATATAATATGTCTGTTATCCAGTTAGGCATTATTTTAACCCCTTATCATGCTTAATACCGGTTTCAATCATACGATTAGCAACTACAGATTCTTTCCGTTTTTCTTTTTTTGCCATCTTTGAAATTATCTTTTTTAGTTTTGAGTCTATTCTTATAACTGCTGTTGACATTGGCTAATCCTTATATTATGTTATTCTTGTTACAAAGGTAACTGATAGGATAACGAATGTCAAGTAAATAATAAATTATTTTTCAATAAGTATAATAATTCTTCGCATTGCTCTTTTGTAAACTCTCCAATATGTGGCTCAGGTATATTCATTTCTTTGCCAAGAATACGATATGCTTTGTTTCTGCTTATCTTTCCAAACTTCCAAATATCATCAAATTCTAAATGGCAAGTATGGCGCAAAGTACGAAGCTCTTTATTTGCCGGTACGCCCAAAGGAATATTTGTGCCTTTATGACAACCAACATAACTATCACATTCTGGATAATTTTTACATATCCAAATATTACCGTAACTTTTACGATAGACCGCAGAGCTATCCTTTAATTCTGTTTCTGCTCCGCAATAAGGGCAAACTGGTATTCCAAAGTCATAATTTAATTTGCTCAAAGTCTTTCCCCATTTATGAATTATTTTCCACTTGATTTATTTACTTCCCCTTGCTACTGGTACTAATGGCATTATTTCGTAATATTTACGACTTTCTTTTTTTATTAAAAGTTCAAGATATATTTTAGCATCTTTCTTCCGTTCAAATGCTATATTGCACGGGATTTCTTTATCATCAATTTGCATTGTTAAATTTCTCAAAAGATTACCCCAATAAAAATTACCTTTATGTTTTATTATATATAATCTCATTCCCTTAATTCTCCTTAAACTGATTTATATATTTTTCATTTTTATAACCATCAGGAAGATAAATTTGAAGGTCTTTTTTAATATAATGTTTAACACCAAGTTTATTAACAAGTTCAAGCATCCTATGAGTATAGGACTTCCAGTCTGTATCTTTAGTCATAAGAAGATAATTAGCCCTGCCAATTTTATAGAGATCAACAAATTCGTGAGTATGCTGAACTATTTCAAGACTGCTTTCAATATTCAAAGTAGGTTCAAGACTAACCCATGTAAATATTCCGGCTTCATGAAACTTTTTAAGAGTATCAATCCTGTCTTTAGGAAGTGCTGCGCCCCTTTCCCACTTCAGGCTAAAAGAATCGTCAAGACTTGTAAGTGTACTGGCGAAAGCATCCCTATCAGATCTAAACAAATCAATGTCTCTCAAAGCTCTTTGACCGCCTTTGGTAAGGGTACAAATTCCAAGTCCGTAATCTTGTAAAGTAATCAAGACTTTACGAGTAAGGGAATTATCGAAAGGATGGTAAGGGTCTGTCGTGAAAGAAAGCATAACTTGTTCTCTGATTCCATGTTGCTGATATTTTTTAGCATCCCTAATAAGCAAGTCAAGATAATTCTGTCTTTCTATAGCTCCATTGTCAAAATCAGACCGTGTAATTCTAAGAACCGCCGGTACATAGCAATAAGCGCACTTGTGACCGCATCCCCTATAAGGATTTGCAGCAAGTTTTGAATATTCACCCGCCTGCCCTTGCGGTGGATAAATTATTTTACATCCTTTTACACTAAATCCGTTTGCATCTATCATTCTTACTCTCCTTTTTAAGCTTGCCAAATATATTACCCTCAACTACCTTTTTGCCTACTTTTTAGCTCCTGCGTTATGCCTGTGCGAAATTCGGCTATCCCTATGTTGCAATGAGTTCTGGATTCTGCCATTTATTGCCGATAACCGTAATCTCATAATCTTCATTATATTGCGTTTCATCAAAACTAAAATAATATTCTTCATATTCCATTTCTGGATTCATTATCACACGGTATGGCACTATAAAGGCCATTAAATATCTAGCTTCACTTTGATTATATTCTACTATCGCACGCGTTTCGCAATCTAGTTCAGTAATCCCAAGTTCAGCAAGCCAGCTTATTTTTATTATATCCCCTTCAAAAATCTTCACTCCTTGGCTATCGGTAATCCCGGTGTAAAATGATTTAACGTAATTATCCATTAAATATAGTTCTGGTCTGTTTATATCAACCAAATTACCATTGCACGAAAGAAATAGATTTTCAACTGATATATCATATATTAACCGATTGCCTTTTTTATCAAAAACTCTAAATTCTAATTTCATTTTAATCATCCCAATTATCTTTTGTGAAAACACTATCTATATCAATATCATAATGATTGCATATTGGTTCCATTTTGATAACCAAATAACCATCTTTAAAAATACATTCAATCCCATCATCGTCGAAGAGCGTGGGATCACAAATATCGTGAAAATCTTTTAATTCGTTCAGATTTGGCATAATATACATATCGTCTTCGATTTTATGCCATTCAACATTATTTTCAGTTATAAATTTGTATAATTCTAATTCTGTCATTACTCACTCCCTTTTTATAATTATGCAAATATTTTATTCTGCTCGATAAGCCGGTGCTATTCCGAAAAATTGCTATCAGTTTCCCACCGCTGTAATTCTTCGTTATATATCATCATTTTATTTAATGATGTATCAAAATATCTACCGCTAATTTTCGGTATAATCAGCGACTCAATAGGAACAAAATTTACACTGTATGTCCCATCTTCATTTTCGGGCACTACTATTTTATATGTTTGTTCCAAGATTAATACCGATTCAATCTCTGGATGTATGCCTTCTGGTTCCTGAACAAAACAATCAAGAATCCATTCTTTTGCTTCATCTAAAGAATCAAATTTTATTATTTCACCATCCACTTGGTCTAACACTATTATTTTCTTTTTCATGCTAATCTCCTTGATTATTTATAAAATCTCATTGATTAATGTCTATTGCTAAGGCTGTCTTTCTATCCCGGAAAATTGCTATTTAATTTTGAATACTCGCATATAACCATCATTATAATATACTCTAACTTCATCAATTGGTATTCCTTCGTTAACCCTAACATGTCGTTTTATAAATTCTTGGTAAAAATCATTATTAACCTCGATACCTTTTATTCCTTCCGCAATTTTCGTCAGATTCCTAATTTCTGGAATATCATTTAAAATTCCATCGGCTATTATATTAGAATCTAAAAATTGATATTCATCTACTGTTTTACTAATAGTGTCTATTAATTTTTCTCTTATCCCCATTTATCACTCCATTTTTCATTGATTAATGTCTATTTCAACATAATTTGGTTAAGTTTCATCAGGTAAAGAGTTTGTTGAGCTTTCATCTTTAGGCAAACTCCACTTACCATTCCCATGTTGATGATAAAGTCTTTGATGTCTTAAAGTATATTCCGTAATTGTAATCCCATTTGCATTTTTAATTTCTCCTTTTAACAATCTTTGTTAGTTAGTGCGAACCTGCATTCATTACCCATTGCATTATGTATATATTCCCAAGATGGACAGTTATTCCCTTTAATTTTATAAACCGTTTTACCGCGCTTCTTAACCTTGAAATCTAAATTATCCTGATTAAGCGGAATCATATATATTTTATTGCCCGATTTTGGATGTACCCCGAAGTACGCATCTTTTATCACACCTTTTTTTATGTACCTGATGATAAGGCAAGGTATTGTATCTTTAAGATCTGCAAATTCTTTTACTGTTAAATGTTCCATTAGCCCACCTTGTAAATAAAAATTAAACTTCTTGATTTATTTTTCTCTTTTCTCAAATAGCCTTTTTTAACTAATGCCGTAATATGCCGACTAACTCCGAATGTGCTTTTTATTCCAAATTCTTTCCCTATTTCCCGAAACGTAGGCGGATATTGATTATAACAGGAAAAATCACGTATGAAATTTAATATTTCTCGCTGCCGGTCTGTTAAGTCTTTCATTTAGGTATTATTCTGAAAATTGTTAAGTTTATTTAATAATTTTATAAATCCATCTTCCGATAAAGCTTGTTTATTTACATAACATTCACCAATATTATTTTCAGCTAAACTTACCTTTGTATAACAATCAGAATTATTCTTGAATAATTGTCTTAGTACTACTTCCGTAATTTTAGGCATAAATGGCGGTTCAACCTGACCGGCTATTGCTCCTGTAGCTTCCATTGCCAATTTATAAACTATATGCATGTAATCACTTCCTTGATCTTTGAAATAGTCCGGGTTAATAGCTTCGCGTATCTTTACAAATTTACCGTTTAGTTTTTCTATAAAAATTATCCATTTAATACCTTTGTCTTTATCTTCTATAATTACCGAGTCTGTTGTTTCTATTGTTTGTGCCATTTCTAATACTTGCATTTTTAATTCTCCCAGCCAATATTGGCATATAAGTTTAATATTCTTATTTATTATCCCACTTCTCAAAACTTCCCTTTACAAAATCTTCCTTGAGTATCCATCGGGGTTTATCTAACCCGTCAACTCTGATACATTCGACATCTTGCCAGAGATTCCCGGCTGTTACCTGCGAATGAGTATAAATTTTTACTTTTTTGTCGAAGCTGATAAAGTTTGCAATGTTTGGTATTTTGTCGAATCCTTCATAAGAATCAATAACATTATTTACTGAATCTTTTAATCTTGCATCGGTAAATTTGTTATCCTTAAATCTTTCTTTCAGCAAATTAAACATTTGAACCGGCATTTTAGGAAAAGCTTGTAAAATCTTCGCTGTTTCTTTTACAAAGACTTCCTTTGTTAGTTCACCTTGATAAATAGAAATTTCATTTAAGGTCTGTGTCGTTTGCAATTGATTCTGCAATTGCGGCTGCTCGTTCTCTGAACTCCATTGTTTCAAAGATTGTTCCAGATGCTCCATTTGTTCTCCCTACTATTTCATCATTCCAAGATTTATTGTTTAAGTAAGTTTCCGGGTTCTTGCGGTATTGTTTATCCGG